>Ga0214473_10007040_pt1 | contig 13381 bp, 20 predicted proteins | sample RVTome_7_FD_203509 | JGI IMG/M metagenome (GOLD analysis project Ga0214473, IMG submission 203509) | Soil microbial communities from uranium-contaminated site in the Upper Colorado River Basin, Wyoming, United States - RVT98D197 | ecosystem: Environmental > Terrestrial > Soil > Contaminated >...
AACGGTCAAAGCCGCGCAGGATGAAGCCAAGCGCAGGATCAAGGCCGGCGAATCAGTCGGCACTTGGATGCTAAAATCGAACGCGCCTCTGCAACCTATCACTGACTCGGAATTGGTGTTTGGCCGGTTCTGCGTACTCGGCGGCACATCCGAAGCGTTTATGGGGTGCGTTGAAATCGCCAAGGGGAAGTTGGAATCGGCTGTCAAAAAGGCCACAGGAAAGAAAGGCAAGCTGCTAGACGAGGCTATGGACGATCTACTGGCCGGCGCTACGACTGAGAAGCCCAAGGCCGACTCGCTGAAGAAGGCGAGCGAGGGGGCGTCGAACTCTGTAGATGAGCGAACGCCCCGCCAACCGCATTGAATAAGCAGAAACATCGTGCATGAGCCGAGGGCTGGGGACGCTCTCACGCCGAAGAAATAAAACGCTCTATGAAACCCATCGAAAACGTGACGCCCGAATACCAACTTTCTCAGCTTGGCTAACGCCGTGGTCAGCCACACCGGGGCGAATACCAAAAACTAAACGAAAACACTCTATGCAATCGACAACCTCACAACCCACGCCAGCCGGACAGTCCCCGGTGTTGGCTCTAGCAACTGGTTCAGCCTCCGTTTCGCATCGCGAGGCGCACCTCGTGGGCAAGCCGATCACGGTAATCTACACGATCAAAGACCCGACCGAATGGCGGAAAACTAACCCGCTTCGCTACGCACACGACGGGCTCGAAGCCTACTGCGTGAGCATCGGCGACCTCGCCCAGCGCCGCGACGAAATGCGCGCGGCACTGGAACGCATCGCCGACGAGGGCGACCGTGAATCCAGCGACATCGCCCGCGCTACCCTAGACGCTGACGACCGCTGCGGCTGAACCCCTGAGATCAGCCACGAGGCGCGAATCTCCAACGACTATGCCAACCGAAACAACTCCAGAAAAAGGACAATCCGCCTCGTTGGTCTGTGGCGATTTGTTCGGCCTTCCGTCGAAATACTGGAAGGCCCCGTTCCGCTACAACGCCGATTCTTCCGCTGTGCACGATGCGAAAGGCGAGATGATCCTCGACGTGCGCGGCTACGGCTACTTGACCGGCAAAGGCTCGCTCGGTCTTCCCGATGCGCTCGCCTGCAAAATCCAAGACGAGCTTGGCGAAGGGCTCGCGAAACTCATCAACGCCTCTTGGCCGAACATCAAAGCTCAGACATGAGGGGCTTTGCCCCGAATTGTCTGTGGCGATTTGTTAGCCTCTTTTCTTTATGACCATCGAAAGCAATAACTGCCAAGTGAAAGTCGAAGATTCCGAGACTTTCGCTGGCGTGAATATCAACCGAGCGATCTCCGGCTATGCCGCAGACCTCTCTTTCTGGGGCGGTGAAACCTACGTCGCCAAACGCAAGGACGATCCATTCATACATGTGCTCACGGTGCCGAGCGCGCGCTGGCTGCAAGACCTCAAAGACGAAGGCTGGATAATCGTCGGCACGCTGGGCGAGCTGGCTAACCAATCCCGGTGACACAGATGCATGGCGCGGACGGAGCCTCGCCGAAGCAAAAAACGTGACGCCATGCATCTTGTGTCTAGTGGCTGGTTCTCCCTCTTTTCCCGATGACTCACACGAACTACAGAATCACATGCGACCGCTGTAATCGCCGCGAATACTCCGAAGGCGACGACGAAGAAACGCAGATGCTTCTTTGCGCTCACGCGAAGGGCTGGCGGCGCAGACAAGTGCCGAACGGCGCGACGTGGGATTTCTGCCCGCGCTGCATAGAGGTCGAGCAAATCGAAGCCTTGGAGAACCCTGCCGGTGAGCCACGGCCACCAGCCAACCCCTGATAATCGCAACCTCTATGACTACCGAAAAACCTGAAACTGTGGCCGTTGGCTCTGACGGCTTGTTAGGCGAGCTTGAGTATATCGCGGCGTCTCCGGCGCAAGAACACGGGGGATTTCATCCGAGGGTCGTGGCGGCAGCGACAGCGGCAAAGACTGAAATCCTGCGGCTCAGACTGCAATCGCAGGCGGACGCGGAATGGGGCGACGCGATCTACGCGATGGCAATCGTGCGCGGACTTCGTGCTCAACTTTCCGAAAGCGCCCGAGACAAGGCGCGGCTGGACTGGCTCGATGGGCAGAAGTTGCTTCTGGAATGTCCCGGCGACCCGGACGATCCGGTGATCGTCTCGCGCGGCACAATCGACGCAGCGATGGCCTCTTCTTTGCCTTCGCCTAACACAACGGTGAGCCGCGACGCTGGCGCGGACGGAGCACCGAAACCACCCTCAACGTAACGCCAGCGGCGTTGGCTCTAGCAACAGTTAGGCATCCGAATCTTATGACCCACGAACCCATCAAAATCCACGAATACGAAATCACGGAAGAACAGATCGCGAATCTCGCGACGGAGTTCTTCGGCACCGTCGTCTATCCGGCGGGAAATCACCAAACGGCGCACCTTTCTTTCACGGCGCAGCCGGACACAACCCGCGAAGAACTACGGGCCCAATTCATGCGCGCTCTCGCGTGCTACAAACGTGCCTCTGCCTAACCATGTAATATCCGAATCTCACGAGATTCTACCCAATGAGGATTTACGGAAATAAACAGCGCGGCATCGCCAACCTGACCGCAGGACGGGAGCGAGCACGGCAGGCGCGTTGCGCATTCAACGGCCCTCCGATCCGCCCACCCGAACCTGGCTCGCTCCTCAAGACAATCCGCGTCACCGATCACGTTAAACAAATCAGCTACACCATGACCATCCACCAAGGCGAAAGACTAAACGGCATTGAGCCGCGATTATTCGGCCAACCGTTCGTGCGTTCGCGCTATTGCGGGTTCGACCTGCTATTCCGTGAGCTTCGCAAACGCTGGTCGCTTCGGTGGCTGATCGTAAATTAACCCAATGAAAATAAAGTACACCAAAAAGAGTAAACATAGCGAGCGTCCGAAAACGAACGGGCGCTTGTCCCAACTTAACAAGGCGCATTCCCGCCTGCGCGGGGCACTCCCGACCGGTCAGTTCGTTGCGCAGATGGAGTGGAGGGAGAGCGCGTGAGACTATCCAAACAAAACATCGCCGAACTCAGCGGGCCTGACGGGCTGGCGGCGAAGCTCAGTAAGCCTAAGCAGCGCAAGAAGCGAGGGAACGAAGAGGATATTACCCAAAGGACTGTCGTGTCGTGGTGGAGCGGTTATCACAGTACCGTCAAAATACCTGAACGACTGCTCTATGCTAATGTAAACGGAGCCGTCCTTGGCCATGGCAAGGAAGAGTATCAAGTGAAGCAACGCCAGATCAGGGGAAGGCTTCTAAAGCTTGCTGGCCTGCGAAATGGCGTTTTTGATTTGTTCTTGGCAGTCGCACGAAAAGGCGCGCATGGGTTGTATTTAGAGCTAAAGGCTGGCGACAATGACACGAGCAAAGACCAGGATATGTTTATGTACGACGTGCGGGATCAGGGGTATGTTGCGGTTGTTTGCTGGTCGGCTGAGGATGCGATAAACGCGATCAAAGCATACTTAGAATGACCGCCTTCCGACTCAGACGTTACCAGCAGGAGTGGATATGCTAATCCCAGCTACCGGCTTCACCCTTCGCGGGCACCAACATGGATGGATCAAAATCAACAATGACATCATTACTAACAAGATTGGAATCAGTTAGAGACCCCATGCACCTCAATCCTGAATTGATACGTTGGGGATCGAGCAGCGCCAACTCCAAGTTAAAGGAAGCTGACATAAATAAAATCAGGGCCTTAAGAAAGGCTGGGCTTACTCAACGGAGCATTGGTGATAGGTTTGGAGTGACGCCATCAAATATCGCTTGTGTTTTAAAAGGGATAACTTGGTCGCACGTAAAATGAACTCATTTCGTTTACGTGGCTACCAGCAAGACTGGGTAAGCAAAACCGTCGCGGATAGAGCAGCCGGAATTCACCGCCTGTTACTTGATGCAGTCGGAGGGTCTGGGAAAACCAGTTACGCTGGAGCCTTGGCTAAAAATGAATGGGCCGCTTGCAAAGGGAGGACTCTAATATTGGAAAACAGAAAGCAGTTGGTTGAGCAAACAGCCAAGCGATTTGCCGATGAGACGGGCCTTGAGGTTGATGTCGAGATGGCCGACAGAAAAGCCAGCCCGTATGCACAGGTTGTGGTCGCATCGGTCGCGAGCTTAGGTTTGGTTGGCCGGCTGACAGGATTCGCGGATTTTCATTTTAATTTAGTTTTTGCCGACGAAGCGCACAACTCCACCGCGAATTTGTTCATGCGGATTATGCGCTACTTCCATTACGGCGCGCAAAGCCTTCAAGACGGATGGGAAGCGCCTAAAGACGGGACGTACACGCCGAAGGCGACGATCATTGGCATAACTGCAACGCCCGATAATTACGGGAAGAGAAACTTGGGTAATTTTTATCAAAAATTCGTTGCACGGTACTCATATTTAGAGGCGATTGAAGACGGATGGCTGGTTGGTATCAAAGAAGAGAATATACCCGTTAAGATTGACTGTCGTTCGTTTCGGAAAAAAGCGTCCGACTTCGGAACCGATTTCTCCGCAGAGGATGAGGCTGCTGTAATAATCCCAATCATCGACAGTCTTGCAAATCAGATCGTAAAGCTAGCGATGGGCGAAAAAACGATGTGCTATTTACCCACGAAGGAATGTGTGGTACAGATGTCATCCGCGCTTAATCGCAAGGGACTGAAATCGCTCTACGTCATCGGCGACTGCTTAGATCGCGACGAGAAGACGGAAGAGTTTCAAAACCACGGGAGGGGTATATGCCTTTGTCTATGTGCAATGTACGTCGAGGGCACAGATTTTCCTACAGTTTCTTCAGTCGCGTGGATGCGTCCAACTCTTTCTCCTTCGTTCTACAAACAAGGTGTCTATCGCATGAGCCGGGCGCTGCCTGGATTAGTCAATGACGATATGACTGCCGAAGAGCGTCGCGCTGCGATTGCGAATTCGGAGAAGCCATTTGGGCTACTAATCAGTCCGTTTTACGTTTCAGATAAAGTGGACATCATGTCTTCAATAGACTTATTTGTTGACCAGTCTATCAAGGCAGCGAAGGGTGCGCCAAAGGATTTGACAGACCCGGTTAAGATTCGCGACTACATCAAGCAGCTCGAACGCGCCGCCGACAAGCACGCGCACAAGCAGGCGAGGACGATCAACCCGGTGGCGTTTAGTTTAAGCGTAGGTGATAAAAAGTTGGCGGCGTACCAGCCGCAGTGTGATGCCGATGCAGCGCCGGCAAGTCAGGCCGAGAAAGACCTCCTCCTCAGTCATTCCATCGACACGACGCAGATCAAGTCATCCGGCCAAGCGCAGCAGCTAATCAAGACGCTGATTGAACGCGACCGCCTAGGACTAGCGACGCCTAAACAGCTCCAGCAGCTCATGCTCCGCTTCCACTGGCCCGAGGAGAAAGCTACTTTGGTTAAGAAAAACCATGCAGGCGTAATAATTTGGAAAGGCATCCACTACAAAGCGCCCAAAGAAGAAGTCGCCGTGCAGGACTTCGGCGACCCGTTTGAACTCTAATTTTCCGCCCCGATGAAATCCAAACCAACAAACGTTGGGCACCTGAAACCTGCGGGGAAGTCGCAGGGCGGAACCTAATTTCATGACAATATACATCATCGGATTTATTACGTGTTTTTATGCACTAATCACGCATTGGAGCAGTGGCAGTGAGGACGTGTCACTTTCTTGGCAATTCAAGACGCTGGCTTTCGGCCTCGCGTACAGCCTAATTTGGCCGATCTGCTTGGCCGTCTGGATGCGCGACATTAAAAAACCATGAACACCATCACCGTCACCAACGAATCCGGCAATAAGATCCAGCTCACCCGGCTGCGTCACCGTGAGCTTAAGGCAGCGGGCGTACTCAACGCGCTTTACGTCGATGCGCCGCTACAGTGGCCAGAGGACAGTACGGACATAAACCATACGGTTCCAGAAAGAGACAACAGCGATATTAAAAAACCATGAAACGCCTGCCCCAATACTCAGTCGGTGCCGTATCCACCTTTTATCACTTTAGACGTACAATCACCTCCGAAGCCGCGCATGAGGCGATCCGTGAGTTTATCGAGCGCGAGCCAACCAGGTCTCGGTTCTCCCCTCCGCCGCTTTGCATGGCCGTCAGGCGCGAACTGGATGCGTTCTACGCGGCGAGTGACCGTAAGCCGTATAGGTAGGGTGGGCGAATGCCCCATACCCGAGACAAGCAAGCCGTGGTATGGTGCGGCGTGAATTTATCCGATCACCGGCACGGCAGGTTCTGGAACTATCTGTTCCAGTTCTCGCCGGCTGCACACATAATCGTTCAACTCAATCATATTATGGCCACTCAAATCCAACTCGTCGCCGACCTAAAGGCTGTTCTCGCCCAGCAAATCAAAACCTCCGCTGAAATCACCGCCGTCCAGGCTGCAACGGACCTGCTCAATGTAAAAATCACCGAACTCGAAGCCGTTATTGCTGCTGGTGGCGAAGCAAGTGCGGAACTCACCGACGCTGTTGCTGCTGTCAAAACGCAGGCGCAAGTCGTGGATGAACAGATCCCTGACCTGCCAGTCCCGCCTCCTGCTGTCTAACAGCATTCGCGCTCCTTACGCCCTGTCGAAAGACGGGGCTTTTTTATTTGAAGAACTTGGTAACGAAGGCGACAGCGATGCTGCCAATTACTGTCCCGACTCCTGATACTATCAGTGAGACAACGACGATCTTGGCGTTGATTTCCGTGCGCCACACAGACAGGGATTCAACGTCTTCTTCAACATTGTTAATCCGATTCGCCATTGCCGTTTCAATGCGTTCAAGCATCTGTCGATGACTCTCAAGCGAAGCATTGACGCTTTCCCTGTGAGCCCTGGCAGAAGCATCCTGATGGTCAAGCCGTGTTAGCACGGTCGCGAACATAGCATTGTTAGACCGTGGATCATAGGCATCATTTAACCTATTTTCAGGGTGCGAGTTGGGGTTCATAAAGGTGCCGGTCTATTGCAACTCTGTAGCGCCTTGCGTATGCACTTAGTTTGCTTCTGTACCCATGCGCACCACTCCGCCCATGTTTCGTAGGTGTATGGCGGGCGACGCGTCATAGGGTCAGGTTATGGTTTGTTTAACGGCTTCAGATTTCGCTTCAGCCTGTCGCCCGACCCTGACGAGGTACTGGCCGAATGTCGAGAGCCTTGAGTCGAGAGCTTGGATAACTCCAGCCGGCGCTCCTGCTGCATGAAGCGCGGCACCAACGCCCCCTAGCGCAAGCTTGGCGTACAAAGCGAATCCTGAGACCAGCACAAGTGCCCCGATAGCGATCCAGAACCGCGCTTTCTGCGCCCGTAGATCATTCGCTAGCGCGTTCTCCCGGTCGAATGCGGTGCGAAGCTTGGCGTCGGCTTGATCGGCCCGCAGCGTGGCAGCGTTGGCTTCTGTGCGGGCTTGCGACAGTTCGCGGGACAGGCGCGATGCCTCAGTTTCGGCAGCAGCCTGCTTCTTCTCGGCGGCGGCTACCGTTTCCGCGCTCTCGCTTAATAGGCCGGCAACGACGACGCGAAGCTCGGCAGACTCGGCAGCAGTGAGTGGCTGCACTTGGTCAAGGAGGCCGAGCCCGTTGGCGACGAAGCGCCGGGATAGATCGGTTGCCCTAGATGGCGGAAGCGATTGGTTTGAAACGTCAGCCTTGGCTATTTCAACGTGTGCGGCCCGCATGGCTTTGTCCTCGGCGTCGGTGGCGGCAGTCTGGGCCTTGGCTTCGACGGCGTGAGCCTTGTCGGCAGCGGTAGCGGGTCTTGCAGAAAACCATGTGGCCGGACTATACCATCGTTTGCTGCCAGCCGATGCGCAGCCGGATGAAAACAACAGAACGACAGCGAGCGCAATAGCCGTAAGCGTGGCCATTGCGCGAGGGCAGCAAGCCAAGGCATAGACGGCCTTAGCTGCGTGCTTTAGCGCGCAGCCTGAGTGGCAATAGAATTGGCTCCAGTAGGTCATGCCGATGGCGTTTTCGACTTGTCCGCCGTGTGCTCTTTGGCGTTACCCCACATAAAGGCCGAGTCCTTGCCAACGAGTGCGCCGGCATAGATCAGGTAATACTGGACGCATGTATCAGCCGCCATTTTGAAATAGCCGACAGCGATCAGGGTAATAAGTAAGCCGGCGAGCAGGAACCACGCGCTGTTTTTATTGACCGCCAGCTTGCGGTCTCCTTTTTCGATTTTCATGGTAGTGTTAGTTTGTCCATTTGAGCAGTGTTAGTTTGAGCCTTCGGGATTTGAGAAAATAATCTTGGCAGCAAATGCCAGCATGACGAAAATTCCGACAATTGCGATGATGTTGACTGGGTTCATTTACCGATCCCTCGTTCGCGGAACCACAGCCAGATCGGGTAAAAGAACTCATAGAGCCGGTCGTGCTTGTACGCCTGTGAGTTTGCTATCTTTGGCGCATCAGATCGGAATTGGCGAATGTTAATCCGGTCAGCACACGTCAGCGCAAGCGTGGTATCGGTCGTCTTTCCATTCATGAGCGGAAGATCGCCGCCGCCGTAGAATCCGCCAAGTTCAATGTCGGTATCTTTCCCGTGCTTTGCAATCTTTCCGCGAATGTAAACGCCGGACGACTGCCCCTTGATGATCGCGACGTGCTTACCGCCAGACATGAGCACGCCAGCTACGTCGATCAAAATATGACCATTGCAACGCGTCACGTCGATGCAGTCTTCTGAGCCGCCTACAATGTCGCCGGCCACAGTGATTGAAACAATGCCCGTCAGCTGTGTGATTTTAAGCGTGTCCTGATCTTGCGGGCCAGCAATGAGAGAGCCGGGAATCTCGATATTAGCCGGTCGGATAGCGTCGTGAATCAGCTTCCATTCTTCGCCGAACGGCCCACCAATACCAACGATAGTGCCGTCCTTATTGCCCGCGATCACGCAGTGGATTTTGTCTGGAGTTGTCATGGGTGTGTTTTATCGCCGTTGCCCACTGGCCTTCGCCCTCGGGTGTTTGTAGGTCGGGCGAGGGGTCGGCGTGACGGCGAGAGTGGTTTGAAGGAGGACGCTGCTCTCTGCGCCTACGTTGGGCGTTCCAGCACTGTCACGGGCCTTGACCTTGATCGCGTACTCAGAGAGCGGGCTTAGGCCGGTGAGGGCAAATACTCTACTGCTCTGCCACAAATCTTGCCAAACTCCGTTTACACTGATGTCGTATTCGACCGGGGGTGTTCCCACGTCTGTTGCTTCAGACGAGGTAATCGTAATGGTGGTGATCGTTACATTCGTTACGTCGGCTACGGTCAATGGGCTTGGCGCGGGCGGAGTGGTGTCTGGCACGGCAGTGTTGTTCGTGACCGCGATCCCGGACACCGTAGCAAGGTCATTACCGCTCAAGTCTTCTACCCCGTTGCCCGGCTGGGTATAGGCGAGTGTGCCTGTCTCCCCGGCCCCGATGGCGCGTGAGAGCGTATAGACGAGCGTGGCAGTGCCTGAACCGGCGCTGTACGTCATGGTCGAAGCCCCACCAGACATACTGAGAGTCCATCCGGCATTGCCACCGGCACCGAAAGTGACGGATTCTTCAAAAACGAGCGTGATCGTTCCTCCATCAACCGAACCTGATGGGGCGACTGGCGGATCAGGAGGAGTAGTGTCAGTCACATACGCATACGCACCCATGTCGTAAGTCCCAGTACGGGCAGTACCCGCAAAGTCATTAGTAACGCTTGCGATTGTCATCCCTGCGTCGATTGCTGGCGATCCCACGGCGAGGTGAAAATCACCGTTCACCGGATCGACAAAAATTTGAGTGGGCGTGTATCCTCCGTTTATGCCATTCGCTTCCTGCCCCACGTTTTTAGGGTATGCGGTCTTTGCTGAATCATCATAGTCGGTCATCAGGTTGTAGTCGGCAAGAACAACACCGCCACCATACGGACCCGCGCTCTCAATGTTTCCGATTCTGCAAAAAATATTATTGTATATTTCGGCTGGAGGTCCAGCCAGCCCAGTAGTCCCCATGTCATTAAAAAATGTGTTATTGTGAAACTTAAATCCAGTAGGCGGAGGCGAATACGGGGTTGTGTTTCCGATCAAATTAAATTGAAGCCGCGCATTCCTGAAAATGTTATTCCTGAAAGTCCAGTCGATGATATTTGTTTCCCCGTCCGTCGAGACGTTCCCCCACTGAGCGTCGGAATCGTAAATTAGGTTTTTTTCGAAAACTAGATTGTACGAGCCTTGGTCGGTCGTGTTCGCGTTATCGTTTCCGAATGCCTGGATAATATCGGAATGGTTTCCTGCCGCATTTAGTTTAACAATCCACGAAGAGTAAGAAGGACCGCCATTTCTCGTCGTGACTATATCGACGGTCATAGCCCCCGTGCCGGAATCGTATGCGGTTATCCATCCTTTCATCCATGTGCCTGAGTCAGTGCTGAGTTGGATTTTAATGTAGTCATCGACTACCCACCCCATGGCTCCTTGGGTGGTTAGCGACTTCGTACCGTTGGTTAATGCGAGCGTATCGGTGCTAGTTCCCGAATTGTTGTTTGGCGTGAAAAGATCGTAGAATGTATTCCCCGTAATCACACAATCGTTTTGGCCGTTAGCCCGAATTACATCAGTCCCTTCGGTGCCGTTGTGAAACGAATTAGCGCTAATTTCATTATTACTACCCGACAGATTGATTGCCGCGTTCTCCATCCACCGCGAGATGTCGCAATTGCGGACGATGCAATTGTCTGCCCCTTGAAAGTCCACGAAATACCATGGGCGAACCGTCGTTATATACTCGATGATCGTGTAGTCGGCAGCTTCCGCCAGCGTTATGTTTTTCGTGTATTTCTCGGTGCACGAAAAGTTTTTCAGCGTGTAATAGGGTTGATCCACTGTTATCGGGCCATTCAGGTACGTCACTCCTTGTCCGGCCCCATTGATCGTAATTCTCGAACCGCTGGAGCCTGCTACGTCGGTGTTGGCGGTGTCAGTAAAAGTCCCGACCCCAACCTCAATAGTATCGCCCGCTGCGAGGGTTGCGATGGAGAGCGCGGCGTCTAGTGTGAGCTTGGCCCCGCCGGACGTGTTGGCTGATCCTGTGTTGCTGTTGTTGCCATCGGTGCGGACGTACCATGTGGCGGCTTGGGCCGAAAGCAGGCAGAACGCGAAGAGAAGGAAATATTTCATCTCAGTAAACCGCCGAGGTTTGCCCGCCGCCACCCGTGGATTGGATTTGGAATCCGCCAATGTCCGAATAGTTGATCATGCCTGTGGCCACGGCGGGCGAAGCTGAGATGAGGCGTAGGTTTCCTACACCGGAATTGACGTAATCTGTTTCCGCGCCTCCGGTATCTGTTGACACCTCACCAATGCTTACGCCCTCGATGCCTGTGCGTGGTGTCGTCACATCGCGAATGCGAGTATTGTATTCGACCACAGGGGCATTCGCTGTGGCTACATAGAGGGAGTCCAGCCATTTGCCGCAATCCGTGACCATATTATTTGTGATGATTACGGGAAAACTTAGGACCGCATTCGGAAGTTCAACCGACGTGGTTAAATTATAGAAAGTATTTCCGGTTAGCACCATAAGGCCGCTGGAGTTGCCGAAATCCAATCCCTTGTTTGTTCCGTTCCCAACGAAGACGCATTGCGCTACAGTCCCGAAGCCTGGCACGTACATGGTATCCGCATCTACCCCCTGAAATCGGCACCCTATCGCCATGGCGTTAGCATCCGGGTTTACCAGCGCGCCATGTGCAGCTCCGGTGCATGAGAAATCCGAGTTAATGAAGGTAGAGTTATCGTCAATGGTCACACATGCTGCTGCTGCGTTATTCTGCGTGTTGACAATTTTGCAGTGCTCGATGCGGATACTGTCCAACGTACCGCTCCCGATTATCGACCCAGAGATTGCCCCTGTGAATGAAATATTCTGCCAGACCGCATAGGCTGCTGGAACCGTAGCGGCGGTAACAGTAATCACAGGAAACCCCGTGGCATCAAGCGACCCGTCAGAAGCTCGTGCAGTCGAGTCTAAATCTCCGATTGTGGTCTGGTAGCCCCGATAGACAACTGGCTGTAGCAACGTCCCTCCGAGCCAAGTAATCGCGCCCGTAGAATAGCTGCCACTAATGATATTTACGCGAGTATTAGCAGCCGGGGCGGCGGTAATCATCTCGGCCAGCGTCCATGCGTCTGCTTCCGTCGTACCATCATGCGCTCCGCCGCCCGCCACCGAAACATAGCGTTCGGTGAATGCCGCGAACGCGCTGGCTGTGAGCGCAAAAAGCAGGATAGTGAGTTTCAGGTATTTCATCGGGTGATTTCGAGTTTGAAGGTGAGATCGGTACATGCCCCATCGGCTGCGGTTACGGCGAATCGAAGGATGTCGCCGGCTGTTACGGTGGTCGTGGTAAAGTCGGAGACCGTCGCGCTTCTGACGGCAGTTCCAGTGGTGAGCGAAACGCCGCTTGTGTTGATGACATTGGCGACAGTTGGAATAGCGGTTCCAGCGGCAACCTTCCACACCTTGACCGTATTCGTTCCAGTCGCTCCGGTAGCGGCGATGCTCCAGCCGGTAATTGTGCAAGCATAGGGACAGACAAATGATCCTGCTACGGTTCCGGTCGTGATTGCTGAGCCGCTGTTATAGACACTGGCGGTCATCGTCTCGATGATCGGCACCTTAACCGCCCCGCCATCCGCCTTGGTGATGGAAAGCACCCGCCAGTTACCAGAGCCTTTGCTTTCGAGCCAAAGCACGTCGTTTGCCGCAGTCGTGTACGTTGCCCGCGAAGGCATGATTTCAAGCGAAGTCGCGTTGTAGGTGAGCTGCGCAGCACCCGTGAATCGAAGCTGACGACGTACACCCACAGCAGCCGTCGCGAAGCCGGTGATGGTCGTCGTGCCTGTAACGCTGATATTCGAAGACGGCACATCGGTTATGTCTGGCGTGGTCGCGCTCGCCACTGCATACTCAGTCCCGTCAATTGTCTGCGGGAGCGTCCAGCTCGTGTACCGTGTCCCGTCCCACGTAAAGTTGATGTCCGAAACCTCGCCAGCCCCAAGCCAGAACGTCGTGCGGTTCGCCTGCTGCACCATGTCGAACACCGTCGGGATCGTCATCTTCTGAGCCGCGCTGTCTGTGTTCGTGAGCCGCAAGCCGAATGTCGTGTTGTCGTCGTTTGGTTGCGCGGAAAATGTGAACGTGGAGGGTGCCGAAACCGATTTGGTGTTCAACGGCAGACCGGTGGAGATTGATAGTGCGCCCATGGCAGAGGCAGTGACTACACTTGCGCCTTCAGACGTGTTTATCCCCGTGAACACATTATCATCGGCCAAACCTGCGATGGCCAGCCCCG
>Ga0214473_10007041_pt1 | contig 13381 bp, 12 predicted proteins | sample RVTome_7_FD_203509 | JGI IMG/M metagenome (GOLD analysis project Ga0214473, IMG submission 203509) | Soil microbial communities from uranium-contaminated site in the Upper Colorado River Basin, Wyoming, United States - RVT98D197 | ecosystem: Environmental > Terrestrial > Soil > Contaminated >...
CAGTCCCGGACCGAGCCTGTAACCTCGCCTGCGCGAAAACCGACCTCGGCTACATCCCTGAAATTCACATCCGCATTTACGCCTTTGCCGGTAAAGAGGTTCCCTGCCCGGTCATGGACGGTAAAGCCTCCGGCCCTTACCTCCGCAGTCTTCACCTTGAACTTTATCCCCTTCTTTCTTCTGTCCGAATAGTTCTTCAAGTTATTCCGGATGTCCTCGATGGATGCGGCATCCGCCCAGACCTCGGGCCTGTCGAGGAAGACCCTGAGCTGGACCTCGCCCCTTAAGAGGCTCGAAAGCCCGGGGTAGACCTTTGCGGCCTCTGCGGTAAAGACCTTCCCGCCTTTTTCATCGAATGCCTTGAGGCCCTTGGCCCCGACAAACGGAGGGAATATGTTCACATAAAAGGCCTCGGCAATGACCTGTCTGCCCGTAGCCGTCTGGACCTCGCGAAGGAGAAACCTCTTAAGGAAGTTCGATGTATAAGGGCCCCTGAGGGCAAAGACTGCCGCTCCTATCAAAAGGAGCGCAAGCAGTATGACCGCCGCTCTTTTCCATGACCTCAAAACGCCCATAAGCCCATTTATAGTATACATAAAAACCCCCCGACGGATGGTTAAGCCCTGAAATAGAGATAGGAATTCTTTATCTGTCACTCCGGCTTGTCCGGAGTCTTTCTTGGGAAGGATTCCCGACAAGCGGGAATGACAAAACCGGTGTCTTTGCGAGCACCCGAAGGGTTCGCGGCAATCTCAGCGTGAAGTGTTGAGATTGCTTCGCTTCGCTCGCAATGACGATTTCCTATCGGCAGATTTGGGTTAAGGCAGCCCTATTGAAATATTCGGGGCGGCGGCCCTATAATATGGCATGGAAGATATAGGGCTTCTTAAAAGTTTCAAGTTCTTCCGGGGCCTGAAGACATTGGAGCTTGCGGAGATAAACAAGCTTACCGAGCGGGTGGTCTACAGGAAGGGCGAAATAGTCGTCAGGGAAGGCGAGTCCACCGAGTCCATCTACATCGTAAAGGAAGGCACGGTCAGGGTCGAGAAGACCGGAAGGCTCCTTACGACACTGGAATCCGGCAGTCCGATAGGCGAAATAGCCTTCGTGGACAAGATGCCGAGGTCCGCCACGGTTACCGCGGATGCGGATTCGGTGCTCATCCGGCTACCCGTAAGCGCGCTTGAGCGCCTTCTTGAGCGCAATACCCAGCTCGGCGCGAAGGTCTATAAGGCGGTTGCCGTAACCCTCTGCGAGAGGCTGAGGGATGCAACCGACACTTTGCTTTTGCTTTCGGAGCGGGAGGGCGGCATATAGACATCCGCCTCCGCCATGATATAATCTTAAACAGGAATTTCTCCAAAAGGAGGTGCCTTATGAAAAAGGCGCTGACGGTTTTTCTCGTAATTCTCTTTATGGCGGCCATAGGCCATGCGGCCGAGAAATCGGGCTGGTGGACGGACCTAAAGGGCAAGGTTGACAAGCTGACCGCACCGAAGTCTCAGACGACCACCGCGGTCGGGGGCGTAAGGGGAGCGAAAGAAGAATCCGAGACCGTATACTGGAAGGGCAAAGAAAAGGTCTCCAAGGAAGAACTCGATGCCTTCGGTAGCGCACTGAACCTTGCCCTCGAAGGCAAGGCCAAAGAGGCGGAAAAGGGATTCAAGAGCTTCCTCGATAAATATCCCAAGAGCGCACTGGCCGAGGATGCAAGGAAATCCCTCCAAGAGCTGACTAAATAAGCCGACGGCCCGAATAATCAACAGGCCGTTAACCTTGATAAAGAGGAGGACTTTATGCGCAAATTCGTATTGCTTGCATGCCTCATCGCCCTGATTGCGGTTCCCTCCGGGGTTTACGCCCTCGGCCTTGAACTCGGCGTGGGCGGCTGGAGGCAGAAACCCGAGGGCGACCTTTCATACAAGGGCGAGTCCCTCGACATCGAAAGAGACCTCAACTATGAATCCGAGACGCAGGGCACCGGGAGGCTCAAGGTGGACATGCCCCTTGCCATACCCAACATCTATCTCATGTATACGCCTATTGAGTTCGAGGGCTACGGCCAAAAGACCGCGAACTTCACCTTCGGCAACAAGACCTTCACCGGCAATGTCCCCTTCTACTCGAAACTCACGCTCGACCATCTCGATGTGGGCCTCTACTACGGAATACCCCTGCTTAAGACCGCCACGCTGAAGAAGCTCAATATAGACCTCGGAATAAATGTGCGGATAATAGACTTCAAGGCCGAAGTAAGGCAGGACGCCACCGGCATCAGTGAGACGAAGGACATGACCCTCTATGTCCCCATGATATATGTGGGGGCGCAACTCAGGCTGGTAAAATGGCTTGCGGTGGAGGCGGAGGCCCGTGGCATCGGCTATAGCGGAAACCACTATCTGAGCTACACCGGCAGGCTTAAGCTCAAGGTCTTAGGCCCGGTCTGGCTTTCGGGCGGCTGGAGGCACGACGACATAAAAGTGGACGAAAAAGACATAAAGGCGGAGGCCACTTTCAGCGGGCCTTTTGCGGAGCTCGGCGTCCAGTTTTAGGGGGGGCAATGACCCTTTCCTTGAGGTCATAACCCAATGGTGTTTAGATTTCCCCTCTTTTTTAAAGAGGGGCGTAGGGGGCCGCGCCTCCCCGCAGGCTTGACTTTTCGGCGCAATTATCTGAAAATTGGATTGTGGCGATGGACAATAACATAGAGAAGCTCAAAGAAAAACTTGTAAAAGACCCCGCCTCAAAGCTCTTCGTCCCGCTTGCCGAGGAATACAAAAAGGGAGGCCAACCCGATAAGGCCATCGAGGTGCTTCAGGCCGGGCTTAAAAACCAGCCCGGGTACATGAGCGCGCGTGTGGCATTAGGAAAGATATTCCTCGAAAAGGGCATGCAGGCCGAGGCCAAAGAAGAATTCCAAAAGGTCGTAGGCGCAATACCCGACAACCTCTTTGCCCAGAGAAAGCTTGCCGACATCTACAGGGAGGTCGGGGATGCGGAAAAGGCCAAGGCCGGATATAAGACCGTCCTCCGGCTGAACCCGCTCGATGAGGAGGCAAGGGCAATACTGGAAGGATACGAAAGGCCGGCGCCGGAAGAGACCGCCTTTGAGAAGGAAGTCTTCAAGGCCCCAAAGGAAGAAGAGGGGTTCCCGGGCGCGGAAGAGGCCTTCAAGCCGGTCGAGGAACCGGCCGTGTCGTTTGAATCGTTCGAGGAGGCCTTCGGGGAGGAACTCTTCGGGGAGAAGGCCCCGGAAGAAGAGCTCAATCTCGAAGATGTCCCCTCCTTAGAGGAAATCCTCAAAGAGGAAGTCCATGGCGGCGAACCTGAGGCCGCTCCGGAAATAAAACCGGAAGAAATACCGTCTCTCGAGGAAATTTCGTTTGAATCTGCGCTTAAGGAGAAAGCCCCCTCGTTCGAAGACGAACTGCTCTTTGGCGAGGCAAAATTGGACGAAGAAGAGGCCATGCCGGTAGAGGAGGCCGAGGAGCTTCTCAAAGAGCTCTCGCAGGCCGAGGTCGAAGAGGTCTTCGCGCCCCTGCCGTTCCTTGAACTCGGGGAGAGGGCAATCCCTCAGGCCGGCCCGGACCTCGGCAAGGCGGATTCCTATGTGGAGCGGGGCGACTATTATATGGCGATGCAGACATACAGGATGCTCCTTAAAGAAGACCCGGCAAACAGGGCCGCCGTCCAGAGGCTTCTCGAACTCAAGTCCCTGCTTAAGCTCCTCGGGAAGGACAAGGAACTCCTGATTGCAAAGCTCGAGGCCTTCATCGAAGGAATAATGAAGAGGCGGGATGAGTTTTTCGGAAGCGCTTAAAGAGGCCGTGGGCAAGGTAGACGGCGCAGTGGCCGCCCTGATAATCGGCGCCGACGGCATCACTGTGGAGGAGTATGCCGTCGAAAAGCTCCTCGACCTCACCGACCTCGGCGCAGAGACATCCCAGATGATAAGGGACATAAAGGTGGCCGCGGAAACCCTCCGCCTCGGCGAGGCAAAGGAGTTCTCCATAATCTCCGACCTCTGCGGAATAATCATGCGGAAGATAAACTCCGACTACTACTTCGGCCTCGTCATCAGGCCGGACGGCAACTACGGAAAGGGCAGGTTCGTCCTTAAGTCCATTGTCCCCCGCATCGAGGGGGAGTTTTAGTTTTATTTTTCCCGCCCGTATTGCCAAAAAAACGCATTTCATTTAAAATAAACCTGTAAGGGGCTCGTAGCCCCTTTGGGAGGGAGACTTTGAAAGAGGGCATTCATCCGGAGTACAAAGAGACGACCATCGTGTGCGCATGCGGCGAAAGCTTCGAGACCAAGTCCACAAAGCCCAAGGTCCATATAGACATCTGCTCCAAGTGCCATCCGTTTTTCACGGGCAAGCAGAAGCTGATGGACACCGAGGGCAAGGTCGAGAAGTTCAAAAAGAAGTACGCAAAGAAAGGCAAGTAGGGAGGCTTCATAAGGGTCGTTAGGGGCAGGGATGCCCTAACGACCCTTTTATTTGGGGCCAAGGGTCCAATATCCAATATGAAAACCATAGGCGGACAGGCCGTAATAGAAGGCGTGATGATGAAGTCCCGCAGGGGCTGGACCGTTGCGGTCCGGGGACACGGGGGCGAAATACACATTAAGAGGGAACCCCTCGGCGAACCCCCCGCCCTCTTGAGGCTCCCCCTTTTAAGGGGGGTGGCCGCGCTTTATCATGCGCTTGCCTTGGGGATAAAGGCCCTTGAGTTTTCGGCAAACAAGGCATACGAGGCCGAGGCTGGAAAACCCATGGGGAGGTTCGCAACCGCCCTTACAATCGGGGCGGCCATGCTCCTCGGCATAGGACTCTTCATACTCCTTCCTCTTTATATGACCAAGCTTATCGGCATGGGCTTCCCCGCGGTCTCGGAGGGTGCGTTTCTCTTCAACCTCGTGGACGGTCTCATCAGGGTGGCCGCATTCCTTTTATACATATGGGCCATAGGCAGGTGGGCCGAAATGAGAAGGGTTTTTGAGTATCACGGCGCGGAGCACAAGGTCATAAACGCATACGAAGCGGGCAGTCCGCTCAGGCCGGAGGATGTCGCCCCCTTCAGCGTCAGGCATCCGAGGTGCGGCACGAGCTTTCTTCTGATTGTGATGGTCCTGAGCATCGTGGTGTTTTCCTTCATCCCGCAGAAGTGGCCTCTTATTTATAAGTTTTCAGGGAGGCTCTTGCTCATACCGGCGGTCGCCGGGCTTTCGTATGAGCTGTTGAGGCTTTCCGCCCGGAAAAAGGAAAACCCGCTTATGAGGCTCCTGACTGCGCCCGGGCTTTTCCTTCAGGGACTTACGACAAGGGAGCCGGATTCCGGGCAGATAGAGGTCGCCATAAAGGCCCTCGAAGAAGCGCTTTCGTTTGAGGAGAAAGATGCTCGATAAACTGAAGACCGTAGAGGAAAGATACGAGGAGCTTACGGCCCTGCTTGCAAGCCCGGATGTGCTTGGAAACCGCCTGCTCTACCAGAAGCGCTCCAAGGAGCAGGCGGAGATTGCGGGACTCGTCGAAAAGATATCGGGCTATAGAAGGGTTCTCTCCGAAATAGAAGGGGCCGAGGAAATCCTAAGGGGAGGGGACGGAGACCTGAAGGAGCTTGCGCAGGCCGAGCTCGATTCTCTCAAAGAGCAAAAACAAAGGCTCGAAGAGGAGCTTAAGGTGATGCTCCTTCCCAAGGACCCGAGGGACGAAAAAAGCGTAATACTCGAAATCAGGGCGGGCACGGGCGGCGAGGAGGCCGCACTCTTTGCAGGGTCCCTCTTCAGGATGTATTCGAAGTATGCGGAACAAAGGGGCTGGAAGGTGGATGTCATAAGCACAAGCCCCACAGGCCTCGGCGGCCTCAAGGAGGTCATAGCCTCCATAGAAGGAAAGGGCGCATACAGCAGGCTCCGCTATGAAAGCGGGGTGCACAGGGTCCAGCGCGTCCCCATGACAGAGGCGTCCGGCAGAATCCACACATCGGCCTCCACCGTGGCCGTCCTCCCGGAGGCCGAGGAATTCGATGTAAAGATAGAAGAAAAAGACCTGAGGGTGGATACATTCTGCGCCTCCGGCCCCGGAGGTCAGGGCGTAAACACCACATATTCGGCAGTGAGGATTGTGCATGTCCCAACCGGAATCGTCGTATCCTGCCAGGACGAAAGGTCCCAGATAAAGAACAAGGAAAAGGCCATGAAGGTCCTCCGCTCAAGGATATATGAGCTTGAGATAGAAACGAGGGAAAAAGAAAGGGCGCTCGAAAGGAAAACACAGGTCGGCACAGGCGACAGGAGCGAAAAGATAAGGACATACAATTACCCCCAAAACCGGGTTACAGACCACAGAATCGGCCTCACGCTCCATAAGCTCGAACAGGTCATCGAAGGCGACCTCGAAGACATAATATCTGCCCTCATCCTCCATTGGCAAAGCGAACGGCTTAAGGCGCTTTAATGACCCGTGTCAAAGACTCCCAAAGGGCAATGGAGGGGCTACGAGCCCCTGCGATATTGCTCCTGAGGGAGGCCGCCCGGCTCCTCAGGCAGGCAGGCATCGAAGGGCCGGAGAAAGAGGCGGAGACAATTATAAAAGAAGGCATCGGCCTTTCGGTTTTGGCCCTTTACCGGGACAACCCGAGCCTGACGGAAGATGAGGGCACGGCCCTGAGAGAGATTGTCAGGCGGAGGGCAAAGAGGGAGCCCCTTCAGTATATACTCGGCCATGTTGAGTTCTCCGAATTGACTTTAAAGGTTGGCCCGGGCGTCCTTATACCGAGGCCTGAGACGGAGACCCTCGTGGAAGAGGCCCTCAAAAAGCTGAAAGGACTGCAATCGGAAACGAAGCGGCCCGTGGCCGCCCTTGACCTTTGCACAGGCTGTGGGGCCGTTGCCCTTGCCATTGGCGCTACGGCCCCCGGCGTAACGGTCTACGGGGTGGACATCTCCGATGAGGCGCTGAGGTTCGCCGAAGAAAACAAAAAGAGCCTGTCGTGGGGGCTCGTAGCCCCTCGCAGGGGGCCGTGCCCCCTTGAGAATGTCGTATTCCTCAAGGGCAATCTATTTGAGCCGGTAAGGGAGATGAAATTCGACATCATAGTGTCCAATCCCCCGTATATAAAGAAAAGCGTCATTGACACACTTCAGCCCGAAGTCAGGGACTGGGAGCCCCGTGAGGCGCTCGACGGCGGGGCGGACGGCCTTGATTTCATCAGGGCGATACTGAAGGATGCACCTGCTCATCTTAAGCCCGGCGGCTATGTTATCCTTGAGATTGCCGATGGGCAGAAGGATGAGGTCATGAAAATAGCCGGTGCATCCGGTCTTAAGACCGAAGGCGTTGCGAGGGATTATGCCGGGGTCGAAAGGGTAGTTGTATTTGAACAGGGCGATTAAAACTATTATCGCAGGGGCCCGTGGCCCCGCTTTAGTATTTCTCATCCCGTTTATCGTGTATCTGCCGACGCTCTGGGGGACTTTTTACTATGACGACAATGTGATATTCTTCGGCCATCAGGTCAAGCGCCTTGCGGAAAACCCCTTCCTGCTTTTTAAGGGCGGCGCCGGGCTTGAAGGCGTCCCGGGCGCGCCGAGGAGCCTCCATGTGTTTTTGCTCCTCATGGTTTACAAGTTCTTCGGCCCTTCGCCCCTGCCTTATCATCTTCTGAACCTCCTTGCCCACAGCGCCACCGCCCTCATGGTCTTTCTTTTATTGCGGTCGTTGACCGAAAACCGGGCCCTCGCCCTGACAGGCGGGCTTATCTTCGGACTTCACCCGGTCCATGTGGAAAACATCACTTTTGTCACATTAGGCGGGACGGATTTGTTTTATACGCTCTGGGCGCTCCTCAGCCTTTTATTGTATATCCGGTTCAGGGGGGCACGGCCCCCGGCGATATCGGGGGCACGGCCCCCCACGACATTGAAGGCCCTGCCCTTGCTTGGGTTTTCGATAATTGCATTTTACTTTTCTCTCTTGAGCAAGGAATCCGCAGTTGCCATGGTTGTGCTTTTCCCGTTAACCGAGATGCTCCTTGGGCGAAAGGGCTATCTATGGGCACTGCCGCATCTGGCCTTAGTGCTTTATATGAAGTGGGGGCTTATTTTCAGCGTGGCAGGAATTGTAAGCACTGCCGGTTCCGAAGGGGCGGTACAGATAGCCGGAGAGGCCAGCGGGCCCGGTGAAATAATTCTGAACCTCGGGTTTTTCGTCAAGTCCCTGCTTTTGCCCTATCCGCTTTCTCCGTTCATAAAGGAGTTCGGGATGAAGACGGCCCTCTATCTTCTTGCCGTTTTACCGGTTGCCGTTGCGGTCTTAGGCGTCGTCCTAAGAAAGAGACTTGTGGTCTTCGGCTCGCTCTGGTTTCTTTTTGCCTCCGCGCCTTATCTCGTAGTGCCGCTCCTTGAGACGAATGTGGCAATCACCGCGGAGCGCTACATATACGGGCCTTCGGCAGGCGCCTGCATCCTCCTTGCTTACGGGCTCGTTAATCTTAAAAAGCTGTCAAGGCCCGTCGTCGCCGTTATCCTTGCCGCATACAGCATTATCGGCGTTGATTATTTCTATAAGGCGTGGCGCACCGAAGAAGCCTTCTGGAGGTACTCGGTCAAGATGAACCCTGATTATGTTTCCGGCTATACAAGCCTTGCCGGGATAGAGTTAGGCAGGGGCAATGTCGGGGGCGCAAAGGCCATTATCCATGAGGCATTGGGAAGACCCAAGGGGATGCCCGCAGAGTTCGCTCAGGCCGCATACATATTGGCGGACATAGCCCGGCAGGAAGGCGCAGGCACCATGGCCGAAGGCTATTACCTGCTTTCCCTGAGATATGCGCCCTATGAGTTTTCCTTCATAGACCTCGGCTACCTTTACTTGAATGCGGGCATGCCTGAGCGAGCCAAATGGGCGTTTGAGGGCGCAATGCGTTTTCCGCACCAGAACATGCGGGCGGTCTTCGGCCTTGCAAAGAGCTATGAGCTTATGGGACTCCTCGACGCCGCAAGGTCTTATGCCATGCGGGTCGTAAACGAGGCCCGGGACCCCGTGCTGAGGGCCGCCGCCGCCGAAATCCTCACTGCAAAGTGACTATAATAACGCAATGAGAATCGTAATCCTTCCGCTTTACGGCTTCGGGGATGTCCTCATGAGCACGCCGGCTCTCAGAAACCTCAAGGAGCAGACAGGCGCGCATATCGCATACCTCCATATGTTTACGACCACGAGGGACATCCTCATAGGCAACCCCTATGTGGATGAAAACATCCACTTCCCTTTCCTCGATGCATCGAGGCTCGAAGGCATCCGGTTCCTCCTCAGGTTCAGGAAGAAGTTCGACGCCTCCATCAACTTCTACCCGTCAAACAGAAAAGACTATAACATGGCCGCTTTCATAATAGGCGCGCCCTTGAGGCTTGGCCACAGGTATGTCCTCAGGGACATCAGGGAATGGAATTTCCTCAAAAACAGGACCCTCAGGGAAGACGACGGCCTCCATAATGTCGAGGAGGACCTGAGGCTTCTTGACTTCTTAGGAATCGGCCAAAAGACCCCGTATCCGCTTGAGATATACCTTTCGGATGATGAAAGGCATTATGCGGAGGGATGGCTCAAGGAAAGAAACGCATCGGGAAGGCCTATCTTGGGGCTTCATCCGGGAAGCAGTGTCTTTAAGGCGCATACCCAAAAGAGGTGGCCCGGAGAGAAGTTCGCCCCGCTCCTTAGAAAGTTGGGCGCGCTTTATCCCGACCTATTGTTTTTCCTCTTCGGCGGAAAGGAAGAAGACCCGCTTAAACAGGAATTAAAAGAGACATCCGGGCTTGGAGACAGGGTCGTTCCGGTGAGCGTGGATACCGTAAGACAGACCGCGGCAATCATGGAGCATTGCAAGGCGTTCGTAACAAACGACTCCGGGCTTATGCACCTTTCGGCCGCACTTCAACTGCCCACGGTTGCCCTCTTCGGCCCGACCAACCCGAGGTGGCTAAGGCCTTGGCAATGCAGTCACAAGGTCATCAGGCACGGGGACTGCCCCCCATGCTTCAGGTATTCCCCCATTCCACAGAGGTGCCTTGCAAAGACGAATTTCTCCTGTGTAAGGGAGATTCCGCTTGAGGAAGTCCTTGAGGCCGTGGTCTCGTTTCTCGGATAGCATGCCTTCCGCCCCTTTGCACGAGCATGCCGTTACCTGATGGTGTAAAGCACCAGCATATTTGCAAAATATACGATTGCTATTGCTATGGAATCCCATGACATAAAGAGCCGTTTTCTTTCCGAACGGTATGTGATGCCGGCGATGGCTATGGCCGTCATCGAGACGGCCGAAAGCGCCGGGACGATATGGGACGGATTGACATGACTTAAGATAGGGCCTTTGACGAAAAAGAAATCATCGAGTGCGAGTATGAAAATGTTGAATATGTTACTGCCGAAGAGGTTCCCGATTGCCATGTCTACCGCACCCATTTTTACGGCGGCTATCGAAACTACAATCTCCGGCAGGGATGTCGAGACGGCTATGAAAATATTGCCTACGAAGGTCTGCCCGAGCCCGGTGGTCTCGGCGATTCCCTCTCCGATTTTGGGAAGGAAAGAGGCCGCAACAACCACCAAAAGGGCGCTCGCCGTATAACTATATGCCGCAGTTTTCGCGGATATGTCTTTGTATCTAAGCCCCGCCGCAATCTCTTTGACGAAGTCGGCTATCCGTTTTTTTTCGTAAAAGTAGACGATTCTGATTGCGAGGAAATAAAGCAAGGCATTTATCAGGCTGTAGGGGCCTATCCATCCTATCGGGTATATATACGGAGAAAGAAACAGGCTCATCGCCACGACCGAAAGGAGAAGCGCTCCAAGACTCGCCGAAAGTATCTGCCCCTGATGGGCCCTCGAAGAAATCGGCGCCGGCCTGTGAAGGGCATCGAGGAAGGCTAAAATCAGGAGGTTGAAAACACAGCTTCCAAGCACATCTCCAACGGCTATGTCCGGGACGCCGGCATATGTAACCGCGCTTATCCCGGTTACAAGCTCGGGAAGGGAGGTAACCCCTGCCATAAGCACGACGCCTACCCATGTCCTGCCAAGCCCTGTTTTCTCGGCAATGATATCGCCGAATTTCGAGAGCTTCGTCCCGGAATATACTATCACGGCGGTGCACGCTATGAATCCAAGCCAAAGGAGCATAAACATATTCTATAACAGGCAAGGCCCTTTTCCTAATTGGAAGATCCGGGTTGCGCTTCCGAAGGGCGTTATCCGCACCACTTTCTTGCGTTCTGAAAAAGCGCAAGCCACGGCGAGGCAGGCAGTGCCTGCCACTTCTCCGGCATCCACGGCCATTGCCACTTAAGAAAAGTCCTCTCCGGGTGGGGCATAATCGCAAGGTGTCTTCCGTCCGGGGAGCATAAGGCGGCAATGCCTTCGGGCGAGCCGTTGGGGTTAAAGGGATATGCCTCTGTGGGCCTGCCCCCGTCGTCTACAAACCTTACGGGCGCAAGACCCTCGTCGAGAACCTTTTTGAGGATTCCCCTTTCCGGGAAGTATGCCCTGCCCTCGCCGTGGGCAACCCATATGCCTAAGACGGAGCCTTCCATTCCCTTGAGCATGATTGAGGGGCTTTCAAGAATCCGCACGGTCGAAAACCTCGATTCAAACCTTCCGGATGCGTTCTGTATGAACCGCGGCTGATGCCTTTCGTTTATGCCCCGCCATGGAACCCATCCTAAGAGGGCCGCAAGCTGACAGCCGTTACACACGCTCAGGCTGAATGTATCCGGCCTTCTGTAGAACCTCTCGAACTCTTCCCCGAGCCTTTCGTTGAACCTCACGACGCCCGCCCAGCCCTTTGCGCTATCGAGCACATCCGCATAGCTGAAGCCGCCCACGAAGGCGACCCCCCTGAAGGCGTCGAGGCCCACCCTGCCGCCGAGGAAGTCCGTCATAGTGACATCCCAGGGCTCAAACCCGGCCTCGTAAAACGCAGATGCCATCTCCCGGTCCCCGTTACTGCCTTCTTCCCTGATTATCGCAACCGGAGGCCGCTTTCCCATATCAACGGTCTTCGCCGGGGGGGCTACGAGCCCCTGCGATATTGGGCCAAACGAGATGGAATATTCCGGCCCCCTCCTGTCATAGATATTTTCCCTTTCCTCATCCGCGCATTCCGGGTTTACCTGAAGCCTCTCAAGCCTATAGCTCGTCTCTTCCCAAATCGCCCTCAAAGTCCGCATATCCTCATCGAGGACGGTTTCCCCGTTAACCGAGATTGCTATCTGTTTTTCGGAGACCGTTTCTCCTATGGTCTGAAACGGCACATTTGCCTCTTTCAAAAGGCCACTGACCTTTTCTTCGTCTTCCGGGGCGTATTCCATGAGAAGGCCCGCCTCCTCGGAAAAGAGCGTTGAAACCGGATTAGCCGGAGACTTCATATCGAGCCTTAGGCCGCAGTTGCCCGAAAATGCCATCTCAAGGGCCGACACAATCAGCCCGCCGTCGCTTATGTCATGGCCGGAAAGTATCAGCCCCCCCGCTATAAGGGACTGAACGGCATTAAATGCCCTCTTAAGCAGGCCCGCATCCTCGATATCCGGCGAGGCGTCTCCGAGTTGGCCGTAGACCTGCGCAAGGGCGGAGCCTCCGGGCCTGTACCTGCCGCCTCCCATGTCTATGTAAAGGAGCTTATCGCCCGGCCTCTTTATATCCGGCGTTATGTGCCTTGTAATGTCCGGCATGGGCGCATATGCCGAGATGACGAGCGCACCCGGGGCCTTTACGACCTCGCCCGTCTGTCCGATGACCGCGGCCATCGAGAGGCTGTCCTTGCCGCCGTCCACCGCGATGCCCAACTCCCGCATGAGTTCGCTCATAGCGACCGCGGCATCGTAAATCCGCGCGCCCTCTCCCGGAAGTTTAGCCGCCCACATCCAGTTTGCAGAGCACCGGATGTCGGGAAGCGCGGTTATCCTCGCCCAGACGATGTTCGTGAGGGCCTCGGCCACGGACATCCGTGCCATCGAGGCAGGGTCTATCAGGCCCTTTATGGGCTGTTCTCCTATGGCGGTTGCCGCACCTGTGAGGCCGAAGTGGCTTTGGGCTATGATGGCGACATCCGATACGGTAAGCTGTAGCGGCCCTGCGCATTGCTGTCTTGCGATAAGACCGGTTACGCTCCTGTCCACCTTGTTTGTAAGGAACCGCTTAGAGCCCACGGACAAGAGCCTCAGAACCCTCTGGAGGGCATCCTTCACGGTAAGGCCCTCCACCTGCTCAAGCGGCCTTAGTACCTCCGGCCTCCGCTCTACCTTGAATGTCTTTTGGGGCATCTCGCCCAAGACATCCTTGAGCCTTAGGTTTACGGCCGTGGGGGCGGTGGGGGCGTGTGT
>Ga0214473_10007042_pt1 | contig 13375 bp, 9 predicted proteins | sample RVTome_7_FD_203509 | JGI IMG/M metagenome (GOLD analysis project Ga0214473, IMG submission 203509) | Soil microbial communities from uranium-contaminated site in the Upper Colorado River Basin, Wyoming, United States - RVT98D197 | ecosystem: Environmental > Terrestrial > Soil > Contaminated >...
GTTCCTCGAGTTCGTCGAGGACCAGGGCTATGCCGACTCGAGGTGGTGGAACGAGGAGGGCCTCGCCTGGAAGGAGTACCGCCGGGCCGAGCGCCCCCGGTTCTGGATCGTCGAGAACGGCAGGCTGATGCTGCGCAACATGCTCGAGGTGGTCGAGATGCCCTGGGACTGGCCGGTCGAGACCAACTACCTGGAAGCCAAGGCCTTCTGCAACTGGAAGAGCGCCCGGACGGGAAAGCGGGTTCGGCTCCCCACCGAGGAGGAGTGGTACCTGCTCCGAGACCGCCTGGTCGGGACGGACCAGCCGTACTGGGAGCGCGCCCCGGGCAACATCAACCTCGAGCACTACGCCTCGCCGTGCCCGGTCACGGAGTTCGGGTTCGGCGATTTTCACGACGTGGTCGGCAACGTCTGGCAGTGGACGGAGACCCCGATCGCGGGGTTTCACGGCTTCGAGATCCACCCCTGGTACGACGATTTCTCGACCCCCACCTTCGACGGGAAGCACAATCTGATCAAGGGAGGCTCCTGGATCTCGACCGGGAACGAGGCCACCCGCGATTCCCGCTACGCCTTCCGCCGCCACTTCTTCCAGCACGCCGGGTTCCGCTACGTCGAGTCCGAGAAGACCGTCGCGGTCGCGTTCGACGTCTACGAGACGGACGCGATGATCTGCCAGTACTGCGAGTTCCACTACGGGGACGAGCTCTTCGGCGTCGAGAACTTCCCCAGGCGATGCGCCGAGCTCTGTCTCGAGCTCACGCAGGATCGGCCGCGCAGGAAGGCGCTCGATCTCGGCTGCGCGGTGGGGCGCGCCACCTTCGAGCTGGCGCGCGACTTCGAGCGCGTCACCGGCCTGGACTTCTCCGCCAACATCATCCGGGTCGGCGTGCAGATGAAGGAGAAGGGCTGCATCCAGTACACGAGACCCGAGGAGGGCGAGCTCTCGACCTTCCTGGAGAGACGGGCGTCGGAGCTCGGGATCGAGGAGGCGCGCGAGCGCGTGGAGTTCTTCCAGGCGGACGCCTGCAATCTGAAGGACGTCTACACGGGATACGATCTCGTGCTCGCCGCCAACCTGATCGATCGCCTCTACAGTCCGCGCAGGTTCCTCTCCAGGGTCCACGAGCGCATCCAGCCGGGAGGACTGCTGGTGATCACGTCGCCGTATACGTGGCTGACGGAGTTCACCGAGCGCAGCGAGTGGATCGGGGGCTTCCGCAAGGATGGCGAGCCCTACACGACTCTGGAGGCCCTCGAGGAGATCCTCGCCCCTCACTTCCGGCGCCTGGGTGATCCGATCGACGTTCCCTTCGTGATCCGCGAGACGAGACGGAAGAGCCAGCACAGCATTGCGGAGATGACGGTCTGGGAGAAGCTCTGATCGGAGGTCCAGCTTTCGCGGCTGCCGGGGATCGGGATCGGAGGACGCGCCAGCGGTGAGCTGCAGCGCCAACCGGTCGGGTCGCGCTCGGCTACACTCGTCTCGGGGCTCGGCTTCGGGGCTCGGCCAGCGCCGGCCGGACACCGCGAGCTCATGCGCCAGGGAGTGCTGCCGTGAAGGAGAAGGCCACCGGGACCGCGCCCTATCCGGGCATTTCCACGGTCACGGATGGAAGCGGGGCCGCGGTCTGGGTGGAGAAACACGGATCCCAGGGGGCCTGCGCCTATCCCATCACGCCTTCGACCAACATGGGGGTCGAGTACGCCGCGGCGGCCGCCGACGGCTCCCTGAACCTGTGGGGCGAGCCGCTGGTGTTCCTGGAGCCGGAGTCGGAGCACTCCTCCGCCAGCGCCGCCGAGGGATTCGCGGCCGCCGGCGGTAGGGTGACGAATTTCACCTCGGGGCAGGGGCTCGTGCTGATGAAGGAGGTGCTCTACACCATCAGCGGAAAGCGCCTGCCCGCGGTCTTCCACGTTGGCTCGCGCGCGCTCACCAGCCACTCGCTGAACGTCCACGCCGGCCACGACGACGTGATGGCGGTGGCCGACACCGGCTGGGGGATCCTCTTCGCCGCGAACGCCCAGGAGGTCGCCGACCTGGCGCTGATCGCGCGCCGCGCCGCCGAGAACTCGCACACGCCCTTCCTGTGCTGCCAGGACGGCTTCCTGACCACCCATACCCTGGAGACGGTGCGGCTGCCCGAGCCCGCCTTCATCAAGGAATTCCTGGGGGACCCGAAGGAGCGCGTCCCCTGCCTGATGGATCCCCTTCATCCGGTGATGTCCGGGGTGGTCCAGAACCAGGACTCCTACATGAAGGGGAAGGTGGCGCAGCGCTTCTTCACGGACCGCGTGCTGGGATTCGTCCGCGAGGCGATGAAGACCCACGGGGCGGCGACCGGCCGGCGCCTGAATCCGGTTCGGAGCTACCGGATCAAGGACGCGGAGGTCGCGATCCTGACCATGGGATCGATGTCGGAGACGCTGCGGGCGACGGTCGACTGGGCGGCGCGGCACACCGACCTCCGCATCGGCGCCGTGCAGCTCCTCTGCTTCCGTCCCTTTCCCGCGGCGGATCTGGTTCGGGCGCTCGCCGGCGTGCGAGCGATCGCGGTGATCGGCCGGATGGACGATCCCATGGCCGGCTCGAACCTGCTGGTGGCAGAGGTCAAGGCGGCCTTCGCCGATGCCCTCTCGGGACGCCTCGGGATGCCCCGGGTGAGCCAGATGCCTCGCATCCACTGCGGGATCGCGGGACTGGGATCGCGCGACGTCCGGCCCGGCCACTTCATCGCCGCGGCCAAGAACCTCTACGAGCGCGGCAAGCGGGACTTCGTGCTGGGAATCGAGCACGAGCTCGCGCTTCCGATTCAGCTCGATCCCGACGTCCGCCCGCCGGGCGCATTCAGCATGCGCGGGTACTCGGTGGGCGGCTTCGGCTCGGTTGCGACCAACAAGATCATCGCCACCGTGACCGCCCAGCTCTTCGACTTGCACGTCCAGGCGTATCCCTTCTACGGATCCGAGAAGAAGGGGCTCCCCACCCGATACTTCCTCACCGCTGCAGACCAGCCGATCCGGATGCACAGCGAGCTCCATCAGGTGGAGTTCGTGCCGCTGAGCGCGATCGCCTCCTTCAACCTCGGGAATCCCCTGGAGGGCGTCGCCAAGGGCGGCACGGTCTTCGTGCAGACCAGCAGGACGGATCCACAGGACGTCTGGCGGGAGGTGCCGCCCTACGCGCGCCGTCTGATTCGCGAGCTCGACCTGCGCCTGCTCTACGCGGATGCGGCCGGCATCGCGGCCGAGGTCTCGACGCGGGAGGATCTCAGGGTGAGGATGCAGGGCATCGTCCTCCTCGGCGTCTTCCTGCGCGCGGCCCCCTTCGTGACCGAGAGGCGCATGGCGCGCGACGTTCTGATGGAGGCGGTCCGGCAGTCGCTCACCAGGTACTTCGGCAAGGCGGGTGAGAGGGTGGTCGAGGAGAACCTCATCTGCGTGCAGCGAGGCTACGACGAGGTGCGGGATGTCCCGCCGGGCGTGATGCAGGAGGAGGAGACTTCGCTGCGGCGCAGGGTCCACGGCAAGCGCGTGTCGGATCTGATGACGGAGGGTGTGGTCACCTGCAGGCCGGATACCCCGCTCGCCGAGGTCCGCGACCTCCTCGCCGAGAAGCACATCTCGTGCGTGGTGGTCGTCGATGGGGAGGGTGAAATGGTGGGGCTCCTCTCCACCACCGATCTCGCGCGCGCTCAGTCGCTGGCGCGGCGGATGGACCGCGGCCTGCCCGAGCTGCTGCCCGAGCGCCTGATGACCCGCGAGGTGCTGACGACCCGTCCCGACGAGCCGCTCGACGATGCCGTCGAGCGCCTGGTCACGAATCGCGTCCACCGGCTGGTGGTGACGAGCGAGCAGGAGCCGAAGCGGCCGATCGGCATCCTCTCCCTCACCGACCTCGCGACCGCTGATCCCATGGGCGATTCGCCGTGAAGGGGAGAGCAGGATGAGCGAGCCGAGTTTGACCCACGACGCACTGGCCGAGCTGGACCGCGCGGTGCGCGAATTTCGCGCCCGCGAGGGAGAGGAGTCGGAGTTTGCCTTCGAGACCCATCCCGAGCTGGGGCGCTCGCTTCTCGATCTCGACATCGAGCAGTACGTGGAGGAGTTCGGCCGCGTCACCACCGCCTATCAGACCGGGGTGGCGGGAGAGGAGCTCCCCGCAGACGTGGGCCTGGCTCGCTCGCTGATCCCTCCCGGAACCGGGAGGATGCGGGACTTCAGCTACATCGGGCGCGAGATTCCCGAGTTCCTTCCCGAGAACTGTGTCGCCTGCATGGACTGTGTGACCCAGTGCCCGGACACCGCCATCCTGGCCAAGGTGCTCGAGGGCCGGACGGTCGAGGATGCCATCGCTTCCTCGGAAGGCTCGGAGGAGCTGCGCCGCCACTGGTCGAAGACCCGGAAGTTCCACGATGCCTTCGAGAGGGCAGGCGAGGAGCCCGGGCTCTTCGGGATCTTCATCGATCCGACCAAGTGCAAGGGATGCGGCGAGTGCGTGGAGGTGTGCGGCGAGCACCAGGCGCTGCGGATGATCCGCAAGAGCCCGGAGGTGCTGGAGCGGGCGCGCCATGTCATGGAGCACTTCCACGGCCTCCCCGAGACCTCCGAGCACTTCGTTCGCGAGCGGATCCCGAGCGATCGGATGCTGGCCTGCGAGAGGACGCATCTCTACGTCGGCGGCGCGGGATCCTGCTCGGGCTGTGGCGAGGCCACGGCGCTGCGGATGCTGATGGCGCAGGTCGGCTGGCAGAAGGGGCGCGAGAACGTGGGGATCGTGGCGGCGACGGGCTGCAACACGGTGTACTCCTCGACCTACCCCTACAACCCCTTCCTGGTCGCGTGGACCAACTCGCTCTTCGAGAACGCGCCGGCGGTCGCCATGGGGATCCGCAAGCGCTGGGACCAGCGCGGCTGGCAGGAGAAGTCGCTCTGGGTGGTTGGGGGCGACGGCGCGATGTTCGACATCGGCTTCGGCTCGCTCTCGCGGATGCTGGCGAGCGGCCTCGACATCAACGTCCTGGTCCTCGATACGCAGGTCTACTCCAACACCGGGGGACAGGCATCGACGGCGTCCTTCACCGGACAGGCGGCCAAGATGGCGCCATACGGCGAGGTGCAGAAGGGGAAGGTCGAGGCTCGCAAGGACCTCGCGCGGATCGCGATGATGCACCCCGAGGTCTTCGTCGCCCAGACCACGGCCGCCCACGTGAAGCACTTCTACGACGCGGTCTCCGACGCCACCACCTACCCCGGGCCTTCGCTGGTGGTCGTGTACAGCACCTGCCAACCCGAGCACGGCGTCGGCGATGCGCTCGCCGCTCACCAGGCCAGGCTGGCCGTCGAGTCGCGCGCGTTTCCCCTGCTGGTCCACGATCCGAGGCGGGGGGCGCGGCTGAGGGAGCGCCTGGACCTGAAGGGGAACCCCTCGCTGCGGGCCGACTGGCATCGCGACAAGGAGGGCGAGGCGGTGGATTTCCTCCGCTTCGCGAGGAGCGAAGGCCGCTTCCGCCGGCACTTCGACGCGAAGGGAGAGCCCTCGCCCGAGATCCTGGCCGCCCAGGAGCAGGTCCTGCGGAGCTGGCGCCTGCTCCAGGAGATGGCCGGGATTGGCATCTAGCGGTCTCCTCACCGCGCTGGCCGCTCAGGCAACTCTCCGGGGAGATGCCGGAGCACGAGTGGCCGGCCCGCTAGGGACGCCCGCTCCACGTCCCCCTCGGGCCTTCTTAGCGTGACCCGCACCGCCGAGGCCACCCAGACCGGCCTCCTCCGCGGTCCCGCGCGTCCGCCCATCGGAATCGTCGCGAGTCGTCGGTCGCCGGGATCGCGGCATGCTCGGATCCTCCCGGACCCCGAAAGTGCCCGCGGCCTACCGCCGCATCCAACGATGCAGCAGCTCGGGCGCTTGCGGTGACGGGCTGCTAGCCTGCCTGCGCCCCGCATGTGGCCCTTCCGCACGCGCGTCTACGGCTGTCACTGGCTCGGCTTCGGCGACCTGTGGGCGAACTGCAGCCGCGCGGCGCGGCTGGCGCAGGCGGGCGGGGTGCGCTTCTCGGCCTATCCGGGCAAGGACGCGCGGCTTCGGATCGACCGCGCGCCGCTGATCCGGGAGATTTTCGGCCAGCTCGATCTCGACACCCGGCGCGTCGAGATCGTCCACGCGCCGATGGATCCCGACGACTTCGGCGTCCGAGCGCACGCCGAGCCGTACGTGCCGACGCGCGTGCGCTGGCGCGGCGCAGGCAGCCGACTGGTGACCTACCAGCTCGTCACCCACACGCGCCACCGCTCGGAGCGGCTGCTCTCCGACACCGACGTAAAGCGCTTCCGCGCCTGGTGCGAGGCGCGCGGCTGGCACGCGCGCGATCTCTGGCGTCCGCCGCACCCGACCGGCGCGGAGCCGTCGCTGGCGCAGTCCATCGAGTGGCTGGCGGAGAGCGCGTTCTTCGTCGGCATCGACAGCGGCGCGAGCCACGTGGCGCACAGCGTCGGCGTGCCGAGCTACCTGCGCGACTGGCCCGAGCTGGCGCACGCCCACCGCGGCAAGCGCTACACGCCGTTCTCGAGCATCGAGGCGCTCTGCGCAGAGCTGGAGCGCACGCACGCGTGAGCGTCCTCATGGCATCGCGCCACGCCGCGCGCCACCATCCACATCGACGTGAGCGTCTTCGTCTCCGTCGACCGCAGCGACGGCATCCTGGACCTGCTGAAGGGGATGGACGCCGAGCCCCCAGCCGACCAGGCCGACCGCGATCGTGACAAAGCGAGCCATCTCTCAAGCTGGGGGCGCTTCCGTCCGATGAGAGGGCCGCTAGTCGCGGGCCTGGACCACGAGGCTCAGGGGGGTCGGTTCGTGAGCAAGGAGGAGCTCGAGCGCGAAACGGGGTCGGGGGTCCGCGTACGCGAGCTGCTCGGCGATGTCTGGAACCTTTCGGCCGAGGCTTTCGAGAAGCAGCACGGCAGTGCCTTCCTGTTGATGAGCGCCGCCGAGCTCAAGCAGCCGATCGGTCCCCGCGCGACACAGGTCCGGGGTCTCCCCGGCGACGACCACGCTTCCGAACACACCGCGCATCTCTCGCTGATGGTCTTTCCGGTGGTGCGCACGGAGCGGTCGCTCTTTCCATTCGTCACGCTGGGGCGAACCAGGAACAACGACGTCGTGCTTCCCGAGGTGACCGTCTCGCGGTTTCACGCCTTCTTCAAGAAGAGCGACGATGGGAGGATGATCCTGCAGGATGCTGGCTCGACCAACGGCACCGCCGTGAACGGCAAGCCCGTCCCCGTCCAGGGCAAGGGTGCGCCCATCCAGCTCAAGTCGGGCGACAACCTGCGCTTCGGATCCGTGGAGCTCACCTTCCTCTCGGCTCAGGCGCTGCGGGAGTTCATCCTCGAGTTCGACGTCGACTAGCCGGATGGAGCGAAGATCGACGCCCGGTCGCTGTCCGGGCACCTCTGCGTGGCGTGATGCATCGCCATGTTCGCCTTCAGCAGCCGCGCCGACCTCCCGCGAGTCGCGACCGCGGAGCTGCACCCGCAAACCATACACCCTAGTGCGTCAACCGGGGCGCTAGAGCTTCGAGAGCCTCGACCGCCCTATCTCCCCGCGACAGTCGATAGTTGCTGCTTATCAGACGCAAGAACCGCGCTGGAATTTCCGCTTACGGCCAAGGGACGTTCGACGGGCCACCGCGCCAGGCCCCGACCCTACCAGGCGGTACTTCATCACTCCTTCACCTGGTCCGTGGACGCTCCTGTAAGGGCGGGCTAGCCGTTTCCATAAGTCGAAGATGGAGCGGAACCTGATGGTCTTCCGTGACTACCGGAAACCGCGGTTCCCCCTCACTGGCTCGGGTCTGGTGCGGGAGAACGTTCCGGCGCGGATGCCCGAGGACGATGACCAGCTCCGGCGACTCCGGCTGTGGAAATTCGTAGGCATCTACCGCGACTCCTTCGAGGGCGAATGCGTGAGACCGGGCGAGGCTTTGCGGCAGAACTACCAGTCAGGAGACTTCTCCAGGTGCTTTCTCTGAACTCTCGAAGCTGGATCGGAATTCTGGCAACGGCGGTGGTGGTCTTCGCCGGCCTCAACCTCTGGCAGTGGCAGCGCTCGCCATCCGTCGAGCTCACCGATCAGGAGATCGCGGATCGCTTCAACGTGCTTTGGAGCGGTCGCGACAACACCTGGCGCAAGAACAGCTTCCTGGGCATCCGGACGTTGCAGAACCCTCTCGACGTCTGGGTGACGTTCGAGATCATCCACAAGGTGAAGCCTGATGTGATCGTCGAGACCGGCACCTTGCAGGGCGGGAGCGCAGCGCTGTGGGCGATGTTCCTCGAACACGTGAACCCCGAGGGCCGTGTGATCAGCATCGACATCGAGAACGAGTCCGCCAAGGCCCGGGCACTCCCCATCTCGCGCCGGCGCGTGGACTACCTGATCGGCAGCTCGACGGATCCGAAGATCGTCGAGGAGGTCCGGCGCCGAGTCGAAGGTGAGCGTGTGCTCGTGATCCTCGACTCCGCGCACTACATGGATCACGTGCTGGACGAGCTGCGGGCCTACGCGCCGATGGTGTCCCTGGGTAGCTACCTCATCGTTCAAGACACGACGATGAACGGCCACCCGACGGCGCCGGACTACGGCCCCGGTCCCTACGAGGCGGTCGAGGCCTTCCTGGACGATACCGACGACTTCGTGCCCGACCGCTCCCGGGAGCGGCTCATCATGACCAACAACCCCATGGGTTTCCTCAAGCGGGTCCGCTAGCGAGGACGGGCCAGCTTTACGAGCCTGAAAGAATCCCTTTGACCCCAGGGGATTCGACCGAATGCTTATCGCACGCTGAGAAGGCCTGCTGAGGGTTCCTGTCCACTGGCGAGCCTGCCCGGCATCGGGAGCTGGCGCCAGCACCACGAGCCCGCCCCTCTGGCACAGCGTCAAGACTCAGGCGACGCCTGGGGAATCACCGGCAGCACCAGTGCAGAGGGGAAGTCCGCATCGTGGAAGACCGTCTGCTCCGCCTCGACCCTCTCCGCCGTCAGGCCGATGGGTGCCCCGGTGTTCAGGTTTCGGCTGAACTCCGGGAAGCAGGAGCTGGTCACCTGTAGCCTGATTCGATGCCCCTCCTCGAACAGGTTGCTCGTGGCACCGATCTCGATCGCGAACTCATAGACCCGCCCCGGAACGAGGAAGGCAGGCTGTTCGGTGGAGCTCCGGAATCTCGCTCTCACGATCCCGGTCTTGAGGTTCACGGCCTTGCCCTCCGGATCCACGTCCACCAGGGTGGCCACGAAATCGGTGTCCCTGGCCGAGGAAGAGGCATGCAGCACCAGTCGAACCGGCCCGGTGACCTCCACCGCCTCCTCCAGGGGGGGCGTGGAGTAGACGAGCACGTCCTCCCGCCCCTCCACCGCTCTCTGATCCACCGGGCCCGGCTTGGCGATTCCATAGACCGAGGTCCCGCCCACGGATGGAACCGGATCATCCGGGTCGTAGAGATAGCGGTCGAAAGGCTCCTTTCCGGGAGGTTGCAGGCTCAAGAGGCCGTCACCGTCGCTGGTGTTCGCCCTTCCGTCGCTGTGGAGGTAGAAGCGAGTCCACCGGGTCCTCTCCAGGGGCCACTCGGCCTCGGACCGCCACTGGTTGCGGCCCATGACGAAGATCTTGATCGGCTTCTCTTCTTCCAGCCCTTTTTCGGGGTCCAGAAGCCAGTACTGATACCAGCGCAGGATGTCCCTGATGGAGCCAGAGAAGTCAGCCTCTCCACCGAAATCCCGGTCCTGGAACTCACTCGTCGTGACGTGCGTCCACGGGCCGATCAGGAGCCGGCTCCGGCGCGCCTCGGGGGTGCCGCCCTTCTCCCGCATCCGGATGTAGTCTGCGATCGCCTGGTCGAGGTAGTAGTCGTACCACCCCTCGATGATCAGCGCGGGAGCTCGCATCTCGGAGACCCTTCCCTCCACGTTGATGCGTTCCCAGTAGGGACCAGGAGTCGGATTCCGGATCCAATCGTTGTAGGCAGGGATATCCTGACCGAGCGCATCATCCGCCTCGATCAAGGGCAGGTGGCGGACCGCCGACGCCCAGTCGACGTCGTCCCGTTTCTCGGCCTTCGGGCCCCGGTTCTCCAGGTGCCAGACCAGGACGTCGTTCCAGCGGAAGACCCCGTCGTGGATCCAGCGCTCGTACACGTTCTGTCCGGTGACGATCGGAACCATGGCCTTCAGGTATGGGCTCCCGTTGGGGGCGGACAGCCACTGGGTCGAGCCGACGTACGAGAACCCGTAGGTCCCGATCCTTCCGTTCGACCAGGGTTGCCTACCCGCCCACTCGAAGGTGTCGTGCCCGTCGTCTGCCTCGTGGATGTAGGGGTAGTAGGTCCCCTCCGAATCGTGTTTTCCCCGCACGTCCTGCGCGAGGAACACGAACCCCTGCGATGCAAAGAGGCCTCCGGCGAGAGGAATCTTCAGGCGCGCGCTGGCCTTTCCGTAGGGAATGCGCGCCACGATGACCGGAAAGGCTCCTTCTGCATCGGGACGGTACAGGTCGGCAGCCAGACGGATTCCGTCTCGCATTGGAACCATCACGTTCTTCTCGACGACGACGGAATGGAGCGGCTGAGGGATCCCGAGACCGATTGCGACGAGCCGCCACTTGAGAGGAAAGAGCGCGGCTACGCCGAGCACTGCCAGGAGGATTGCTGAGAGCAGGATCACCCATCGGCGGACCGAAGGTCTCGCCCTGCGCCTCCCTTCTTGCACTGCTCTTCCCCCTGCAGCCTGCTGACAATACCCCAACAGGCTCTACGATACCCCGCTCGAACGGTCGCGCTCCCGTGAACAACGGCGCGAAACCACTCAGGCCCACAGGTCCTTGTTCCGCAGGCAGTCGACATGGGTCACGAGCCTGTATCCGGCCTTGCGGGCCGCATCCACGATTCTCTTGACGTGGGTCAGCTCGCGATCGGGCGCGCGTGTCCAGGTAACCCAATCGTGCAGCATCAGAGGCATGGTCTGATGCTTCTGGGCTCGCTTCCTGATCTCGCCGAGTATGTACTCCAGCGGGGCTCCGTGCTCTCGCCTGTCCATCCATACCGTGTCACTGTAGCCGAAGGGAAACCCCATGATCTCGGGATGACCCAGGGAGCGATAGTTGATGAAGGACTTCGATCTCTGGACGCCGGTCAGGAAGCTGTTGATCATCCGCACGCCCAACGACGCCACCATCTCCAGCTCCGCTCTCGATTTCTCGGTCGCGTCGAAGCCCGAGAGGCCGTTGCCGTTCTTCCCGCCCGTTCCGCACATGGCGATACCGATCGGCCGCACGCCGAAGAGCCGCTCGTGAACGGCGAACGACCTCTCGTAGTCGGCCTTCAGCACGGAGATCGGCTCTCCCCGCTCATACCCCAGGCCCACATGGGAATAGCTGTGATCCTGGATGTCGAAGAGAGCGTCATCCTTGACCTCTTCATGGAAGGCCCTGAACTGCGTCTCCCTCCGTTTCAGAGCCGACCCCGTACAGAAGAGCGTGGCCGGGATCTGATGGCTCCGATGCACCTCCACCAGCTTCTCCAGAAACCCCTTCATGACCTCCGGGTTTCCTCGCTCGGTGTCATAGCGGAGCAGGAAGAGATCTTCTTTGGCGCGCGGCTGCTCAGCGCCTGCGTCTTCAGCTCGCCCGAACGACCAGGATGCCACCCCGGCCGCCAGGCCGATGGCCGCCTTGAGCAGCTCTCGCCTGTTGCCGCGCGTCTCCATGCCATGCCCTCGCGTTTCCAGGTTACCGGACAGCGGAGGATAGGCATCACGGCGGGGCCAGGCCCCAGGGGTCGCTACCGGGAGGCGCCAGGGCCTCGAGAGCGTCGACCGCCGCACCTCCCCGCGGGAGTCTACAGATACGGCGCTATCGGACGCTGGGAAGACGCGCGAATGGCACCTATCCCCTTCACCGCACCGCTGCCACTTCCGCTGCGATCCTGACCGGCCGTCAACGCTCCGCTCCCGGAACTCGCCGGTGCTCCAGCGCCACCATTCGTTCGAGATACTCGAGCGCCTGCTCCATCCCCTCCGCCACAGCGACCTGCGGCGACCAGCCGAGGACGCGGCGCACCTTGGCGGTCGAGAGGTACCACTGCTTGCCGAATGCCTTGACGTCGACGGTGAGCAGCGGCGGCGTGCCGCGGAGGCTCAAGACTCGCCAAGCGCGCTGCGCGGTGGCAGCGAGGGCGTAGGCGAACCAGTATGGGATGTGGCGCGTCGGCGTTGGAGCGCCGATGGCCGCGGCGATGCGGGCGCAGACTTCCTCGAGGGTCGGCCCGAGGGAGTCGTCGTGGACGAGGAAGCCCTCGCCGACGGCATCGGGATGCGTGCTGGCGAGAATGCACGCATCGGCGAGGTTGTCGACATGGACCCAGGCGAGCCGCGCGCCGTGGCTCCAGAACATCATCTCCTTGCGCCGGATCGCAGCGGCCAGGCTGGGAAAGAAGGCGTGATCGCCGGGCCCGTAGACCCAGCCGGGATAGATCACCGACACCGGCAGGCCGCTCTCGCGGTGGAAGCGCCAGAGCCAGCTCTCGGCCTCGATCTTGGTGTCGGCGTAGGGTTCGTTCCAGCGCCGGAACGGCCACGCCTCGTCGATCACCTGGCGACCGATCGGCAGGCCGAAGACGTCGCTCGTGCTGACGAAGACGAAGCGCTCGACGCCCGCCTCGCGCGCGGCGCGCGCGACGTTCTGCATACCTCCCACGTTGACGGCGCGGAAACGTCGCCACGGCGCCCAGGCGTGAATCAGCGCCGCCGTGTGGAAGGCGCGTGAGGCGCCCTCGAACGCTGGCGCGATCGAGCCGTAGTCGGTGACGTCGCCCTCGACGATCTCGAGGCGTTCAGCGGGTCTTGCCGTCTGCCGGAGCTCGTCAACCCAAGGATCGCCGCGCAGGACGATGGCGCGCACGGTATCGCCGCCAGCGAGCATTCGCCGGACGAGCGCCTGGCCGACGAATCCGGCGCCGCCGGTGACTACGGAGATGGGCATGGCGCGGGAGGGTAGCTCACGGCCGCTACCCGGAAGCGGCAGAGGTTCGAGAGCCTCGACCGCCGTACCTCCCCGCGGTCTTGCGGCGCCCAATGCGGCGACGGAAGACGATTGCCGAAGAGGGGCGCCTGCGTAGCGCTGCTCGGGCCGGCGGGCCGAGCGAAGACCGCCCCCGCCCGCACGATTTCCGGGCATTACGGCGCGCCGGGCGCGTACAGTTGTGCCGAATCGCGCCCGAGCGGGTTGCCTTGCGCACGCCGATCCGGGCACGCGGCTTGCGTGAGCACCGCCGCGGAACAAAGAAAGGGGGATTCCATGAGATTTCGAGCGATGTCTGGATACTTC
>Ga0214473_10007043_pt1 | contig 13374 bp, 13 predicted proteins | sample RVTome_7_FD_203509 | JGI IMG/M metagenome (GOLD analysis project Ga0214473, IMG submission 203509) | Soil microbial communities from uranium-contaminated site in the Upper Colorado River Basin, Wyoming, United States - RVT98D197 | ecosystem: Environmental > Terrestrial > Soil > Contaminated >...
GACGTGTTACCTCTTTAACAGATAATTTGTCACACTCCCCTATCACCGATCCACTACGGACCTTTTCTCAAGTAGCAAGTGGTGTGGTGAGCGGCGGTGACGTGCTTTATTTTGGTACCTCCGGACTGGAACAGGTATTCCGTCGGGGGGATTTGGCAAGTTTTGCTATTGGTCACTCGGCGAAAGGAATTGCGTTAAGGCTACAGCAGTTGTATGAAGATCGAAGTAATCACCTGCCTGTGGCGGTCCTCGTGGCAACGCTGATACCGGAGCACGTGGCTATGCCCCGAGAGGCGCCAGCGAGCTATGAAAAAACGCAACGGAAGCCAATTTCGGTGTCAAGTTATCTAAAACCACGCCAGCCTCTTGATATCAACCGCTCGCTTGGCAAGCGCGTGGTGCTGGTGGCAGGCCAAGCCTCGGTGTATTTGGGAAGAAAGCTAAAGAGTGTGCTGTGGCCATTAGTAGTTAGTGGCTCACGCAGTGGCGGGCAGATGTTGTACAAGGCTTCTCGCACGGCGGGCCGTAATGTTTGGTCGTTGACGCAGCAGACATTACCAAAAGCCAAGGCGGTGTCTGGCAAGATTTCTTTGGAGGGCGTTCAGTCGTGGCCACGACGTGTTAGGGTGGGATTGCGAGGGTGGATTGCCTCGCTGCCGGGGAGTAGTAAGGTGTTTGCAATATTGGCTTTGCTGTTAGCGGGGGCGCTGGTATTCAGCTTAGTTATGTTACAGAAAAAACGGGTAGATGATTGGCGGTTCCAACAGGCCAGCGAATTACTTAACGAGGCGAGAACTAAGAAGGAAGCTGCGGCCACGGCACTTATTTACGATAACCGCGACCAGGCCCGCAGCTTGTTACAGGAGGCCAGTGACTTGGTAGCCAGTTTAAGAGACACAAACCTGTACCAAGAACAGGCGGCAGAGTTGGCAGGCGATATTACTACAGTGTACGACCGCCTGGATAAGGTGTCTCGAGTAACTAGTCAGCAGAGGCGCGTCGTTGGTGATTTCGCCTCAGTTATGGCGGGAGGAAAACTAGCTCAGCTGTTTTGGCTGCAAGGTAATCTTTTTGCCTATGATTCGGCTAACAACACCATTGTGAGAATGACACAGGAAGGGGCTCCCCAGGTTGTTAGTAAAACGACCCAGGGTATTGGATTCTTCACGATTGGCACAACACACGAGGCCGATAAGTCATTAGTGTTGGCAACTGATAGCCCAGGTATGGCGTTGTTCGATGCCAAGACTGAAGTGCTGCAAAAACAAGAGATTGCGCTACCCTCGAGTGAACCGGAGGTGGTGGCGTTGGCAACATACGGTAACCGTCTTTATTTGTATGATCGCACGGCTAAGAATATTTATGGTTATAACAAGACGCTGCGTGGTTACAGTGGAGGAGACGCGTGGATTACTAATGCGGACTTTCCGCGGGATAATATTGTCGACATCGGCGTAGACGGATATGTCTATACCTTGCACAAGGACGGTACTGTCAGGAAGTTGCTAAAAGGAGCGCCGGTTGACTTTACATTAGAGCAGGTGGAGCCAGCTATTTCGGAGTCGTCCCGGTTAGTGATCAATGAGAACCTGCGACACTTGTATGTGTTTGATCCAGCCAACAAACGGGTGGCTGTCTTTGATACAACGGGAAATCTTAATCGCCAGATTTATCTCGGTGACGACAGCGCGGCAAACAGTGTCGCTGTTGATCCGGAAGAGACGACATTATATATACTGGACGGCACGCAAGTGCTGGCCGTGTCACTGGTGGAGTAACGCGCCAGGGAGGAGAGTGATTACTTGGCCGGGTTCGACTTCGCCTTTGATGATTTTCTGGGCAACAGCATATTCGACGGTGTCCTGAATGGCGCGGGCCAGGGGGCGGGCGCCGAACTCCGGATTGTAACCAATTTGTACCAAGAAGTCAGCCAGCTCATCGGTGATGGCGATGGTAAGACCATGCTCGGTGTCTAGACGTTTGTTGAGCTGGCGCAGCATGAGAATGGCAATGCGACGAATATGCTGGCGGCTCAAGGTAACATACGTGATCACACCGTCGAAACGGTTGAGCAGTTCGGGACGCAGAATATTATTGCTTAAAATATGTTCTTTTAACTTTTCATCAAAACCGTCCGGCAGTTGTCCTTTTTTACTGGCCTGGCGAATAAGTTCGGCACCGGCATTGCTGGTAGCTATGATAATGGTGTGTTGAAAAGAGTATTGGCGGCCCCACGCATCAGTGAGATGTCCTTCATCAAACACTTGGAGAAACAACTGGTGAACTGACTGGTTAGCCTTTTCAAACTCGTCTAGCAAGAGGACGGTGAAGGGATGATCAGCGATGAGTGAGGTGATACGGCCGACGGGATGATCGAGACTACCAATTAAGCGATCTACGGCTTCGGCACCTTGAAACTCGGACATGTCGAGGCGTACCATGTGTTCTTCGGAGCCAAAATAGACTTCGGCTAATGTTTTAGCCGTTTCTGTTTTGCCGACACCGGTTGGTCCGAGAAAAAGAAAAACGCCGATGGGCCGCTTTTGACTGCGAACTTCAGCGCGGGCTCGGATCATAGCGTGGGCTACGGTCTTGACCGCGGCCTCCTGGTTTATGAGGCGACGATGCATTATTTGCTCTAGATCTAGAAGCCGTTCCCTTTCTTTGACTTTGAGCTCTCCGAGGTTGAGGCCAATCTTGCGCGAGATTAATTGCTCAATATGACTGGTAGTAAGCACGGGAGCATGCTCGCTCTGGGCGGCCACAATGGCTTCCTCTAGGAAATCAAAGGCACGCTCGGGAAAAGGAATGTGGGGCAGAATAGAAGCCGTGTCCTCCACTAGGGTATGGATAGTCTTATATGGTATGTAGAGTCCTGCCTGGCGTTCGATGGCTGGAACAGAGAGGGCGAGGCGTTTTAGAGTGGCCGCGGCGGTAAGAGAAGGCACTTGAACGACTTCGAAGTAGTGGGTTAGTTGTTGGTTGGGCTTAAGGCGCAGATGGTACTCGTCGGAAGACGTTATAACCAGGACACGGACAGTCATAGAAGCCAAGAAGGGCAAGAGTATGTCAGTTAAGTCAATACGCTGCTCTCCGGTTTGGCCAAGCACGCTACTTAAGCCATCGATGACAGCAATGATGTTGCCCGCGCGTTCCATTTCTCTAAGTGCTTTAAAAATAACTGTCATCTGCGTAGCGCTGGATTCGCCTTGGGCTAAGAGCTCGCCGACATTGAGATAAAGTACGCGCTGCCCGATCAGAGCTGGGTGGGCCGAACTGGTCCGGATACGCCAGGCGAGTTGACGAATAATGCCGAGGCGCCCGACTCCGGGATCGCCGACTAAAAGCACGTTGGACTGGCGCTGACGGGCCAGGGTATTAATAAGCTCGATTACCTTTGACTCGTGACCATAGATGATATTATCCCAGATGCTGCCAGGAGGAAGGCGCGTGAAGCGATCGACAAATGACGTGTACCCGGAAGCCCAGGAGAGCCCGAGGCCGGTGAAAGCGAACAAGTTGTCTTCATCCCACCAGCGCTGGCGGGCAAGCTCTTGGCTGCGGCGTTCGGAGCCCCACCATAAAGTAAAGAGCACATCGTCTTTGGTCAGTGCAGCGGCACGTAAATGTTGGCGCAGGCTGGGATGAAGCAGAAGGGCTCCGAAGGCGTGTTCGGGCGCTATGGCAGACTGCTTGAGAGAAGCGGCTAATTGCAGCATACGGCGGGCGAACTCGGGCCAGGCCAGATTGGGTAGAACGGAATATTCAATGACTTCGATTACTTTTTTTCTGTCGAGCTGTAGACGCTGCAGTAGGTGGTCAATGGCGGAAGAGCGCATAAGGGCCTGAACAGCACGCTCAAGGCTGGATTTTTTTCTGGTGAAGGCGTGACTGCCAAAAATAAGCAGTAACGAGAAGGAAGCAGCGGCTGCGACATTTATAGCGTTTTTGTCTCCCCGCTCCTTTAGCGAGTCAACAGTGCGCGGTGGAGGCAGATAAGGAAAATATGAGGTACCGAAGACGAGAAGAAGTATGGCGCCGGCTGCTAAGCTAGAGAAGAGGGCGGCTAGGCCCAGGAGTAGTATGCTGGTGGTGAAAAATATAAACACAAACCAAGCGGCCAAGCTTAGAGCCGTGGCAATGAAGAAAATTGCCACGGTAATGGGAGAGGTTAGAAGCCGGTAGCTGCTTACCTGCTGGTAGCGACTTTTGGCATCGAAGTAGTAACCCATGAGATTAAAATATTTAAAATATCGAGGATAACAAGGCTAGGCCGACGGACAAGCTGGTCAAGACAACGAGAGGCCAGACTAGAAATACGAGGAAGATGGTGGCGGCTAGGGGCATAAATATAATCTCGGCGATAAGCCAAGCCAGCAGCACTGCGGAGCGAATTAGGAAACCAATGAAACGAGAGACTTGGTTCCAGATGAAAGTCAGGGCGAGATTGCTAAGGGTGCCGCCGCGATAAGGAATAGCGTCTTTGTGCCAGTGGGCCAAGAGAGTACGCAACATAAATTTTACAGAGAAAAAGCGCCACAAGGCCCGCTCTAGATTCCAAAGTATTTGCAGAAAGATTTTGGGAGCCCACACATACTGCCAGTAAAAGTAGTCGACCAGCATGTGTTTATAATAGCACGTTATTAGGCTAAGGTGCCTTGCCACGACACCTTCTTAATTGTACTTTTTATTTCAACTCGACTTTGGCGCCGGCTTCTTCGAGTTTCTTCTTCATCTCCTCGGCTTCTGCTTTAGGCACGTTCTCTTTAACAGTGGCTGGCGCTTTGTCGACGAGGTCCTTGGCATCCTTCAGTCCCAGATCAGTTACGGCGCGGACAGCTTTAATGACGGCTATTTTTTGCGAGCCGGCGACGGATAGCTCGACAGTGAAGGACGATTTTTCTTCTACTGGCGTATTCTCCTGCGCTCCACCTGCTGTCGTAGGTGCAGCCATGGTGGGCAAGGCGGCGCTGACGCCGAACTTGTCCTCGAGAACCTTGACTAGCTCGGAAAGTTCAAGCACAGACATATCTTCAATTGTTTTAACAAGCTCTTTGAATTTTTTGGGGACCTCAGCTTTTTTTTCTTTCTTTGTTTCTTCTTTGGTTTTTTCTTTGGCTTCTTCTTCTTTAGGCATAATAAATAATTTTCAACGATTAATTTTTAACTTTTAGGCTGTTGAGTTGGCACTTCCTTTTTGTTCGGCAATGGCTCGCAGAACTCGAACGGCGCGGCGCGGGATGCCGGAGAGGACAGTAACGAGGCCGCGGGTGGGGCCAGCGATAACGCTGACAAGGTTGGCGATTAGTTCATCACGAGATGGCAATTTGGAGAGAGAGGTAACTTCTTCTAGTGAAAGCATGTTGCCTTCGAGAGTGCCAGCCAGAAAACGAATTTTTTCCTGGCGCTTCTGGACAAATGCGTTGAGCGTTTTGGCCGGAGCAACGGCGTCGTCGCCCCAGACAACCGCTAGTTGCCCGGCGTGCGCAGTGGGATCAAAGTCCAGCTTGATGTTGTGCAGAGCAATTTTGAGAAGCCGCTTAGGGACAACACGCATACTGCCACCGATAGCATGTAAATTACCGCGCAGCTCATTTACTTCTTCCACCGTGAGGCCATTGTAGGCTAAGAAAACTACTGATGAGGCCGCCGAGATACTTTCCTGCACTTTATTGACACTGTGTTCTTTTTGTTTTCTGGTTAGGGACATGGATGCTTATAGTTGTTCTTTTGCTCAAAATAACAAAATATTCCGCGGTCATCCGCGGACATGAATACAGTTATTGGCTGTCTTCCTGTTAGGGTCCCCACTCCGCCTCTCGACAAGCTCGGGGCTACGCGGGGCAAGCTTATGGGCTTACGCCCTGCCCTAGGTCTTTGGATGCCTTATCTATATATATGACACGGCCGCTGGGAAAGTGCAAACTAGCGGAGATGCTTGGCTTTGTTGGCGTTGTGTTCGTCAAGGGTGCGGGAGAATATAGTTTCGCCATTGGGTGCTGACAGATAATAGTAATAATCAGACTGGGCCGGCCGCACGGCTGCGATAATGGCACGTAAACCAGGATTGCTGATAGGTCCCGGGGGCAGGCCCTGATAGCGGCGCGTGTTATAAGGAGAATCAACTTCTAGGTCCTGTTGAGTAAGTGGCTGATCCCATTTATCAAGCGCGTAGCGGATGGTGGCATCGGCATCGAGGCCGACGCCGTCGTCGAAGCGTTTCCATAAGATGCCGGAAACCAGCGCTAAATCTTCGTCGCTTTGCACCTCGCGTTCTATGATACTAGCCATGATGACAATTTGGTCGAACGTTCGACCCTGGGACTTGGCTTCACGAAAAAGATCGGCCGAAAACTTTTCGTTAAAAGTGGCGAGCAGGCGTCGGATAACATCGGACGGCGTGTCATCAGCAAAGACACGGTAAGTGTCAGGAAAAAGATACCCTTCCAGATCACGCGAGGGAGGAATTTCGCTTAAGAAGGTTAACTCGTTGGCATATAGGGAAGGTATAGCAGCCTGAATAAAATCGTCCGGCGTACCGATGCCCCGAGCGGCGGTGCGGGCAGCCATTTGCCGCAGAGTAAACCCTTCGGGGTAAGTAATGGTCAATTCGTCAGGCGCCGTGTCGCCAGTGACGAACCTTTTTACGACAGTAGGTACAGGCTCTCCTTGCGTAAGTTGGTAGGTGCCGGCCTTTATGTCATGGGCAGCGTTTAGGCGCCAGGCATAATAACGCCACGGGACGGAGCGAGAGGTAAACCCCTGTTCGACAAGCTGGCGCCAAACGCTACTAGCGGGGCTGGCGGCGGCGACAACAATTTCACCGCTGCGTTGTAAAGCGGCAGTACCCCAGACTAGCCTAAATGAGCCGTAGATAAGGAGCGCGGAAAGAGCCAGGACAGCAACAAGGAAGATAACAAAGCGCCCCGGCCGCACGACGGTGATCATAAAACGTCTGATTTTTTCTCTTCTTTAAGTCGCTCGACTACCTCCTTAACGCGGTGAGATTGGCCCTTCTTGGTGACCAGGACAGCATCGTCGGTGACAACAATAATGGTGTCTTTTAGGCCAATGAGGCAGACGGCTTTTTTGGTAGCGTTGTAAATGTAGTTATGTTGGGAGTCGATGTGAATGTGGTGGCCACGGGGCATGTGATCGCCTGCTTGACCAAAAACTCTTTCCACTATTTCCCAATTGCCAACGTCGCTCCAGCCGTAATCACCGGTGATGGTAATGATACGGGGGGTTTTTTCAATGAGGGTGTATTCGATAGAAATTTTAGGAAAGGCACTGTAGGCGGCGGCTACTTGTGGCTGGCTGCCGGAGTCGAGGGCTTGGGAAAATCTGGTAATGGCGGGGATAACTTCTGGGCTTTGTTGTTGAAGTTCTGATAATAGATAAGCGGGGCGCGCGGAGAAATAACCTAGGTTCCAGAAGTAATTACCGGCGGCGACAAACTTCTCGGCGGTGGCTTTGTCCGGCTTTTCTTTAAAGCAGTTGACGTGATACACGTCTTCATGTCCGCTCACCGGATCTCCGGCTTCTATGTATCCGAGGGTTGTTTCCGGTGTTACGGGAACGTGACCGACGACAATGATGAAGTCAGGGTGGGCAGTAATAAGTGCAGGGATTTGGCGTAAATCCTTAATAAAGGCGTCTTCGTTAGTGAATACATGATCTGACCACATAAAGATGGTGGGCTCATGGGCTTGGCCAAGATGTTCCAAACGCAAAGTTATGGTGGCAAAGGCAGCGGTGGTGTCACGCTTGGCCGGTTCGTAGAAAATGTGGTCATCGGCAACATTGGGCAGAAATTGCTTGATTTGTTTTTGGTAGTCTTGAGCGGTAGCGACGTATATATTTTTCTCGGGAGTTAGAGTTTTAGCTCTAGCAAACGTATCTTCCAGTAGTGTCTGACCAGTGCCGAGGTCGATGAATTGCTTAGGTTTATTTTGGCGAGACAAGGGCCAAAGTCTAGTTCCTCCCCCGCCGGCCATAATGACAATGTTCATTGTCGTAATAATTTAATCTATGAGAATATACTAACAATAACCGTAATGAATAAAGAAGCAATAAAGGGAGTAGTCTTCGACTGGGGTGGGGTGTTGATTGACGACCCAGAACCGGCCATGAACGCCTATTGTGCCCTAACTATGGGAGTAAGCGTAGAGGATTTTGACGAAGCACGCAGAAAATATAATTTGGATATTCAAAGAGGATCTATTTCGGCTATTAAGTTTTTAAGCAATATTTCTAACGATCTCAACGTTGCAAACCCAAAAAACATTTCTTCTCTTTGGTATGAATCCTTTAAAAACGCGTATGCGCCGAAGAAAGAAATGTTTACTTTGATTTCTAACTTAAAAAGACGGGGCTACAAAATTGGTTTTCTGTCGAATACGGAAGCGCCGGCGGTGAAGTTTTTTAGAGAACAGAAATATGAAAGATTATTTGATGCGACTGTGTTTTCCTGTGTGGAGGGAATAGCGAAACCAGATAAGATGATTTACGATATTTTGTTGCAAAAAATACAGCTGGCAGCACATGAAGCTATTTTCATAGACGACAAGCAGCTCTACGTCGAGGCGGCAATTAATCGTGGTATGCACGGTATTTTATTCGAAAACCCAAGGCAAGTTAAGCAAGCTCTGCATTCGTTAGCAGTCAAGGGTGTATGATAGTTGTAGTTTTTATTTTGAGTTTTAATTTTTGAGTTTTTGGTATGAGTATCGCGGCTAGGTGTTTGCACGGAGCGCAGGTATGTATAATCCCGCGGCCGGAGAATGGGTTTAAGCCTTTGGCTTTGCACCGCCGGCCTCTGGCGGTGGTGGCGGGTATTTTGTTAATCACCAAAGCGCTGGCATTGGTAACAATTACCTTGACACCGCTGTCGGCGGAGCTGTCGACCATAACCTCGACAAGAATTGTGCAGTTGACAAACCAGGAGCGGGCGAGGACGGGCTTGAATGAACTGACTGTGAATGACTTACTGACGGAGGCGGCTAGGAAAAAGGCACAGGACATGCTTGATAAGGATTACTTCGCTCATGTCTCTCCCAGCGGAGTAACACCTTGGTTTTGGATGAGTAAGGTTGGTTATGGCTACCAAGTGGCGGGCGAGAACCTGGCCATTGATTTTGTGGAAGCAGAAAATGTAGTGGCGGCTTGGATGGCTAGTCCTACCCACCGCGATAATATACTGCACCCGGACTATATTGAAACGGGAGTAGCGGCACTGACGGGAGAGTTTGAGGGTGGAACTTCAACGGTAGTGGTACACATGTTTGGCTTACCGCAGGGAGCTCAAGCGCCGGTACAGGAGCCGGTGCCGACGGGGGCGCCGGCGGTGGCGCCAGCGGTCACCTCCGAGACGCCAAAACCAGCACCGGTGGCGGCAGCGCCGGCGGTGCCGGAAGTGATTGTTCTGAGCCGTGGCCTGCCTGCTGGACAGGCAGGCAACACAATACGAAGCGAACTGGAGCTGCAAATTGAGGGGGCACCAGGAATAACGGTGAGTGTGTTAGTTAACAATCAAACGCAAGCTAAACGCACACTTGATGCGGTTGGAATAAGCAAACTTACCTTGTTGCTTAGTGACTTTCCGGATGGGGAGATAGTTGTTAAAGCTTTTGCTGAAAACGCTGCCGGGAGGCGCAGCGGCTACTCTGCTAGCCAGGTGTTTATCAAAGACACAAAGGGACCCCAGGTAGAAAAGGAAGCCTTGGCTTTTATTGCTTCCCCGGCCACAGATGAGCCAGTAGCATGGCTGCGTGTGCCAGAAGGTGATTACACGTCAGTCGGTGTGACAACTGGCGAAGAGCAGTTGATTTATGATCCCAAGGAAGCAGTGGTGGTATCACTGGGTAAGATGGCCACCTTGGTATTATCGGATGCGGTGGGTAATGTTCAGGTTATTAGTGACTTAACGCTAGCGCCTTCCTTTTACACGGAACGGGGCGCTGGGTACTTAGAAACCCCGGCTCGCTTCTCGGGTTTGGCGCAGCGGGTCGCTCTAACGGTGGCTATAGTTGTTTTACTACTACTTACTTTAGCAATCGTGATCCGCATTAACATTCAGCACCCCCGCATGATTGCCCGCGCTTCGCTGCTCGTGTTGCTGGCATTGATAATGCTGTTCATATAATGTTCGCTTTAGAAAATATTGAGAAATTATGGCCTTTGGTGGTACAATCAGGCCGATGTGGATAATTACTATGTTTTCTTTCAAAGGAGGTGTTGATCATGAATGGTGAAACTAGTGAGGTTTTGGTCGTTGCCAGCAAGGTACGCGGCTATCTGAAAGGGAAGGGTGTTAAGATGTCAGGTGAATTGATTGGGTCACTCAACACTAAGGTAAAAGGCCTTCTGGATGATGCAGCGGGGCGCACAAAGGGTAATAAGCGCTCGACCGTCAAACCACAAGACGTCTAATAAGGTTTTACGGTATTAACAAGCCCACTCTTGATAAAAGAGTGGGTTTGTGTTATAGCTGATAGGTTATGCGACAGCATATTGCCTCTTTATTAGGTTTTCCTATGGGTATTCTCATACCAGTTTGTTTGCTGCTGTTTGGCGTTCTGACGCTACTATTACTGTACTGGCCAGTGTTGGTAGGTGCTGTCACCGAGTCGGCTGACTACCGGCCGCAGTTACCCCTGGCGGAGGATCGGGAAGAACCTTTTTATGATATTGAGAGTGAGCGGGCGAGCGCCATTCATATGTATCCCCCGCTGCCGGATCCGGAGAATGTTACGGATGGCAACTGGATCAGGATTCCCGCGATTGATGTTAACGTGCCGTTGGCGGCTAGTCCCTCCCTGGATGATAAAGATGTATTGGCGACGCTCGATAGCGGAGCAGCGCTGTACCCTAACGGGATTTTGCCCGGGCGGTTGGGTAATGTGTTTGTCTCGGCGCACAGCACGGGCGAGCCGTGGAAAGGCAAGTATCGATTCGCTTTCTTGCGTATTGGCGAACTGGCCCCAAACAACGTGATACATATTGATTACCAGGGCACACGTTATTCTTACCGAATAACTGAAACTAATGTTGTGACTCCGACGGCAGACTGGCGTGTGGTGTCTGATCGGCCGGTGCCAACAGTGACGTTGATGGCCTGTTGGCCGTTGTGGTCGACCAGTCAAAGAATGCTGGTGCGCGGCGAGCTAACGAATATTACGAAGCTGACGGAGAAGCCGAGCTAGAGGTTAGCCAAGAAGGATGTCTCTTGATTTTTCAGGCGGCATGTACGAATATGTGAAGCAAGTGATTTTATATGAATGATGATCAGGATAACTTACGGCCCTCCTTTACTCCGCGCTACGCTTTTCTGACCAAGGGTGTGGGTAAAGACAGGCATAAATTAGCTTCATTTGAGCATGCGCTTAGAGATGCTGGTGTCGCATCACAGAACCTGGTGACCGTTTCCAGTATATTTCCCCCGGGCTGTAAGAGGGTGCCAAGGGAAAAGGGCCTTAGTATGTTAAGTCCGGGGCAAATTACTTTTTGTGTTATGGCACGACGAGCTACGAATGAACCGTCCCGTCTGGCCGTAGCTTCAGTTGGGCTGGCAATTCCCAACGACAGAAGTCAGTATGGATACTTAAGTGAACATCATGCGTACGGCGAAACCGATGAACGGGCGGGTGAGTTAGCCGAGGATCTGGCAGCTAGTATGTTAGCTTCAACGCTGGGCATTGAATTTGATCCGGAAAAAGCCTGGGACGAAAAAGAAGAAGTGTTTAAATTGTCTAACAAGATTGTCAGGACTATGAACATCACGCAGTCGGCGCAGGGCGATAAAGATGGGCTGTGGACGTCAGTGGTGGCCCTGTGCGTGCTGATTCCGTAATAAAAATAACCTCTTGTTTAGACTCGTTGAGGTTTGGTGCGAGTGGGCTCTAATAGTTCAGGCGAGGGCTCGCACTGGTTGCCATGACTGTGCTTCGAGCCTGGCCGTGTATCTGGCCATGAGATGAATCATGCGACCGTTGGTCCTATCAAATGACTGGGTGTCCCATACTTCTGAAATGAGTTCTTCCATATTAAGCAGAGACACTTCGGCCGGATCAAAGTACTTCAACCACTTATTGCCCGGGTCAACTTCTCGGAGTCGTCTCCAAGCCTGTTCAAGCATACACACTGCAGCTTCGTAGTCGTCTGAGTAACCTGACATATTTTGTTTCCTCCAAAAAGAACTGTCTGAAACTAGCTGACTGATTGTTACACAAAGATGACAATTATTCAAGAGTAGGCTTACGGCTTACTGGGCGCAGCAGCATAATTTTACTTTTCAGCCATTTCCAACCTGTGTCGGATCACATTCAAGGCTTCTGTATCGGTTCTTCCTTCACCTTTTACCGCCCGGTCGCCTTTGGTGAATAGCCAGAACGTGTACAGTTCTCCGTCTTGGCGATAGTCATTATGCACGGCAACCATCCAGCCTTTAGCTCGGATGTCATCTGGGTTATTGGGTTGCAAATTCTTACTCATCTTGGAGGTTAGGCTAGGGTGTTCTTACTCTATTCATTCATATAGAACAGCCCCTTTAAATAACAGTTTATGGCTTGTCTACTGGCGTCAAAGTGGGGTTGAGGGAGGTCATTCGGCTTGCACCAGAGCCATTTTTCGCATTTTTCCGGCTCCATAACTTTTAACTGGCCAGAAAATTTAGTGGCTAAGAGGACAACGGATATGAAGTGAATGCCATGCTTTTAGTTTACCTCAATGTGTGCAGGGGTGGAGGGAATCGAACCCCCGTTGACGGTTTTGGAGACCGTCGTCATACCACTAGACCACACCCCCTAGGTTGGAAGTATATCACTTCTTGGCTTTTTCGACGTGTGTTTGGTGCTTGCGGCAGCGTTTGCAGAATTTTTTAAGCTCTAGTTTGTGGCTGTCTTGGCGCCGCAAGTTGCGGTTAGTGTGGTAGTTGAATGATTTGCACGCGGTGCACTGCAAGCGAATTAATGTGTCCTGGCTCATAATTTAGTAATTAGTAATCAGTAACTCGTAACTAGGTAACTTATTTTATACATGGCTTTGCCTATCAATGCAACTTACTGTAAGAAAATGAAAAAGCTGCTCCAGGGAGAGCAGCTGGGAAGGAAGATAGTTCTTAAGCAGCTGGCGTTGGCTTAAGAGGCTAGCTCGGTAGCTTTCTGATTAACCAGGGAAAGAACAAAGAATGGGATGCGATCGGGGTGTCGCAGAAGAGCGGTAAACCACTCGGGGATCGCGGAGGCCGTGATGGCGGCCAGCATCTGCGTCATGCGCTCTTTGATGATCTTGGCTGGCGCTGAACCGTGGGGAGCCTCTTCCAGCATCTTTGCCAGACGGTCGAAGTCATCGATGGCGGCCAGCATCTGCGTCATG
>Ga0214473_10007044_pt1 | contig 13374 bp, 4 predicted proteins | sample RVTome_7_FD_203509 | JGI IMG/M metagenome (GOLD analysis project Ga0214473, IMG submission 203509) | Soil microbial communities from uranium-contaminated site in the Upper Colorado River Basin, Wyoming, United States - RVT98D197 | ecosystem: Environmental > Terrestrial > Soil > Contaminated >...
CCGGGGTCGGCTTCTTCATGACCGGGAGCAGCTCAGGCGGGTTGGGCGCCGCCTTGACCTCGGAGGCGATCCGGGACGCGTCGGTGAAGTCGGCGAGCACGAGGTCGTGCTTGCCGTCGCGCAGGGCCGGCACGAGCGCGTCAGCCCGGACCGTGACCACCTTGTGGCCTGCGGCCTTGAGCGCCTTGTCCATGCCCTTGAGCGTGCCCGAGGCGGCAGCGCCGCTGCCCATGTAGAGGACGATCGAAGCCGGGTGCAGGGCCACGTAGCCGCGCTGGTATCGCGCGCCCCGCCCCACCCGCGCGAACTTGTCGCCGCAGGCGAACGCGTCACCCCCGGAGTGGAGGGCAAGCGACGCGGCCGCGAGCAGGGCCAGGCAGCGAACGGCTCTCGCGCGGGGGCTCATCGAACCGCATGGATCGGCGCTGAACGGGCGCAGTCGTGTCATCGCGCCGGCGAGCCCGTCCTGATCTCTCCGAAGGCCTTCGCGCTGCTGGCCCTGCTACTCGGGTGCCGTCCGCGCGTCCTCAGCCACGTCGACCTCCGTGACCGGCTCTGGCCCGACAGCCATGTCGCGCGGACGAGCCTCGCCCGGCTCGTCACCGAAATCCGGCACGCGCTCCGCGACGAGGCGGGGACCCCGCGGTTCGTGCGCAACGTCCACGGCATGGGCTACGCGTTCTGCGGCGAGGCCCGTACCGAGCCTGGCGCGAGCGTCCCAGGCGCCCTCCCGGGCGCGGCCTTCCCCTGCGGCCTGCTGTGGGGTGCCCACGAGATCGGGCTGCGCGAGGGCGAGAACCTGATCGGCCGGACGCCGGATTGCGCCGTGCGGATCGACTCGCCCCAGGTGTCCCGCCACCGGCGCGCGAGAAGAGCCGCGCGAAGAGAAGCGGAGGTTCTCGGTCGGACGGACGGCGTAGAGGGTCCTTCCGTCCTGCGACCACCCGTGCGCGAGCCAGGTCTCCTCGGTGAGCAGCCGCGTCTTCTTGCCGTCGGGCGAGACCAGCGCAAAACCCTCGGGCATGTCGCACGTGATCCAGTCGCCGCGCGGCGACCAGCGCGGGCTCGAGGGGTAGACGATGTTCTCCTTGATCACGACGACCTCGTCGCCACCGCCGGCCCGGACCCGGGCGAGGCCCCATTTGCCCTGGGTCATGTACGTGAAGGCCACCCATTCGCCGTCGGGCGACCAGGTCGGGAAGTCCACGTAGGTGGTGCCGGGCGCCCGACCCAGGCGAACCGGCGGTCCGCCGGCGATCGTCGAGACCCAGAGCGAGAACAGGCCGGCTTCGCGCCTCTGGTACGCGAGCCGCTGCCCGTCCGGCGAGAAGGCGATCTCGGCCAGCATGTAGGTGGCGCCGTCCTGAAAGCTCGCGGAGGTGACGAGCGGCTTCTCGAAGCTCCCGTCGCGGCTGCGCAGCCAGATCTCGGGACGGCCGCTTCGGCCGGACACGTAGGCGTACTGGTTGCCGAGCGGAGACCAGGCCGGGTCGGTCTCCATGCGCGAGCCGGAGAGGACGCTCGTGTAACGCGATCCGTCCAGCGGGACCTCGATCAGGTGGTACTCCTCCTCCTGCGAGGTGTAGGCGATCCGCCGGCCGTCCGGCGAAACCGAGGGAGTGGTTTCGCTGCCGTCGGTCGCCGTGAGCGGCTCGACCGTGGCTGCCTCGGTATCCGCGCGATACAGATGCATCACGTTGCGCAGGGCGACCTTGGGCGTGCCGCCCGCGGCGCTGACGCGCCACAGGCTCTCCTCGCCCGCGGCCTGTGACAGGTAGTAAATGTGCGTGCCGTCGGGCGACCAGAACGGCTCGCGGCAGTCGCGGGGCGACCTCGTGATCTGGGCGGGTGTCGACGCGTTGAGGGTGCGCGTGAAGACCTGCAGCATGCCGTCCACCTCGCGCAGGTACGCGAGTGTGTTCCCGTCGGGCGACCATGCTGGGAAGCCTTCATAGCCGGGCTCCATCGCGATCGGCGTGAATCGGTAGGCGCCGAGGTCTGGAGCCGGGGCTTCGCGGGCGGCCCGCCATGCGATGCCGGCCAGGACGCCCAGCAGCGACGCGCCGAGCACGGTCGCCACACGCCTGCGCGTCCGGCCTGCGTTGGCCGCGGGCAGGACCGCGCCGCGGCCGGGCGAGGACGACGAGAGCGCGTCGATCGCATAGGACGCGCTCGAGCGCGGGGGGCACGTTCGGGTGGGTCAGGGCGAGCTCGGGCGGGTCGTCTTTCAGGATCGCCGTGAGCGTTTCGGCGTGCGTCTCGCGGGCAAAGGGGCGCCGGCCCGAGACCATCTCGTAGAGCACCACGCCGAAAGAGAAGATGTCCGAGCGCTGGTCCGCGGGCAGGCCGCGCGCCTGCTCGGGGGACATGTAGCCGACGGTGCCCAGGATGGCGCCCGCCTCCGTGGCCGCCGCGTCTCCCGCCGCAGGCGTGTCGCCGCTCGCGAGCGTCGCCTCGTCGTCGGGGGAGCCCTCGCGCGTGAGCTTGGCCAGGCCGAAGTCGAGGATCTTCACCCGGCCTTCGCGCGTGACGAACAGGTTCTCGGGCTTGAGGTCGCGGTGCACGATGCCCTTGTCGTGAGCCGCCGCGAGACCGTGCGCGATCTGGACCGCGACCTCCATCGCTTTCTTGGGCGTGAGTGGGGCCACGCGCAGGCGCTGCCGCAGCGTCTCGCCCTCGAGCAGCTCGGAGACCACGTAGGGGTGGCCGTTCTCCGAGCCCACGTCGAGGATCCCGAGCACCTTCGGGTGATTGAGCCCTCCCGCGGCGCGCGCCTCGAGATCGAAGCGGCGCAGCCGGTCGGGATCTCCCGCGAACTGCGGCGGCAGCACCTTCACGGCGACCTCGCGCCCGAGGCGCGGGGCGCTCGCCCGGTAGACCTCGCCCATCCCGCCCGCACCCACGGACCCCAGGATCTCGTGGGGGCCGAACCGGGTCTCGGGACCGATGGGCATCAGTCCCGTTCCCGTGTCGGATCGGGGACGACCTTCTTGGGCATGGGGTGCGCGCTGCCGGGATTGTAGCGGCTTCGGCGCGCGCGCGTGGGACGCGACCCAACCTCCGGACGCCAACCGACGTCTAAGCAGTCCGGGGAGGCTCGTCGACCCATGGACACGCTGATCGAAGACCTGCGTCACGCCGCCCGGCGCCTGCGGCGCGCCCCGGGATTCACGCTCGTGGCCGGGCTGACGCTGGCGCTCGGTATCGGCGGCAACGCCGCGGTGCTGAGCGCCCTAGAGGCGCTGCTGCTGCGGCCTTTGCCCTACCCGGACCCGGACCGGCTGGTGCTAGTGCACCAGACCGACCTCCGGCAGCCGCGCCGCGCCGTCGCCCCGGCGAACTTCCTCGACTGGCGCGCGCGCGCCCGCTCGTTCACGGGTCTGGCCGCGTACGAGGTCGTGGGGCGCACGCTCCTGACGCGCGACGCGGCGCGCCGGCTCGACACCGGGATCGTGTCGCGGAGCTTCTTCGACGTGCTCGGCGCCCGCGCCGGGCTCGGGCATGCCTTTGGGCGCGTCGCGGACGGACCCCGCGAGGTCGTGCTCGGCCACGCGCTTTGGCAGGAGCAGTTCGAGGCCGACCCAGCCGTCGTCGGCCGCGAGCTGCAGCTCGACCAGGAGCTGGTGCGCGTCGTCGGCGTGATGCCGCGCGGGTTCGCCTTCCCGCGCGAGGCGGAGCTCTGGCTGGCGGCGCAGGACGGCGACCTGCCTGAGCTGCCCATCGCGGTGGCTGTCGACCTGCGGACGCTGCGTGACTCACGCTACCTCGGCGTCGTGGGGCGGCTGCGCGAGGGGGTACCGCTCGCGGCCGCCCAGGCCGAGATGGACCACGTCGCGGCGGCGCTCGCTCGAGACTACCCCGACGCGAACGAGGGAAACGGCGCGCGCGTCGAGCCGCTCTTCGAGGCTCTGCGGGGCGGGGCGCGTCCCGCCTTCGCGCTGCTGCTCGGCGCCGCCTGCTGCGTGCTGCTCGTCGCCTGCGCCAACGTCGCGAACCTGCTGCTCGCACGGACCGCCGGGCGAGGCCAGGAGCTGGCGGTGCGGGCCGCGCTCGGGGCCGGCCGCGCCCGCCTCGCGCGCCAGCTCGTGACCGAGGCCCTGCTCGTCGCAGCCGTCGGCTGTGGCGCGGGCCTCGCGCTTGCGTGGGCCAGCCGCCCGCTGATGACGGCGCTGTGGCCCGCCAGCCTGCCGCCGCTCGCGGGGCTGCGCCTGTCGGGCAGCGTGCTCGCGCTTTCCGTTCTCGTGACGCTCGCGTGCGTCGTGCTCGTGAGCCTGGCCCCGGCGCGCGTCGCGGCGAGTGCCGACGCGCTCGCCGGGCTGCGCACGAGCGGCCGCACCCCCATGGCCGGCCCCGGCGCCCACCGCGTGCGCGGGCTGATCGTCGTCGCCGAGGTGGCGCTCGCCGTCGTGCTCGTGAACGCCGCCGGCCTGCTGCTCGGCACGCTCTCGCGGTTGCAGCAGGCGCCGCTCGGCTTCGAGGCGGCGGGCGCGCTCACGGCGCGGCTCGACTTCCCGCGGGCCCTGAGCCAGGACGCCCCCGCGCTGCGCGCGTTCGCCGCGAGCCTCGAGGAGCGCCTGCGGGCCGAGCCCGGCATCACGGCGGCGGCCGTGGGACAGACGTTGCCGCTCTCCGGCCTGCGCACGAGCGCCGGGCTACGCATCGAGGGCCGCGAGCTCGCGCCCAATGCGAGCCTCGACACCTGCTGGCGGCTCGTCTCGCCCGAGTGGCACGGAGCACTCGGCGTCCCGCTGCTGCGCGGCCGCGGCTTCGACGGGCGCGACGTGCGCACCGCCCCGGCGGTGGCGCTCGTCAACGCCACGCTGGCGCGGCAGGTGTTCGGGGACGAAGACCCGATCGGCCGGCGGATCGCCACCGGCCTCGACGGCGCGGCCGGCACGTGGGTGACGATCGTCGGCGTCGTGGCCGACACGCCGCAGGAGAACGTGGCCAGGGCGACTCGGCCCGAGATGTACCGCCCGCTGGCTCAGGACGTGCGCATGGGTCCTTCGGGCCTCACGCTCGTCGTGCGCGGGGCCGGCGATCCGTTGGCCCGTGCCTCGGCGCTGCGCCGAGAGGTGACGGCGCTGCGGAGCGACGTCGCCGTCTCTCGCGTCGCGCCGCTCGCGACACTCGCCCGTGACATGGTCGCCGCGCCGCGTGCCGCGTCCCGGGTGCTGCTGCTCTTCGGCGGACTCGCCCTCGTGCTCGCTGCGCTCGGCCTCTACGGCGTCGTGTCCTGCCTGGTGGGGGAGTCGACCCGCGAGCTGGGCGTGCGCCTCGCGCTCGGGGCCGAGCCGCTCTCGCTCGTCTGTCTCGTGCTCCGGCGCAGCCTCGCGCTCGCGGGGCTGGGGCTCGGCATCGGCCTCGCGGTGGCGCTTGCCCTCGGCCGGCTGCTCGAGGGTCTGCTGTTCGGGATCTCTCCGCGCGACCCGCTCACGCTCGGCGTCGTCTCGCTCGTCCTGCTGTCGGCCGCCGCGGTTGCGGGTTATGGGCCCGCGCTCCGGGCCAGCCGGCTCGATCCCGCCGGGGTGCTCCGCGCCGACTGACGTGTGGGTCGCCCGGAGCGGGAACGCTCAGCGGACCGCGCTCGGAGCCGCCGTTGCTTCCGGCAGGTCCAGACCCGCGGCGACGGCCTTGTGGGACAAGGCCTGGAGCCGCTCGAGCCGCTCCGGCGGCAAGGCCCGTGCGCCGCGAGCCACGAGCTCCATGATGTGGGGGTTCTCGAACGGGAAGATCACGCGCCGCGCGCGGGTCCGGTCGTACTCCCGAACGCGCTCCGCCTCGGTGCGGCTGAGCATCGTGAGTAGCTCGCGCGCCAGCGCCCGCAGCTCCTCCGCCTCCGCCTGCGTGAGCGTGCCGAGGCCCCGGTCGAGCGCCTCGCGCGCGATCTGGAACGCCTCCCCGGCCTCGACGATGCCCGTGGGGCTGCGGGAGAAGACGAGCGAGATGGTCTCCGGCGCGAGCTCCGGCAATCGTGCGGCGGCATCCGCGAGAGCGCGCTCCTGCTGTTGCCGTCGCTCCCGCGAAAGCACCTGGCGGTCGATCTGCGTGAACACCGTCTGACCGAGCTCGGCGGTCCTCGGGAGCCAGGTGTCGCGCTCGAGAACGGCATACACCAGCACCGCGACCAGCGCGCCCGTGGTCACGAGGCGCTTCGTCCAGTCCCAGATGGGCTGCAGGTTCCAGGAGCGGGAAGGCTCATCGCCCGTGTAGACGTCCTCGCGATCGCGCGGCTCGCGCGACTCCACGAAGCGGAGCGGCGGGAGCTCGCTGAGCGGGGTCGGCGCCGCGACCGGCTGACGCGCGGCGGGAGCGGGCGGCGTCCAGGCGACGGCGGGCTCATCCTCCGGCTCGGGCGGCTCCTCGGGTGCCGGACGACGCAGGCGAGCGCCGAGGCCGCGCATCCACTCGGAGACCCTTGCGAGGAGCGTCGGGCGGTCGTCCTCCTCCTCCCCTGCGTCTTCCACCGCGTCCCGGGCGGGAGCGGGGTCGTCCGCAAGCGTCAGCAGCGTCGTCGCCGCAGCGGCCGGCGTCGGTCGCTTGCGGGGCAGGTCCACCGCGCCGGAGACGGCCACGGGACCGGAATCATCCGCCCTGCGGGCTGTCAGGCGGTTCGCGAGCGGCGTCAGGCGATCCAAGACGCGGCTCAGGAAGCCGCCGCCCGTCTCGAGCACGGTGAGGAGCGGCCCGTCGAGCCGGTCCGGGCGGCGCTCGTCCTCCTCGACGTATTCGTCCTCAGCCTCTTCCTGGCTTTGCGACCACGCGGACTTGAAGACCGGTTCGTCGTCGAGGGGCTTCATCGGGATGACCGGCATGTCGTCGGTCGCCTCCTCGGCGGGTGAGTCCGCCGCGCGCGAGGAGGCCGGGTCGTCGGCCAGAACCTGGAGCCTGGGTCGCGACATCGGCGCGGGCTGGGAGACGGGAGGCTCGGCCCCCAGGTCGAACTCCGGCAGCTCGAGTGGAGGAGCTACGGGCGCAGGGGGAGGAGGGGGCGCCGTCGCCTCTTGACGGGGCTTTGGCGGGACGAGCGCGCGCGCCAGCCGCGCCGCAGCCTCCTCCTCGGCCAGGACGTCCAGGAGAGGCCGCCAGGCCTGGGTTCCGACGGCCTGCGCCATGGCCCGGCCGTCTCCCGCCCACGTCCTGAGCCCGTCGCTGTCGACGGACACGACAGTCCCGTCACCGAGGCGCAGCTTGTAGCGCTGGGGCATGACACCTCGGGGGCCAAGTTACGCCCCCCGCGGGGCCAGCGTCAAACGCCGCGGTCCTTCAAAACCGGACCAAGGTAAGGGGGTCGTGGGACAATGCGGCTCGCGGCATGCCTCTTGCCACTCATGAGGACGGGCGAGGTTATTCTGCCGCTCGGGGGGTGAGACGTGTCTGACGACCGGACATCCAAGGCGCACTTCCGGCCGTTCGTTTCCTGGCCCGGACGCCTGCTCCTCGCCGTCCTCACCCTGGCTGGCGTGCCGGCGGCCGCCCAGCAGATCCCCACCGGGTACCAGGAGTACTTCGTCCTGGGCCACGAGCAGCAGGTCTGGTTCCTGCTCAACCGGGTCATCACTGGCGAGGGCGGTGGTGGGTACACGGCGGGCGATGGGATGAACTCGGTCGTGAGCGCGGTCGCGAGCGCCGACGGCCAGCGCCTCTACTACGACCACTGGGAGGACGGCCTCGAGGCCGACATCCTGAACCCCGTCCAGGCCACCACCTGGATCCTGGGCGACGGCAATGCGGCCAACGGCGACATGTGCCTTTGGACGACGGCGGCCTGCGCCGGCGACCTCATCGCGCAGGGAATGGAGCTCACTCTCGACTCGGACGAGGGGCTGCCTGGCCTCGGGGCCGGCTGCCCGGTTCTCGCTACCACCCCGATTCGCTGCTCGGTCCCGGTGAACCCGCGCGGGACGGTGATCCGCTTCGACGGCGGCGACCGGATGGTGACGAGCGGCGGTCCGGTCTCGTTCGTGCACAACCAGGACCCGAAGTGCGAGGCCGGCTGCGGCGCCGGCAACACCAACATGACGATCATCGGCGGCGCCACCGAGGTGTTGTCGAAGCAGGCATTCCAGAACGCAACCTCCTACTCGATCCCGATCGGCGAGGACCTCTGGACCGGAAACGGCAACCCGACCGAGCCCTTCCAGTACGTCGCGCTCAGCCTGGTGGCGTTCGAGGACAACACCAGCGTCGTGATCAACAGCCCGGGCGCCGGGGGCGGCACGCTCACCCTGACGCTCGACGCCGGCGAGCACTTCACGAGCTGCGACACCGGTGTCGCGGTCTGCACCTCCGGGCAGATCGACGGGCCGAACGGCTCCACGAACGTCGCCCCGACGATCCAGATCAACTCGGGGACCAAGGTCTCGACCTCGCGCCCGATCTCGGGGCTGATGTTCGCCGCGGGCGACGGCACCTTCGCCACGCACTTCATGCCGCTCCTGCCCGACCTGCTCCACGGCACGGACTACATGATCCCGAGCGTCGGGGACAACCTCGGCGTAGGCCCAGCCCCCGCCAGCCGGCCCACGAACCACTACCTGTTCAACCCCGACCCCAACAACAGCGTGACGGTGACCTGGATCGACACGGGCGGCTCCGGGACAGTGACGATCCCCCCGAACAGCACGCTCAATTACTGCGCAGCGACCGGGCGCACCTTCCCCAACTGCGTGCCCGCTAACTCGACGGTGCGGCTCACCTCGGACCGCCGCTTCTGGGGCGTGACGATACACGACCACGAGAACGTGATCTCGGACTGGTCGTACGCCTGGCTGGCGACGCGCTTCCTGTCCACGAGCTACACGGTGGCGTACTCCCCGGGCACGCGCCAGACGACGCTGTGTCAGGGTGGCGGCACGCCCCCGTGCAACAGCCACAACCGCGCACCGGTGTGGGTGGCCGCCACGCAGGACAACACCTACGTCCGGATCGACCTCGACGGCGACGGGCTACCCAACTTCGTGGACACGGACGGCGACGGGTGCCCGAACACGAGCCCGAACACCACGCCGACCGACGCGTCGTGCGAGTTCGTGGCGGTCGGGACCTGCGCCGCTCCGACGGCGGGGCGCTGCGTCTACGAGGTCGACACGCTCCAGTCGCTGCGCGTCTTCGACTACACCGACATGGCGAACACCGGCACCCGCATCCGGGCCAGCAAGCCGGTGGCCGTCGTCTACGGGCAGGACACCGAGCAGGGCGAGAGCGGCGACGAGACGCCGGACACCGGCTACATCATCTACCCGGCGCTGCAGAGCTTCCTCGACCCGGTCTTCACGCTCGACAAGCTCGCGGACCGGACCACGGTGCCGACGGCGGGCGGCGAGGTCACTTACACGCTGACCATGCGCTCGTTCGACTTCGGCCCGCTGACGGACGTGCAGGTCTACGACCTGCTGCCGCCGCAGGTGGTCCTGGCGGACAACGCCTACGTCGCGGGCAGCACGCTCGTCACCTATCCGGATCTCTTCCAGAGCACCGCCGACCCGACCGTGGACACGCTGGTCGTGAACGGCCAGACCCGGGTGCGCCTCACCTGGAACCTGATCCGCCCCCCCGCGCTCACGTACTCGATGAACACCAACGAGATCCTGACGGTGCGCTACCGTGTCAACCTACCGGCCGCGCCCGGCGGCACGCCGCGCGTGCTCACGAACGAGGCGCACGCCGGCGCCACTTTCGGCGGCAGCCGCTTCAACCCGGAAGACACGGAGGACGTGGTCCAGACCGACGCCATCCTGTTCAAGGCCTCGATGGACGACGGCTCGCCGCAGCCAGGGGACCTGATCACCTACACGCTCTACGTCCGAAACGTGGGCGCGGTGAACGAGACGGGCGTGATCGTGACCGACGCGGTGCCCGCCGACACGCGCCTGGTGCCGGGCAGCATCACCGGCGAGGGCCCGTTCACGGGCGGCGGCGCCGGCACGTACGTGCAGACCGCCAACGCGATCCGCTGGGGCGGTGCGGGGGGCGTGACCGTGGTGGCCGGAGCGGGGATCGCCCACGCCGGGACGAGCCTGACGTTCAGCGGCACCACCGCCACCGCCACGACCGTGGCCGCCCACAGCTGGGCTTCCGGCGTCCCGGTCACGATCAGCGGCGCCGGGGCGCCCTACGACGGCACCCACACGATCACGGTCACGGGCCCGAACACGTTCACCTTCACCATGGGCAGCACCCCGGCGGCGAACTCGTCGGGCACGGCGACCGGTCCCTACCGCTTGAGCTTCCAGGTGCGCATCAACCCGGGCGTCCCGAACGGCACCTACATCCCGAACCGCGGCGGCTACGAGAGCGTCGAGACCCCGTTCTTCCTCTCGAACGAGGTGCAGCCGCAGGTGGTCGGTCCGGCGATCGAGATCGAGAAGTCCGTCGAACCGGAGACCGTCCGCGACGTCACGAGCCTCGCCCGCTCCGGGGACACCGCCACGGTGACCACGTCCGTGGCCCACGGCTGGACGAACGGCGCGCGGATCACGATCGCCGGCGCCTCGCCTTCGGCCTACAACGGGACGCACACCATCACGGTCGCGAGCCCGACCAGCTTCACCTTCCCGGTGGCGGGAACGCCCGCGACGCCGGCGACCGGGACGATCACCGCCACCGGCCCGACGGTGGTGGCGTTCCCGAACCAGCTGCTGACCTTCCACGTCCGGGTGCGCAACACCGGCACCGGCACCGCTTCGAGCGTGCGCATCGACGACACGATCCCGCCGAACACGACCTACGTGGCCGGCTCGATGGCCTTTAGCCTCAACTCCGGCGGCTACACGGCCCTGACCGACGCCAGCGACCTCGACCAGGCGCAAGAGCCGCCGGCGCTGCTCAACGTCACGAGCCTGACGCGTGCGGGCGCGACGGCGACCGCCACGTCCGCCGGCCACGGACTGCTGGTCGGCCAGACCGTGATCGTCGCGGGCGCGGCGCAGCCCGAGTACAACGGCACCTTCGTCATCACCGCGGTCCCGACCGCCAACACGTTCCAGTACGCGGTCAGCGGCACCCCGACGACGCCGGCCACGGGGACGATCACGGCCGCCAGGCCGCGGTTCCTGCTCGCCTCGCTCGGCCCCGGCGAGGACGTCGACTTCCGCTTCTCGGTGCGCGTCAACCCCGGCACGGCGGGCCTGTTCGTGAACAACCAGGCCACCGTCAGCACCACCGAGCTGCCGCCCCGCGACACCAACCTGATCTCGATCCCGATCGTCGGCACGGTCCAGGTCACGGGGCACGTGTTCCTGGACAACTTCGGCACCCTGGGCGTGCAGGACGGGGCCGACAGCAACATCGCCAACATCGACGTCCGCATCACCGACTCGGCCGGCAACGTGCAGGTCGTGACGACGGACGCGTCCGGCAACTGGTCGGCCTTCGTCCCTCCCGGCTCGACCACGGCGAACGTGGACGAGACCGATCCGGACTTCCCGCCGCAGGCGTCGCTCACAACCGCCAACGACCCGCAGACCGTCACCGCGCCGGCGACCGGCAGCATCGCGACCACTCCGGTCGGCTACCGCCAGCCGCCCGTGGCCATCACCAAGCGCTCGAGCGCCGGCGGCACGGTCTACCCCGGCCAGCGCGTGGACTACACGGTCACGGTCCAGAACGCCACCGCCGTCACGCAGACCAACGTGAACCTCGAGGACTTCCTGCCAGTGGGCACGACCTACGTCCCCGGTACGGCATCCGTCCTCGCGGCCACGCCGACGTTCCGCGTCACCGAGTACCTGACCTCGGCGCAGTGCGGGTTCGGCGGGACGACGTGCACCCTCACTCTCGACCAAGCGCTCGCGCCGGACTACTTCGTGATCGTCCAGGGCTCGGCCAGCTCTAGTGGCACGGACCAGCCGGCGGAAGCGGACTACGTCGCACTCGAGGAGGATGCGTTCGGGACCGGTGATCTGGCCGCTTCTGGAGCGACCGACGAGATCACCCTGGTCCGCGGCAACGGCGCCGACAACTGGCAGGGCGTCGTGACCGTCGTGGAGTGCATCGCGGCCAACTGCGCGACCGATCCGAACGGCTTCCAGCTCCTAGACGTGCAGCGCGTCAACCACGCGGCTGGCGATCTGGCGGACACCGACACCTCGGGGACCGCCTGGACTGACCTCAGCCGCGTCATGCTCGTGGGCGGAGCGAACGGGGCGGGCTGCAACACGACAACGGCGCCCGCGAACGAGCACCAGGCGTGTCACCCGCGCCTGTTCCCGTCCGGCACGAACACCATCAACTGGACGCGCAACGCCGCGGGCGTGGGAACGCTGGACGCGGCCATCAGCACCGTGATGGTGATCCAGTGGGGCTCCGCCTGGAACGTGCAGCGCACCCGCATCACCGGCGCCGCGGGCGGCGACGGGATCGACGCGGCCGGCGAGTACAACACGGCGGGAATCACCGCGGTCCCGCGCGCCCAGACCTGGGTCTGGGGAACGGGGCACACGAACGATCCCAACACGGGCAGCTCCGCGGAAGGCGTCGCGCTCACCCTCGGCGACGGCGCGACCCAGAACGCCACGGAGAGCCTGGTCGCGGCGGGGATCGACCTGCCGAACAATGCGCTGGACTTCGAGATCTGGGCACTCACGCATGCGCAGCTCGCCGTGGACCATCGTTTCCTGGCTCAAGGCAACGCCAATGACGGAACCGTCGATCAGGCGGTGAGCACGGCCGGCGCCGAGCGGATGGCGCTTGCCTACAACAGCCTCAACGAGCACAACACCAACTACCCCAGGCCGCTTTCCTACGCTCGATACAGCAGCGACACGAACATCGAAGTCTGGCGCCGCGAGCCCGCGCCGACCTTCGCCGCCTGGGTCCAGGGGATCGACTTCTCGCAGATCCGCCCCGCGGCCCGGGTCTGCGCGAACACCGCGGCCACCTGCTACGAGCCAGTGGCCTCCCCCGGGCCGTCGAACGTGATCCAGGGGTCGGGGGCGGGGGCCAACGGCATCTCGCTCGGGCCGGGGGAGACGCTGACCTTCGTCTACTCGGTGACCGTGGACTCTCCGCTGGCCGCGTCGATCACCTCGGTGACCAACACCGCGGCGGTGACCACCACCCAGAACCCGACGCCGAACTCCGCCAGCGTGACCGACAACGTGGTGCGGCTGAGCGTGGACCTCGAGCCCAACAACACGGTCTTCGCGTTGCGCGGCACCGCGCAGACCTTCACCCACGACCTCGTCAACACCGGGGCGCTTTCGGACTCTTACAACCTGACCTTCAGCAACGATCGCGGCTGGCCGGTGGAGCTGCTCGACGACGCGACGGGCGCCGTGATAGCTGCGGACCTCAATGGCGACGGCAATTGGGATTGCGGCTGCACGATCAACACCGGGACCGTCGTCCCCGGTGCGTCGGTCACCTACCGCC
>Ga0214473_10007045_pt1 | contig 13374 bp, 14 predicted proteins | sample RVTome_7_FD_203509 | JGI IMG/M metagenome (GOLD analysis project Ga0214473, IMG submission 203509) | Soil microbial communities from uranium-contaminated site in the Upper Colorado River Basin, Wyoming, United States - RVT98D197 | ecosystem: Environmental > Terrestrial > Soil > Contaminated >...
TACTATCTAAGACAAAGTCAATGGAGGAGAAGAAGTTCTATCTTAATCTTTCAGTTAAAGAAAAATATTCAAAACGAGAATTGGAAAGACAAATTGATAGTGGACTATTCGAAAGGTTTTTATTATCAAAAACAAAACTGTCACCACTGGTGACAGAATTATGGAAATCCTCCAAAAAAGAAAAAGTCTCACCGCTGGTGAGAGATTTGAGTAAATCTCCAACCGAAGTAAAACCGTCAACCCTGTTGACGGAAGTGGTAAAACCCTCAAAAAAAGAAATACTGTCACCACTGGTGACAGAATTAAAGAAACCGTTACATAAACAAATAAATGAGGTCTTTAGGGATAGTTACATCTTTGAATTTTTGGATTTGCCAAAAAATTTTAAGGAAAGGGATTTAAGAAGAGCACTCGTCAAAAATCTTAAAGAGTTTATCCTTGAATTGGGTAAGAGTTTTAGCTTTATTGGTGAGGAATACCGCCTGCAAGTTGGGAATAAGGATTTTTTTATTGATCTACTTTTCTATCATCGTGGCTTACAGTGCTTAGTTGCGATAGACTTGAAAATTGATGAATTCAGTCCTGAATATCTTGGAAAGATGAATTTTTATTTAGAAGTGCTGGACAAGAAACAAAAACTGGATCACGAAAATCCAAGTGTTGGTCTCCTGCTATGCAAAACAAAAGATGATGAAGTTGTCAGATATGCAATGAATCGGAGTTTTTCTCCTACGAAAATTGCAGAATACGAAACTAAATTGATTGACAAAGATATATTAAAGAAAAAGTTGCACGAATTAGGGGAGTATTATCTACTTCCGGAGAAATTTAAAGGTAGAAAAAAATATTGAAAATAAATTGGAGTTACAAATAATGGAAAATAAAAAGCTGAATATTACACTAAAAATTTGGAGACAGAAAAATTCCAATTCTGTTGGGAGATTTGTTAACTACTCTGTGCAGGTTTCTCCTGATGCTTCCTTTCTTGAAATGCTCGATGAACTGAATAATTCTCTTGAGGCAAAGAACGAAGAAGCAATTCACTTTGAAAGTGATTGCCGTGAAGGTATTTGCGGTACTTGCGGATTAGTTATCAATGGCAGACCACACGGACCGCTTGCAAAGATTGCAACTTGCCAGCTTCATATGAGGAATTTTAAAGACAGCGATACAATTTGGGTCGAACCATTTCGTGCAAAGGCTTTTCCAATAATTAAAGATCTTATGGTAGATCGCTCAGGGTTTGATGAAATTCTTCAAGCTGGGGGTTACATATCTATTAATGCGGGCGGTGCGCCCGATGGAAATATGATTCCAATTTCAAAAGAAGTATCAAGTGATGCTATGGATGCGGCCGCATGTATTGGATGCGGAGCCTGCGTTGCAGCCTGCAAAAATGCCTCAGCTATGTTGTTTGTATCTGCGAAAGTATCTCAGTATGCTCTGCTTCCTCAAGGGCAGCCCGAACGTTACCGCAGAGTTGAAAGAATGGTAAAAGTTATGGATAATTTGAGATTCGGAAGCTGCACCAACACTTATGCTTGCGAAGCAGAATGTCCTAAAGGAATTTCGGTGACCAACATTGCAAGAATGAATAGGGATTTTGTTATGGCTAAAATTAAATCAAAAACTGTTGAAGTTTGATTTAACACAGATTTTATGCACTTTAAATCCCGGGTAATATCGGGATTTTTTATTTATGTTACTGTAGAAAATAATTACAATAGGAATAACTAAATGAAATTATATTCACTTATCAAAATATTAATAACTTTTATTTTTCTGTTTATATTTAATAGCTGTACATCTGAATCGAAGAAATATAGTTCGGAATTGAGTTTTGTTAATTTAAATCCGGAAGGCTGGAGTGAATCAGCTAAGAATATGTACAAGATTCATTTATCAATGAGAAAAATCGACAGCTTAAGTGCTGATCTGAATTTAAAATTCACCCGGAAATATGCCCAGGACCTCTAATAATAATTCTGATAGTAATTATTTGGTAAAAATATGTTTGAAAAAGAAATAAAATTTATAAGCGATTTCTGTCTTAACAAAATAAGCAAGGCCGGCGCATCCCTAACGTTTGAAAAATTAAAGGGAATAGAAATTCATCCTGCGATACTCAAATACATTTCAGCGGAAATAGATTTTCAGATTTATAAGGATCGTCAGATACTTCTGCAGCAGTCGGTTTATGATTATTCCGGTTCGGAGATAACAAAATACTTTAAAATGATTGCTCTTGAGATAAAAAATTCTAAAGGAATTAGTGAGCATGAAATAATTGACCTAATCAATAAAGCTGTAAGATTCAATTTTAATTACACGACCCAACCGAATGATACGCTTAGTCATTTAATTTTTGATAGTGTTGACAGTCGAACACCGGAAGATGTGTTGATGATCTTGGAGTATACATATTACTATGGATATTTACGGCAAATTCTTTCTTCATACCTGGATAAAAAACAGTTACTAACTATGAATAGAAAAGATTTGGAGTTTCTCCTAAATAAGATAGATACCGAATTATTAGCCGTGAAAACCGACGAACTTGTTGATAACGCCTTATCTGCAATTTCTGATTTTTTTAATGTGGGAGCTGTTCTGCGCACTCAAATTCCCCCTCAAGCAGTTGAACTTTATTTTATAGAAAAGAATTTAAATCATTTATCATCACGTCTTGAACATGCCGTAACTAAAGCTCCGAAAGCTAAATACGAAATTGAAGAGATTAAGAAAATTATTTATTCAATTGCCGATACGCTGGTTCCGAAAAAAGTTGAAGCTTTAGAAACCGATATACCTACGGTTGAAAGTGAATCTGAAAAGCAAAATGAAGATGTAAATGTGTCGGAGAACTTGAATTCGGAGCTAAGTACAACTGTTAATGAAGATTTACTTCCGAAATCACCATCTGTTAGTGAAACAGAAGAGATAGAATTAGATAATTTTGAGATAACGACTTCAAGTTCTAAAGAAACTATTGATTTAACTAATGAAATAAATATTGAAGAAGACACTGATACATTTTCAGTTGATGCAGATGAGTTGGAGGAAGCAATCACCGATAATTCTTCTGATGATGCCGTGGTAAAAAACAAGAATGCTCAGGATATTCTCTCTTTTCTATCCGACAGAGAAATAGAAAAAATAATCAGCTCAGTTTTTAACGAGGACAAAGAAGATTTTGCAACAACAATTGAATCAATTTCTGAGTGCAATACTTACGATAAAGCTACGGAAATCCTCAAGACACTTTACACAACATACAATATAAATCCCTACTCACGTGATGCAATTCTTTTGACTAATGCTGTAGCTAAATATTTTACGGTAGCATAATTATGTTTATTGACCGCACAGAAATTGAAATCAAGGCAGGTGATGGCGGCGATGGTGCAGTAACTTTCAGAAGAGAAAAGTATGTCCCCAAGGGAGGACCTTCCGGCGGTAACGGTGGAAAAGGCGGAGATGTTATTATTCAAGCATATGGCAATCTTAATACTCTTTTGGATTTCAGATACAAAAGAAAATACATGGCTGGTGATGGGGCAATTGGTGGCAATTCGTTAAAGGACGGGAAGAACGGTAAAGATGTTTTAATACAAGTTCCTATTGGAACTATAATAAAAGAAGAAGAAAGCGATAAAACGATTACTGACCTTGATGAGGAAGGTAAAAGAATAGTTATAGCTAAAGGTGGAAAGGGCGGTAAAGGTAACAGCAATTTTGCAACTTCAACTAATCAAGCGCCAAGATTTGCTGAAAATGGGAAGAAGGGCGAATCAAAAAAAATTGTTTTAGAACTAAAATTAATTGCCGATGTGGGTATTGTTGGATTTCCAAATGCCGGAAAATCCACTTTAATTTCCGTTATCTCATCTGCCAAACCTAAAATTGCAGACTATCCATTTACCACTCTCGAACCAAATCTTGGAATTGTTTTTTACAAAGATTATAAAAGTTTTACTGTTGCAGATATTCCTGGCATTATCGAGGGTGCTCATGAAGGTAAAGGGTTGGGGTTAAAATTTTTACGGCATATTGAAAGAACAAAAATTCTACTTTTTCTTATTGAGGTCACTTCTGAAGATATAGAAAAGGATTATAAAGTTTTGTTGAATGAATTGAAGCAGTATAGTAAAAAATTAGCTGACCGGAACAAAATTATTGCGCTTTCAAAATCAGATTTGCTTGATAAAACAAGCTTGGAAAAGTTATCCCGTAAAAAACTATTCAAACAGAGTATTCCTATTGTTACAATTTCATCAGCTATGAATGAAGGAATCCAGGAAATGCTTGACAAAATCTGGGGTCTTTTGGGCAGTAATCATTAAAAATTATAGTAAATTTAGGAGTTGGAAAAAAGTAGTTTTTCTTTTACATTTCACAAGTTTTTTCAGTAGTTGTATCATCTTAAGGAGAAAAAATGTACAAGTTAAATCATCATGATTATTACCGCCTTCCCTGGAATCTCACTGATAATTCAATTTCCTGGTTAGAACCCACAGCAAAATGTAATCTTTCTTGTGATGGCTGTTACCGGCAAAATGAAAACGACAGCCATAAGTCTTTGGAAACAATCAGAGAAGAATTGGATTTATTTATCAGCATGCGAAAATGCGACGGAGTTTCTATTGCCGGTGGCGATCCTTTAACTCACCCTGAAGTAATTGAGATAGTTAAAATCGTAAGGGATAAAGGGCTAAAACCCATCCTAAACACCAATGGTTTGGCTTTAACTAAAGAGCTTTTGCTTGAATTAAAAAAAGCTGGTGTTTATGGCTTCACGTTTCATATCGATAGTAAGCAGGGCAGACCGGGTTGGAAAAATAAAAATGAGATTGAGTTGAATGAACTTCGATTAAAATATGCAAACATGCTTGCAGAAGCCGGGAATATTTCTTGTGCTTTTAATTCAACAGTTTATGAAGACACAATGCAATACATTCCCGAATTGGTCAAATGGGCTGAGGATAATATTGATAAAGTACAAGTCATGGTATTTATTATTTACCGTGCTGTCGATAATCAGAAAATGGATTTTTATTTAGGTCCGAAGAAAATTGAAATGAATCAATTGGTTTATAATGAAGAAGTACAGGAACGGACGGACATTCAAGCCAATGAGGTTTATGGACTAATCAAAAATAAATTTCCGGATTTTGATAGCTGTGCTTATCTTAACGGATCCGAAAAGCCCGACTCATTTAAATGGTTATTAACTGGAAGATTGGGAAGGAGAGGAAAGATTTACGGTTACATGGGCAGGAAATCGATGGAAATTATCCAGATGTTTCATCATCTTCTTTTCGATAGATATTTAGCTTATTCTTCACCTTCATTAACATCAAAGGGAAAGAGCATGCTTCTTTTATCTGCCTTTGATAAGAAATTAAGGAAAGGATTCTTTAATTATTTCAAAAATCCACTAAACATTTTTAGAAAACTTCATTATCAGTCTGTTATGATAATTCAACCGGTTGATTTTTTGGAAGATGGGAGACAAAACATGTGTGATGGTTGTCCGGATATTACGGTTTGGAATGGTCAATTAGTATGGTCATGTCGTATGGAGGAGCAGCTAAAATTTGGCCATAACCTTAAATCTTATCCGAAGGATTTTTTGAATTAATAGTTGTCAAAAACAATCAAACCGAAAGGTTTTGAATGGTTAAGAACATGATGTTTTTCTTTGAAATCGAAGGTTTTGTTTCTATATTTGCACTCCGTTTGAAAAAGGCGGGGTAGCTCAGTTGGTTAGAGCAGTGGAATCATAATCCACGTGTCGGGGGTTCGAATCCCTCCCCCGCTACTTAAAATTTAGGAGTAAAAATGTATACTTTATTAATATCTTTATCAACAATAATTGCAATTCTTTTAATAATTGTGGTGTTACTTCAAGCCAGTAAAGGCAGCGGTTTGGCAGGTACATTTGGCGGCGGCAATATGGGGTCGATGTTTGGAGCAAGAAGAACTGCCGACTTTTTAAGCAAAGCGAGTTGGTATTTGGGTGGAGCTTTAGGTGTTCTGGCATTAACTATTAATTTATTTTTTCTTCCCGGGCAAACTACTGCAGATCAAAGAGAAAGTATTATTCAGCAATCGGGCAGACAGACCATTCCGCAAACGCCAACACTTCCGCAGCAAAGCCCTACGCAGCAGAAGTAATATACCATTTTTTAGAGCCTCGAAATTTTCGAGGCTTTTTTATTCATCCAATTCGCAAAGAGCTTGTATAATATCATCTTCAATACTTTTATAATAATCGCTTCCGCCGCGCTGAAACTCAAAAATAATGCTTAAAATAATATCCTCGTTATTGCTGGTTTTTAGATACCCTGCAATCGACGTAACTCCGTTTAACGAACCGGTTTTGCCGTGAAAATTATTTTCTGCCGAGCTTCCTATCATACGGTGTCGTAATGTTCCATTCGCACCGGCTATCGCGAGCGAATTATAAAAATCATCATAGCTGTTTAAATCAAAATACATTACTTCCAAAAGACCCACAATTGCTGCAGGAGTTATTTGATCGAACCGGGAAATGCCTGAGCCGTCAACTACTGCAGTCCCGGTAGAATAAATTCCATTATCTTCGATGAAGCCGAGTATAGCTTGAGTAGAGTAAAAAGCATTTCCCTGAATTTGGCTGGCCTCTGCCCCAATCGTTTTAAATAATCCTTCAGCAAGAAAATTATCGCTGTGCTTGTTTATAAGCTTAATTAATTCTCTAAGTTGCAATCCCGATTCTGACAACAACAAAACTTTTTCAGGAGTTGCTCCAGCAACAGCTCTTTTTCCCACCTTAATTCCATTGGCAATTAACTTCGATCTCAGCATTGATGCAGCATTGACGGGTGGATTTTCAACAGCAATGACATATGTTCTCATTCTTCTTTCTCGTCGCTTTTGGGTCATTTTACGATTTCTATCCACAGTTAATGCAGAAATAGGCGGGAGCTTTACGTTAGCTTTTTCATCTGCAATCCAGTCATCACGTTTGTAAACATTATCGAAGTACGTATCATCGCCGATGATACTGCCTGTAACTTGAGAAATTCCTTTTGATTTTATTTCATTTACCATCCGTTCCAAATCATATTGCGAAAATGTTGAATTCCCATATCCTTTTATGTACAAATTCCCGTTAATCACACCATCAGTAAAATTGAAATCATCCGTGAATATTTTGGTTGATATTTGAAAATCACCGCCCAACTTAGAAAGTGCCACGGCAGTAGTGAAAAGTTTTGTATTCGAAGCGGGAATCATTGAAATCGAATGGTTCATTTGAAAAAGTGTATCTCTAAGAATTGGGTTGTAGATTAGCACACCAACTTTTGTCGATGCTGGAATTGTGTTTAACAGTTCTTCAATTTGCTTTTTCAACTCTTCTTTTGATATACAGAATGATTGAAAGTTCAATATTAAAGAGAGAAGAATCGATTTAATCATGATTTGATTTAGTAATTGACTTTATTCGTTCATTAATCATTTGGAATAAGAAAATAGAATTATATTTTTGTTGCGCTGTTTGAGCGATGTTTCCATTCACGTAAAACCAGCTTAAAAGTAAAAATAAAATTGTTTACCAAGATGCTAAAAAATAATGGTTAGTAACACAAAATTCACAATAAAAAATGATTGAGCGATAAATGGCAAAACATGAAAAACCAAGGAAAGCATACGAGAACCCTGAATTTCTAAAGTCATCCGATGCAAGAATTGTAAGGATGCTTGCAGAATTCCTTGAACCGCAAAGTAAATTCCGTAAACATAAAATAATAGATACAATTGTATTCTTCGGATCGGCAAGACTTAAATCAAGAAAAGAAAGCATGGCTGAATATAATAAATTCAAGGTGATGAATCCCAAAACAACAACATTTGCGGGTGACTTACGGTTTGCACAGCATCAGGTGGAAATGTCCAAATATTATGAAGACGCAGTCGAATTATCAAAAAAACTCACAACCTGGTCGTTAAATTTAGAAACTCACTCAAATAGATTTATTATCTGTACCGGGGGCGGTCCGGGTATTATGGAAGCTGCCAATAAAGGTGCAAAATCTGCCGGCGGGTATTCAATCGGGTTAAACATCAGTATTCCGTTTGAACAATTTGTAAATAAATACGTAACCAAAGATCTTAGCTTTGAATTCCATTATTTCTTCATGCGAAAATTTTGGTTTGCTTATCTTGCAAAATGTTTAATTGTTTTTCCGGGTGGATTTGGAACGATGGATGAAATGTTTGAAATCCTTACCTTGCTTCAAACAGGTAAAATCAAAAAGAAAATGCTGTTAGTAGTTTATGATGAACGTTACTGGAAATCGATGATCAATTTTGAGGGCTTAATTGAACATGGAGTGATTACTAAACAGGACATGGCCCATTTTGCGTTTTGCAATAATGTAGATGATGCATTTGGTTTGATTACAAAACATTTTGAGAAATACTATTTGAAAAAGGGAGCTATAGAGAACGGCGAACCCAAACTGGATTTAAAATAAAAAAGCCCCAATTAAGGGGCTTACAAAATCACTCCATCGGGCCAAATCTGTGAGCACGTCTTTGAGCTTTTTGTTTTTCCATGCGTTTCTTAACGGAAGGTTTTTGAAAGAATGTTCTCTTCTTAAACTCTTTAAGAATACCGGAACGTTCATATTTTTTCTTGAATCTTCTTAGAGCCTTATCTATTGATTCATTGTCGCCAACGGTAATGCCAACCAAACTAATTCACCTCGTTTCCCGGTTGTTGATTAAATGATTCTACTAAATTTTTATTACCGGATTTCTGAAATTCAACCGTAATTGAACTTTGACCATCCGATAATATTTTTTTTGCAACTATTTTTCCAAAATCGTCCCAGCTCTGATGATAAATAGATTGACCGACATCGAAAGTTTTATCGGGAGAATATGTAACACAATCCTCGTTTTCTATGCCATCGAGCGAAACTTTTTTTTCTTTAATTTCATATTTAATATCGATAATTGTTTTATGTTTACACTTTTTGCACTTAGCCCAACGTTTGTTTTCATCTTCGTTAGGAGATACATCTCCTGAAATTTCCATTTTTGTTACTGTATTACAAAAATTACAAAAAGCCTCAACGTTTTTAACACGTGCCATAATTCACTGTTCCTTAATTTATACTCCTAATTTAACTAAGTAGAGGAGTATTATCAACCGCTAATTTCGGGGTTTATGAGGTGTAATCACTAAAACCGGGCATTTTGCGTATCTAATAACCTTTTCGGCTACACTTCCAAGCAAAGTATGTAGCAATCCAGTTCGGCCATGAGTTGCAATTACTATTAAATCGATCTTTTTTTCTTTTGAATATTTTACGATTTCCTCATAATCGTTTCCTTTTTTCAAAACCGATTCAATTTCAATGTCCTCACTTTTTCCTTTCTTGATTTTCTTTTCAGCACTTTGAAGAGATTTTTTACCCTCTTCATCAAATGATTTAAGAATTTTTTCTTGCGATAGATCAAGCGAACGAATTGCCAATATTGGCGGAGTTTTTTCAAGCACATGCAGCAAATGAATTTTTGCTTTGTATTGACTTGCTAATTCAACTGCGTATTCGGCAGCACTCAATGAGATAGTACTCAAATCAGTGGGTAACAAAATATTTTTGATTTTAAACATAACAATTACTCACTTAAAGGGAACAAAATAAATTTTCAATTTCACTTTCTGAAGTATTGGAAACAATAGCGCAAATATTATTATCCATTTTTTTCAATAACGTTGTGCAATTGCCTTTAGTTGAAATATAACAATTTCCTTTATCAAGATATTCCATCATGTGTTCAGATAGCTTAATCAATTCATTCTTATTTAAACATGATTCCTCAACTTGAAACAAATAAATAAGTTTTCCTTTATCGTTGGAGTACACATGATGAGCAAGCTTTTCGCCTCCAGCGTCCGAAATTACTGCGCCAAGAATCTTCCATTGTCCGCATTTAGGTATTTGCGTTGAATATTTTACGCCATTGGCGGAAAAGAATTTCTTAATATTTTCGGCATCATCTGTTACAAGTTGTGGAGCTAATTTCCCCGTAAGAATGTTATTGAAATTACTTGATGCCTGGATAAACATGTTCTCCGGGCCATATTGCTCACTTGCTAGATCCAAGATTTCATTTTTAGAAGGTTGATTAAAAAACAGCACAACGGCAATTAAGGTTAAAGCTAATGCGCTGGAAACAGCCACTGCTGGTCGTGAAAAAATTTCTTGTAAAAACTTGAACGGCTGAGGTAATGCGTTTTCAACCGGTTTTATTTTCTTTAAGATTCTTTGCTTAAGTATTTCCGGAACAGTATGGAATTTGCAATTTCTTTGTACTAACGATTTTGTAAAGCGCAGAATTTCATATTCCCTTTGTAAATCGGGATTTGACTGAAGAAGGTTTTTTAGTTCTCCTTTTGTTGACTTATCGGTCAGTTCACCATCAATGAGTGCTGTCAGTTGATATTTTAGTTCGTTGTTATCCAATTATCATCATAAAATTATAGGATTAAACATATCCTTTTTCATTTGCGTACGTATATAATTTTGCAAAAAGCATTTTGCGTGCTCTATGCAGCCTAGACCTTACAGTGCCTACAGGGCAATCAATAAAATCTGCAATTTCATCATAAGTGAAACCTTCAATGTCAGAGAGAATAATCACTGTTTTGAAATCATCCGGAAGCGAAGCAATTGCCGATGAAATCTCATCGTCAAGCAGATTGTCATATATTTCTTTTTCAAGATGAGCGCTGTCAGTAGATGAAGGTTTAACGTTCTCGTAAAAATTCTCAACTTCTTCATAATCAACTTTATCAGGTTCCTTGGTCTTCTTTCTGTACGTATTGATGAAGGTATTCTTCATAATTCGGAACAACCATGCCTTGCAATTAGTTCCTTTTTCAAACTTATCAAAAAACCTAAAAGCCTTTAAGAAGGTGTCCTGAACCAGATCATTGGCATCATCGCCATCACCGGTCATTCTCAATGCAAAATTGTAAAGGGCGTCCATGTGAGGAAGAGCTTCCCGTTCGAATTCCTTATATAATTCATTTTGAGATTCGATAATAGCCAGCAAGAGCGGAAACATTTTTGAGTTTTCTTAATCTTTAATGTGGAATTGGATTATTGTACAGCGAATTATAGCAAATTTATACCTCTATTCAAAAATTCTGTTGTACAAGGCCATTTAAAACCTTACCGAATGACGATTTGACTCCCACAATAAATCCATTGATAACTGCATAATGAACATCACTATTTTTCTTTATGATGAAGTTGGGATTGTGGTTGAGCAATTTTTTATTTGAAGTGCTCTTTTTTTCAGTCTTCAGCTTAATGTTGATGGGTAAATTAGTGAAAGGTTTACCATTACTTTTTGATTTTAGTATTACGCTGGTGTAACCTTGCTTATAGAGTGTGGTAAAGTCAAGTTTATTGATCTCATTCATAGAGTTTAACTCTTTAGGATAAGTCTTGCCCTGATGAAGTTCATATCCGCGCAAATCAAAATCTTCATAACCAAAAAAAACAGATAAGTCGCCCAAATCTTCGACTTTTGAAGAATAGTAAAATTCCTTTGCTTCATTGTAATTATTTTCGGTTCGATTGATTCCTACATCAACCAAGATTTCTTTACCGTCATTTCTGTATTTCAGGTTTCTCAGAACTAAATCGAAAATATATTCTGCATTCTTCGGAATCTGATCATATATTTTTGTTGACTCATGTTTGTAAGTTCTTGAGGCTATGCTATAAAATGCCGAAATGAATGTCATGAAATTTATTTTTCGAAGAAATTGCTTTTCAGTATCACCTTTCCATCCTCCGGTCTCAATAAGAACAGTGCTGGCTCCCCATTTCTGGAAGTTATCGCCAAATGCCCGCGGCTCATAATCATCGCCGTATTTGGCAATATGTCCCGGTATGAAATGAGTTAAGGTCTCATATAGTTCCCCAATTAATTTCATCGAATTTTCTCTAACGCTGTCAATAGATTTTTCATAATCTACTGCTGGAGCTAAAAATGAGATTGCTGCAGATTTAAATGAATTTTCTACAGAGTATCTTGTGTTTTGATCATGCAAGTTGAATCCAAAATCCGGTTTTAGCTTTTCAAATGTTTTTCTAAGAATTATACCTTCGGGGGTTTGCTGACGCATTACATCACGGTTAATATCAATCTCAAAATCGTTTCTTCGCTGATAAATTTCTGCACCATCCGGATTTACCATGGGTAAAAAGAAAATTGTGAGATTATCCAATATTGTTTTTTTAATACTGTCCAAACCATCATTTACCTGGAAAAAGTTAAATACATCAAACAGAGCCATTGTTGCGGTTGGCTCATCGCCATGCATTTGAGACCAAAGAAATACTTTCGATTTTCCTCTTCCTATTGATAGCAGATAAATATCTTTCCCTCCAACAGATTGACCGGCTTTCTCAACTGAAAAAATTCCTTTTCTTTTAACTTCATTTATCAAAGGAATAATGTCCGATTGTTTGAATCTGCGGTTAGTTATTCTGTTTTCTAGGTATATCTCATAATTTGAGTATAGATTTTGGGCAAGGTCGATTTTTTGTGCCATTGTTATTTCAAAGCCGATAGTGATTAATAAAAATATTTTTTTGATCATTTCTTTTTCTAATTTTAGTTACATCGAAATTTATTCACTGTGACACAATTAAGCAAAAAGGAATTTGATATGGCAACAAAAACATTGCAAATTGGCTCAATTATTGGCGATTTTAATCTTCTCTCGATTGATGGTAAAAGGTATGATCTTAATTCTTTCAAGGATAAAAAAGCATTAATAGTAATTTTTAGCTGTAATCATTGTCCTTATGTTCAAGATTACGAAAATCGAATAATGGAAATTCAAAAAGATTATGAGGGAAAAGGAGTTGCAGTATTAGCCATTAACTCTAACGATGCTGTTCAATATCCCGAGGATTCATTTGAAGAGATGAAGAAGCGTGCGGCACTGAAGAAATTTAACTTCATTTATCTTAGAGATGAAGATCAATCTGTGGCAAAAAGTTTTGACGCCGCACACACACCGGAGATATTTCTTTTTAATGGAAATAGAAGATTAGCTTACCATGGCAAGATTGATGACAATTGGCAGGAAGCACAAAAAGTCAAATCAAAATATTTGCGTGATGCTCTGAATGAATTGTTAGCAGGAAAGGAGATATCTGTCCCTGAGACTTTTTCGATTGGCTGTACAATTAAATGGAAAAAGTGATCACAGAATAACCAAAGAATAAAAAAACAAATCATATATAAATTCCTCCGAAGGAGTCATTTGTACAATATTAAAATATCAGATGA
>Ga0214473_10007047_pt1 | contig 13373 bp, 10 predicted proteins | sample RVTome_7_FD_203509 | JGI IMG/M metagenome (GOLD analysis project Ga0214473, IMG submission 203509) | Soil microbial communities from uranium-contaminated site in the Upper Colorado River Basin, Wyoming, United States - RVT98D197 | ecosystem: Environmental > Terrestrial > Soil > Contaminated >...
CAGAATCCGGAGGATTTGATGGCCTTCCTGAGCAAGAAGAAAACCAAGAAGCTTACCCGGCTGTTCTTCGCGACGGACATTCACGGGTCAGAACGTACCTACCGCAAGTTCATCAACGCCGGCAAGTTCTACGACGTCAATGTGATCGTCATGGGCGGCGACATCTCCGGCAAGCTCATGATCCCGATCATCAAGGAAGGCAGCGGCCATTTCCGCGCAACCCTGCAAGGTACGGTTCACAAGATCGCAACAGATGCGGAACTGAAGCAGCTTCAGGACACCATAGGTTTGCTCGGCTTCTACAGTCAGATCATGGAGGAAGACGAGTACAAGGCTCTTGCGAGCCAGCCCGAGGCCGTGAGCGCGCTGTTCCACAAGTTGGCCCGCGAGCGGCTCGACGAGTGGGTGGACGTGGCCGAAACGCGGTTGCGGGGCACGGGGATCCGGTGCTTTGTCACCGGCGGGAACGATGACGACCCGGAGGTACTGGAAGCCCTTCAGGGACAAGGCAGGGAGTCATTCTTCGCCTGCGAGGGCCAAGTGGTGCAGATTGACGACGACCATATGATGGCCAGTGTAGGCTTCAGCAATCCCACACCCTGGAAAACTCCGCGTGAGATCCCGGACGAGAAGCTGGGCGCGATCATTGAGGAAATGTGCGCCCAGGTAACAGATTTCGAGCACTGCATCTTCAACTTCCATGTACCGCCGCTAGATTCAACCCTTGATTCTTGCCCGAAACTTGACTGGAATGCCGATCCCCCCGCACCCATCGTGAGTGGGGGTCAGATCGTGTTCGCCGGGGCGGGCAGCCAGGCGGTGCGCGAGGCAATCGAGAAATACCAACCGATGTTGGGCCTGCACGGGCACATCCATGAGGCTCAAGGCGTGGTCAAGATCGGCCGCACTACTTGCATTAATCCGGGAAGCGAGTACGGCGAAGGCATCCTTCGCGGCTGCCTGGTGACGTTTGGGGATGGGGCCATTGAAGGATTTCAAATGACGAGCGGCTAAACCGCCCCGAGTCCAATGAAAAGCCCAGACTCCCGCAGAACCCCAATCCAATTCCCATGAGCCTGTCGTTGGAACAAGCCATCGCCCGCGTGCCTTTCCTCGCCGCGTCCAAAGACTTGGTCGCAGAACCGCTGACCGGTGGCATCACCAATCTCAACTACAAGATCGATGCCGACGGCAAGTCGTATGTCTTGCGAATCACGGGAGCCAATACCGACAAGCTGGGCATCCGGCGCGATGTGGAGTATCAGGCCAACCTGGCAGCCGGGTTGCTTGGGATCGCCCCCGAGGTGCTCTACTATATCGAGCCCGAAGGCTATCTGCTAACCCGCTTTATCAAAGCCCGTCGGATGCCCCCGGAGGTCATCACTCAGCCAGATAACATCGTCCGGGTCGTCCGCAAGCTGCGCCTGTTTCACGTCAGAGGCCCGGCGCTGAACGGCGAATTCAACGTGTTTCGCAACATCGAGATGCTGACGAGCGTCTCGCGAGAGAACAAGTGCCAGTTCCCGTTTGACTTTGATTGGATGATGCAGAAAGTCACGGCGGTCGAAGGCGCCCTGCGGCAGGACCCCTACAGGCCAACTCCATGCCACAACGATCTGCTCAACCTCAACTGGCTGGAGGAGGACGTGCCCGGCGAGATCGGGGAGATCCGGCTGCTCGATTGGGAATATGCAGGCATGGGGGACATCTTCTTCGATCTGGCCAATTTCAGCCATCACCACCGGCTGAGCGACGAGAGGGTGCGCGCTGTGCTTCAGGAATACTTCGGGGAAGCCAGGGACAAGGACTTCGCCCGTCTCAGACTCATGTGGCCAATGTCCGAGTTGCGCGAGGCCATGTGGGGCACAACGCAGACCGGCATCTCGAGATTGGATGAGGATTTTCAGGGCTACGCTGACCTGTGGTTCGGTCGGGCACGCGAGCAACTTGCAGACCCGCGTTGGGAAAAGTGGCTCAAGGAGGTTGCGAAGCGCTAGAATTGGATACGAGGGGAACGGCCAGGCGGCCGATCCTCCCACAATATAGAATCGGGCAGACGACAGCCGTACCGGTGGACGAATCGAATAACATCTGACAGTCACAGAAAGAAGGAAATGACGCCATGAACGAAAGTGCCGTGGAACGCCTGATCAAGACCAACCCCGAAATGGAGATCTGGTGGGATTCATCCCCGTTGGTCTTCAATCAGTGGGTCAAGAAGATGCTGGATGCCGCAGAACCGTCGAAGAAGTCAGTGCTGCGAGAGCAGCTTGGCCGGCTCTACAACGCCGACAAGCCCGCGGAAAGCATCTTCCGGGGCTGCACGACCAACCCACCCCTGTGCTGGACCGCCGTCCAGAGCGATCCGGAGTTCTGGGGCGAGTGGATTAGCAAGCAGAGCCAGGCGAACCCTGGCCTCGACAATCACAAGCTGGCCTGGCTGACCTACAAGGAGGTCGTAAGGCGCGGCGCCGAGATGTTCATGCCAATCTACGAGGCATCGCACGGCCGCTTTGGCTGGATCTCGGGTCAGCTGGATCCCCGCCTCTTTACGGAGGTCGACCAGATGGTCACCGACGCGGATGAGCTGCGGGCCATCAGCCCCAACGTCATGATCAAGGTGCCGGCCAGTATGCAAGGCATCGAGGTGCTGAAGATCCTGACCTCCAAGGGAATCAGCACTAACACAACCACCTGCTTCACCCTGCCGCAGATCATGGCTTCAGCAAACGCGGCCATGGACGGCATCGCCATCGCCGCCAAGAACAAGACCGACATGAAGAACTGGCGCGCCGTCATCACCATGATGATCGGCCGGCTCACAGAGAACCCCGCCTTGGACATACAGGCGGAACGCAAGGGCATCCGGTTGTCGTGGGCAGACAAGCACTGGTACGGCATCGCCGTCTTTCGCCGGGCCTACAAGCTGCTCTCGGAGGGCGCCTATGCCAGCAAGCTGCTGGCATGCTCGATGCGGCCCGGCCCGATGGTCGCCGGAAAGCCACAGTACTGGGACATGCAAAAGACCGCCGGAGGTGACATCGTCTACACGTGCCCGCCCTACGTGCTCGAGCCGTTCTTCGAGATCGGTGACGACCTTAACTTCGAATCCGAAATCGAGAAGGAAGATGTGCCGGCCGACGTGATGGAGAAGATGATGAAGATCCCCTATGCCCTGCAGGCATATGACCCGAACGGCTTGTCTCTGGAGCAGTTCAACACGCATCCCGCCACAGTGGCCACCGTCGACCTGTTCTCCAAGGGCTTTTCAAGCCTCGAGGCATTCGCCGCCGAACACATGGCCGCGCGCGTGCCGGCGACGGCGTAATGTACGGGCGTCCCGGCGAACCGCAGGCCAGGAGCTTGTTGGCCTGAGGGCTGGGGCGTGGGTTCGATGTCCGGGCGCGGGCTGGGCGTTGGGGTTCCCGGATCGGGATTTTTGGGGAGTGACGATAAGGCATCGTGGGGGCCGCAAGCGAGTAGTGAGCCGCGAGGAGGCGAAACACGTCTCTGCGCGGCTCGATTATCGAAACAACAGGAGCCAACAATGAAGAAGATAGACGAATACTACGTGCCGTGGGTGAAGGGAATACCCATGTACATCTCGGGGCATATTGAACTGGCCTGGAGAAAGCCGGAACTGCACCGGATGATGTCCAACGAGAATCCCAACCCGCCGTCCGAAAAAGTGATGGGGACCATCATCAAGTATGCCAAGATGGCCAACCGCTATCCCGACCAGGGTCTGGTGGTGCGCGGGAAGCTCGCGCAGATCAACGGCCTGGATGGAGCGGAGAACGTAATGCTGGGCAACGGCTCGAGCGAGGTTTACGACAATATCTTCCGGGTGTTTGTCGCCCCGGGCGAGGAAGTCATCCAGCACACGCCTTGCTTCGGCATCTACAAGCTCCGGGGCACGATCCTCGGCGGCAAGATGGTCTCGGTGCCAATGGTCTACCGGGACAAGAACGTGCACTTCGACGCCGATGCGATACTCAAGGCCATCACGGACAAGACCAAGATCATCGTGATCGCCAACCCGAACAATCCGACCGGCAACTTCATGGATGCGAAAGATTTCGTCCGCATCGCAGAGACGGGCATCCCATTCATCGTGGACGAAGCCTACATCGAGTACGCCGGGCTGGGGATGTCTCAGGTCGGCCTGACGAAGAAGTATAAGAACGTGCTCGTCACGCGGACGCTATCCAAGGCCTATGGATTGGCAGGCATGCGCTTCGGCTATGCGCTTGGCGACAAGGACGTCATCGGGCAGATCTCGGCCGCCCTGCTCCCCTGGAATGTGGGCACCATTCCGATGTGGGCTGCCCTGGCCGCGCTGGAAGACACCGAGGCGCTGGACTATCGCGTCAAGTACAACAACAGCGAAGTTGACTTCATCACTGAGTCGCTCAGCGATGTGCCGGGATTGGTGGTGTTCCCATCCAAGGCCAACTACATCCTGTTCGACTGCGGTGCGACGGGCAAGAAGGGCACGGAAGTGGTGGCCTACGCCGAGCAGAAGGGACTAATCCTACGCCCCGAAACAGAGAAATACGGCAGCGACGGCTGGTTCCGCGTAACCATCGGTTCGAAGGAAGAGGACCGGATGGCAATCGCGGTGATTCGCGAATTCCTGACGAAGTAGGAACCCGCCTCGGGTCAGGGGGGTCGACCGCTTCACCCGGACGTGGCCCGCTCGCGGATTGAGCCCATCAGGCCGCCGCCGATACGAATCGGCGGCGGCTTTTGTTGTTCTACCAATTGTCTGAAGTCTCATAGCCAAGCCTGAGGAGCAGATCTCCGGCCACTGATTTGAAGAGCTGCTTGTGCTCGGGAGTGAAGTATTTGCGCCAGTCTCCCGTTTTGCCCGAGCGGAAAGTGGGCGAGCGTTGCGGGTTAATGGAAGACTCCAGCGCCTCCAGGATCGTGCCTCGAGGTGTGGATAGGGACACTCGCCTGAGGAAGTGATCCAGGATCAGCCCAAGGGCCCGCGCGCGGTCAGTAACTAGATCCTCAAAGTGGATCTTCAGGATCGCGGCATGCTCCAACCACCCGGCGTACGGTGCGAAGCGGGATGCGATATCCGGAAACTCGATTTCGATTCCCGGCCGACCGAGGATGCTGGCTCTAAGCCGCGCATCAAAATCCGGCAGCGAAGCGTAGTACTCGTGGTGGGCATGACCCGGAGCCATTTCTGACACATAGAAGGCGTGAGAGACGACCACATCCCGCGGATCACGGAAGATAAAGTAGGTTAAGAAGTCGGAAGTCAGTACGCGCTCCAGGGCCGCGGGACCGGCAAACAGATGCGCCGAAGCCACGTCGCGCCGTTCGAGCGAATCGAGCCATGCCCGGGCTTGCTCAGGACCGCGCTTGCGCCCGCTCTCTCCCTCGTATTCAGCGTAGAAGGAGTGCAGTCGCAGGGCAAACGGAGCCACTCCGGAGAAGCCAAGTAGGATCTGGTCAAGCAGGTGGGTGCCGCTTTTGGGGAAAGAGATGCCCAGCAGGATGGGCCAACCGGCTTCGGGCTGTGGAAGAGAAGCGAAACGCGCGGCCTGCAGGTACTTCTCGCTGCGGTACACCCCGCTTCTGAAAACCGATTTCAAGGACACGGCAACACTCATGCGCGCTCGCCTGCCAGCCGTGCGCGGCCGGCCTGGGCGCAAGCTGCTGTGACGGCGGCCAAGAAACCCTTCTTGCAGCCGCGCGTGGCGCTACTCATGCAGCAGAAAGTCCCCGCCGTCGAGCAATCCGCGCAGCACGGCCTGCACCGAGGGCGCCTGCAGCAGGCGGTCCCATGGGAATGCTCTCAACCGCGCCTGAGTGGGACGCACAGACGGAAGCAGGAAGTCTTCAAACGGCAGCGATGACCTGAACAGTTGATAATAGAGGAAACGCCGGGCGTTGCGCATGAATTCCGGCGGCAGCCGTATGGACCTGGCATCGAGGAATTCCTGCAGCGTGCGTCGCTGCGATTCCACGCTCTGGGGGAAGAACACGGTCGCATAGTCGGTGTAGCGCGCCCGTCCGCCGCAAAGCACCGGCTTGCCCATGATGGAGGCTTCGAGGCCCACGGTGGAATTGTAGACCATCACGAATTTGGCACGCTGGATCAGCTCATACGAACTCAGATACTCCTTGGGGCCGATGAACACGACGTTCGCAAGCCGATCGGCGCCGCTTGCCTCGACCCATTCCTCGACGGTCTCGCGGCTCTCCTTGCGAAGGCGGGTCTCATCCGGATGTGCCCGAATGACAAAGAGAGTCTCGGGGTGTGCCCGTATCGCCTCCAGAGCCATATCCAGCCAGGCAAACATGTCGCTGAAGATAGTGTTGGCGTGCGTCTGGCTGGTGTCGAAGACGACATTGGTAAATATGGGCACAATTTGCGAAAATCGGGCGGCGGTCTCAAGCAGGGCCGGACTCAATCCGCGCATGTCCGGCCAGAATTGGATTCCAGCCATGGTGAACCTGCCCTGGAATCGCTGCTCCAGGTAGGCGTCGAGGCGGGCAGTTTGTTGCGCGCTCAGTTCGAAGTCGTCTGGAATCGCCAGCGGATAAGCCGTGGCCTCGCCGTCGGTGAAGAACGCGCTGGCGGGCTGCAAACCCACCTCGTGCGTGACCACGCGCAGTCCGCGCTGCCGCGCGACGTAGCGGGCCACGGCCTCCGGAAAGTACTGGCCGTTGAAGACCACCACGAGGCGAGGATCTGTATCCGCGAGGAACTGAGCGAATCGCCGTGCCACATTCCAGGCGGAGAGAATGTATTCGCGAAAGAGGTAGCGGGTGTTCTCATCATCATTGAGATTATGCCGACGCAGAATCCAGCGCAGCGAGGGCAGGCACAGGGCACCCAAGGGCGTCGCGCCATCCGAAGTTTCGGCATCGGCCTTCGAGCTCATAGAAGAGTGGTTCTCCGGGAGGGCAGCTGGAGCACCTCCCATGCGGCGGTCCCACGTGAAGGCCATCAGGTCTTTCAGGCCCAGGTTTTGGATGGCTTCCTCGAGGTCCAGGTCCCGGTCGAGCGCAAACCAATGGACCTCGGATGCCGGGCTTGCCGCACGTGCACCGGTTTCTACGGCCGACGGCACTCCGGCGTAGAGGGTTTCGGATTGATGGATGCAGGAGCGACACGGCGGAGCTTCATGAAGATCGTCGCGATTGGTGCCCAAGACGCAGCGACTCATGCCTGCGCGACAGGCGAAGTAGACGACTGGCACGCCCCTCAGACGCAGGGACCAGGACGTGAGCAGATGAAAACCGCTATTCCAGGAGAGATCGTCGATGCCGGTGGAGGCCTTGAAGAAGGCCACCGGCTGTCCGCCCGTGGCACGCGAGACCCCGGCCAGGCGGCGACCTGCCCCGGCGATGCGCAGGTTGTTTAGCCGGCGGACCACTCCGCGCAGCAGCCGTTGAGTGACTAATTCCTGGAATGCCATGCTATGCTCGGAGCAGACCGAGGCCGATGGTGATGATCACCACTCATCACCGTCCTCATAGCCGAGGCGCACCAGCAGGTCGCCGGCCACAGACAGGAACAGGCGCTTATGCTCAGGGCTGAAATGATCCCGCCAGCCACCAACCTTACCGGAACGGAAAGTGCGGCTCTTGCGCGGCTGGATGGATTCCCGAAGAATGCGGTGTGCTTCCGGCCGCGGAGTCGGGATTCGATAGCCCGTCTTCTCCACCTGGTCCAACATCAGATCAAAAGCCTCGTCCGGGCGAGTGATGAAGTCCTCGAAGCGCAGGCAGAGGACATGCCCGGCTTTCAGCCACTCAAGAACGCCTTCGTATCGCTGCCTCACGCTTACCATTTTGAGACCGTCCTGATCAACGCCGGCTATCGCGGCGTTGAGCCGGGCGGCAAAGTCAGGAAGGGCATTGTAGTAGGCGTGCATCCCGTGGTCTTCGTACATGTCGGTGGCGAAGAACACCTGAGAGACCAGGAGATCGCGCGGATCGCGGTATAGAAAGTAGTTGACGCGGTCCGGCCGGCACAGCAGATCGACGTTTTCGGCGGTGGGATCGAGGTAGCCCCACCCCACTACACCGCGCGGGATCCGTCCGAGGTCGTCAAGTATTTCCTGGGCGCTCCTGCGCCGGCCATCTTTCGTAATGCTGCGGTGCGGCTCCGCCTGCACGTAGGCAAGGGGCATGATCTCGGTGAGGCCCTGGAGGACCTGCAGCAGCAGGTGTGATCCACTCTTGGGCTTGGCATTTCCAAAGACGGGAGGCGCTTCCAAGAAAGCCATTCGCTGCCAGCGAATGACCGCCTGGAGGGTCTTTCCGGCAGGCCGCAATTTTCGCCGCAGGGCTTGAACCACGCTCATGCTGAGGAGGCGGAGGCCTAGTGCGAGGTGCCCCCGGACTGCTTATTGGCCGCCGATGCGGCGCAACTTCCGCATGGAAGGCTTCTCGCTTTCATAAACCTTCTTCACCCCGTCCCCCAGCGACTCTTCCGTTACGCGAATGTATTTAACAAGCCGCTCGAAACCGCCCGGTTCCACGGAGGCGGCCTGGTCGCTGCCCCACATGGCGCGGTCCAAAGTGAGGTGGCGCTCGACCATGCAGGCGCCCAGCGCGACGGCGACCGCCGAGGGCACGAGCCCAACTTCATGGCCGGAATAGCCAATTGGAGTGGACGGAAACTCGTCGCGCAGAGTCTGGACCATCCGGAGATTGAGCTCCGCGGGCTCGCACGGATAGGCGCTCGTACAGTGCATCAGAATCAGATTATCGGGGCCAAGCCCAGAGACCGCAGCGCGGATCTGATCCATGGTGGACATTCCGGTGGAAAGAATGACGGGCTTGCCTGTCTTGCGGACGCGCTTCAGCAGCCCGCCGTCCGTCAGCGAGGCCGAGGGCACCTTGTAGGCGGGGGTTTCAAATTGCTCCATGAAGTCCACCGAAGGCTCGTCCCAAACCGAAACCATCCACGCAATGCCCTTCTGCTTGCAGTAGGCATCAAGTTCGCGATACTGGGCCTGGCTGAACTCCACCCTCTGGCGGTATTCAAGGTAGGAGATATAGCCCCACGGCGTCTCGCGCATCTGCTTCTGCTGCTCCGGGGGAGTCGAGTGCTCGGGACTGCGTTTCTGGAGCTTGACGGCGTCCGCACCGGCATGAACCGCCTCGTCGACGATGCGTTTGGCCACTTCAAGGTCCCCATTGTGATTGATTCCGATCTCGGCGATGACGTACGTCGGACGTCCATCCCCGACCAGGCGATCACCCAATTTCACTTCACGCGCCATTTGCACTCTCCGATTTGGACGAGATACGACCTCGAAGGTCAGCCAAGATCATGTCACACAGTTCGCGCAAGGCGCCGTGGCCTCCGGCGGTCTTGAGCACCCAATCCGCGGCGCGCCGGACCTCTGGGTAGGCGTCTGCAACTGCCACCGCCCAGCCCGCGACCTCGAAACACGGCAGATCGTTCAGATCGTTGCCGATATACGCCACGTGCGAGGCGTCCGCGCCCTTATGAGCGAGCAGGCTTCTGAGGGCCTGTCCCTTGCCTTGCAGATCAATTCCCTGGACGACCTCCACCATGCCCATCTTCTCCGCTCTCGCCCGGACAACGGGGTTGGGCTCTGAAGAGAGAATGACCACTTCGACGCCACGCTCCCGCAGCTCGCGAATGTGCATGCTATCGCTGCGCGAGGCAACGACGGTCTCCCTGCCGGTCTGATCGGTCCAGACGCGATTATCTGTGATGACGCCATCGAAATCTGTGACGATCAAGTCAATTCGCTCGGGCATGGGTCGCCGCCGACGGCCGGGAAGCACCATCTCCAATGACCCCGATTGGACCACGGCTTCATAGCGCGTCCAATCCGGGAGATTGTCAATATCCACCGTGTACCGTGGATCGATGATCAGGGGATAGACAGTATTGCCGGTCATGGACCCCTTGGATTGGATGGTCGCCGGCCGAATCGCGTCCACGTGCCCGGTCTGCCAAAAGATGCCAGGCAGGGACTGGCGCGGTGCGTTGTATGGCTCAGAGATCCCCACGACCTCCAGAAGCGGCGTCATTGGGCTGCCGGGGCTTGCAAGGCGCCACATCTTGTGGGGATTCTGCCCCGCCGGAACCACACCGCGCACACTGTCCGCGTCTCGGTGAGCGGATAAGGTCCGGACGGCCTGGTCAACCAGGTCGGGCGGGCGTAGCGGAGATGTCGGTCGTAGCTGGACAACGACCTCCGGCCAATAGCGCTCATGTTCTTGAAGCCATGCGAGGGCATGCTGGAACACAGGCAGGTCCGTAGTGTCATCCTCCGCCAGCTCAGCCGGCCGCAAGAAGGGAACCTGCGCGCCATAGGACCGGGCGACCGATGCGATCTCCTCATCCTCGGTGGAGACGATCGTTCGCGTCACGGTCTCCGCCTGCAGACCGGCCGCAATAGAATAGGCAAGCAGGGGATGGCCAGCGAAGTCGCGGATGTTCTTGCGCGGTATGCCTTTGGACCCGCCGCGTGCGGGAATAATTGCCAGGACTTCAGTCATGGCTGCGCCGCCGCCGTTCGCCGCGCCCCGGATGGGGGCCAGAGCAACTCACCATGCCGTCCAACCGCCATCTACCACCAGATTGCCGCCAGTCATGTAGGAAGAAGCGTCTGAGGCAAGAAAGAGCAAAGCCCCGCTCATTTCATCTGCGCGCGCCATGCGACCCAGGATGGTGCGGGCGGAGTAGTTGCGAACGAAGTATTCATCGTGATCGTTGAAAACGCCCCCCGGAGTGAGCGCATTCACCCGGATGGCGGTTCCCGCATAGTAGGCAGCGAGGTACCTCGTGAAGCCCAGCACGCCAGCCTTGGTGACGCTGTAATACACCGGCTTGAACGCCACGCGTTGGCCGTCCTTCACATAGATGCGCTGGTCCGGACCGTTCAGCCCGTACGTTGAGCAGATGTTGATTATGCTGCCACCTCGACCCTGCTCCAGCATCGGCTTGACGCTCGCCTGCGTCACCAGGAACATTCCGGTCAAGTTGACGTTCAGCGCGGCGTTCCATTGTTCGAGGGGGTAGTCTTCAAAACCTCCAGGGGTGATGCCCTTCTTCATGGCCTGGGAATCGAATTTCGGATCGAGGGCCGCGCAGTTCACGAGGATGTCGAGCCGGCCGAATGCGGCAAGCACATTCTTGAGCAGCTCGCCAACCGACGCGGGAGCCGTGATGTCGCACTCGAAGGCCTCGGCGGCGTAGCCATCCTTCTGCAGATCCGCGGACACTCGACGACCGGCCTCCGCGGCGATCTCGGCAATTGCCACGCGGGCGCCGGCTTCAGCCAGCGTCCGGCAAAACTCTGAACCCAGCAGCCCCCCTCCGCCGGTCACGAGGGCGGTGCGTCCGCCGAGATCAAACTTGTCCTGAATCTTCATAGTGCCTCTCACGGGCTGGCCGTGTAGATCTCCGCGCCGGCGGACTTGTCCGCCAAATACAAACCGCGGCTGAGCTCCGCGGCGTTCGACGTGGAACTGTCACCGCCGCTGAACAATGCCAGGACCGCTTGCCCCGCGTTCACGTCGGTCCGCAGATCCGCCAGCCCGCGATCGAAACCCGGCCGGGGCTCCGCCGTGACGGGGTCGACGCGATCCGGCAACACGTACGCGCCCTTACCGGCATACAAATACACCGCACCCGGTTCATTGGTGTAGATCTTGATACTTGGCGGCAGTGCGCGAAGAAACGCCATGGCCTTTGAATCGTACCACTTGAACGAAGCGTAACCCTGGCCGCCTTTCGCGAGGGACGCCGCGAGGTCCCATTGGCTGTAGGCAGAGACTCCAAATGCGGCAATCGCCAGGAGAACGACGAGTTCCCGGCGTCGGCCCCAGGCCCATGTCCCCACGGCGACCAGAAGGATCAGCAGCGCCACGTAGACCGGCGCGAGAATCCGCAATTTGAATTTGGTGGAGGCGTCAAAAAAAGACATCGCCGCGAAGATGGATGCCAGGTAGCAAAGCACGTAAAGAGCGCTGGTGAAAGTCACCACCTGTCCGGGCGCGGACGCGCCCAGCCGCAGCCGCCGACTCCATGCGGCGGCCAGCCCGAGGATGATGGCCGCCAGAATAATCAGGACAAGTCCCAGAAATACGCCGGGAAACCTGAACCACGCCTGGCGCCAAGGTTCAACCGGCATGATGAAGGTGGAGACAGTGCGCAGGGCCGCTTCGAAATTGCTCGCCGTGATGGGGTGCCAGATCAAGACCCGGTTGGTTACAGTTCCGCCGACCAGCGCATTGTGTGTGGCCCACCCAACGACCCAGGGCAAGAAGCTGCCGATGAATATGCCGACGCTGATCCAGCGCTTTCGCCAAGAGGCGTGAAGCATAATCAAGGCGGCCAGAAACGTGAGAGCCAGGCCCAGGGCTGCGTAGCGGGTCAGGTAGGCGAGGCCGACCATCGCGCCGCAGACGACAAGCCACAACCAGTGAGTATCACGCTCAAAATACAGGTCAAAGACCCAGAACGCCAACAAGCCGAGGAAGATGAAAAGGGGCTCGCTGAGGGCGTTTGCATGGAGCTGGAGGAGCGAGCTGTTCAGCAGGAAAAGCAGTCCGAGGGCGAGCCCTGCCGGCAAGGACCTGGTCATGCGCCAGCCCAGGATACCCATCAGGGCAGTGTTCAGGCCGAACAGCACGGCATTGACGAAGCGTGCCCCGCGAAGCGGGTCAAACCCGAACACTCCCAGCAGAGCCAGCAAAGATGGGTAGGCCGGAGGAAAGTGCGTGACTGGACCGTTGCTGGCAAGCCAGGCCTCCCGGTAGCCTTGACCCGCGAGCATGCTGCGGGCGCCCGCGATGTAGGCGATCGAATCATCCGTCAAGCCCAAGCCTTCAGGCGTGGCATGCAAAACGAGAGCAATCCCAATCGCGCCCAGGGCTCCCAACATCAAGAAGGAGATGGCCCGCGCGCTGAGTCGAGTGGTCATCAGAAGGGCAGCACGGGGCCGCCAGGCCGGTGTCGCAGCGGTCGTCCCGGGCTCACACGTCCGCCGGCAAAAAGCCCTGGTCCTGCAGATAGCTGATGATCAGCCGGGCATTGTCTTCCGGCGTCGCGCCGTAGCCTTGCAGCGTGATCTCAGGATCCACGGGCGGCTCGTACGGGTCATCCACACCCGTGAACCCCATTGGATGTCCCTGTGCAACCGCCTGGCGGGCTTTTACATACAAGCCTTTGGCATCGCGTTCTTCACAAATCTCCACCGGCGTATCCATGTAGGCCATGATGAAGTTATCGCCCACCATGTGGCGGGCCTCGTTGCGCGCCGAGCGGTAGGGGCTGATGGCAGCGCAGATGACCGCCCCGCCCGCGTGCACAATTTCACCGGCGACAAACCCGATGCGAAGAATGTTCGTGTCGC
>Ga0214473_10007048_pt1 | contig 13371 bp, 19 predicted proteins | sample RVTome_7_FD_203509 | JGI IMG/M metagenome (GOLD analysis project Ga0214473, IMG submission 203509) | Soil microbial communities from uranium-contaminated site in the Upper Colorado River Basin, Wyoming, United States - RVT98D197 | ecosystem: Environmental > Terrestrial > Soil > Contaminated >...
ACCCCATGTCGCGGAGCTCCTGCGCGGCCGCTCTCGCCGCGACGTTCCCCGCCTCCATGATTTCGGAGAGCTCGAGGTCCGGATCCGGACGCTCCCGCCAGTGGGTCATGGCCAGGACGACCTCGCGGCCGCAGTCCAGGTTCACGTTCGAGGCGACCGGGTTCCGCTGGGAAACCCGGGCCTCCTGATCGGCGCGGTATTTCTCGTTCCGCTTGTGCCACCACTCCTGGCGTCGGCGGTTGAAGTCTTCGACGAGCGCCACACCGCTCATCGCTCAGTCCTCCTTCTTCGACGGCTTCGCCTCTTCCATGCCCACGGCCTTGCGCACCTGGGTTTCCAGGAATTGCTGGAGGGTGATCTCCTCCTTCTTCAGGTAGGTCTTGAGGGCCGCGCCCACGGACTTCGGGACGCGGATCGCCAGAACCTTCCCCTCGGGCCGCGGCTTGGGCGCCTTGGGGGTCTTCGCCTTCTTCTCGGTCGCCATGGATCCTCCTTCTTGGAAAATGGGTCGTTAGACAAAGCGGACGGGACGCTGGGTCCAGACCGATGCGATCGGGAATGTACGCTTATCCGATCGGTAAATCCATCTAATTCGATCGTTTCACTTCGGGGCGGTGATCGCGAGGTTCGCCTTCTTCCCAAAGGTGACCCCAGGGACGTCCTTCACGCCGGCGTCGTGCAGGTCCCGGATCAGTTTCTCCTTCGCCTCCAGGAGCTCGAAGCGGCCCGTCTGCACGGCCCAGGTCGCCAGGGCGGGGAAGTCATGGATCGCCACGGTCGTCAAGTCCTTGACGGTTCCAGAGCTCCCGGAGGCTCGGACGGTCTTGGGCGGGGGCCCCGGGGTGGGACGGGACAACACCTTCACCGGGGCGGGAGCGGCCTCCTGGGCTTCCTGGGCGGCCACGTCGGCGTATTCCTGGACCTCGGCCGGGGTGAGGTTCCCCGCCTCCCGGGCCTCCTTCTCGGCCGCCTCCCGGGCCTCCTTGGCGCGCCGGTCCCGGTCCTCGGCCGCCAGGCGCTCCTGTTCCTTCCGGGCCGTCTCCTCCCGGGCCCGTTGCTCCCGGGCGATCTTTTCCGCCTCCAGGCGTTCCTCCTCGATCCGGAATTCGTAACGGCGTTTCAGGCCGTCGATCCCGGCCTTCAGGGGGTCCAGGATGGCGTCGTAGAACCCCTCGACCGCCTCCCCCAGCCGGAAGTAGGGACCAGCCTGCCGCTTCCGGACGGGCTTGAGGCGGTCGACCAGCTTCTTCATCTGGCCGAGGGTATCGATGGCGAGGCGCTTGTCCTCCGGGCTGCGCACCGCCATGGTCTCGGCCCTCTCGATCAGGGGCGGAGCTTCCACCCAGGCCTGCCGGAGCTCCTGGGTGACCTCCTCCCTCGGCGTCATCGCTTCTTCCGGGAACACGATCTCCGGGACTTGCACGCGTCCTCCTTCCTGTTGAAAACCTGCGGAAAAGATGTGCACGGTTAGATGCTGTCGGGCCCGACCCCTTCCGGCTTCTTCGGGGGCTCCGGCTCCTCCTCCATCCAGATCCCCAGCGGAGCTTTCCTCATCCGGCGCGCGGCCTTCGCCCACTCCTTGAAGCGCTCCAGGGTAGCGACGATCACTTCCACGAGACCACTCTCCATGACGACCCGGGTGGCCGCCTTCGTCTCGTAATCGAGGAGTGCCCGGAACGCCTCGGCCGGGTCTCTCTTGAACTTCCACCCTCGGGAATACCCTCCGTCCCGTTCGATGGCATCGAGCGCACGAAGATCCGAGTCGTCGAGGAGAAGAATGGCCCGCGGCTCATCGGGGCCGTTGCAGAACTTCTCGATCGTCTTGGCCATCAGTCTTCCTCCTCCATCCACTTCGCCGCGTCCTTGGCCAGCAAGACCTTCTGTCTCAGACTCTGCGAGAGGCCGTCGATTTCCTCGAGGAGCACCGTGAGCTCTTCGAGCTTGTCCTTCTTCGTGATCACCTTCGGGTCGAAAGGTTCCTTGCGTTTATTTCTCTGCACTCCCATCGATCCTCCATCCAGGGGGCCGGTCAGGAGTGGTGCGTCCCGGCGGCCGGCCCCCGTTCCCTTCCGCCGGGAAGGTCGGTTATCAGTCCTGCCCGGGCTCCCGTCCGTTCCCCTCGCGGTCGCCGGCGAAGGGGTGGCTCTTCAACTTCTCCATGGCGATCCGCAGGCTGTTCATCCGGGTGATCTGCTCCCAGGAGGTCACTCCATCGAAGGCCCGGTAATCTTTCCCTGTGCTCTGGTTCTTCCCGGCCGGGTACGACGTGCAGTCCTTCAGGACTTCCTTGGCGGCGTTGACCTCGCCGTTGCATCGTTTCAGGATGTCCTTCCAGAACTTCTCCGCTTCCTCCCGGACGTTTCCTTCCGTGACGCTTCCGGCCGTCCGATCGGTCGAAGTTCCAAACCCGCCGCCGCGCGTGCACTTCGTCGCCTCGATCCCGCACGCCTTGAGGTCGTCGAGGTTCACCTTCGTGAAGCCCAGGATCATGGCCAGAGCCTTCTTGTCGATCCCGGTGCGCCAGCAGGACCAGAGGTCTTCCGGCCGGGGCCCGCCCAGCCGATCCTCTCGGTTCGCCCGACCGATGAATTGATCATCGTCTCGCACAGAGAAGAAGATCCCCTGCATCACGTCTTTCCCGAGTCGGACGTCGCAGAGTCCCTCGAGCACCGTGACCTTGACCCTCTTGTCTTCGGGGCCCTTCTCCACCGTCCGCTGACTCGGCCGATCGATCCGGCCATCGAGCCCGCGGTGATTGTAGATGGCACAGTTGAACCAGGGCCGGATCTTGAGCATCGCGCTCGCCTTCGGCGTGGCCACGACGTTCCCTTCCTTGTCCTTCCAGAGAAGCCAATCCTCCCCGCGGGTGAGCCGTAGGGCCTTCTCCCGGTAGGTCTGGACGATCCGGAAGCGGGCATCGATCATCCGCTGGACCTCTTCCTCGGTGATCTCCTCCCGGTTCACCATCGCGTCCATGGCCGTGTTGCGGAGCACCGTCTGGAGCTCCGTCTGCGCGTCCTCGATCTCCTGTGGGAGCGCCGGGAGGTCCAACTGCCCAGGCACCGGCACCGGTCTCTCCTTCAAGTCTGTCTTCGGTTCCACCACGACTCCTCCTTTGATGTCGATCCAGGGTCCGAACACTTCACGCACTCGTGGCCTGCCGCTTCCTCCAGTCGTTCTTCCATCGCCGGAACTTCTTCGGGTTTGCTCGGCGATACGCCTCCTTCCGGGCTTTGCCCTTCTGCGAGTCTTCGTACTTCACCTGCGCCTGATACCTTCGACAGAGCTCGCACGTTCCCAGGTGCCGCCAATTCCCGCAGAGCGGGCACCGCTTCGCCTTGCGCTTCCGCTGCACGTCCGTTCCCTCCTTTTGAGCGGAAGGCACTATCGTACATCCTACCAGCGTCGGCGGGAGAAAGTCCACGGCTCAGACCACCGTGAGCCAACGGATCACGGTGGAGAGATCGATCCGGAAACCAGATCGCGGGGCCTTGGCCACCACGGACGACTTGAAATCCTGGTAACGCCGGAGCGCCCGCGAGGTCCCTTCCTTCCGGAACTCATCGCGGCCCTGGCAGACAATGCAGGGACGATCGGCGGGGTCGATCTCCTCGCACACACAGGGGGCCCAGTCATTCTCGGGCTCAAGACCGTAATAGTTCTCGGCCGCATGCAGGAGGATCGCCAGGGCGAGTTGGGCGGGCCCGGATCCGCCGTAAGACCATTCGAACCCGTCTGGAGAATGCTTCCAGAACTGCAGACTCGGACGGGGATCCAGCTCGGTGTCCTTGCGGATTGCCCCCTCGCTTTCTTCCACGAATACCCTGGGCACGTCCGACCACGAGCGCACGCCCACGTAAACGATCCTCTTCATCGATCCTCCTTGTTAGGACCCTCTCCCACCCGGGCACAGCGCTCCTTCTCAGTCTCCGGGCGAGGCGGTGCGTACCGGCCCATGTAAGAAGGTCCTCCGACAGTGGAGCACCCCTGTTTGTGGAAGGCGCGGCCGCCACACTCGACGCACCGGTTGCCCTCGTCGTGGTAGACCATGCAGGTCTGGCAGGTCCCCGTCTCCGGGTCGACATCGCAGTCTTCGTCCTTCTCGTGGACGCTGGGCGGGAGCGTGGCGAAAACGAATTCCCGCGCCGCCTTCACGGTCGCCCACGCATCGACGATCTTCTTTCCGTGGGCCTTGGCTTCCTTCTCCGCGTTCTCCCCGACGTAGATGGCCACCACTTCATCGGGCGTGGTGCCATTGCGCCACAGCAAATGCAGACGGGCGACGGTGCACTCGTAGACGACGTCGACGAGCTGGCTCAGCTCCGTCCCGCAGAAGACGATCCAGAACTTATCGATGTGCATCGCGCTCCTCCTTCACAAATAGGTTGATCTTGTTGGCGAGCTCCCGTCCCTTCTCCGTGATCCGAACCCGGTGAAGCAGTCCCGTCTCGATCATCCCGGCCACCTTCAAGAGTCCAATCATCATGCCGAACTCGTCGAGGGAATACCGGTCCATCATCGCTGCGTATATGGTCCCCTCGCGCGCTTCCCCGGTCTCTGCGAGGGTCATGACAATTGCGGCCAGACCGGCGTTCACGTGATCACGGTTCATTGTCACCAGGTCTCCTTTCAAAGCGCGCGATAAATGTGAACCTCGGTCTCGTTCATCGGGCGTCCGCAGGTCTTGCAAGCCGTCATCTCGTCGTTGGGCTCGCAATCCGCGTCCGTGTGGCTCCGGCAGTCGTACTGAGTGTCCGCCAGGATTTCCGCGATCCGCTGGTTCCGTTCGAGTCTCCGGTCCGTCATCGCCGTTCCTCCCTTAATGTTACATGGTGGAATGTACGATAGTGCCTCCCGGAAGTCCAGGGGAAACGGACCGATCACGAAGATGGAATGCACACGCGCGGGCGCGCCGGCGTCAAGGAAACGTCGGGCGGTGATGAGGGGGGTCAAAAACTGTCACCGCCCGACGCTGTCCCATGTTCGGGGACCTTTCTCCGGGCCGTCTCTCTCTGTTCGGTGGTAGGTGGGCGGGCGCCCAACGCGATCGGCCCGGGTGACCGTGCTTCGGAATGTACGCTTTCAGGTGGGAAAGTCAAGGCCTCGTGATCATTTAACTGGGGGAGCTAGATGATCATGATTTTAAGCGGGGGTGGTTATAATAAGGCCCCCTTGGGCCGCCTTGGCACAGTTCTTTCCCGGCCGCGCTGTTCCGCTTTTGCAGTCTCAGATGAGAGGGGAAAACAGGAAGGGGAGGGTGGCCCGCGTGCCTCGAGCTACCCTCCCCCTGGAGGACCCGGCGTCCCGGTCGCCGGGCGGAGCACCCCGGGGAGAGGCCGGGGAGATCGCTATTTCGCCGCGACCGCTTTCTTCTGCTCCCGCCGATGCCGGAGGCGGGCAAAGAGGTTCTGGAGGGAAAGCGCCACCGTGGGCACGGCCAGGGCCGGATCGACCTGGAGCCACGGCGGAAGATACTGGGTGAGCAGCTGCGAGACCAGGGTCAGGGCGATGGTCCCGAGTGCGGTGGTGATCCCCTTGTTCCCGGCGGCCAGGGGGTTCTTCAAGAGCGGGGTCGGGGGTTGCGGGGCGGTCGGGGTAGGGGTGGGAATGGAGTTCATCGGAAGCTCCTTCTTAAAGTGTCCCGTGGAACGTTTTCCCGTGGTACTTCAAGTGACACGGGCGACAGAGATGCGCGACCGACAGAGGAAGGGAATAATCCTCATGGTGATGCTCTGACTTCTTGGTTCCACAGTTGGAACAGGGAGAGATCGGCAATAAGCCCCTGCTTTCATAAGTATTTGCGTAGCATCTCGCGTTGGCTTTCCGTTTCTGCTTTTCCGAAAGCAAACCGTAGGCCTTGCGGTTTCCTCTCGAGTATTCATTGCGACAGGAACGGCACCACGAGTGGTTATAGGGCAATCTCGGGGCGGTTCGGCACTTCGAGCAGGTTGGCACGAGTGAACCTCAGAACGCGACGCCCACTCCCACATCCACCGAGTAGAAGTGGCTTTCCCCGCCCGTGCTGAGCCCCAGGAACCCATCTCCCTCGGTGTTGAGCCCCTGGTGGTATCGGGCCACGGCCTCAAAGCAGGCAGAACCCAGGCACTTCTGCAAGCCGACGCCGGCCACGCCTCCCCACTTCGAGCTGGCCTGGGCATACTCGGCCCCGACCGGGAACACCAGGGGCCCGAAGTGAAAGGCAGGACCCACGCTCCCCATCCAGGACCTCGGGATCCGTTCATCCCGCGAGGCGGTAATCCGGAACTTCACGTGGTTGGCCATGGCGAGCTGAAGGTTCCCGCCCCACTGCTTCGAGCGGTCCTGGTAGCTCCCAAGGTCCGAGGAGTCGACCGCGGCCGTCCCGATCGTGAGCATGGCCCGGTTCGGGTCCTCCGCGCGCGCCGGCGCCGTCGACGCCAGAGCGATGAGCACGGCCAGGAGGACGACCACGGCGGTCTTCACGGCCCGGGCGACGATGGCCAGATGGATCTTGCAGGTCCCGTAGGCTCCCCCGCCGGCGGCCGGGAGATGCCCTTCGGTCTCCAGGAGGATCGCGGTTCCGTCCGGCTCCGGGAAGTTCTCCAGGGCCTGAGAAATCGAATTCTTCACGGTGGAAGGGATCATCTCGTCGGCGTTGACGTTCTCCATGATCCCTTCCCGATCCCCGACGCACTTCTTCGTCCAGCTCATGGGTTCTCCTTCAGAAGGTGGGTTCAATGACTCCGGGACCGTAGCACAGGCCGGGCGGACGCGTCTACCCGGACCCGACCCCGGGACCGCCTGGGCCTCTCGCGCTATTTCCTCCGCTGAGAAGCCGGAGGAGCGTCTGGTTGACGTTCCGCATCTCTCCCAGGACCTGCCGGTTCGAGTCGACGAGCTCCCGGACGCGCGCTGTCAGGTGCTCAACATTCAGGGCGGTTTTCTGGACGAGGCTCCTATAGTCCCTGAACTCTTCGATGAGCGGTTCGGTCTGATCAGTATGGGCCGCTCGCCACTGTTCGAGGCGCTCCAGGCGGTCGATCTCCTTTTGCTCCTTCTTGGCTTCATCCTTGGCGGCCTCGATCCTGGCGGCTCGTCTTCCGCTCCATCGACCGAGAACCGTCAGTAGAGCCGACGCCGCTCCGGTCGCGCCGATGATGATGAGGAGCTCTTCCTTTCCGACTGCGATCGCCATCAGGCCACCTTCTCGAAGTGATCATCCGGGATCGATTTGCCCGTCACGCACATCCCCCATGCCTCGTTGAGCTCGAGGCCTGGATGGAATTCGAAGTGCGCTCCGTCGTGTTTCCGGCTGGACCATCGGTATCCGGCCGCGAGCTCCAGAGACTCCCCGATCCGGACGACCTCCAGCCAATCCGCCACGCCGTCTTCATCGAGGTCCGCGACCTCGTTCCAGTGCACCGCTTTGCCGTCCGGCTTCAGCAGCGCGACGTCGTAGGCCAGTCGATACTGGTGCCAGGATCTCCACGGGAGCGCACGGGTCACCACGCCCCGGCCATCCGGAAACATCAAGGGCCACGCATGAGGATCGGATCCGATCACCCTCCGTCCCTTGGCGTATTCCATGCGTTGCCCGGAGGGAGAGCGATAACCGCACACGATGATGAAGGGAACATGGGATGTCCGGGACTCTTCCAGGTGTTCCGTGGCGCGGGCCCGCACGGAAGGATGGAGCTCGAGGATCCGGGCGACGTCGGCGGGCCGGGAAACCGCCTCAGCGATCTCCTGCTCCGTGGGGATGTGGATCATGGGCAGGGCTCCCTCCCGATATTTCCGGCGGCATCGATGGTGGTGTTGCGGAGGATCCAGACCTCACCCGGACCCGGAAAGCGCGATCCCCGGAAGTCCCCCGCCGGCGAGCTGTCCCAGTCGTAGCAGACCGTGTCGCCGAAACCCGGATCCGGGACCTGGTCCACCTCAATGAACTCACTGCGGTTGTAGCCTGTGCATTCGAAAGCGCAGAGAGAGACGCAGGTCTCATCACAGCAGAGCTCGCACGAGTAGACGAAGGGCGTGAGGATTTGGCGCTCGAGCCCGTACGCGATGACGTCGGGCGGGGACCCGTCGCACTCACGAAGCATGCGGTCCACCTTCCACTGGTTCATTCCCACGATGCAGGCGAACAGGATGGCGGCGAGCTTCATCACCAGCTCCTACGTGGTCGGGTTCTTACGCACGATGAGAGAGGCGACGCGGGGGGTGTGGGGTTTGCCGGCCGAGTCCGTCACGCGGAGTCCAAGGATCAACCGCTTCCCTCCCAGGCCGGACGTATTCGCCGGCAGGATCTCGATGATGATGATCCCCGTGGCCACGTTCGTGAGATCGAACTGGGTGGGTTGTCCGCTCGAGGTAATCCGGAACGCGGCCGAGCCGATCGCATCGTCCAGGCTATTCTTCGCGGTGAGCTCGAAGGTGGCCCCCGTTCCATTGAAGGGCGTGCCATCGGAATTCGTGAGGGTGAACTGGATCCTTTCCTGGTCGCCGGCGTCCATGATCGTTTCATAGGTTTGCGGATCGATGTTCAACACGGCGATCTCCTAGGGTTTCTTCATCAAGGCACGCGCGGCCAGGGACCGAAGACTGACCTGAACCGCGAGAGAGCTCATCGAGGCGGATACCCGGTTCTCCACAGCTCCGGCGCCAACGACGGAGGATGGATCGGAGACGGCGGCCCGGCCGGCGAGCGAGTCGAGATCGGCATCATCGGGGGCCTGCAATTCGTCCACAATCACGTCGTCGAAGTACCGAGAGAAGATGACTGAACCCGATCCGGCAATTTGGTTGATTGTAAGATCCGCGATCGGTCCGGTGGCGATGTAGAGCGTCGGACAGACAAAGAGTTGCCAAGGATTTACCACCGGAGTGATCCCTGTGATGATCCCGATCTGCTGTCCGGCCAGAGCGATGTTTGCAGTTTTCCCTGTGTGAAATCCCTGGGCATTCCACCACAGGCTGCACCGGTAGGATCGTCCCGCGATCAATCCTGAGAGCGTCTGCCGTGCACGACCGCACGTTGGCCCCGTGTTTCGACTATTGATCCGGAGGGATCGGATCCCGGTGTAGAACTTCGCTGTAGTGATCGAGGCGCCTTGAATGACACAGTCCGTCTCCATGACCCAATAGGGGTTCGGTTCCGGGATCTCGAAACTCGGATCTTGAACCAGGTTCACGCCTGGAACTCCTACGGGATCAGTTCCGGATCGATCACGGAACTCTTGACCACCGTTGCCGTGTCATAGGGTTCTTTGTCTGACTTCTTGGTCGCGGCCTTCGCCTGATCCTCGGCCGACGCCTGGGTGTCGGCTGAGATCAGATAGAAGTACTTCTGCGTCTTCTTCACCATGACGTTGTAAAACGGCACTGGTCGACCCTCCTTCACCAAATCCCATCGAGCGTGGGGGGCACTCGGGTGAGTGGTTGCGAGCAGGTCAGCACGAAGCGTTCCGAGTACCCGATCCACTTGTCTTCGAGGGGGACTTTCTCATGCTCGTCCAGAAGCACGTCGCGCCAGGTGAGCCCACCATCGAGCGTGAGCTCCACGTCCCAGTCGTCCGAGGCGAGCTTGTCCTTGAGGTCGGCGAGGATTTCCTCGTCGGTCCCAGGCAGAAGCTCGATGCTCCTGACGTCGGGAAGGAACAGGTCCACTGCGCCCTGCGGCGCCACGTCGGCGTCGGCGAAGACGGAGAGGCTCGTCTGAAATCCAGATACGGGCGTCGTCAACGGGCCCGTGTTGAGGGCCGCGTGTTTCCAGAACGTGCCCGCCTGGACACTCATCGTTCCTGGAAGGATCCGAGCGCTCGTCGGGTGAGGGGCGTCCGCGCGAAAGTACCATGAGAGTCGACCGGCCGATCCCCCTTCGAGCGTCGTCTGGGCCAGGTTGCCATTGGCGGCTCCCGTCGCGTCCGTGATCCTCCAGGCGTCGAGGTTGCCAATCGGATCGCGTTCCGGGCTCCTCGCGACGGTGCAAAAGTTCGCAGTCCATGGACCGGCCGAGAGATCGTTGGCACTCCGAAGGAGGTTCTGTCCGAGGACGTCGTAGAAACGAGCCGAGAAGTTCATCGCCCTGGAGTGCGGGACCTGGAAGCCGATCTCCGCCCCTACACGCACGGCGAACTTCCTCTCGCGGAGACGGCGGGTGATGGTTTCGATCCTCCGGACGATCGGATCGTACTTCGGAAAGACGCGGGTCAGGTGGGTGATCTGCGAGAGGTCGTAGACTACGGGCCACCCCGCGAGGCGGGATGTCGCACGCGCCATGGGGCTCCAGCGGATCATCTCACTCCACCTTCTCGAGGAGTTCCATCGAGAGCTCGTAAGTGGCCAAGTCGCGCTGGAAGGAGTAGACGAGCCAGTCAATGCCGTCCAGCTCAACCGGATCCATGAGGCGGTAGCGGGTCTCGTCGTCTTCCAGGGCCACGGAGTTCATCCGCCGGCGGACCACGTAGAAGTCCAGGAGATACAGGGCGGCCGCGGTACCCACGGAAAAGGATGTGACCAGCTGCGTCTGCACGGTCAGGTTCCGCGACGTCGACGTTTTCGTTCCGGCACTTGCCACGCTCCCGTCCGGGAGTTTGAACTCCACATAGTCGTAGACCTCCAGCCAGACGGGATCTTCCCGGCGCTCGAGGACCAGGTCATCGATGGCCTTCTTCGTTTCTCCGGAGTCCAGGGTCCGGAGAAGGAAATAGGCGATCCCGTCCGGATCGACGAAGAAGACCGCATTCAAGAGGACGGCCATTTCATCGAGGGCGTTGATGATGGAGAGTCCCTCGAAATCGGCATAAGGGATCGTGCCGGCGAAGAGCGAAGCCCCGATGAAGAAGCGCGCCTGCGCGGTGCTCGCGGGATCGCTGTTGGCATTCACGGCCACCCGGACCGTTCCGTTCACGATCGTGATCCTGCAGTCCGTGGTGCCCGAGGTCGGCTTTCCCGCGAGGATGATCTGCGTGACGCTGGAGAGGTCATCATTGGAAAAGAAAACGCTGGGGATCGACAGGGGGTAGGCGACATCGTACCAGGCGCCATTGAAAAAGCGCGTGGTCTTGGGCCTCCAGGAGGATGCCAATGATCCGGAGTAGGAGAAGAGGATCGCGGCATCCCGCCAGACTTCCACCCGGTTCTGCGTCTCATTGTAGGCAACGATCCCGTCGTACTCCCGCGAGTAACGAATGCCTCTCGTCATCCTCTGGCTTCCCGCGAGTGGCACCACCGTTGCCCCTGCGACGTCGTAATACCCGAAGGCTCCGGTCAACATGTTCGGCGAGTTCCACCAGAAATAAACGCGGTTCCGGTTGCTGTCCAATTCGCAACCCATGGTCGTCGGGTAGAAGCCGGGGGGCAGGGCGGTCTGTACCGTATCGAGAGTGGCCAGGAGAGACCCCGCGCTCCAGGTGACCCCGTCGGCGGAGGTCCACTGCCAGAGTTCCACGGCGATGTGCGGGGTGCCTCCACCGTAGAGGATGGGCTGGACGAAGTAGGCGACGAGAGCGCCGGAAGTGAACTCGATGGGAACGGTCTCCACGTCCCCGCCGAGAGCCACGATCGCGGCAGGGAGAGTGGCGAACATCGCCGGCTCCCCCTCGGCTTGCGTCCGGTAGGGCGTCCAATCGATCCATTGTCGGTCCGGGGTGACAGAGATCCAGGGGTCCGCCGGTTCTACTTGATCGAAGGATGCAGTTCCCACCCGGGCAAAGTGCTTCAGAGCCTTCTGCGTCCAGGCGTTCGGCACCTCAGTACTTGTCAAGCCGTTCGTGCTCTGATCCGAAAAGATGGGGATCGCCACCGAAGTGTCCCCGGCGATCCGCACCACGCGTCCGGAAATGATCGATGTGACGGCATCCAGAAGTGCATGGATGAGAAAAGCCGGAGTCTTGTAGCGATAGAAGGGGGTGGCCAACTCCACGATCGTGGCGGTGGTGTAGGTGGCCACGAGGTTCTGCGTCAGAGTCACCACCGTCGCAGATCCCACAATGGCAATCTCCACCTCTTCGGAGTTGGGATCGTCGGTGAGTTTCAGGCGGTCCCCGTTGAAGAGGTTCACGGTGGTGTTCAGAGTGAGCGCGTTCGTTCCGCTGCTGGCCGTCGCTGTGAGGTAGAACCCGCTACGCTCCCGGGCCACCATTTCCGCCGGGGTGTCTTCCAGGAGCTTCGAGAGATCCAGGGCAGTGAGTTCGACCGTGGCCTGCTTCTTATCGAAATGGATGGAGTCGATCGGCGGAATGCTGCCGGTGAAGTAGGGGATCCCCTTGCGATGGATCGTGAGTCCCCATCGATCGGTGGTCTGAAGGTTGGCAAAGAGGTCGGTGAAGAACCCGTCCCCATCGTCCAACGTAAGTGTGATGTCCCCCGCACGGAATTCGTGGAGGTTCCGCTCGACCGCCAGGGTGATGGAGGAGATCCCATCGAGCGCCACGCGCTCGGTCACGTCGTAAGCGGTTCCGTCCGGGGCCTGGAGCTCGAAGGCATAATCGAAGCTCCCGATCCGCAGCGCCGACTTCTTGTCGGCCAGGAATTCCTTCGGCGGGCCCGCGATGATGGTGGGGGCTTCCCCCGGAAAGCTCGCACTGAACTCGATCCAGGGGGCGAGCTCCGGGATCGTGTAGACCTCATCCTCCGGAAGATCTCCCGTGCCGATAGGGTTCCCATTGCGGAAAATGAGCGTGGTTCCGGAGGTGCTTGTGGTGAAGTAGACGGCGCCGACTTCAACGACCAGGCGATCCCCGGGGCGCACCGCGACGCTGTTGATAGGGAGCTCCGGAGGGAACTTCCGATTGACCGCGCCGACGGAAGGGAATTCACTGACCAGTATCGAAGGCAGGTGCACCAGCACGTTCGGAAACCGGAAGGTGTCCGTGGCCGGGTCCCAGACGCGGATCACGATCGCTCGGCAGGCATCGTTGGCCGCCGCCTGTTCATTCACCAGGATCTGGCCCTTTACCGTTCCGGAGAGCGTGAAGGCCTCGGTGAACGGGTCGCTCACGTAGACGCGCGCCAGGCAGTATTTGGGCGCCCCTGAAGTGTTCTTCTGGATGGTGGTTTGTGAGAAAGCGTTGCCGGGCTTCGTCTCTTTCAGGGCCACCCGGAGCGCGGCGTTCGTCTCCTGCCACCCGGAATAGTAGGAGGGCGTCGCGGGGTTGGCCCCCCCCCCATCCCAGTAGGCGTTGTCATGGCCGTAATACCGGCGCGGCATCAGGGACCTCCCCGGCGCCGCGTGCGGTTCTCCACGCGCGCGATCCGGATCCGGCTGCGCTCGAAAGCCAGCATCGCCTGGTTGGGGGTTCCCATCATCCCGCTGAAGCTGAGGTTCTGGATGTGGGTTCCGCGATCGATCTTCGTGGTGCTCTGGTGGATGACACTCCCGCCCGCACGGCC
>Ga0214473_10007049_pt1 | contig 13371 bp, 12 predicted proteins | sample RVTome_7_FD_203509 | JGI IMG/M metagenome (GOLD analysis project Ga0214473, IMG submission 203509) | Soil microbial communities from uranium-contaminated site in the Upper Colorado River Basin, Wyoming, United States - RVT98D197 | ecosystem: Environmental > Terrestrial > Soil > Contaminated >...
CGAGGCCGATGGCCGCCAGGCCCGCGAGGACTGCGTTATGCAATCTTGTGTTTCGTTTCATCGTAGTCTCCTTTTTTTGTTTGATCATATTACACTAACTGTGCCGAGATACGGTATTTGTATGCGTCCGGGATTTCCTCGGCAGCCGGCGCTTTGTTTTAAACCTTCTCGGCCTCGGAATCTATCCCGGGCCGCCTTTCCGCGAATTCAGTCAGCACCCCCTTCTCGCAAGCAAGCTGAATCGCATCCAGAAGGCACTGCTCGTCAAAAGGTTTCCTGAGATAGGCGATGGCCCCCAATCTCATCGCCTCATCTACCACCCGGTAACTGTCATGGCCTGTAACAAAAATCACTGGAATTCGAGTCTGTGACTTGACCAGACGTTCTTGCAGCTTGAACCCACTCATTCCCGGCAGATGGATATCGAGGATAAAGCAACACGGGCTCTCTCCTAGTCTGGAAGCGAGAAAATCCTCGGCGGATTTGAATGTGACCACACGATATCCGCTGGACTCGATCAGCAGTTTCAACGAGGTGCGGACGGATTCATCATCGTCCACTACAAATACAATGAGTTTCTTGTCTGCCATGATGATCCTGCCTCTCTTTGAGAGAGGCGATTGAATCAAAGGACGTATGAAGATTAGATTCGAGACTTCTCAGCCAGAAACGGTTTTACGACCCTACGGATAAAGGAATCGCATTTTTTTTCCACTCAGAGCTTATTCTAGGCTACAAAGGACGGTACGAGGTGTCTATTGGACCTTAGTCCAATGGCAATTGTGCTTTGGTGAAAAGGGTCAACGTTTTGAATTGATGCTCAATCTCTTGGCCAAACGGACCGGGTCCGCCGTTGTGGTGTGCCGACAGGGACTTTGGCCGCTTTGCTGGTCTACCTGTTCGCAATCCACTGGTTGGCTAAACTGACTGCAACCTTCAACCGCCAAAACCCCTGCCGCCTCAACCGCCATCCCGATGGCATCCATCAGATCACGGTAGTGAGCCATCACCTTTGCACTCTCTTTTTCCGGATTCGGGTCCGGCTGTCATTTGCCTCTCACAAACTCTATGTTAAAGGTCTGCTTCTCAACCGCCTGGAAGTAGGTCCCCTTCAGCCGGTCAACCCCTGGCTCGTACTGCAAGTTGTATTTTGATCCCGGATAGTTGACATCGCGCAGCTCGACAAACAGGTTGATCTTTCCCTCTCTGCGGCTCCACTTTGCGCTGTAGACCTTGATCGGCCGGGGATTGAAGTAGGCTGCCATAAGGCTGCCGTCTTTCTTGATCTTACGCAATTCAAGAATATACCCCCCATCAGGCCGTACCCACCGCCCTTCCAGGCGTTGAACATCGGTCTGCACTTGGGTTTGCTTTTGGGGGTTTCCGCTCTCGGAAAGAACCACCTGTCCCATCGGCGAAAACATCGCGCCTATACTGAAAGTTGCCACAACGAAGCCGATGAAAAAGGCCCGCCTTTTCCGCCTCGATAGGCCCTGAGGAAATAAAGTCGCGAAGACCCTCATTGCAATGTAAAAACTATTTTTCTTCAAGACATCTCCTTTCTTTTACCATTTTTCATATCTTCCTTTTGTCACTCGACACTCGACACTCGTCACTCAGCACTTATCCCTCGACACTCCAACCTCGACACTTTTTACTTGCCCCTTGTTCCTCGCCTGCCCTGAACCCTGCGTGGTTCAGGGTCACTCTTCCAGCCTTATGACCAACGGTCCCTTTATCGCATCCATCACGCGTGATGCAGGGAGGCTGTTTTCCAGCAACGTGGCCATTGCCCGCAAGTACTTGCGAATATGGAGAAAGAATTTCTTGTATCCGGCGCAGAGATACTGCAACCCCGGTTCATCGTAGCAGGTTGTTTCAAATCGATGTTTGAGGCATCCGCCCTGACAGGCCGGCAGCACCTCGCATTCAACGCACCAGCGCGGCAGCGCTGTTTCCTTGTCCACGCCGAATCGCGACTGCAGTGATTTGGCGACCATGTCCGGCAGCGTGGCGGACATGATATTGCCCAGTTTGTACTGTGGATACACACAGTGATCGCACGCGAAGACGTCACCGTTGTGCTCGATGACGACCGAACGGCCGCATTGCTTCGCATGGACGCAGACCGGCGATGGATTGCCGATCCAAGCATTGAGCACCCACTCGAAATTCATGACAAAAACAGTACCCACATCGTGACGCACCCATTCTTCATAGATGGCGATCAGAAAGTCGCCATACTCCTCAGGGATAACCGACCATGGGGTTACGTCGCCTTGCTGGTCTTTCCTGTCGAGCGCCGCAGGGCCGGCGAGACGCAGTCCCAGTGGTGCACTGTGCACATCGGACAGGCGTTCGACAACCGGGGTGAACTGAATGAACTCGACCCCTTCATCTTTGAAGAAACGGTATATATCAAGGGGCCGCTTGGCTGTATCTCTGGCCACACAGGCCAGCACGTTGTATTCAACCTTGTGTTTTTGCAGAAGGCGAAGACCGCGCATGACCTGATCGAAGGACCCGTTGCCTTTACGGTCGTGACGATAGCGGTCATGGACCTCTTTCGGGCCGTCAAGGCTGATCCCGACCATGAAATTGTTTTTCTTCAAGAAAGAGCACCATTCATCGGTGAGTAGCGTCCCGTTGGTCTGGAGGGAGTTCGTGATGGTCTTCTGTCCAGCAAAAGGCTTCTGGAGCTCGATGACTCTCTTGAAGAAATCTATTCCCAAAAGGGTCGGTTCGCCTCCCTGCCAGACGAACTCAACAACCGGCGTAGGCTGGGAGGTGATGTAGTTGGTGATGAATGCGGACAGAACCTTATCGGACATCCGATACTTTTCGTCTGCGGCGAACAACGCCTGCTTCTCGAGATAAAAGCAATACTCGCAGTTGAGATTGCAGGCCGGACCAATAGGCTTTGCCACAACGTGGATGCCCTGCGCGATGCTTTCTTTATGCTTGCTCACACTTGTTTGTTCAGTTGGCATAGTGACCGAATTTATTCAACCTTTTCACTGAAGAAGAGATCAGGAAGGAAAAAGCGTCGTGCCCTTTCCTTCCGGATGAGTGCAAACTACTTAGTCCGAAAGCGCTTTCTTGTGAGCGGCTTCCGCGCGGAGCTTGTTCTCCTCTGCTTTTTCAGCCTTCTTCATTTCTTTAAGGTCAATGGTGACCTTGTCGATCTTGCCGGTGAACTTCGATGCGCGCTCGGCGCTTCCTTTTGTTCAGCGTTGTTCTTTCCATTCTGTCTGTTGGGCACGCCATTGGTTCATCGCGCCCGTCAAGGCGCGGGCCGCCCCCGTGGGCGGCCCACAATCCCTCAATGTTTTCCTTAGTGCGTCACGCCGATGGCGGCCTTGGCACGACGGATTTGCTCCTCGTCCTCGGCCGTAAGCTTGGCGTCGGTTAGTCCAATGACAACGCGCTTGAGGTTGCCGGTAAACCTGAAGGGTACACGGTAGTCGTTGTTGACCGGAGTGCCGGTGTCCTCGCCGATGTCGAGCGTCTCATCCACCGAAACGCGGAAGGGAATGGTGCGCTCAACCCGGCCCTGAGCGACCGGCTTGTTGTTCACGGTGATCGTGACATCGCTACCCTTGCCGAGGCCGCCGTCGTACTTGAAATCCATGATGATGACGTGTTCGCCGGGAGGAAGCTTGTCCTTGGCGGCGATGGTGAACCTTTGCACGCCAGCGAGGTTGTAGTGGAACACCGGCTTGCCTTCGAGCAGGTAGAGAGCCCAGCCGTTGAAGCGTCCGCCCTGGGTGGCAATCATGCCCTCAGCGCCGTCGGCCGGGATGACCACGTCCGACCCAACCTTGAACGATTTGTTCTTGAGATCCGGCGCCGCACCCTCGGGGATACGAACCTGGCCGGGATAGTAGGTGAAGACCGACCGGCCGCGCGTCAGGCTGGGCCGGGTGGCGACATCGAACCGCTCCGCCCGACTGTTGTCGATCGGGATCACGCTGTACTTGGCGGCCTCGACCCAGAAGAGGTCCTGCAAGGCGCGGAGTTTGGCCGGTTCCTTGTCGGCGAGGTTCACGGCCTGGCTGAAGTCCTCAGCCACGTGGTAGAGCTCCCATTGGTAATCATCTACGTTTGGGACTTTCCCGAACAGGTCCCAAGGGGTCACGGGTGGCGTGGTTGTGGCCACCCAGCCGTCGCTGTAGATTGCGCGGTTTCCGAACATCTCGAAGTATTGGGTGCGGCGTTTCGAGGGTGCCTTGGCGTCGTCGAATGAATAGACCATGCTTACGCCCTCGATTGGCTTCTGGGGGACGCCATTCAGCACGGCAGGAGCCTGGACTCCGCAGGCGTCGAGGATCGTCGGCGCGATGTCAATGACATGGTGGAACTGGGTGCGGATGCCGCCCTTGTCCTTGATGCGCGCGGGCCAGGAGATGACGAGCCCGTTACGTGTGCCGCCGAAGTGCGACGCGATCTGCTTGGTCCATTGGAAGGGTGTGTCCATCGCGTGCGCCCAGCCGATAGGGTAGTGGTTGTAAGTCATCGGCCCGCCGAGCTCATCCATGCGGCGGAGGATTTCTTTGAAGTCTTCGGGAACTCCGTTGAAGTAGGTCATTTCATTGAGCAAACCTTGTGGGCTGCCCTCGGCACTGGCGCCGTTGTCGCCCTGGATGTAAATCACCAGCGTGTTTTCCAAATCGCCCGTTTCCTCGATGGCGTCGAGGATACGCCCCATCTGGTAATCGGCATGAGCGAGGGCCGCGGCATAGACTTCCATCATGTGCGCAAAGACCTTCTTCTGGTCGGCATTCAGGCTGCCCCAAGCCGGAATGCCTTTGGTGCGTTCCGTGAGTTTCGTGTTCTGCGGGACGATGCCCAACTGTTTCTGGCGTGCAAACGTTTCCTCACGCACTTTGTCCCAACCCTGATCGAACCGGCCCTTGAACTTCGCGATCCACTCCTTTGGGGCGTGGTGCGGCGCGTGGGCCGTGCCCGGCGCGTAGTATTGCACCCAGGGTTTGTTGGGCGCGACGGCGTTGAGCATGCGGATCCGCTCGATGCAGCGGTCTGCCAGGTCCTTGTCGAGGTGGTAATCCTTGACGTCATGGGGCGGCTCGATCGGTTTGATGTTCTCGACGAGGGCCGGCGCCCACTGGTTGGCGTCGCCGCCGATGAAGCCGTAGAAGTATTCGAACCCGAGTCCGGTGGGCCAGAGGTCATACGGGCCGGCCTGGCTCCCGTGCCAATCAGGAACGTTGTGGTTCTTGCCATACCATGCCGTATTCCAGCCGTTCTGCTTGAGCACCTCGGCAAAGGTGCCGGCGCTCTTGGGCATGAGCGAGTTGTAGCCCGGGAAGCCGCTGCCCAGTTCCATGATCACTCCAGTGGCGGCGGTGTGGTGGTTACGGCCGGACAACAGCGCCGCACGCGTCGGCGAACTGAGCGCTGTGGTGTGGAAGTTATTGTAGCGAAGCCCATTCTTCGCCAGGCGGTCCATGGTCGCCGTGGGAATGGGCCCACCAAACGTGCTCGAGGCGCCGAAGCCCACGTCATCCGTCAAAATGAGCAAAACGTTGGGCGCGCCCTTGGGCGCCGAGACCTCCTGCGGGAAGTCCTTGATGGACTCCTTGGCCGTGCGCCCAATGTGGCCCTTAAAGGGTTGTTCCGGCCTGGGCAGGACATCCTGTGCGTGAGCCATCATCACGCCTCCACCCGCCAATGTCGCAGCCGCCGACAAGAGAACTTTCATTTTGTTTTTGTTCATGACTGACCTCCTTATCGATTAATTTCTATGCTCGGTTAGGTCTTTTGTCTATATTTCGCTAGCCCATTGATTTGCGGGCCGCTCTGCGGAGAGACTCCCCATGCCGGTTATGCCTTCGGCGAGCGTCAGCGAGGTGCGGCCCACCAGACCGCATTGACGCGTTCGACGGTGCGGTCGTCGATCGGCGGCACCGTGCGATCCGGGGCTGTCTGCGCTGCGGCTGTTGCTGCGCAGGCGGCCGCCAAAGCAACATTGATGGTAGTACTTACAGCTTTACGGTTCATAACTTTCCTCCTTTCAAATTAGCAAAAAGTGGCAAGTGACCCTGAACCACGTAGGGTTCAGGGCAGGCTAGGGACGAATGGCAAGTAGCAAGAAACCAGTGATTAGGAATCGGTGATCAGTACCCATTGGCCGTGTGATTACGAAATTCTGATTACTGATCACTGGTTACTATTTTTTTCGTTACTCGACGCTCGACACTTTCATTTCCCCCCTCGACGCCTCCGGAAGGGGTGACAAGAACAGCCGGATCAGTCCTCCTTCGCCAAGGTGTCGCCGGACAACGGACAGCGCGTTGTATCCCAGCAATGCGCCAGACAGGCAGATCGTGTTGACCCAGACGTGATGAACCTCTGCGTGTTGGAACACCGAGACCAGGGAGGGGACGAAACCGCCATGCTCGTGCCGACCTTCGAAACCTTTTTCGAGAAGCAGCACAACGAGCACGCCCAGAGCGTACAAGGCCGTGCGGAGAATGACCTCGACCAGCGCGGGCCGAGTCCGGATCCACGCTCCCAGCGGGACATGTTCCAGCACGAGCACGACCTTGGCGAGGACCAGTGCGCCGACCAGCGCCAGTGACAACCCGTCAAATTCGATCTGGTATTCGGCAAGGGCGAGTTTCTTGAGAAAAACCAGCACGCCAATCCACGTGGCAAAATAGAGTGTAGCCAGTGCCACCGACCTGATCTCGTTCCTCAATTTCTGCCGTAGGCTCATGGTGCGTTTCTCCCACAATTCTCAGGAACGTTTTCAGTCTGTTTGTCCTGCCGCCGGGCCATGACTTCCTGCGCCCTTGCCGATGCCGCGAAAACCCTACTCAAAACGCGGAGCGTGGTTCCTATCAATCTTTTAACTTCTGAGTCATTCACGTCGTTTCCTTTCTTGTTTTGCTTCGAGGGAGGCCGCGCCTCACCCGCGCCCGGCTCTGTTCGCGCCCGCCTACAGGATGTAGTCGCAGGCGTTGTCAAAGCCGCACCCCTGATAGATGTTCTGAAGATCGTCCGACACCGCGTGCGTCAGGTAGCCCGTGCTTGCGGGCGGAATGTAGGTCAGATCCCTGTCGAGCGTCTTGACCTCGAACTTCCTACCAAAGCAACTTCGATAAGTGTGACATGACGGAGGTCGAGTGACGAGTAAAAAGATAGATTACCGGGTGACGAGTGTCGGGTGTCGAGTACCGAGGGAAAACCAATAAAGATTTTTGTTCTTCCCTTCGGCACTCTTCTTTCGACACTCTTTCCTTGCGACACTCAATCCTCGACATTTGGTTCTCTTCCCATGAGACTCTTCTTTTACCCTCGACACTCGACGCTTTTCACCCGTTCGGCCGCGCCAAGCCCCGTCTTTTAAGGCGGGGTAGGGGACCGTTTTCCTCTTTTAAAAGTCTTTAAGAATCTGTGCCTTCTTCGCATCGTATTCAGTTTGAGTGATCAGCCCTTTATCCAGCAGGGTCTTAAGATCTTGAAGCTTTTTCTCAACTACCTGAAGCGAAGGTGCTGCCGTGGTTGATGGGGTGGCAGGCAGGGTAGGGGAGGGTTTTCGCTCGATTTTCTGGGGCGACGGTGTTAGCACCATATGGTAAAAGTCAACATTTTGTACCTGCACCCTCATCTCCCTGGCGGGTATCTTCACTTCGGCATAGGCCATGTAATTCATCCCGCTGTAAAGTGTGTTAAACGTGGCCGTGACCATTGCTACGTCCCCCTGGTAGAACGTGGTAACCTCGACCTTTTGCGTATGCCGGGTGGTGGCATTTGTCCATAGAGAGAGCGTATCGCCGGGAAAAACAACGCTGTTGCCAGTCATCAGGATCATTCCACTTGCATCGGGCCCGGTTGTGGTTGCCTGATTGATGAAGTCGAGAACCTTGCCCGCTGTGGGCAGGGTATACTGGTCGAGGAGGCTCCGCAGCCCGGTCAAATACTCCTCCATCTTTTGCCTTTCTTTCTCGGCGATGGCCCGGCGCAGAAAACCGTCCGGCAGGGACGCGCCCTGGTCGTTCAGGGGGGTTCGCTGCAATTGGCCGTCGGGGCCATAGCCGACCATATCGATGTGCGTATCTTTAACTTCACCCTTCTCAATCAATTCCGTGCGGCTGTTCCAGGAATATTGACACATCAAGGCGGCGTTGGCCTTGCGGGCCTCGATGATTTGGACCGCCATGTTCGCGCTCGTGGCGAGTGGATAAGCATAGATGTAGGCCTCGATCCCGAGTTTGAATGCCTCTTCCTCACAGATACTATTTTTTATTGAGAGTTACGGTACCTCTCGAACCATAATAATAAAACCATCCATCAAATCTTGGTTTCTCTCCGGCGTAGTAGGTGAGTTCGAGGAAATTCTCACCCGTTGTACCAATGAGCGTTCCCTGGTCGCTTATCTTCGCATTATTGAAATCGATAATCGCATTGTTACCCGCCGTAACAGCAGAAGCGGGGAACAGAGCTGCTACTCTATCCGGGAGATTGTTGAGGGTTATCTTTCCTTGTACTGGAACAGTGTCATTATTGATTTCCATGGTCGTCAGCACCGGATTAGACTGGAAGGAACTAAAGGTCGTCCACCCCTCCCATTTCCCTTTTAGAGCGGACAGATTGCTCTTTGTAACGGGTGTTTTTTGCATTTGAAGTGACGCACAACCCGCCAGTACCATCGAAACCAAAAATACGCCGATTCCGACCAAACAAATTAGTTTTTTCATCGTTTTCTCCTCCTTTTTGATTTTTAGCCTTGTTTCAAAATCTAATACGGACCAGAATTGACCGGTCCCCCGCGAACCGAATCGTACTTCTTGATGTGATGCATCATCGTACTGCAAACTGCCCGAAGTGATAGAAAAGCCGCGTCCAGGGGTGACCGCCTGCTATTTGGGGATCAACCCTTCGATAAATCCCTTTTGCTCCAGCATACTTTGCGGGATTCATCCCTGAGCAACAAAGAATGGCCCAAGCCCCTTCTTCACGATCTCCTCTGCCGTGCGTTTGCCATCGGCATCTACGCCTGCCATGTATTTGTCGGTCACCGCACCCAACCCGCCACTGACCAGGGCTGACACAAGGGCATGGCCGGCCAGCGCACCGACGGCCGCCATTTCAGCCATTCCGGGCTTTGCTCCGCTCTTCGCATCGACCTGGAACTGGGCCACGAGGGTTCGTTTACCGCCACTGGCATCGTAAGTCTGTACGTAGGTCTTCACATCACTCCTTCCGGCTCCGAGCCCGATGACCTCCCGCTCCGTTTTGTTCCCTTCGTCGATGGAGATGAATTGGCCATCGATCTCCAGGATCTTCATCTCCTTGGGGGGCGTCCCTTTCGCCCTCTGGGCGATGAAGCCGAGACTTTGGATGTGTTCCACCAGGTGCTTGGCCAGGCTGTCGGCCACTCCATGGCCGACCTTCTTTTCCTCGGCTGTTCTCAGTGTTTTTTTGATGTGGGCTTCGATCTGGCTGCTGATACCCCGGTCGAGTTTCACCTCGTCAGGAGATACCGCAAAATCGTAGACAAAAATCCGGTCGGGACGCGGAAGCTTCGTGGCTGTTTCGCTCAACACGGTGACCTTGGTCGGAGCACAACTGACGAGGGTAAATATCATCAGTCCGAAAATCCCGGCGCTCAATAACATCGATCTTTTCATTATTATTATTATTCCTCCTTTCTTTTCAAACAGGCTTGACATGAAAAATGACCTGAAAATCTTCTCCTTTAAAAGAGTGTACTCATACGAGCCTACGGAGTAAATCAGGTCGACACCTTATTTTTTGGAAAAAAATACTGTATTTATTGCCCTCTAATGATTGAAAAAACTCTCAATCCTTTCTTCGAAGTTTGAAGAGGAATCACGTAAATCGTGTTTTGTTTCCTATCCATGGAGGTCCTTTTGAGTCGGATATAACAACCTGGTTCAATGTTCCCGGGATTGAATGAATGGCTCAATGACAGACTAAAAAAGAGTGAAACCTATGTCTATTGGACTTTGGTCCTACAGGGAGGAGCAAGGGGAAAAAGTGACGAGTGGCCCTGAACCACGTAGGGTTCAGGGTATGCGAGGGAAAGTAAAAAGTGTCGAGGTAGGAGTGTCGAGGCTAAAACAAGGGTGTCGATGGAAAAAGAAGAGTGTCGAGTAAAGGGTGTCGAGGGGAAAAAGCAAAAATCCTTATTGTCTTTCCCTCGGTACTCGACACCCGGTAATCTATTTTTCCACTCGACACTCGTCACTGTCCCGTCAGAGCAATGGGAGATCGTAGTTGACGATCATGCGGAAGTTGTGAATATATTGTTTGGGCTCTTGGTACTGATGAACGAGGCCGTATCGTACACGGAACGATAAACCTTTGAGGAAGTTCCACTTGGGTTGCCACCAAACGTCTATATCGTATTCATTTTCATCGGGCACCGAGGCCTTGGTGGATGGATCTACACTTCCCCATCCATGGACAAAAAGTCCGTAAGCTGTCACACCTTCGAGACCAAGACGCATGAAATTGAATGACACCTGTGTGCTGAAAGCCTTCTGTCCCGCATTGTTGAAATCACTCACTAGCGCACCCGTATATCCGGGATAGCTGCTCCAGGGGCTTTGAAGGTTGGCTCCTTTGGAGTCTTTCGTATAGCCGAGAGTGAGGATAGCTCCTTCATACCCGATTTGGGTCTTCACTCCTATCTGGTTCGTCTCAAAGGAGGACCCCGTAAGAAGATCGGAATCCACGCTTCGCTGGTCTGTGAACTGGGCCGCAAAAAGAACTCCCAGCCGATCTGTTATGGGCAGCGTATACTTGGCTTCGGCGTAGCCAATATTGATGATGTCATCTGAGTAGTAGTTGAGACCCCCTATAGAGAACCGACCGTAAGAAAAAACAGCGCCGCCAAGCACCACTCCTCGCTTCACTTCTGCACCGGCGGCCTGGGACATCCAAACGAAATGATCGGAATTATGCTCCTTAATCTTCGTGACGTAGCCCCCACCGTATCTGATTCCTGGAGAGCCGTCTTTGCCTCCAAGGGCTCCCAGGAGGGTGTAGCCTTCAAAGGTGTTCGGCGTCATACGGCCATCGTCCTTATTCAAGTAAGGGGTATCGTATTGATAACGATAAAGATTGAGAAAAAGGTCTTCAGAGAGTTTCACCCGCCCATAGATCTGACCCACGACCGTATATCCATGCTGGCCCGGTTTGAGGAGTTGGGTCCCATCCCGATCATCGGGTCCATAAAGTCGCTGGGATGTGTAGAGGACAGACCCTAAAGCGAAGCGGTCAAGAAACCAGCCGGACCTGTACGAAAGGGCACCCCCGAGAGCCCAGGCCTCGCTTTTGGTGTCATTCTCTTGGTCGCTGTTATAAAAGTAGTACGTTCGAGGCTTGAGATCGAGCTTCGTATCCCGGAAGAAGGGTGGAGCATCTTTCAACTCCTCCTTCAGCCGAGGGAAGAGGACCACGCGCTCAGGCTTCTCTTTAAAGGACCTTTCCATGGAGGTAGTGACTTGGTCCACTGAAGAAGGGGTGGGTTCCTCTAAGTTAATCGCTTCCTGAGCCCAGCTCAGTGAACCCGCGCCGAGGGTTATCACCAAACCTGCTACCACGATGAAGATCCGTTCACTTATGCCGAGAACTTGGGTACCCTTCATTTTCTACTCTTTCATTCCAACACCAAGCTGAGGGAAACCGGAACCACCGGCTGAATGTTTAGGACATTCTGAACCTCATTGTCTGGCCCGTAGCCAAAGTTGACGTTGTTTTGAAACGGCACGCTGATTAGGTTGGCCACCGGGTTCTATACCTTCTTGGCGAGTTCTGTTTCATCCTGCGCCCACAGGGGAAGTGCTGTAATCAAAATCGCGACCAAGCAAAGCCACAAAGTCATCCCTCTCGTTTTCGTGCCTCTATTCTTCATCATCATTATTTAATAGGAGATTTCTGAAAAAGTCTATGAATTTCTCATTAAGAGAGCGGAGTTGAAGAATCTCGAGCACTCGATTATGATGATTCTTAATACGATGGCAAGGGGGCAACCATGGACAAAAGAGGATCTGGCATCCTTCTTCACATCACTTCACTGCCGTCGTCCTATGGCATTGGTGACCTCGGGCCGCAAGCCTACAGATTTGCCGATTTTCTTGGCCAGGCAAAACAGCGTTACTGGCAAATTCTGCCCCTGAATCCGACCAATCCGCTCTATGGAAATTCGCCCTATAGCAGTATTTCAGCTTTTGCAGGAAACACGCTCCTCATCAGCCCTGATCTGCTTTTTGAAGAAGGATTGCTTTCCAGGGACGACCTCGAATCTATTCCCCCGTTTCCGGAGGCCCGCTGCGATTTCTCTATGGTGATTCCTTACAAGGAGAGATTGTTGGAACAAGCCTATCTCCACTTTGTCCAGGGTGAAAGAGGGCGGGAGTCTCTGGAGGCGTTTTCTCTGGAAAACGCCTCTTGGCTGGAAGATTTTTCTCTCTTTGTTATCCTAAAAAGGCGTTTGGATGAAAAGGTGTGGAATCAATGGCCCAAGGAATGGAGAGATCGAAACCTCGAATCGCTAAAGACGATGAAAAAAGAATGTCACGATCAACTGGAAAAAGAAAAATTCTGTCAATATCTTTTCTTCAAGCAATGGCAGTCGCTTAAAGCCTATTGCCAAGAGAAGGGCGTACACCTGTTTGGGGATCTCCCGATCTATGTGAGCTTCGACAGCGCGGATGTCTGGGCAAACCCGGGTCTGTTCAAACTGGACAAGGAGAAGCGCCCCACGTTTGTCTCAGGTGTCCCCCCCGACTATTTCAGCGAAACGGGACAGTTGTGGGGGAATCCTGTTTATCGCTGGAATGCCCTTAGAAAAAGCGGCTTCCGGTGGTGGATTGAAAGGATGGCCCATCATCTTAGGCTTTTTGATGCCCTGAGAATTGACCATTTTCGAGGCCTGGTCGCCTACTGGGAAATTCCCGCAGCCGAGAAGACGGCAATCAACGGAAGGTGGGTGAAGGTGCCCGTGAATGATTTTCTCACTACCCTGAAGAGGCGTTTTCCGAACCTTCCGATCGTTGCAGAAGATCTCGGTGTGATCACCCCGGATGTGAGGGAGGTCATGGATCGTTTTGCCCTTCCCGGGATGAAGGTCCTCGTTTTTGCTTTCGGAGAGGACCATCCCATGCACCCCTATCTCCCGCATACCTATGAGAAGAACTTTCTGGTCTACACCGGGACCCATGATAACAATACGGTCTGCGGATGGTTCGAGAGAGAAGCATCACCCGACGACAAGGGAAGGCTTTTTCGCTATCTGGGGAGAGAAGTGTCCGTGGAGGAGGCCCCCTGGGCATTGATCAGGCTGGCGATGATGTCCGTGGCAAACATGGTGATCCT
>Ga0214473_10007050_pt1 | contig 13369 bp, 13 predicted proteins | sample RVTome_7_FD_203509 | JGI IMG/M metagenome (GOLD analysis project Ga0214473, IMG submission 203509) | Soil microbial communities from uranium-contaminated site in the Upper Colorado River Basin, Wyoming, United States - RVT98D197 | ecosystem: Environmental > Terrestrial > Soil > Contaminated >...
TCCGGCCCGAGACCGGCTATCCCGCGAGGCTCCTCCTTCCGGGCTGGGAGGGGAACGCGAACGTCAAATGGATTCGGCGGCTCGAGCTCGCGGAGCGTCCGTTTTTCACCCGCGAGGAGACGTCCAAGTACAGCGACCCTCTCCCCGGCGGGAAGACGCGCATGTTCAGCTTCGAGATGGACGCGAAGTCCATCATCACCTTTCCCGCCTATCCCGCGAAGCTCGCGTCGCGAGGCTATTGGGAGGTCACCGGCATCGCCTGGAGCGGACGCGGGCGCATCACCCGGGTCGAGCTGAGCGTCGACGGAGGCACGAGCTGGATGGATGCCGAGCTCCAGGAGCCCGTCCTTCCGAAGTGCCACACGCGCTTCCGGAAGCTCTGGAACTGGCAGGGCGAGCCCGCGACTCTCGTGAGCCGCGCGACCGACGAGACCGGTTACACCCAGCCTACGCGCGAGGATTTCCTCGCGGTGCGAGGCGCCGATACCCGCTATCACTTCAATCACCTTCGCGCGTGGAAGGTGAGCCGCGATGGGAGCGTGGAGTTCGCTGTTGTATAGAGTCTTCGTGCTTCTTCTCGCCTGCGTCTGCGCTTGCTCTCCCGGCGCGCCGGCCTCGAGCCCCGAGGTCACGAGCGTTCCGGCGCCGAAGTCCGAGCCTTCCTCCGAGAAAGTCGACCTGCACGGCGAATGGCGGCGCTGGGCGGCGACGCCCGAGCTTCGCGAAGAAGCCCTCGCACGGCTCGAATCCCTCCCTCGCTTCGGCTTCGGCCGTGAAGCAACGGCGGAGGAGATCGCGAAGATCGACATCGACGTGATGCCCGATGGAGCCGGCCTCCCGGAAGGGCGCGGCACCGTCGAGAGAGGCCGCGCTCTCTACAAAAACCAGTGCGTGCAGTGCCACGGCGCCGACGGCCGGGGCGCCGACTACGACGCCCTCGCCGGATCGGGCGCCCATACCGTAGGCAACTTCTGGCCGTACGCCACGACTCTCTACGACTACATCTACCGCGCGATGCCGCAGGCGGTTCCCGGGAGCCTCCCTCCCGACGACGTCTACAGCCTGACCGCGTTCGTTCTGCACCTGAACGATCTCCTGCCGGCGGATGGCGCCCTCAATCGCGAGTCTCTGCCGAGGATCGAGATGCCCGCCCGCGACGGCTTCGTCTACGACGATCGGGCGGGTGGACCGGAGCTGAAGTAGTGGCGCGCGATTTCATCCGCGAGATCGTCGAAGCCGAGCTCGCGAGCGGCAAGCACCGAGGACGCGTGGCGACGCGATTTCCCCCCGAGCCCAACGGCTACCTTCACATCGGGCACGCGAAGGCGATCTGCCTGAACTTCGGAATCGCCGGGGAGTATCGCGGGACCTGCAACCTCCGGTTCGACGACACCAACCCCGTCAAAGAAGACGTGGAGTACGTCGAGTCCATCAAGGAAGACGTGCGCTGGCTCGGATTCGACTGGGGCGACCGGCTGTTCTTCGCCTCGGACTATTTCGAGGAGTTCTATCGCCACGCCGTCAAGCTGATCGAAAAGGGCAAGGCCTACGTCGATAGCCTTGGCGCCGACGAGCTTCGGGAGTATCGCGGAACCCTGACCGAAGGTGGCCGGGAGAGCCCCTACCGGAACCGCTCGGTCGAGGAGAACCTCGACCTCTTCCGGCGGATGCGCGCCGGCGAGTTCGAGGACGAGGCGCACGTCCTTCGAGCCAAGATCGACATGGCTTCGGGAAACGTGAACCTGCGCGATCCGACGCTCTACCGCATCCGGAAGGCGTCTCACCACCGGACGGGAGACTCGTGGCTCATCTATCCGATGTACGACTACGCCCACCCGCTCTCGGATGCGATCGAGGAGATCACTCACTCGCTCTGCACGCTCGAGTACGAGGATCACCGGCCGCTCTACGATTGGGTGGTCGAGGAAGCGGAGGCGCCCTTCCGGCCGCGGCAGATCGAGTTCGCTCGCTTGAAGCTGAGCTACACGGTGCTGAGCAAGAGGCGGCTCCTGCGGCTGGTGCGCGAGGGCATCGTCTCTGGCTGGGACGATCCGCGCATGCCCACGTTGAGCGGAATGAGGCGGCGCGGCTACACCCCGGAGGCGCTCCGGACGTTCTGCGATCGGATCGGCCTCGCCAAGAGAGACAGCTTGGTGGACGTCGCCCAGTTGGAGCACGCGGTACGCGAGGACCTGAACGCGCGCGCCCCGCGAGTGATGGCGGTCCTCGATCCCCTGCGCGTGGTGATCGAGAACTATCCCGAGGGTCAGGTGGACGAGATCGAAGCGGTGAACAACCCCGAGGACGAGACCGCCGGGACCCGCAAAGTGCCTTTCTCGAGGGTGCTCTACATCGAGCACGAGGATTTTCGAGAGGACCCGCCGAAGAAGTTCTTTCGTCTCGCCCCCGGACGCGAGGTGCGGCTGCGGTACGCCTACCTCATCACCTGCACGTCGGTGGTGAAAGATGAGCGCGGAAACGTCGTCGAGCTTCGCTGCACCTACGACCCCGCGACCCGCGGCGGATCACCTCCCGACGGCCGCAAGGTCAAGGCCACGCTCCACTGGGTCTCGGCAGCGCACGCTCGAGACGCCGAAGTCCGCCTCTACGATCGACTGTTCACCCGGGAGAATCCCGACGACGTCGAGGAGGGCGAGGACTTCACCTCCTCCGTCAACCCCGACTCGTTGCAGGTCGTTTCGGGAGCCAAGGTGGAGCCGAGCCTCGAGAGAGCGGCGCCGGGCAATTTCTATCAGTTCGAGCGGCAGGGCTACTTTGCCGTGGATCCCGACTCCGCGCCGGGCAAGCTGGTTTTCAACCGAACGGTGTCGTTGAAGGACGCCTGGGCGCGCATCGAAGCGCGGAGCACTCAGGCCGACTGAGGCCGGTTGATCACCGTGTCTTCCAGAAGAGCTCCCGGCGTTTTCGTCGTCCGGAAGAAACCCTTCTGCAAGAGCGCGTGGCTCAAGAGCATCACCATGAAGTCGGTCATCTCTGACTCCTCGAGCACTCGGGCCACCGTCTGGTAACGTCACTTCGATTGGAAACCGCGATCGAAGCCGGGGCGCCGATCGTGGGGAACGCCCCGTGCCGCGGGGCGGCGATCCCACGAATCCGCCTAGGGTAGAATCGGCGAAAAATGCATCCCGTCGTGCTTCCACTTCTCCTGGGCTCGACTCTCTCCGTCGAGCTTCCGATTTACGTCGGGGTGGAGCTTCCTCCCAGAGCACTCGAGTGGGCGCTCGCGGAAGCGGATCGTCTGTTCGACGCGGGCGGAATCAGATTTCAGTGGCGGCTGTCGCCCGACGAGCCCTTGTCCTCCGCGCCGGCTTCGGTCGTGGTTCTTCCGCGGCCCGAGACGGTGGTCATCAGCGGATGCAGCCGGAACCTTCACGATCACCGTCTGGGCCACACCCACATCGGCGCCCGCAGGGTGACGCTCTGGACGGAGCAGGTGGCACGCGCGGTCGAGGGCAGCTGGGATCGGAAGGAATCTCCGCGAGTCGAAGAGGAAGCCCTGGGGATCGCTCTCGGGCGCGTCCTCGCTCACGAGCTCGGCCATCTGTTCCTTCGGCTGAACGGTCACCGCGAGAACGGTCTCATGAAGCCGAGCTTCTCCCATCGCGCGCTCGTCGGGAAGAGCGACCGAGCGTTTCGCCTGTCCGAGGAAGACCTTGAGCGCGTGAGGGCGGCGATCACGCGCCTCCAGGCCAGTACTGGCTGCTAAGCTAGCGCGCGAGGATGGGAATGAGCTTCAACAGGAAGGGGTCGAGCGCCTTCTTCCGGGTCCAGGTCTCTTCGAGCGGCGTCGTCGTCAGCCGACCCGCGACCTCTCCCACCATCACGTCGCTCTTCCCCTCGGAGATCGCCTCGACGGCGTAGGCTCCGAGCTTCGTGGCCAGGATCCGGTCCCGCGCCGTGGGGCTTCCTCCCCTTTGGATATGCCCGAGCACCGTCACCCGGTACTCGAAACCGGTTCTGGCCTTCAGCTTCTCGGCGACGGCGAAGGCGCCCCCCTCGTGCTCCCCTTCCGCGACGATGAGGATGCTCATCGCCTTGCCTCGTTTGCGCGCCTCGACCAGACGCTCGCAGCAGGCGTCGAGGTCCGTCGAGACCTCGGGGACGAAGATGTCCTCCGCACCTCCCGCGGCGCACACCCCGAGGGCGATGAACCCCGAGTGCCGCCCCATGACCTCCACCAGAAAGAGCCTCTCGTGCGACGCGGCGGTATCGCGGATCTTGTCGATGGCGTCGAGCGCGGTATCGAGGGCGGTATCGAACCCGATGGTGTCGTCGCTTCCGGAGACGTCGTTATCGATGGTGGCCGGCACTCCCACGACCCTTCCGCTCCAGATCTTCGCGAGCTCATGGGCGCCTTTGAGCGTGCCGTCCCCACCGATGGCGACGAGGCCCAAGACCCCGTTCTCCTCGAGCACCGCGCGAGCCCGCTCCCGGTGTTCCGGTTCGAAGAACTCCGGAGACCGCGAGGTCTTCAGGATCGTCCCGCCGCGCTGGAGCACGTTGGCCACGGCGCGCGGAGTCATCTCGACGAGCTCGCCCTGAATCAACCCGGAGAACCCGCGGCGGATTCCGGAGACGCTCCATTCGCGGCTCGCCGCGACGCGAACCACGCTTCGGATCGCGGCGTTCATCCCCGGGGCGTCGCCGCCGCTCGTGAGGATTCCGATCCGCACCGACTCTCTCAATTCAGGGTCGGGGCCGCGCCAGAAGCGGCGCCCAGCGTATGCCGCGCGATCCAATCGTACTGCCGCTTCATGCGATCGAGTCGATGGTAGTACTCCTGGAGGCCATGGCCCTCGCGCGGATAGAAGACGAGCTCCGTCGGCACACCGAGGTCCTTGAGCGCCCGGAAGAACTCCATCGGCTGGCCGATGGGGACTCGCTCGTCAGCGGAGCCGTGCAGGATCAGAGTCGGGGTCGTCACCCGGAAGGCGTAGGTCAACCCCGAGCGCGCGCGATAGAGATGCTCGGTCTCCGGCGCGAGCGTCCCGTTGAAGAACGACCCGAGATAGTTGGGAACGTCGTTGGTGCCGTACATGCTGACGAGGTTCGTAAGCCCCGCCCCGATCATCGCCGCCTTGAAGCGCGTGGTTTGAGAGATCGTCCAGCAGGTCATGTAGCCGCCGTAGCTCCATCCCTGGATCGCGAGCTTTTCCGGGTCGGCGATGCCCGCGGCCACCATCGAGTCGACGCCCGTCATGATGTCGCGATAGTCTCCCCCGCCCCAATCCGCGAGGTTTCCGCGCATGAACTCCTCACCGTAGTTCGTGCTTCCCCGCGGGTTGGGATAGAGGACGGCCCATCCCTGGCCCGCCCAGTGCTGCCCGCCATCTCCATAGCGAACGCGGAAGTAGTTGAAGTGCGCGCCCGTCGGGCCGCCGTGGGCGACCACCAGGAGCGGGTACCGTTTTCCCGGCTCGTAGCCCACGGGCTTCACCAGGATCCCTTCGACCTTGTAGCCCTCGGTGCTCATCCAGCTGACGACCTCGCTGGTGCCGAGGGCGAAGCCCTCGACTTGAGGGTTCATCGTGGTGAGCTTTTTCGGTTGCGCGAAGTCGGGGCCGGATACGAAGATCTCCGCGGGAAACGAAGGCGACTCGATCGTCAAAGCGGCGACGGAACCGTCGCGGCTCAGGTTGCCCAGGGCCGCGAATACGTCCTCGGTCAGCTTCGTGTAGCGGCGGGTCGCGATCTCGTAGGCGTAGATCTCTAGGTAGGCGCGATCGCCCACGGTGAACAAGAGCCGATCGCCCCCGGGAGTCCACTGCGGGTCTCCGGGGATCCGATCGAAAGAGGAATCGCCGAGCTCCACTATCTTCTTCGTCGAGAGATCGTAGAGCGCCAGCCTCGCGTTTCGCAGATCGGGAATCTGGGTCCCATCCGGAAGCGGCTCGGCGTCGTTGGGAGTGGTGAGAAAGGCGATGGTTTTGCCGTCGGGCGAAAAGACCGGCGATTCGTCTTGTCCGAGGTTGGACGTGATCTTCTCCACCTTGTCGCCCTCGAGCGTCAGCACGTAGACGTCGTCCCGACCGTCGCGCAGCCACAAGGTCGGCGACGCGGTGATCGCGATCCGGAGTCCGTCCGGCGAGAAGCTCGGTTTTCCCTTGACGGCGAACGCCGAGCCGCGGGTTCGCTGTATCGCCTGGCGATTGTCGATGTCGATAGTCCAGAGGTGGCTCATTCGAGAGTCCCCTTCATAGACCGCCGGATCGTCCCGGCGCTTTCGTTTCCGCTCTTCCTCTTCGGAGTACGCGTCCCTCGCGGTGAACGCGATATCGGAGCCGTCGGGAGACCACTGGTACGCGGCGACTCCCTCCTTCGCGTCCGTCAGCCGGAAGGCTTCCCCGCCCGAGGCGCGCATGAGCCAGATCTGGCGCTTCGGCGCTTCGCTCACCGGGCCTTCGGCGGGCTTGCCTCCTTCGCCCCGAGCGGCGAGGAAGCTCATCCATTCGCCGTCGGGCGACCACGCGGGAGCGCTCTCCCCTTTCTCTCCGAAGGTGAGCTGCGAGGGCTCGCCTCCGTCGACTGCGACCCGGTGGACGTGACTCACCCACTCCATCTTCCCCGAATCGTCCGAGCCGGCGGCCTCCCAGGACGACACGGTGAAGAGGACCGTGCTTCCGTCGGGCGCGACCGCGGGCTCGGCCACGGCACGAACCGACAGAATGTCCTCAAAGGTGACAGGCCGCTTTTCCGCGGCGCCGGCGACCAGGGAGAAGGCGACGAAGAAGAAGGTCGAGCACGACGCGATCTTGCGGTTGAAGCTCATCGAAAGCTCCTGCATAAATCGACCATGAAACCCCGAAAAGAGCTCCGGGGTCAATGTCCAGGGCCACGCTACAATAACAGCATCGTGCAGGAGATTCCGGAAACCGCCGGCCCCGTTCCCCCAACGAGCTTCTACGAGGTCCTGGTCCGTGCGACGCCCCGTTTCTTCGTAACCCCCGCCCTCATCACCGCGAACATCGCCTACTTCGCGATCGCGGTACTCCAGGGAGTCTCCCCGATGCAGCCGGAGAGACAGCAGCTCCTCGATCTCGGAGCGAGCTACGGCCCGTTCATTTTCGACGGAGAGTGGTGGCGGCTCTCGAGCGCGAACTTCGTGCACATCGGCTTCCTCCATCTCTTCTTCAACATGTGGTGCCTGTGGAGCCTCGGCAACGCCGCCGAGCGGATGTTCGGGAACCTCACGTTCCTTTGGATCTATCTTCTCTCCGGAATCGGAGGAAGTTTAGCGAGCCTCGCCTGGCACCCGTCGGTTCTGAGCGCGGGCGCCTCGGGCGCGGTCTTCGGGATCGCCGGCGCTCTCTTGGCGATGCTCTACTTCGGCCACATCCTCGTTCCCCGGCAGGTGGTGCGCGAGCTGCTGTCGAGCCTCGCGTTCTTCGTGGGCTTCAACCTTCTGCTGGGAAGCGTGCTGGAAGGGGTCGATAACGCCGGGCACGTCGGTGGGCTCGTGGTCGGGCTCGGTCTCGGGGCGGCGCTCCACCGATCGCTTCCCTCGGGCCGTCGTCCCTGGCACCGGTTTCTGATCGTACCCATCGTCGTTCTCCTCTTCGTCGCCGTTGCCCGGATTGCGATCGAGACGAGCGTCGACGACCCGGACCTCATGGCCGAGAAGGCGAGACAGCTCGCAACCGAAGGGAAGAAGGAGGCAGCGATCGCGACGTTCCAGAAGGCGGTCGCGCTCGCGCCGGAGTCGGCTCCTCTGGCGAACGACCTCGGCACCTCCTACCTCGATGCCGATCGCATCGACGACGCCATCGCGAGCTTCCAGCAGGCGGTTGCGCTCGACCCCCAGCTCTACGAGCCGCAGCGGAATCTGGCATTCGCTCTCGCGCTCGCGGGGCGGAGCGCGGAATCGAGCGAGGCGTTTCGAATCGCGAGGCAGATGGAGCCGTCCGACGTGTCCTTGTACCTCGTCTCGAGCCAGCTCTTGATGGACGGGGGCCGCGTGGACGAGGCGGTCTCGGTGCTCGAGGAGGCGCGCACCTGGGCGCCGGAGTCGGCGCCGGTCGAAAGCCAGATGGGTCTCGTCCGCCTTCGCCGGGGTGAGACCGGCCTCGCGCTCGAAGCGTTTCGCAAGGCCACGGCGCTCGAGCCGGACAACCCCGAGCATCACAACCGGCTCGCGCTCGGGCTCTCTCAGGCGCGCGAGGGCGATTGCGGGCTGGAGGCGATCGAAAAGGCCCTCGAGCTCCTTCCGGATGCGTCCCACCTCCTCGACAGCCTCGGGACGGTGCGCCTCGCCCGGGACGAGCCGGCCGAGGCGATTGCCGCCTACCGCCGCGCGGTCGCGCTCGAGCCCGATCGGGCCGTCTACCGATTCAACCTTAGCGTCGCCCTCGCCCGACACGGCGCGACCCGAGAAGCGGAGAGCGAGAAGGCCGAGGCCTTGCGAATGGACCCGGATCTCCACATTCCCGCCGACGGTTTACCCATCATCTGATCGATGCCCCAGAGAGCGGTGGTCATCGGAGCGGGCGCCGTCGGCGTCGCCTCCGCCTATTACCTGCAGCGCTCGGGCTTCACCGTCACCGTCGTCGACCAGGGCGACGTCGGACGCGGTTGTTCCTATGGAAACTCGTGCCTCATCGTGCCCAGCCACTCGGAGCCCCTTCCCGGTCCGGGAGTCATCGGCCAGGCGCTCCGGTTCCTCCTTTCACGCACGAGCCCGTTCTACATCCGTCCGAGGCTCGATCCCGCGCTCGCAGCCTTCTGCTGGCAGTTTCGAAAGTACTGCAACCGGGAATCGGCCGAGCGCGGGTTCGAGGCGCTCGTCGGGTTGAGCCGCGCCAGTCTCGCGCTCTACCAGGAGCTCACTGCGGCGAAGGAAGCCGATTTCTTTTTCCGGCGCGAGGGACTCCTCGAGGTCTATCTCACCGAGCGAGGAGTCGGGCTCGGACGCCACGGCCGCGAGATCATGGCGAAGCAGGGCTTTCCCGCGAGGCTCCTTTCGCGGGACGAGGCACTCGCCTTCGAGCCCGCTCTATCACCGTCGGTGAAAGGCGGACTCTTCATCGAGAGCGAGGCGCATGGCTTCAGCTTCGGATACGTCCAGGCCCTCGCCCGCACCGTGGAAGGACGCGGGGGACGGATCGTGACCCGCCACCCGGTCGCGGGCCTCCGCATCGACGGCCGCCGGGTGAAAGGGATCCGCATCGGCGAGCCGCCGAACGAGGAAGAGATCGAGAGCGACGTCGTGGTGCTCGCGGCAGGCGCCTGGTCGAAGCGCCTGGGCGCAGCGGTGGGGATCTCGATTCCCCTCCAGCCGGCGAAAGGCTACAGCTCGACCGTCGACGCCTTCGACGGGGCGCCGCGGGTTCCGGTGCTCATCAAGGAGCGGCGGGTCATCGTGACCCCTCTCGGAGACCGCGTGCGATTCGGGGGAACGCTCGAGCTCGCGGGATGCGACTCCGGCATCGATCGGGCGCGCTACGGCGCCGTGGTGAAGGCGGCGCGGGAGACGTTGAAGTCGGACTTCCCGATGAAGAACGAGGAGGCGTGGTGCGGATGGCGGCCGCTGACCCCGGACGGTCTTCCCATCATCGACCGCGCGAAGAATCTCGAGGGGCTCATCGTGGCCACGGGGCATGCGATGCTCGGCTTCACCCAGTCGCCGATCACCGGAAAGCTCGTGGCCGAGCTCGCGAGCGGCGCGACTCCCTCTCTTCCGCTCGAGCCTTTTCGTCTCGACCGTTTCTGATATGGTGTGCGGCATGGAGCATGGCGGGTTTCATTCGGTTCTGGATCGGGACCCTCCCTACATCTTCGTCGACGCCACGATGCAGATCTGGCCCGACGCCGAGCTCGACAAAGCCCACCGCCACGGCGTCACCGCCTACGCCGTCACCGCCTGCCGGCCCCATGACGGATTCGACGACGTCGTCAAGGACCTCATGGAGTGGCATCGTCTGGCGCGGGAGAACGAGAACCTTCTGGTCGCCGAGAGCGTCGATGACGTCCGCCGGGCAAAGCGGGACGGGAGAGCGGCTCTCATCCTTGCCGCGCAGGGCGGCGACTTCGTGGGCCGAAAGCTCCACCGGGTCGAGGCCGCTGCCCGGCTCGGCCTCCGCCAGCTCCTTCTCGCCTACAACGCCACGAACCAGCTCGCCGACGGCTGCCTCGACCGGACCGATGGAGGGCTCTCGAAGCTCGGCGAGCGCGTCGTCGAGGAATCGAACCGCGTCGGTATCCTTCTCGACGGCACCCATACGGGGAAGCGCTCGACGCTCGAGATGATCGACCGCAGCAGCCGCCCGATCGTCTTCAGCCACTCGAACCCAAGCACCGTCGCCCGCAATCCGCGAAACATCGACGACGAACAAATCCGGGCCTGCGCCGGGCGCGGCGGAGTCATCTGCCTCGCTCCCTGGGGCCCTCTGGTAATGCGCCCCGGAACGAGCCACCAGCCCACGGTCGACGACTTCATCGACATGATCGATCACGTGGCGAATCTCACCGGATCCGCGGACGCCATCGGCATCGGGACCGACATGTCTCTCGGAAGCTACCCGCTTCGCGAGGAGGACCCGTGGGGCGCTCCCGACTACGGGAAGCCCTTCGCGGAGTACGGCGAGAAGGTCACCGCCGATCCCCGCTCGCCGCGACGAAACCTCGACGGGTTTTCGGACTATGCCGAAGTGGTGGGCTTTTCGAGAGCGCTCGAGCGGCGCGGCTATTCCTCCGAAGACACAGCGAAGATACTGGGAGAGAACTACCTGCGAGTCGCCTCCGAAGCCTGGACGGGCTGATACCCCAAGAAGAACCCAATACAAGGGGGATGGGGGGACGGGAGGGGATAAGGGGATAACAAATTTCCGATTTGTCTTATCTCCACATCTCCTCCTATCCCCACATCCCCCTTCTTACACCAGGTATCTCTTGCCGATTTGCGCCTCCCGCGGGACGGCCCGTACAATAGTCTCACAGTCACAATTTCAATCGACGTTCGCCCGGAAAGAGCCTTCGGGAGAGGTACCGCCATGGACGAGACCATCCGCAAGCGAAGCGGCATTCTGGCCGCCGCCGAGACCACGTTCGAGCACTTCCTCTGGCATTTCCGGGTGGTGATCGTGCTCGGAGTCCTCGGGCTCGTCACCGGCTCCTGCATCGTCTTCTTCTATGGAATCGTGGAAACCGCCCACCTGCTAATGAGCTTCGTGAAGACTATTTGGATTGAGGGGGGACGCCTGGCCGACGACTCCACGGGCGGGCTACTCACGTACAACGCGATGATCATGGGGCTCATCACCGTGGTGGACGATTTCCTCATCGGGATCGTTCTCCTCATATTCGGGCTCGGCTCGTACGATCTGTTCATCTCGCGGATCGACGCCGCGCTCGAGCAGGGAGACATCCGGCCGGACTGGCTGGTATTCGGCTCTCTCGACGAGCTCAAGAGCGTGCTGGGAAAAGTGGTGCTGATGATCCTGGTCATCAACTTCCTGAGGCTCACCATCGAGACCACCTTCAAGGGCCCGCTCGACCTCATGTACCTCGGCGCCGGGATCGCGCTCGTGAGCCTCGGCCTCAAGCTCACCCACGGGAAGGACATCGAGATGACCAAGGCGGTGATGCGAGTCAAGCCGCATCACCTGCAGGAAGAGGACGAGGCCACCAACGGGGAGCCGGACGGCAAGCGTGGGAAGAAAGGCCGGTCGTCGGCTGACGCCCCCGCTCACGCTGGGCGCTGATGTGCCGCCCGGTGTGGCGGGAACGGGTCTTCGCGGGGTAGAAAGCGCGGAAAGAGTGTCGCGCCGGCGCCTCCTCGTAGCGAAGAGGAGCCGGCGCGAGAAGATTTTCTTACTTCACTCGGATTTCTCTGGCGTAGGACTTTCCGTCCTTCTCTTCGTACTTCAAAGAGACGGACTGCTTCTCCATGACGAAGTCGGTGATTTGCGTGGCTTTGTTCGCGCCCTCGGCTTCGCGCATCTTGTGGCTCGCACCCTTGGCAGTGACCGTGGTGTCCTTGTCGACGATGAAGGTCCAGTCTTTCTTCGCATCGTCGGTGATCGTGATAGAAGTCGCGGCCACCGATTTGACCGTCCCCGAAGCGTCCTTGGTCGTTGCCTTCTCTTGAGCGAGAACCAGACCGGCGAAGAAGAGAAGCATCAGACCGGCCGAAACGATTTTCCTCAACATTACTAATCCTCCTATTGGATAGAGATTTTCTTGCTGGTTTGAGGCGTCGATCATAGTCGAATGCTCGGTCCCTCCGCAACTTCCCCCGGACCAACAGGAGCACCATGGCGCTCAACCGGCATGAGTTTTGCATAAAGAGTCCACAGACCCTCCCGGGACCCTGTCGAATCGGAACACGGCCTATCGGTTCCCCCCTGCCGCTGGACAGGAGGCGGAGCCATGTGGAGATTCGGACGGAGAGCTCGGGTAAGAGCTTTGCTCTTCATTGGCTTCTTCGTCCCCGCCAACTGTGCGCTCAAGCACGAAGCCTCTCGACCGTCCGTGCCCGCTAAACCGGCCGCCGATCCCAACGGCGAGTGGCAAAAAGCCCAGGGCGATCTCATCGGCCTCCAACCCGCAGTGGACGGCAATCCGTATGAGGTCACCATGCGCGCCTTCCGGATCGAAGCCGAGCGGGAGCCCTTCTACTGCGGGGAAACCGGACTGCACGCGGTCCTCCTCGTCTATGGATGCTTCCGCGCCGAGCCCGAGGCGGAAAGTCTGGGGGTAATTCGCTACGTTCCCGGAAAGGGCGCCCTGAGACACGAGGCCCGACACGCGATTCTTTTCGCCCTCGGTGATTCGCGCTGGGCGGACGTAGGCCACTAATTCCTTTACAATGCCGGCCCATGAGCCGCTCGCGGGATTTCATCTTCAACGCCATTGGAAGCGCCCTCGGGCTCGGCCTCTCCCCCATCGCCCCCGGTAGCTTCGGAGCGCTCCTCGGCGTCGCCTACGCCGTGGCGGTATTCCTCTACCTTCCGCTCGCATGGCGCCCCTGGGCCATGGGGCTCGGGCTCGCGGGGGTTTCGGCCGCGAATCATTGGCTTACGCCCTGGGCCGTCGCCTACTGGAAGGACGAAGACCCCGGTCACTTCGTCCTCGACGAGATCGCGGGCTACCTGATGGTGCCACTCCTCTTTCCCCAGGGAACGCTGTGGCAGATCGGATTCTGGGGGTTCCTCCTCTTCCGCATCTTCGACGTCGTCAAGATCCCGCCAGCCCGCCAGATCGATCGAAACATGCACGGCCCCTGGGGCATCCTCCTCGACGATCTGGTGAGCGGCGCCTACGCCGCCCTCGTCCTCTACGCCTACCGGTGGCTCGGCCCCATCGCCTGATGGTAGAATTGTTTTCATAACCAACAATCGATGACCGATACCGG
>Ga0214473_10007051_pt1 | contig 13369 bp, 11 predicted proteins | sample RVTome_7_FD_203509 | JGI IMG/M metagenome (GOLD analysis project Ga0214473, IMG submission 203509) | Soil microbial communities from uranium-contaminated site in the Upper Colorado River Basin, Wyoming, United States - RVT98D197 | ecosystem: Environmental > Terrestrial > Soil > Contaminated >...
GAAGCGGACGGCGAATATCCTGTTCGACACGGCGCATGTTCGCAGCTCAGGCTACGTCCGGCAGTTCGTCGAGACGGTGGGGTCGCATCGGTTGGTCTTCGGGAGCCTCTTCTACTCCCACCCGGCGAGCTATGAGCATTGCGCAACGCTGGAGGAGGTGAAGGCGGCGAAGATCGGCGACGAGGACAAGGCAAACATCCTCTGGCTGAATGCCAAGAGGCTTTTCAGGCTGTAATTACCGCGCGCTGCGCAAAAAACCGGTTCTTTCGGATTTACTGTGAAAGAATATTTACCACAGAGACACGGAGTACGCAGAGTTCGGAGTATTTCTTAATCAAGAACTCTTTTCTCTGCGGCCTCAGCGCCTCTGCGGTGTAATCTCCGAGTGTTGCTTCACCGCAAACTGGCATAGCGTTGGCGCGGTTACTCACACGGAAGCCTGAAGACCCAAAAAACTGGACAGGGCTTATTCCATCGGATATTGTTTTCGAAACACATTGAGGAGGGCAGCATGATCAACGTTGAAGGGGAAAAAATCGAGGTCATCGACGCGCACTCGCATATGGGCGCGAGAAAAAAGCTCGCCATTCACCAGATTCCGCCGATCATGAACTTCATGGCGGAGGATATGCTGCAATCGATGGACGGCGCCGGGGTCGATGGGGTGGTTACTTTCGCCATCGGCATCGGCGAGCCATCGGATTACCGCGAAACCAACCTGTACGTCTCTGAGCAGATGAAAAAACACTCGGGGAGAATTCATGGATTCATGCGATTGAGCCCGGGCAACGGGCCGAAGGATACGCTGCAAGTGCTGGAAGAAGGCGTCAAGCTCGGGCTCAAGGGGATCAAGATTCATCCGCTGATCGAACATTGCCCGGCCAACGATAAAGAGAAGGTGTATCCGCTCATGGAAGCGGCACAGCACCACGGGCTCGTCGTACTTTTTCACTGCGGTTTAGGCGAAGATGCCAGTCCGACACGGATCGGCGAAGTAGCCAGGGATTTCCCCAAACTGACCATCATCATGGGTCATTCGGGGCTCGTCGAGGGCGTCAGACAGGTGGTCGAAATCGCCAAGAAGTGCAAGAACGTCCACATGGACAGCTCCGGAGTGGGATGGCTGCCGTTTTTTTGTGAATCGATATCATGGGCTGGCCCCGACCGGGTTCTCTACGGGTCGGATCATCCGTTCAATCCAATGGATTGGGAGATCGATAAAATCGTCAAACACGCGCAGCGGCATCTCAAGCTCAAAATCGAAGATCTCCGCTTGATCATGTCGGGAAACATCAAGCGGCTGCTCAAATTGAACTAGCCGGACGTCACGGGTTCGAGCCCCGTCGCCCGCTCCAAAATTTCAATCTGCTAGAAACCAAGTGCGCAGAAAACAGCCGAATTTGGTCCAGGCTTGGTTTCAGCAAAAATTCCCAAAACGTTCCCATGAAGAACGAGGGAAAAATAATCTGAACTCCTCCTTGTTCTCTGAATGCAACTCAAGCATAGATCAGTCCGAATTCTCCATATACCTGTGACTTGCTTTTTTCCTAGCCGTGGCCATAGAATCCGGGCCGTGACCGGACCTTGCCAAGACCATTCTCCCCGCCGCAAACGCCCGGCGCTTGAAGCGCTGATGCTGTGTTTCGCCTTCGCGCTGTGTTTGACGTTTTCGCTAGGTGCGGCAACCGGCGTGTATGGCGGGCAGTTAGGGGTTGCAAACGACACACCGCCCAAGCGGGTTTTCGTGCTCTACGACCAGAACAAGGATTTCGCCGGTTTGGCGCTCGTCGATCGAACCCTGACCGAGACGTTGAAAGCGCAGGCCAAGGGCCGGCTTGAGGTCTACACCGAGTTCATGGACGCTTCGAGATTCGGCGATGGGAACGAGAAGAACTACGAAGAGACCTTGCGGCAGTTTTATCGTCGAAAGTACGCGGGAAAAAAAATGGATTTGCTAGTGGCGGTGTTCGGCCCGTCATTGGATTTTCTGCTGAAATATGGCCGTGAACTGTTTCCCCTCGCGCCGATCGTTTTTTGCGGGATCGACCGGCGCGAGGTGGAAAAGCGCAACCTCGGTCCCAACGCCACGGGCGTCCTGGTGAAACGGGAATTCAAGCCGACCCTCGATCTGGCGCTCCGGCTCCATCCGGATACGCGTCAGGTGTATTTTATCGCCGGCACGAGCGGGTTCAATCGGTACTGGCTGGAACAGGCGCGGCGCGAACTGAAGGAGTCCGAAGCGCAGGTGAAGATCACTTACCTGACCGATCTTCCGATGCAGGAGCTCCAGACGGAAGTCGGCCGTCTACCGCCCCAATCGATCATCCTCTATCTGCATCTGTTCAGCGACGGCGCCGGGAAGCCTTTCAATCCCTATGAGGCTTTGTCCCTCATTGCGCAGAAGGCCAATGCGCCGATGTACGCGTTCCTGGATAGCTACGTAGGCTTCGGCGTAGTCGGCGGCTTCGTTTATAGCGTGGAAGCGCACGGAATCAAGGCGGCCGAATTGGGGTTGCGCATCCTCAATGGTGAGAAACCTGCAAATATACCAGTCACGGAAATGAGGACGAATGTCAGCATGTTCGACTGGCGTCAGCTTCAGCGTTGGGGTATCAGAGAAACGCGACTGCCTCAAAACAGCATCGTCCAGTTCCGGCCGGTGTCGATGTGGGAGCAGTACAAGTGGTTCATGGTGGTCGTCTTGGGGTTTTGTATTCTCGAAGCGGCTCTGATTGGCATATTGCTCCGGGAAACGCGCCGGCGACGGTTGGCGCAACAGAGACTTGAGGAACGGTTGGCCTTCGAACAACTGGTTTCGGAACTGTCGGGCACTTTCATCACCCTGCCCGCCGATAGAGTGGAAGCCCAAATTTTCGAAGCCCTCGGCCGAGTGGCGAGTCTGTTGAGATTCGATATCGCCGCCCTATCAGTGTTTACGGGTCCCGGTCCCGCGGGTCGAGTCGCCCACATCTGGAGGGCGGAGGGAGTGCCGGAGATTTCTTCGGGTCTCACGGGTCGGGATTTCCCGTGGTTGGCGCAGGAACTCGTCGCAGGTCGCCGAGGTGGTTCTTGCCGAACTGGCCGCAGACGTAGCCGTGTGGCTTGAGCAGCTCGGCGATCGTCGGGTCTTCCGGTTGCAGTCCGAGCTTCGATCCCGGCAGGCCAACCTTGGTCAGGCCCGTCCGGATCGGCGACTGGCCCGTGATGAAGGCGGCGCGGCCCGCGGTGCAACTCTGCTGGCCATACCAGTCGGTGAACATCGCGCCCTCCTTGGCGATGCGATCGATGTTCGGCGTCCGGTAGCCCATGATGCCGTGGTTGTACGCGCTGATGTTGAACCAGCCGATGTCATCTCCCCATAAGATGAGGATATTGGGTTTCTTCTGTTCTTGTTTTGCCATGTTCTTCTCCCTTCAGTTTTGTTAATTGGCTAGTGTTAAAGTCGCAAAGTTAAAAAGTCCAAATGTCAAAGAGTCGCAGAGTCACAGAATCTAGGAGCCGGCACCTTCGACTCTTGCACTTTTTGACTCTTCAAGCTTTCCTCCCTCGCCCTTCCTCCCTCGACACTGGACACTCATTTCTCGTTCGCAGCTTGCAACCAGCAGGTGCTCCCGTTATCCTGAGCCCATGTCGAAAGAACTGTCCACACTAACTTCCGACGACCTGCGCCGGCGGCTTCGTCCATTTTGCGAAAAACACCCCATCCGCCGGTTAGAGGTTTTTGGTTCCGTGGCGCAGGGGCAAGCGGCACCCGGAAGTGATGTGGACCTCCTAGTAACGCTCGACGAATCAGTGCTAGTCTCGACCGCGGAGTTATTGGAAATGGCGGGGGAGGCGGAAGAGTTAGTCGGTCGTCCTGTCGATTTTGTCTTGCGTTCGTCTCTTGAGAAATCCCCAAACCGCTTTGCCCGCGAGCACATTTTGGCCACTGCCGTGTGCTTGTATGGAAACTGACCAACTCGGCAGATTGCGCGACATCTTGGACGCCGCGCGGCTCATCGGCTCGTACGTCAGAGACACGACCGAGACCAATTTCCGCGCTGACAAGCAAAAACAAGACGCCGTTATCAGACGCATTGAAATCATCGGCGAGGCCGCAGCGCACCTGACCCCGGCGACCCGGCAGACCATCCCTGAACTCCCCTTTCGAAAAATGCGCGGCATGCGGAACATCGTGGCTCATGACTACGGGAACGTGGATTTGAAGATCGTCTGGGAGGTCGCCACCGCGCACGTGCCCGATATCTGCGCCGTACTGGAAAAGTTTTTCGCCCGCCAAATTTGAGCGGCTCCACCCCGGTGAATCGAGCCTCGGGCGTTCCAACAGCAGTTCTTTGAGCCAGCGTCTCATTTGTTCGTCACGTCACATTCTCCAAATCCGGCGGAGCATTGCTCACCTCGCTACACTCGTCTCCGTTTCACGAGAGGTAACAGAGCAAGCTGAGTTCTCCGTGAAATCCGTCTCTGTTATCTCCGTTGCCTCCTGTTAGTTTTCCCGCCCCTCGTCACCCGACACTCGACCCTTGGGCTTTCGTGTATCGGATTTTGATTTTACGCAGAAGGGGGAGAGCAGATGGCGCAGGAGGTGAAGCGCGTCGTTTTTATTTCCACACCGCATCGCGGCAGCTACCAGGCAACCGGTTGGGCTCTCAATCTGATCGATAGGCTTATCCGCCTACCGGGCACTTTGGTTTCACAGTTTGGAGATCTTTTGGCCCAACCGGCTTTCGCGGGACTCCATACGAGCCGGCTGCCGACCTCAGTGGACAACATGAGTCCCGGGCATCCATTCCTGCGAGCGTTAACTGATCTTCCCATCGATCCCGGCATCACCGCCCACTCGATCATCGCCGTGCTCGGGGACGGGCCGGTAACGGGCAAGACCGATGGCGTCGTGGCCTACGAAAGCGCTCATATCGACGGAGTCGAGTCCGAGAAAGTCGTGCGCTCCGGCCACTCGACGCAGGGGCGTCCCGAGACGATCGACGAAGTCCGGCGGATTTTGCGCGAGCATATCGGCGTGCGCTGAGGAATCGATCGCACTGCGCCGCCGCAGTGCGTCGCGTCGATGGGGCTCTTTGTTAGCCAGAAGCCACCGATTCCACTGCCGCGGCTCTTCGCTGCGATATTCCAAACGCTCCGGCCATGCTTCAGAGGAGTGCTCACAAGAACGCCGCAAGCCGACTTGCGCCGGCGCGCGCTGGCATCGAGCGAAGGCAAATGTTACCGGCGGTCGAAGCCGGGAGCGGGCGGAGTTGTGGAATTCTCTTGCGCAGCGAGCAATACCATCGACAGAACCCACGCGACCAGATAGGTGAAAAAGCCGGCAAAGATGACGTCGCTAAGAAAATGCGCCCCCTGGGCGATTCGTATGACTCCGATGGCCGTCCCGAGGGTATAAGCGGCGAGCGCAATCGCCCAGCGCCGTTTGCGCGCGACGAATAAGAACGCAAGAAAATAGTAACCCATTGACGCGTCGCCTGAAACGAACGAACAGTTCGATTTACACGCGCCGGTAGTGACAAAGGCCGGGGTGAACTGCCGATCGCCCCCGAAGGTTTCGACTCGATTGGGGCGCGTCCGTCCGGTTTGATTTTTCAAAATAACGTTGATCAAGAGGCCGGGGCCAAGAATGAGGGTTAACAACAGGAAAAAAGTGCGCCGTATGGAAAGCAAATGCGCAGTTGATTGCCGGTCGCGCCACCAGGCGACCAGATTACCGATGAGCAGCAGGAGTAACAAGTTGACAAAAACAATCGTGACCCGCGGCACATACGGCAACACCTTGGTCGAGGAACGGCTCCCTAAAACGAATCCTTTGGCCGGGGTGTAGAAGAGACTTGAAACGCCGAGGTCGATTCCCGGCGCGAAATAAAAGGCCAATCCGAGCAGTACATGGATAGCTAAGAATAACCGGATTGCCGGTTTGCTGATCTCGCTGCGAAATCTCTTCCCAGCGGCGGATACCCTTTGTGCGATTGCAGATTGCGGGAGACGACCCGCCGATTCTGCTCCGCCCCGAGCGTGGGGAAGCATCGAGCCGCCGCTCTCTTCGGACGGTAAATCCACGCTCGGGTTCGAGCTCGTTGCATCAGGGGGTGAGCTGTTGATCATGGAGAGACTGAGCGCGTCTGAGGCTGAGGGTCACAATACTGGAAGGAAAATGGGCTTGCAAGGCCCGGTTTTCCTTATCGCGCGCCGTCGCCCCGGCCTTTAAGTCACGATCCCGCGCGCGGCCAGGATCGGCCTTGCGGCCTCGCGCAGGCGTGGTAACTGACGCGCGAAAATCATCCCGGCGACGGCGCAAAATCCGCCGCCGATCGCGACCACCAGCGGAGCGCCGACCTGGTCGGCGGCCCACCCCGCCAGCAGGCTGCCGAAGGGCGCCATGCCGATGAGCATCATGGAAAAGAGACTCATCACCCGGCCGCGCATGTCATTGTCGGCGAGAGTTTGGAGCGCCGTGTTGCTCGCGGCGATCAGCACCATCCAACCGCAACCGACGCCGACGAGCAGCAGGAGCGAGAGCCAGAACAGGCGCGACACCGTAAAAACGACGAGTCCGATTCCGAAGCCCCAGGTCGCGATGACGATGATGCGGCCGAGTCCGACGATGTTTTTTCGCTGGGCGAGAAAAAGCGCGCCGATGAGCGCGCCCAAGCCGACGGCGCCAAACATCAATCCCAGCGCGTCGGCGCCGCTTTTGTGTATCTGGCCGGCAAAGACCGGCATCAACGTCATGTAGGGCATTCCCATGAAGCCGACCACGCCCAACAGTATGAGCACGTCCCGTATCGGCGTCGTGGCGAGGGTATAGCGTCCGCCTTCAAGCAGGGACTGTCCGAGAGAAATGGCGCCCGCCGGCTCGCGCCGCTCCGGCAACTTCATGGCGAGCAGGGCTGCGATCACGGCAATGTAGCTCACCGCGTTGATCATGAAGCAGACGCCCTCGCCGAACTTGGCGACCACGGCGCCCGCCAACGCCGGCCCGACGATTCTAGCGGCGTTGATTATGGAGGAGTTGAGCGCCACGGCATTGGCGAGATCTTTGGCGTCGACCAGTTGATAAACGAGCGCCTGGCGCGCCGGCAAATCGAAGGCGTAGACGGTGCCCAGCGCGACGCCGAGCACGATAATGTGCAGCGGATGAATCCAGCCCATCAGGGTTAGCAGTGACAGCACCAGGGCCTGCACCAAGGCCGCGCATTGAGTCCACACGGCCACCCGATGGCATGAGTGTCGGTCGCTAATCGCGCCGCCGACTGCGCCCAAAGCGAATATCGGGATTTGCGAAGCGAAGCCAACCACTCCCAGCAGAGTCGCCGAACCGGTGAGACGATAGACGAGCCAGCTCAGCGCGACCTGCTGCATCCAGGTGCCGCAGACCGAGACCATCTGGCCGGCAAGATAGAGCCGGTAGTTGCGATGGCGCAATGATCGCCAAAGGGATGACGCCATTATAGGCTTTGCTTACACCGATGGGATATCGGGGCCGGGAAACGGCTCGACCGTTGGTGCGTGATCTAACTATCCCATGCCGCGCAGTGAAAAAGAAACGGCTCCGGGTGCGTCTACGACGACCTCTCCGGCAGTTTCATCCGTAACGGCGTGGTGAACGATGAGACGCAGCGAAACGATCTCATGATCATCCGCCAGGTCACTGGCGTCACCGACAATATTCCCAATGCTCGCGCGTCGGACTTCGGTTTCGCTCTTGAGGCTGACCGGCAGCTTAACCGGGATATTTGGCGGCCGTGAGGGGGGTCGCGATTTGGGCCCTTTGTTTCGGCGGAGCTTGCCGGAGACCCCGCTTTGGTTTATGTAAGGTCATTCTGGCTATTTGAAACCAGGGGAGGAGACGACGAATGAAAGACGGATTCAAAGTCATCGACGCCGATCGACATATCCTGGAGCCGTCGGATCTTTACCAGAGATACTTGCCGGAAAAGTTCAAGAATCGTGTTCGTCTGGAGGGACCGAACCAGACCGTGCGCGAGGTCGACGGCAAGCCTGTGTCCGATTCCGCCCTGCGACCCGGCCGGGTGACGGAGGAATACGGTTACATTTTCTCGTCTTCGAAGCGTTGGCGCGAATGTTTCGCGGATGCCTACGCAAACAAGTTTGATCCGGCCTCCAACCTGCGCGACATGGAGCGCGAAGGGATCGACGTGAGCGTGCTGTTCCCGACCATCGGCCTCTACATCATGTGGCGCGACGACATTGACCCCGAGCTAAGCGCCGCGATATGCCGCGCCTACAATACTTGGCTGTCCGATTACTGCGACGCTGATCGCAAACGCCTTTACGGTGTCATGCTTTTGCCGCTGCAAGACCCGGCGCGCGCCGTCGCGGAGCTCAAGTACGCGAGGGAGAAGTTAGGCTTGGTCGGCATTTTCTGGCGGCCCAACAAGTTTTGCGGGCGCACGTTTTCCAGTCCGGATTATTACCCGATCTACGATGTTTGCTCCGAGCTTGGCGTCACGATCTGTGTTCACGAAGGCGCGCGCACCGTTCTGCCGCAGGCGGGCTCCGATCGTTACAGCGAATTCGGCCGCCACGTCGCCTGCCATCCGTTGGAACAAATGCTCGCCTGCTTGAACTTCTGCGCCGACGGCGTGTTGGAAAAATTTCCCAAGCTCAAAGTCGCCCATCTCGAATCAGGATGCGGCTGGGCACCGTTCTGGCTGGAACGCATGGACGAGCACTGGGAGCACGAATCCCACGGCTCCGCCAAGACCACCAAGGAAAAACCGAGCACCTATTTCAAGCGCAATTGCTGGATCAGTTGCGAGGCGGGGGAGGAACTAGCCCCGGTTTTCGTCGAGCATGTCGACGACGATTACCTGATGATCGCCACCGACTATCCCCACAGCGACGCCATCGACAAATTCCCGGACAAGACGGTGGGCGCGATCAGCGGCAACGATAAGATCTCCCGCGCCTCGCGCACCAAGATTCTCTGGGACAACCCGACCAAGGCGTTCGGTTTGGGGGCGTAAGCGCACACGCAGGGTGTTTTCCAAGGGCCGCAAGCGTACTTTCACGATCCTGACGGCAACAAACTTGAGATATACGCCGGACCGGGCGCGAAAAACGGTTGAGGAGGGGCAGGTTTCAAACCTGCCCCGGTATTTTTGCTTCGGTACGTCCGGCTTAACTGTGAAGGAACATTCACCACAGAGACGCAGAGTTCGCAGAGGGTTTGTTCAAGATAAAATCCTCATTCGATTTCCTCTCAGCGTGCTCCGTGGTTCGGCGGGCTCACCACGTCCCGAGCCCGTCGAGGGACGCGCCTCAGCCTTGAAAATTGTGGCTGATCAGCCTGGGGCTGATCTGCGGTTAGCCACACGGAAGCCTGAAGACCCATGACTTCATTCCGCGTCTATTTTCCCGATCTTGTCGCGCTCCACTTGGCGCCGCCGGCTGTGCCTTCCATCGAATTGCCGTTCACGCGGCCGGAGTACTGTGTGCCGCCGGCAGTAAAGCTGATCTGATCGCCGTTAAGCTTACCGGTGATCTGTGAGTTGTTCTTGCCTGACTTTAGCGTGCCGCTGATCATCTGGAAGGTTTGTTTGATCGAGAGTTCTCCCTGGGGCAGCTTCCATGTCCCTCCGACTTTTGCCGGGACGATCCAGAGCATCGCCGTACACCAATTGTTGCAGCCGGCCACGGTTTCAGTCTGGTCGGCTTTCCAATCTTCCATGTCGAAAGAATTCGACACGATGCGCGTGCCGGGCTTGAGATCGAGAATCTTCGGGCGCAGCTTGATGTTGATGCTCGGCAGCAGGAACATCGTGATTACCTGGGCCTGGGAGAAATCGCTCTCGAACAGGTCGGCTTTGACGAAGCTCGCCTTGTCGCTCACGCCTTCCTTGGCGGCGTTACGCTTGGACAGCTCCACCATGTCGGGATTGTACTCGATGCCAAGCGCTTTCGAGCCGCGTTTGGCCGCGGTGATCACCGTGCGCCCGTCGCCCGAGCCGAGGTCGATGAGGAAATCCTTAGGCGTGAGTTTCGCCATGTCGAGCATCTTATCCACTAATTCCTGCGGCGTCGGCACCCAGACGACGTCCTTGCCTTCCTGGCCGACCTGGGGCTGGTAATCCTGGCTCGCCGCCCGGCTTTGGCCGCTGACGGCGATCAGCGATAGGGTCAAAAGCAAAAACCAAATACGCGCGAAACTCGTTGCCTTCATTTATGTTCCTCCCGTGAACAATAAGTCTTTAGTAGTAGCTTCGTGAACGAAACTAAATAAACGGTATTCTCCTTACTCCAACAGATGCGAAATGTCCAGAAAGCGGAGTCGATTTTTTTGCTCGCGGCTTACTGGGTCATCTCTTTTGAAGGAGGTGCAGGCCGAGCGGTGTTTCCAGGGGCAATGCAGTAGCGGCCGCGCCTCGGTACTCGCCAATCTTGTCTTGAAACGTAGTCGTTGCTAAGAATAGGCGAATCATGTTTTCGTTGGTAACGCCGCATGTTTTTTGATTTGGCGCCGGGTCGCCTGACGGAACCTCTCAGCGGCCGCTCATGGAGCGGCCGGGAGATCGGCGGGCGAGTCTTCGCTCGCATGCAACACCTGGAAAGAGAAGGCCTTCGCCACGGCGATCGGGTTTTTGTTCTGTACGGTAATAAACTTGAGTTTTTCGCAGATGTTCTCGCCGCGTGGCATTTGGGAGCAAGCTTGGTGCCGATCGACAGCCGGTTGACTTCCTTCGAGATAGAAAATTTGGCCCGCGCGGTGTTGCCGCGACTGCTCCTGGTCGATTCCTCGGCCAGCGCATCGACGCACTCCGGGTTGACGGTCTTGGGCGTAAGAGTTCTCGATACGACGGCCTGGGATATTGCCGGAGATCGCCATCCGACCGCGGGCCGCATCCGCAGTCAAGCTCATATGGATGACGAGGCGCTGATGCTCTTCACTTCCGGGTCCACCGGAGTTCCCAAGGGCGTGGTGCATACCCATCGTTCGCTGCGCGCGCGCTGGATGGCTTTGCGGGACATTCTGGGCGTTGACGCTTTTCGCCGAACGCTCTGCTTGCTGCCGACCCATTTTGGCCACGGGCTCATCTGCAACAGCCTGTTTCCGTGGCTCGCGGGTCAGGATTTATTTATCGCGCCGCCGTTCAGTACTGAGTGCCTCATGCGGTTGGGCCAGCTGGTCGATGAGCACAAGATTACTTTCCTGTCGTCGGTCCCGTCGATGTGGGGATTGGCGTTGAAAGCAAGCAAGCCGCCGGCGGCTGGGAGCCTGCGGCGCGTTCATTGCGGCTCGGCGCCGCTGTCCGGCCAACTGTGGCGGCAAATTCAAGAGTGGGCGGGCACAAAAGAAGTTTTTAACGCCTATGGCATCACCGAAACCGGCAGTTGGGTGGCCGGGACTTCGGTGGGGGACTTCGTGCCGGAGGATGGTTTAATCGGCGTGCCCTGGGGTTCCGTGATCCGGACTCTCAAGAGCGCTGATCCCCACGCTCCCTTTGATCCGGACACTCAGTGTCGGGCCGCAGAGACGGGTTATATCTGGATCAACACGCCGGCGTTGATGCAAGGGTATTACCGCCAGCCGGAGTTAACCGCCCAGGTGATTTCGGGCGGATGGTTTTATACCGGCGACATCGGCGTGGTCGATGACCGGGGCTGGCTTTACCTCAAAGGACGGGAGCGCGAGGAGATCAACAAGGGCGGGACGAAAATTTATCCGGCGGACATCGACGCGGTGGTCGAACGATTCGAGCTGACCAAAGAGGCTTGCGCTTTTGCCATGGCCGATCCGCTGTATGGCCAAAATATCGCGATGGCGGTGGTCTTGAAAGATGAGGACCCGGCGACAATCCGGGCGCTTCACGACTGGATGAAGCGCCGCCTCGCGGAGTTCAAAATGCCGGTGCGCTGGTACGCGCTCGACTCCTTGCCGCGAAACTCGCGCGGCAAAATCAGCCGTAAAGAGGTCGAGGAGTATTGCGCTGAGAGAAATCCGCTGGATCTCCAAAGCATCTTGCGCGCCAAATGACGGGGAATATGGCGCGCCGGCCGAGTCAAACCAACCTCGACCCGCCGCCAGGCAACAACGGGTGGGAGTAATCATGGAGCCCGGGCAAAGGAAGAGCGATCTCATTCAGTTTCTCCGGTCGATTCAGCGGCCGGATTCTCCGCTGCAGGAAATCGACGGGGACCTTAGCCTCGTGGAATCCGGTCTGATCGATTCGCTGGCCCTGTTGCAGATCATCACTTATCTCGAACAAACTTACGACATTGATTTCCGCGAGAAAGGCATCGACCCGGGGGAGCTTAGATCGGTCAACGCCATCCTGGAATTCGTCGCGCGAGAAATCACCGCATGAAAATTCCGCCGTTGTTGGCGCTCTACCGCAGGGTCGCGCAGTTTCATGAAAACGAAGCGCTGATCGGCTGGTTGCAGGGTTCCAGGGTTGTCGTCTGGCTGACGCCGCAGCGGCGGAAAACCATTCTCGTTGTCGGCGCAATCTTCGCCGCCATCGCGGGAACGCTGAGCCGTCAGCCCCAATCGGGCGAAACCCATGAAGCGGCAACCTGGTGGGTACCCGCCGCCGCCCTGCCGATTCTATTGGCGATCGTCTATCTCCTCTACTTGATGGCGGCGCGCTTCAACCGTTTGCCGGCGTTTGTGCGCGCCCGCCCGCAGATCTGTGTTCACGCTTTTTTCTGGGTCCTTTTGGTCTCGATCTGGCTCAACCCTTTTCCATCGGCTTTCACCGCCGCCGTCATGGCGCTCGTGGCGGGTTCGTTTCCTTACCTGGCTTGGCGCTGCGGTTACATGCTGCTGTGTGGTCAACGGGGCAAGGCGACGGCGACGAAATTTACGGATCATTTTTTCTACATCTTTCCGGTGTGGGATGGGACTAACACGCCGCCGGGCAAGGGTCACGACCACCTGTCACGCGCGGAGGCGCAGACGGCCGCGGCTTACAGCCGTTCGATTCTCGCCGGCATCAAGCTCCTGCTGCTGGTGGCGCTTTGGAAGGGCGCGATGCAAGTGATCGGCGCCGTGGTTTACGGCGATCCGAGGAGCGCGCTGACGGGGTTGCTTGCGGGGCACCATCTGGGCATTCCACGATTGCGGTTCATCGTTAACGGCAACGTCACCCCGTCGCTCGGGATGATCTGGCTGAGCCTTTACCTGGAGTTGATTTGGGAGTGTCTTTTCATCGCCGCCAAAGGCCATGTCTGGATCGGCATGCTGCGGCTATTCGGTTTCAATGTGTTCCGCAACACCTATAAACCCTTGCTCGCCGAGTCCGTCATGGAGTTCTGGAGCCGTTATTACTACTACTTTAAAGAGCTCATGGTCGAGTTCTTTTTTCTGCCGACCTATCTGCGCGCGTTTCGCAGCCGA
>Ga0214473_10007052_pt1 | contig 13368 bp, 12 predicted proteins | sample RVTome_7_FD_203509 | JGI IMG/M metagenome (GOLD analysis project Ga0214473, IMG submission 203509) | Soil microbial communities from uranium-contaminated site in the Upper Colorado River Basin, Wyoming, United States - RVT98D197 | ecosystem: Environmental > Terrestrial > Soil > Contaminated >...
ATTCGGAGTTTCCGCTGCTCGGAGCCCTGGTGACACCGCCGGAGGACATCGTCCGCTCCCGGCTGTACTTTCGATGCAGCCTCTACCCCGACTACTACTTCGTCGATCTGGCGGACGAAAGCGGGGCCTACCGCGGAGTCGCCCCCCAGGCGGAGGAGGCCTGTCCCCAGGTTCATTACTACGTCGAGGCGCTCAGCCGGGATTTCACCTCGATCCGAACGGAAGAGCGCGTCGCCAATGTCGCGAGCCCCGACGAGTGCCGCAGGCGGTTTCCGGGCGCGGCCTGGTTTCCCGCAGAGAACCCCAATATCTATCTCGGCTCGAGCCTCGGGACCACGGGGATGGCGCCCGGGTTCAAGACCGTCGGTATCGCGGGCTTCATCTCATCGACCGGGAGCACCGTAGCCCTCGGCGCCGGCGCGGGAGGGATGTCGACCGGCGTCGTGGCCGGCATCGCCGCGGGCGGCGCCGCCGCCGCGGGGCTCGGGGTCCTCGCGACCGGTGGAAATTCCACGACCACGACCGCGCCCATCGTCGTCCCGCCGCCACCGCCCGCGACGACTACCGCACCCGTGACTACCACCGCACCCCCGTCTCCTTCCGGCCTGGTCGCCTGCTTCACCATCGATCCGCCCGGCGGACGTATCCAGGTGAACGAGTCCTTGAGAGTCGACGGCCGGTGCTCCCAGGGTGGCGACACCCTTGCGTTCCACTATGACCTCGGCGACGGGCGAACCAAGGACGGGCAGGCTTTCGTGACCGCCGTCTGGCCGAGTCCCGGCACCTACACTCTCACGCTCACGGTATCGCGGGACACCACGAGCGCGAGGGCCGGCGCGCTCGAGGAAGACAGCGTGTCTCGCGACATTCGGGTCGAGACGCCGCCGGAGCCTCCGCCGCCGGCTCCGTCACAGGTCGTCGCCGACTTCACCGCGCGCAACAACAACTCCGATTTCTGCGAGGGCCTGTTCGACGGCTCTCCCTCCACCGGAGACATCGTGCGATACCTGTGGGACCTGGATTTGGACAACGCCTTCGGCAGGGGAGTCATCCACGAAGAAGGCAAGGTGGTGATTTACGACTGGAAAACCGACTGTTTCATCGCCGACGGAGACATGAGGGCCCGGCTCACTGTCCTGGGGCGAGACGGCGGTAGCAACTCTTTGACGAAGCGGGTGAACATCCTGAGCTTCACTCCCCTGGCCTCCAAACAGGGTCTCGTCGAGAGCTCCCTCGCGAGCGAGATGCTGCAAGCAAAAGGAGTCGAAGGACAGGTGGTGATCGAGGGCGGGCGCGGATTTCCCGTTTCCGCCGACGCGCCGACCCGGATCCAGTTCTTCTCTCGCCGAGGCCGGGTTTCGATCGAGGCGGTGGCGACCGCCGCGACAACCCCCTTTCTCTGGCGTTTCGATTTCAGCGGAGCGAAAGGGTTGGTGCCCGGAAGCCTCCGCACGGTCTCCGGGCAGGAAGTGGCCCGCGACGCCTACTCCGTGGTCCTGAGGTTCTCGGGCGCGGCTTTCGAGAGGGCGCGCATCGAGTACCGTCTGGAGCCGTAGCATTCTCCCGTACCGCCCGGTAAGATGATCCTCATGTGGGGCTTCATCGGGGTCGCGGCCGCGTTGTCACTTGGCCAGCCCCCTGCTTTGCCGGATGGGCCGGATGGGACAGCCTCGACACGGGTCCTGACCTTGGAAGAGGCGGTGAAGCTCGCTCTCGTCGAGAACCTCAACCTCCAGTCGAGCGTCGACGGCGTCCACGGGGCGATGATCGGAGAGAACCTCGCCGAGTCCCGCTTCAACTTCAAGGTGACTCCCGCTTACGAACGGGGCTTCGGGGAGTCGTCGCTCGTGGATCAGGCGGTGGGCGTCGAAGTATCGAAGCTGCTCCCGTTCGGGACGACCATCACCGGCGGCCTCAGGAGCGATTGGGCGGGAAGCGAGCTCGGGAACGTCAACGCGACCGCGGTCTCCTTCCGCGTGACCCAGCCGCTCCTCCGCGGGTTCGGCAAGAAGGCGACCGAATACGACCTCGAGAACTCCCGGCGCAACCTTCAGAGCTCGGAGCGGAACCTGGAGCTTTCGCGGCAGCGGCTCGCGGTCGACGTGGTTTCGAACTACTACAACATCGTGCGTCAGGCGGGGCTGGTCGACGTCGCCGAGAAGTCGCTCCAGCGCAACAAGGAGCTCCTGAGGGCCTCGGAAGCGCGCCTCGAGGTGGGGCTCGCCTCGAAGCTGGACGTCTTTCGCGCGGAGCTCCAGCTCTCCCAGGCGGAGGAGGGGGTCATATTCCGCAAGGAAGCGCTCGAGCTCGCGCTCGATTCGTTCAAGTTCAACCTGGGACTCGCACCCACCGACGTCGTGGCATTGGAGATGATGGAGCCCGAGTATCAGCCCGTCGAAGTGGACGTCGATGCCGCGACCGCGCTCGCTCTCCAGAATCGAATCGAGATGCGCGAGGAGAACGACCGCATCGATGACGCCCAGCGATCGCTCGCGGTATCCCGTCAGAACCTGTTGCCTCAAGTCGATCTCAACCTCCGCTACGACCGAAGAGGCCTCGGACAGTCGTTCACCTCGAGCTTCGATTTCATCGACAACGCCTTCAATATGTTTCTGACCACGAGCTATCCGCTCGATCGTTCCTCGGAGAACGCGTCGTTCGCCATGACGCAGATCGAGCTCGGGGCCCGCCGCCGTCAGCTGCGCCTCGTCGAGTACAACGTCGCGAACGAGGTCCGGGCGGCGGCGCGGAACGTGGAGCGGATCGGCAAGAGCATCGTTCTCTCGGAGCGCAACACCGATTTCGCCGAGAAGCAGCTCCGCCTCGCGACGCTGCGGTATCAGCGCGGGCTCGCGAGCAACTTCGACATCATCGACGCCGAGAACAACCTCATCCAGGCCAGAAGCAACTACGTCTCGCTGGTGTCGGACTTCCACGTCGCCCAGATCGAGCTGAAGCGGGTGACGGGAACTCTCGACGTTGCGACCGAGTTCGCGCCGGGGAATTTCCTTCCGAGCGCGAGGCACCATCCATGAGTGAGAACGCCGGAAGGACGCAGTCGGCTCTCGACGCCGCCCTCGCCGTTCTGAGGAGTGGGGCTTCCGCCGCCGCCTCGTGGCTGCGCCGGCCCGATAGAGTCCGCGCCTATCTTGCCGGGGCCTTGCGAGGCATGCGCGCGAGTCCCCGAAGGGCGATCGTTCCCGGGGCCGGGCTTTTGATCGTGGTTCTCACCGGGAGTCTGATGGTTTCTCGATCGCAGACGACCGCCCTCGTCGCCGCGGCGCTGAAGGGTCCGTTCGAGGTCAAGATCGTCGAGGGAGGAACGCTCCAGGCGCTGCGGTCGGTGACCTACTCCTCGTCCATACCCGGGAGCCAGGCGAAGATTCTCGAAATCGTGCCCGAGGGGACCCAGGTGGCGGTGGGCGACCTGCTGGTGAAGTTCGACCGCGAGCCGTTTGCCGAGGAGCTCGAGCGCTCGAAGGCGCAGCTCGCGCAGGCCGAAGCGGAGCTGGTAAAGGCCGAACAGGAGCTGAAGCTCCTTTCGATCGCGGCGCAGGAGGAGCAGACGGAGTCGAAAGACAAGCTCCGTCTCTCCGAGCTCGAGCTCCAGAGCGTCATCGAAGGGAAAGGCAAGCTCGCGGAGGCGGAATCCGCGGCCCAGCTCGCCCAGGCCGAGCGCGAGCTCCAGAAGGCCGAGTCGAGCTTCGAGGACCTGAAGCCTCTCCTCGCCGAGGGGTTCATCACCAAGCTCGAGCTCGATCGGGCGCAGCAGGCGGTCGACAAGGCGAAAGAAGACCTCGAGCTTCTCCGGATCAAGCGCCGCACGTACATGGAGTACACGAGGCCCGCGGAGGTCGAGGCCTCGCGCTCCGCGGTCGCGAACCGCAAGGAAGGCGTTCGCCAGACGGAGCGCGCCGGCTCCTACCGGTTGTCGCAGGCGGAGGCGGCGCTCAAGCTCGCCGAGAGCAAGCACGCGGAGCTCGTCTCGCGGGTCGAGACGCAGAGCCAGAACCTCGAGCAGTGCGAGATTCGCGCCACGGTCGCGGGCCTGGTCATCTACAAGGACGTCTTCTTCGGGAGCGAGAAGCGCAAGGTGCAGGTGGGCGATCAAGTCTGGCCGAACCAGCCGCTCATCATGCTGCCCGACCTCTCGAAGATGGTGGTCGAGACCCAGGTGCGGGAGACCGACATCTACAAAGTCGAGAAGAACCAGCAGGTGGTGATTTCGGTCGATGCCTATCCCGAGCTCGAGCTCCGGGGAGAAGTGGACTACATCGGGACTCTGGCCCAGGAGGACGAGGCCCTGAGGGCTGGAAAGTACTTCACCGTGACCATCCTGGTGGACCAGGCGGACCAGAGGCTCCGGCCGGGAATGTCGGCGAGGGTGGAGCTTCTGGTGGAGCGGCTCGCGAGCGCGGTCTACGTTCCGCTCGAGGCGGTCTTCGAGCGCGGGGGAAAGCACTACTGTTACGTCATGAACGGAGAATCTCCCGAGGCGCGCGAGGTGCTCGTGGGACCGAGCAACGAGAACCACATCGTCATCGGGACGGGGGTCGAAGCCGGCGAGCCGGTGCTCCTGGGAGATCCCGCGGACGAGGGACGGCCTCTCGGCGGCGAGAGCGTCCCCGGCTTTCTCGACGTGGTAGCGCCTTCCGAAGAGACGAGCGCGCGGGAGCCCTGACGTCCGGGTTTCGCCCCCGTGAGCCTTTCAACCTCGTCCAAGTCTCCCCTCGTCGAAACCATCGAGGCGCGCCGGGTCCATCGCCTGACCGGCAAGGAAGTCGTCGCTCTCGATTCCATCAGCGTCCGGATCGAGCGGGGCACCTTCGTCGCGGTGATGGGGCGATCGGGCTCGGGAAAATCGACTCTCCTGAACCTCATCGGCTGCCTCGACTTCCCCACGAGCGGGAAGATCCTGCTGGACGGGAGGGATACCGGGGCTCTCGACGATCGCGCGCAGAGCCGGCTGCGGAACCGGATGATCGGGTTCCTCTTCCAGTCGTTCAATCTCATTCCGCAAATGACGGTTCGGGAGAACATCGAGACCGCGCTCGTCTACGGCGACCGGCCAGAGGCCGAGTGGAGGGAGCGATCGGAAGGGCTCCTCGAGAGGCTCGGAATCCTGGAGCGCGCCTCCCACAAGCCGGGGGAGCTCTCGGGCGGTGAGGCGCAGCGAGCGGCACTCGCCCGGGCCCTGGTCAACGGGCCGGAGCTCCTTCTGGCCGACGAGCCCACGGGGAACCTGGACTCGAGGACGGGAGAGGAAGTGCTCGGACTTCTGACGGAGCTTCCCGCCGAAGGAAGGACCCTGGTACTCGTGACTCACGACCCCGCGATCGCCGAGAGGGCCGACCGGGTGATTTCGCTTTCGGACGGAAGGCTCGAGAGCGACCGCCGCGTCCGATGACCACCAGGAGCCTGATTCAGCTCGCGATTCGGGGGCTCGCGCTTCACAAGCTGCGATCCACGCTCTCCGCGCTCGGGATCGTCTTCGGGGTTGCGGCGGTGGTCGCGATGCTTTCCGTGGGAGAGGGAGCGCGGCGCGAGATCCTGGCGGAGGTCGGCCGACTGGGAATCAACCGGGTCACCGTCCGGGCCGGGTCGCTCTCGCGCACGACCGAGGTGGAAGCGGGCAGGCTCCAGTCTCCGGGCCTCTCGCTCGCGGACGCCGAGGCCATCTCCGAGGTCTCTCCCAACGTAGAAAGCCTCGCCCCCGTCCGAACGGCGTCCGAGCAGGTCGCGAACGGCGAGCGACGAGCCGAGGCGACCATCCTCGCGACGACTCCCTCGTTCGCGCGGACCGAGGAGCTGGCGCTCGCCGGCGGGCGCTTCGTGGCCGATGCCGACGTCTCGGACGCGAAACGGGTCATCGTGCTCGGGCACGAGCTTTCGGAGCTCCTTTTCCCGTACGACGAGCCCGTCGGGTCCGGGGTGCGGATCGGAGGCGAGTGGTACTCGGTAGTGGGGGCGCTCGAGCCCCGAGAGCTCTCGCGCCAGGGCGGAAGGATGTCGGGGCGCAACCTGAACCGCGTCGCCTTCGTCCCGCTCTCCTGCATGCCGCGCGAGAGGGGACTCGTGGACGAGATCGCGGTCCGCATCGACGACGCGGGGAAGGTGCGCGACTCCGCGAGGCTCATCGAGAGCGTCGTCCGCCGCAGGCACCGGGGCGCCCTCGACTTCGAGCTCGTGGTTCCGCAGGAGCTTCTCGCGGGCTACGAGCGCGCCCGGTTCCAGTTCAACGTCGTCGTGGGCGCGGTCGCAGCGCTCTCGCTCCTCGTGGGGGGCATCGGCATCATGAACATCATGCTCGCGAACGTGAGCGAGCGCGTTCGCGAGATCGGAATCAGGCGGTCGCTCGGCGCGAGTCGGGAGGACATTACCCGTCAGTTTCTCGCGGAAGCCCTGATGTTGACGGTGGTCGGGGGAGTCGCCGGGATCGCGCTGGGCTTCGCTCTCGCGCTCGGCATCTCGAGCTACGCCGGCTGGCCGACGGCGGTGAGCCTTCGTGCCATCGCGGCGGCGCTGGTCCTCGCTGCGGCGACGGGAATCGGATTCGGGCTCTACCCCGCGATCCAGGCGGCCCGCTCGAGCCCCGTCGAAGCCCTGCGACGGGAATAAAAGAGATCTAACGCAAAGGCGCAAAGGCGCAAAGACGCAAAGAAGAACAAGACAGGACAAGAGGGAAAGAGAAAAGAAGGAATCGTCTATTGCTCACTGGGCCGAGCCTCGCCCAGTACTTTCTCCAGCGTTTCGGCGACGGTTTCGAGGGCGCTCTCGTCGATGGTGAGTGGTGGGAGGAGTCTCAGGACTTTCGGGCCGGCGGAGAGGGCCAGTACCCCGGAGCGCGCGAGGGCATCGAGGTAGGGGGCGACCCGGTCTCGAAGCTGGATTCCGACCATCAGGCCCAGGCCGCGAACCTCCTCGATGACCGGGGATTCGATCCTTCTTAGCCGTGCCAGCCATTTCCGTCCTTCTTCGCTCGCTCTCTCCGGGAGAGAGTCCTCCAGAAGGCGGTCGAGTACCCGGTTCGCGACCGCGCAGGCCAGGGGATTTCCGCCGAACGTGGAGCCGTGCGACCCCACGGGCGCCTGGATTCGATCGCTCGTGAGGAGAGCGCCCATGGGGAATCCGCCGGCGATGGACTTCGCGAGGCACAGCATGTCGGGCTCGAGTCCGAAGTGCTCGCAGGCGAAGAGGCGCCCGGTGCGGCCGAAGCCCGTTTGCACTTCGTCGACCACGAGGAGGATGCCGCGCTCGGCGCAAAGCCTCGCCACCGTCTTGACGAATCGAGGATCGGCGGGGTGCACGCCGCCCTCGCCCTGCACGAGCTCCAGCAGCACGCAACCGACGTCCCCCGTGAGATCCCGCTCGAGTGGATCGACGGCGTTGTAGGGAGCGAAGCGCACGCCTTCGAGGACGGGCGCGAACATCTGGTGATGCTTGGGTTGGAAGCTCGCGCTCATCGCCCCGAAGGTCCGCCCGTGAAAGCTCCGCTTGAAGGAAACGACGGCGCCCCGCCCGGTGGAAAGGCGGCCAAGCTTGAGCGCCGCCTCGACGGACTCCGTTCCCGAGTTACAGAAGAAGACCCGGCTGAGGCTCCGAGGCGCGAGCTCCACGAGACGGGACATCAAGCGGGCCTTCTCCTTGTGGTGGAACGCCCCGGTCGCGCACATGAGCTCCGCCGCCTGGGCGTTCAGCGTCTCGAGGACGTCCGGGTGCGCGTGGCCCAGATTCAAGGCGCCGTGGCCGCTCATGCAGTCGATGTACTCCCGGCCTTCTTCGTCCCAGAGGCGCCACCCCCGGCCTCGAACCAATGTGATCCCGCGTTTTCCGTAGACGTCGAGCTCGTAGCGGTCCTGGAGCGACCGGGCGTCGATTCCGGCCGGTGCGGTGATCATTCGATCACCGTTCCTTCGAGAGAGAGCGCGGAGCGAAGAGGGTGGGGAAGTCGTCCATCTCCAACCACGATCCGGCGGCATCCCGAGTCCATCATCTTGCGAAGGGCCATGAGCTTTCGCCGGAACCTCCCCGAGGACTCCGCCTCCCTCGCTTCGATCTCTTGCCGGCCGAGGGTCGAGAGGAGGCTCTCGGGCCTCGCGGGATCGCTCAGGAGCCCCGGAGCCTCGATGAGCTGTACAACGACCTCGGCGCCCAGCGTTCTCTGGAGAAGCGCCGTGACCTCGTCGTTCTCGGTATTGATCGCCCGGCTCTCCTCGTCGAGGATGGGCACGGTCACGACGGGGGTGTAGCCGGAGCCGAGGAGGAGCCTGAGGAGCCCGGCGTTGGCCGAGACCGGCTTTCCCGAGTCGTCGTGAAGGAGACGGCGGCGTCCGTTCTCCGCGACGCGAATCCCGCGGTTGCGCCGGCCGCGGATCAGGGCGCCGTCGAGCCCGGTGAGGCCGATGGCGTTCACCCCGTTCCGCTGGCAGAGCGAGACGAAGCGCTTGTTCACGAGGCCGGCGTAGGCCATGGTGAGGATCTCGAGGGCCTCGGCGTCGGTGAAGACGCTCTCGACTCCGGATTCCGAGATCACCGTCCGCTTGGGCGCTCCGAGTCGCGCCGCGAGGTCGTCGCGGGCGGCGTTGGCGCCATGAACGACGACGGCGGGCTCGCCGAGCTCCGCGAGGTCGAAGGCGATCCCCTCGAGATTCACGCTCGCGCCGCCCCCCACCTTCACGAGAATCATCGAGCTCAGAGCACCCGGGTCTCGCCGTTCGCCATCGGCCGGAAGCTCTCGTCGAGCGGCTCCGACGATACTCCGCTGAGCTCTCCCGTCCGGTAGTGGAGCGTGAAGTAGTCGGGTCTCTCGGCGAAACGGCAGTGAGCGTAGATCGCGGATCCGTCGGTGAGAGCGACGTTCATCGCCCTCACGTAGCGCGAGCGGGACCGGACGAGGCGGTCGGTCGCGGCGAGCGCCTCCGACAAGTCGGGCCCCTGTTCGAGGATCACATGGAAGATCTTCTCGGCGCCGATGCGACCGGTCGCCTTCAGCCGCACGCCGCGGAGCTCGCCGTTGAAGACGAAGCACAGGTCTTCCCGGTAGAACGGCATGTTGTTCAGAACGTCGATTCCTTCGTTCCGGAAAGCACTCCGGGCGTGAACGACGAGGACCTCGACCTTCCGGGGAAGCGGCCGCGAATCCTCCCAGATGGGGGTGAGGCTGCGGTAGCGCTCCCAGCGGCCCGAAGCCAAGAGCGCGAGGCCGTAGCCGTGGCCCTGGAACTCCGCGCTCCTTCGGCAGCGCTCCCGGAAAGTGTCGACCATCGGGGAGGGGTCGAAGCCCTCGGCGCTTCGGACGACGAGGAATCGGCACATGACGCCTCCGGAATCAGAGAGGATGGAGGCCCGTAAACCGGAGCCCGGTCGTTTCGTCAAGGCCGAGCATGAGGTTCATGCATTGCACCGCCTGGCCGGAAGCACCCTTCATGAGGTTGTCGATGGCGCTCACCACCACGATCCGTCCGCTGTCCTGGTCGAGCTCGAACCCGACGTCGGCGAAATTCGTCCCCGCGAGGAGCTTCGGATCGGGATAGCGATGGGTTCCCTGGCGCTCTTTCACGATGCGCACGAAGGGCTCTTCCCGATAGGCTTCCCGGTAGGTCCTCCACAGGTCCACTTCGGTGACCCGCTCCTTCGAGAACACGTGGCTCGTCGCCGCGGCGCCGCGCACCATCTCGACCGCGGTGAGGGAGAGGTGCACCTCGGCCGGTCTACCGTTGCCGAGCGCCTGCGCGATCTCGGCGGTATGCCGGTGTCCGGTGAGGGCGAAGGAGCGCACCGCGCCGCTGCGCTCGGGATGGTGGCTCGAAGGCGTGGCTTTGCGCCCCGCTTCACTCGATCCCGCCTTGACCTCGATAACCGTCCGTTCCTCGCCGGCGAGACCCGCCCGAAAGAGAGGGTAGAGGCCGAGTATCGCCGCCGTCGCGTTGCAGCCGCCGCACGCGACAAAGCGGGCCTCCCGGATCGCGTCCCGGTGGAGCTCGGGAACTCCGTAGACGAACTTCTCCAATACTTCGGGGGCGGGGTGAGGGCGGCCGTAGTACCGCTGGTACACCGAAGGGTCGCGCAGCCGAAAGTCGGAGGAGAGATCGACGATGCGCTCCGCGAGGGGCGCGAGAGAGCTCCATTTCGCGGCTGCGACTCCATGGGGGAGGCAGCAGAAGAGGACGTCGGCCGGGGTGAGCGCCTCGGCGCTTTCGAATCGAAGATCGGTGAGACCGCGGAGATGGGGGTGCGCCCGGGCGAGGGGCTTTCCCGCGAAGCTCTCGGACGTCGCCTGGTGGATCGAGACGCTCTCGTGCCCGAGTAGAAGGCGGAGGAGCTCTCCACCGGCGTATCCCGAGGCGCCTACGACGCTAGCCGACCACACGCCCCGGCTCCCTCCGTCACCTGGGACAGCACGTGCTCCACCATGGCTCCGGGGATGTCCACCCCGGTGGGCTCGATGCTGTTGCGAAACTCCATCGTGTCGTTGACCTCGTTCACCAGGTAGCCGTCCCCGGTCTCGAACAGGTCGATCGCGAGCATGCCACCTCCCACGGCGTGCGCGGCGGAAAGGCAGAGGGACGCCAGATCGTCGCTCACCGCGAGCGACTCCGCGCGGCCGCCCCGGTGGGTATTCGTCCGCCAGCTCGCGCTCCATCGCCGGATGGCGGCCACGACCCGCTCGCCCACGACGAAAGCGCGGACGTCGCAGCCGCCCTTGTCGACGTAGCGCTGCAGGTAATAGACGTGGTGCATGTAGCTCGGGAGCGCCGCTCGATGCTCGAGCAGGCTCTCCGCCGCGTCGCGATCATCGGCGCGCGCGACGAGACGACCCCACGAGCCGACCACCGGTTTCAGCACCACCGGGAACCCCATCGCCTCCATCGCTCCGAGGGCCGCCGTCTCGTCGAACGCCACGCGAAACTCGGGCTGGGGTACGGAGGCTCTCTCGAGAGCCAGGGAAGTGAGGAGCTTGTCGCCGCAGATCTCCGCTACCCGGGCGCTGTTGAAACAGGGAACCCCGCGGGCCTCGAAGATCCTCCGCGCATAGAGCCCGCGGGAGAAGCTCACCGACCGGGAGAGCACGGCGTCGAAGCCGTAAACGGAAACGGGAGCGAACGCCATCTCGCGCTCGTCGAGGAGCACCAGCTCGACCTCTGCCGCGCGATCGAAGGCCTCGATCAGGAGCTTCTCCTCCCGGCGAACGACGCCGTGAAGGATCGCAATTCGGGCGGCGCGGAAGCGCTCACTCACCCCAGTCCTCCTCTTCGAGGGGTGCTTCCCTCAGAAGGGGAGGTTCCAGGGACGTGATCTCGAGCTCAGTCGCGCAGTCGCCGCAATCGACGAGCTCGTGGACCAGGGCGCCGGCGGGAACCGCGACGGCGGCATCGCAAACGGGACAAGCAGGCATGATCACCTCCGAACCTCATGAACGGGCCTCGTTGTAGCAGGGGACGATGCCGCCGCGAAGAAAAACGTGCTGGGCAACAGAAAAACCTCTAAAGTGTTATGTTCATAACAACGGGGTGAAGGGTCATGAGGAAGATCTCCGACGCCATCGAGACCATCGTCGAAGGAAATCCGGCGCTGGCTTTCGGACTTCACCACCGTCTGCTGAACCTCACGAAGCTCGCGCGGTTCCTCCTCCCGAGCGTCGAAGCGCAGACCCGGAAGGCAGTGAGCGACTCGGCCGTTCTCATGAGCCTCTCCCGGCTCCAGAGGAAATGGTCCAAAAGCCGCCCGCAGAAGACCGACGCGCTGGTTCTCGACAAGGTCAGCATCGTCTCCGGTCTGTGCTCGGTCACGCTCGCGAAGACCCAGACGACTCACCGGGAGCTGAACCGGGTCTTCACCGCGGTTACGGAACAGAACGGCTTCATCACCATTACGGAGGGCCTGCGGGAGGTAACGGTGATCGTGGAGGAGGAGAACTTCGGCCGGCTCAGGAAAGCGCTGAGCTCACGGCCGAAGATCGTCCACCGCAGCGTGGCGTCGGTGGGGATGACCTTCAGCGAGCGCTACCTTAGCGTGAAGGGGGTTCTGCATCAGCTCCTCGAGCAGATCGCCCTCCAGAATATCAACGTGCTCGAGGTGGCTTCGACGGCCACGGAGTTCTACATCTACGTCGAGGAAAGGGATGTGGAGGTCGCTTTCACCGCGATCTTCCACCGCTTCGGCCGAACGCGCCGAACTTGAGGGCAGGGAGGAATTTTCAACGCAAAGGCGCAAAGGCGCAGAGACGCAAAGAAGAAAAAGACGAAATTCTTCTTTGCGCCCTTGCGTCTTTGCGTTCTATTCCGTAGAAGGTTCGGGGAAGCTTGCGACTGCGCTGTCTTCGTCCTCGAAGACTTCGAAGATCGGCAGGAGCTTCGACATGGTGAGGGAGTTGTGGACGCGCTTCGAGGGGTTCAGGAGCTTGAGCTTGCCGCCGAAGCGCTCGACGGTGCGGTGGCCCGACACCAGCTCGCCCAGGCCGGTGCTGTCCATGAAGGTTACGTCCCGGAAGTCGACGAGGATTCGGTTGCGTCCCGAGGCGAGGAGAGTGTCGATCGCCTCACGGAACTCCTCGTCGCCGCCGCCCCCGGTGAGCTGTCCCGAGAGGACCAGAATCGCGACTCCGTCTTTCTCACGAAGGTCGAGCTTCATCGAAACGACTCCCGTCAGCCGGTGATGGTCCGAATCGCCTGCCAGTCGACGCGGACATCGTAGCGCGCCGTGAGGCTTTCGACGAAGGCGTTCCAGACTCTGAGGCGCTGCTCGTTCGCCATTTGCTCGAGAAATCCGGACTTCTGTGCGGCGAAATCGCCGGCGGAGAATCCGGTCTTCTCGAGAACACGCACCAGCACGAAACCGTTGTCCGCGGCGAGGGGTGCGGAAAGCTCCCCCGGCGAAAGCGAGAAAGCCCGGGCGTTGACCGCAGCCGAGCGGCCGGCCTCGGGCAGCTGGCTTCCTCTGAAGAAGCTCTCCGTCGACAGGAGCTCGATCCCGACTTTCTCGGGCCCTTCGGTCAGGAGCGTCTCGCGGAGCGCCTCGGTCTTGGCTCGGGCGAGCTCCATGACCTTCTGGTCCCGCAGCTGGTTCCGCGCCTCTTCCTTCACTTCTTCGAAGTCCGGAGTCCCGGCGGGTCGCTCCTCGAGCACCTGAAGGAAAGCGTAGCCGTTGCCGAGGCGGATCGAGGAAGACACCTGACCGACCTTGTTCTCGAAGGCGGCTCGCGTCGCTTCCGGCGAGTTCCCGAGCTGAGGCAGGTTGTCGCTGCGTCCGAAGAACGCGGTCTCCTGCGGGACGAGGACGGGATACTCGGCGGAGAGCGCGTCGACGCTCCCGGAGGCGCGGAGCTTCTCGGCGGCGCTGTCGACCGCCTGGTCCATTTTCTCGCGGGCC
>Ga0214473_10007053_pt1 | contig 13368 bp, 8 predicted proteins | sample RVTome_7_FD_203509 | JGI IMG/M metagenome (GOLD analysis project Ga0214473, IMG submission 203509) | Soil microbial communities from uranium-contaminated site in the Upper Colorado River Basin, Wyoming, United States - RVT98D197 | ecosystem: Environmental > Terrestrial > Soil > Contaminated >...
ATCATGGTCGCCAAGGGCGCGTCAGTCGATGGCTCGACCATCACCACGCATACGGCCGATTGCGGCACCTGCGACTGGACATGGGGGCACGTGCCAGCGGCCGACCACAAAACCGGGGAGATGCGCACCATTTATCACATCAACCAGTACACCACCTGGCCGCCCAAAGAAGGCTTGAAATGGGAACTCTACAAGAAAAATCTTGCCGGTCTCGATATCCCGGAGATCCCCCGCACGTTCGCCTATCACCGCGGGATGTTCGGCTACATGAACGAGAACCAGGTCGCGATTTCCGAATCCACGATCGGGACGGTCCGAAAGCTCGTCAACAACACGCCCGCAGCCAAATTCGACATCACCATGCTGACCCTTGTCGGCATGGAGCGGGCCAAAACCGCCCGGGAGTGCATCAAAATCATGGGCACCCTGGCCGAGACCTACGGCTACGGCTTCAATGACGACGGCGAAATGCTGGCCGTCTCGGACCCGAACGAAGTCTGGGTCTTCGAAATCACGCCCGCCGGTCCGCTCTGGACTCCGCAGTCCGGGAAGCCCGGCGCGGTTTGGGCCGCCCAACGCCTGCCCGACGACCACGTCAGCGTCTGTCCCAACGAATCCCGGATCGGCGAAATCGACCTCAACAATCCCGATTTCTTCATGGCCTCGCCGAACGTCGTCTCCTGCGCCGTCGACAACAAGCTCTACGACCCGGCGAGCGGCAAGCCGTTCAATTTCAAGCGGGCCTACTCGCCGGCCGAGGGCAGCGCCCTCAGCACCCAGGGCGGCCGCTCCCGCCTCTGGCGGTTCCTCGACCTCGCCGCCCCCTCGCAGAAGATCCGGCCCGAGACGCTCAACATGGATCTCCCCTTCTCGGTCAAGCCCGATAAGAAACTTTCGGTCCAGGACGTGATGGAGCTGACCCGCGATAAATCCTACGGGACGATCTTCGACCCGGTCAAGGGCATCCGCGGCGGCCCGTTCGCCAATCCCAATTACTGGAAGGCGACGCGCAAGATCAGCGTGGCCAATGTCGAATATACGAGCCTGGTTCAATGCCGGGGCTGGCTGCCCAATCCGATCGGCGGTATCGTCTGGCTCGCTTTCGGACCGCAGGACACGTCGTGCTATATTCCGCTTTACGCCGGCATGGCCGCCCTTCCCAAATCTTTTGCCGTCGGCGATCACTTCGAGTTCAACCGGGCTTCGGCCCGCTGGGCCTTTGACTATGTCGACTTCCATACCCAGGTCGTGTATTCCGAAGCCATCCAGGACGTGAAAAAAGCCCAGCTCGAATACGAAGCCGGGGCCGTGGCGAAGACGGCCGAAATCGACAAAAAAGCCCAGGAGTTGTATGCCAAAAGCCCGGGGAAGGCGCGCGATTTTCTGACCAAATACGGCCTGGACAACGCGGACAAGGTCGTCAACGCCTGGTGGGAGCTCGGGGACAAGCTTCTCGTGAAATTCAATCATCTAGCCCTCTACGACACGGAGAAACGCGGCCGGGAGCGCAACCGGCCCGGCTACCCCGAGCTTTGGCGCAAGGCCGTCCGGATGATCGATGTCATGACGGAGGCGGAAACGCAGCGTTGACAGCGGAACGAGGGAGGTTCCGGCCTTCGGGAATCCCCCGTGTTTTCATTTTATTTTTTTTTGTGATAAATAGGTTTTTTTGTCCGCGAGTTTCTTGAAAGGAGACCGCCGCCATGAAAAAAATCCTCGCTTCCCTTCTTGCCTGGGGAATTCTCGCCTTCCTCGCTGCTCCCGCCTTCGCCCAGGCCCAAGTCCCGAAAGCCCGGTTGCCGGTCCTGACGACCTCGGCCGGACAGAGCAACGACGTGAACACGGTCAATGCCGTCCTTGAAGAAGCCGAGATTAAATACGATTATTGCGACGTTCCCAGCGTCGAAATGATCGCGGCCGGCGTCGGTCTGGCCGGAAAGCAGTCGGCCGCGGGCTTTCACGTTGAAGTCACGACCGACGCGGCCAAATATCCCAAGGGCACCCCCTACCAGACTGTGATTTTCGCCATCGGGGCCAGCCTCAAGGGCATGGGCGCGTCGGGCCTGACCGTCGACGCGGAAGAAGCCCGGGTCAAGAAGCTCGTCGACACCTGCAAGCAGAAAAAAATTCTGATCATCGCCGTCCATGCCGGCGGCGAAGCGGCCCGCGGTCCTGCCGGGAGCGACAACGAGCGGATGATCGACGCCGTCGCACCCTTTGCCGACTATCTGATCGTCACTAAGGACTCCAACAAGGACGGCCGTTTCACCAAGATCGCCGAGAAAAGCAAGGCGCCCCTAACCCAGGTGGAGTACGCGCTCGGTATCGTCGATATCATGAAAAAAGCTTTTCTATAAATCCGTGAGAGCAACGAGAGGTGCCCATGTCGACAATTAAAAAACTATTGACGCTGACGCTGGCTTTAATCCTGTGCGGCACGCTGGCATCGGCTCAGGGGAAATTGACCACGCCGAAAGAGGAGTTCGGGTTCAATATCGGCGATGATTATCAGCTGATCAACTACACCCAGCTCCTCGTCTATTGGAAAAAATTGGACAGGGAATCCGAGAGGATGTCGCTGGTCAATATCGGGACGTCGTCCGAAGGACGGCCGATGATCATGGCGATCATCACCTCGCCCCGCAACCAGGGCAACCTGGATTTCTACAAAAGGATTTCGCGGCGTCTCGCCCTGGCCCAAGGGCTGACCGACGCCGAGGCGAAAAGACTCTCGGCTCAGGGCAAAGCCGTCGTTTGGATCGACGGCGGCCTGCACGCCTCGGAAATCGTCGGTTCCCAGCAGCTCCTCGAGCTCGTCTGGCAGATGGTCAGCCGCAACGACGAAGAAACGCTCAAGATTCTTGAGAGCGTCATCCTTCTCGCGACTCCGGTCAATCCCGACGGACTGGAGCTTGTCGCAAACTGGTATACGCGGGAAAAGGACCCGTTGAAACGGTCGATGAGCGGTCTCCCCCGGCTCTATCAGAAATACGTCGGCCATGACAACAACCGCGATTACTACATGGTCACCCAGCCTGAGACCGAAACCGTCAGCCGCCAGCTTTACATCGAGTGGCATCCCCAGTTCCTCTACAATCATCACCAGTCGGGGCCCCAGGGAACGGTGCTCTTCTGCCCGCCCTTCCGCGACCCATTCAATTACTATTTCGACCCGATGGTCCCGATCGGGACCGACCTCCTGGGTCTGGCCATGCATGAACGATTCGCCGCCGAGGGCAAGCCGGGCGCGATCATGAGGACGGGCGCCAGCTACTCCACGTGGTGGAACGGAGGCCTCCGCTCCACGGGCTATTTCCACAACATCATCGGCATCCTGACCGAAATCATCGGCAATCCGACGCCGCAAAATATACCCTTTATCCCGGACCGCGTCCTTCCCAAGGGCGATTATCCCTATCCGATCATGCCCCAGAAATGGCATTTCCGCCAGTCGATCGACTATTCGATAACGGCCGACAAGGCCATCCTCGATTTCGCCTCACGGCGCCGCGAGGAAATCCTCTACAACCGGTACGTTATGGGTAAAAACGCCATCGACAAGGGAAACCGCGATACGTGGACGTTCCAGCCCAAGGAAATCGCCGACATCCAGGCCCAGGTCGATAAAGAGCGGGCCGCCCAGCAACCGGCAGGCGGGGGCCAAGCTCCTCAGCCCGGTTTTGGCGGCCAGCGCGGCGGGGGGGGCGCCCCGCTTAAATTCTACGACACGCTCCGCGATCCCGCTCAGCGCGACCCGCGCGGCTTCATCATTCCCTCCGACCAGCCCGATTTCTTGACCGCGACCAAATTCGTCAACACCCTGATGAAATCGGGCATCGCCGTTCACCGCGCCGCCAAACCGTTCGCGGTCGCCGGAAAGACCTATCCCCAAGGATCATACGTCGTCAAATCGGCCCAAGCGTTCCGCTCCCATCTCATGAGCATGTTCGAGCCCCAGGATCATCCGAACGACTTCGCTTATCCCGGCGGCCCGCCGCGGCCTCCTTACGACAGCGCCGGCTGGACCGTGGCCTTTCAAATGGGCGTTCAATTCGACCGGATTCTAGATGCGTTCGACGGCCCCTTCCAGGAAATCGCGGGTTTGATCAAACCGGCGCCGGGCGCTTTCCCCACGGCTCCCGATAAGGTCGCCGGATTCCTCCTCAATCACCAGGCCGTCGACAGCGCCGTTGTCACCAACCGCCTCCTCAAAGCCGGCCAGGATGTCTATTGGATGAAAAACGCGTTCTCGGCGAACGGAAAAGACTATCCGGCGGGGACGATTTACATCCCCATGAAGCCTTCCGTCCTGCCGATTCTTCAGAAATCGACCAAGGACCTCGGCCTGGGTTTTGAAGCGGCCGACCTTAAACCGGCGGGCGAGGCGTTCAAGCTCAAGCCGGTCCGGGTCGGACTTTGGGATTCCTATGGCGGTTCGATGGATTCGGGCTGGGTTCGCTGGCTTTTCGACCAGTACGAATTCCCCTACGAATTGGTCTATGCTCCGGCTCTCGACGCGGGCAATCTGAACGCGAAATTCGACGTCCTCGTCTTTGTCGAAGGCGGGATTCCCGCGTTCGGTCCCCAAGGCGGCCGGGGCGCGGGCGGAGGATTCGGACAAGCAGCTCCGCAGAATATCCCCCAGGAATTTCAATTCATGGTCGGCCGCGTCAGCGCGGATAAGACGATTCCCCAGCTCCAGGCCTTTCTTCTGAACGGCGGATCGATCCTCACCATCGGCGGATCAACGGCGCTCGGCTATCACCTCGGGCTGCCGCTTGCCAATCATCTCATCGAAACGACAGCCGACGGCCGCGAAGCGCCTCTAACGACGCAAAAATTCTATGTCCCGGGATCGATCCTCCAAGTTAAGGTCGATACATCGAATCCCCTGGCCTATGGGATGAATCCCTCGACGGATATCTTTTTTGACAACAGCCCGGTTTTCGACTTGACACCCGACGCGGGGATGAAGGGAGTCAAGGCCGTTGCCTGGTTCGAGAACAAGAATCCGCTGCGGAGCGGCTGGGTCTGGGGCGACACCTACCTCCGTCGCGGAGTCGAGGTTATCGAGGCCCCGTTCGGAAAAGGCAAGATGTTTCTCTGCGCGCCGGAAATCACCTTCCGCGGCCAGCCGCACGGGACTTTCAAACTGCTCTTCAACGGGATTTTCTACGGTCCGGCGGAAAGCGTCAGCTTGAATTGATCATCGTCGGAGGATGGTTCGACAGAACCATCCTCCATTATTTTCGAATGATCATCCCCTGCCCGCGGAGATGTGTTCCTGCTCAGCGCGCTCGGATTGAATGATCTTTCCGTCGACCCCAACCACGATTTTCTTCGGCTTGAGCATCGTCCCGGAAAGAGCGACGGCCTCCTCGACCAGGTGATAAAGCCCGGAACAGCAGGGAACGGTCATAATCGCCACGGTCAGGGACTTGACGGCGTTCCTCTTGAGGATTTCGGCCAATTTCTCTATATAGCCTTCGGCATCATCGAGCTTCGGACAGGCGATGACTAACTTTTTGCCCTTAAGCATCTCCGGGTGAAAACTCCCGAAGGAGAAAGCGGTGCAGTCGGCGGCGACGAGAAGGTCGGCGTTCTGGAAATAGGGCGCGAAGGGCGAGACAAGATGAAGCTGGATCGGCCACTGGGTCAGCTCTGAACGGCCCGAAATGGCTTTCCCTTCGGACTCAGCCTCTTTTTCGATCTCCCGGGCCATGCTCCCGGGGCACCCGGAATGAAAATGCGGGGCGGGCTTCCGCGCCGTTCCAGTTGCCTCCGCCGCGCCGTGAACATGGCGGGCGGCCTCGCTGCCGCGCGTCTTCAAAACATGCTGATAGGCCGCCTTCGCGTCGTAGACTTCGCTCTCGCGTTCAACGACCTTGAGAGCATCCGTCGGACAGACATCCAGGCAGGCGCCCATCCCGTCGCAGTAGATTTCTTTGGCCAGGACGGCCTTGTTCTCGTCGTCCAGGATAAGGGCGCCCTCGGCGCAAGCGGTCGTGCACAAACCGCAGCCGTTGCACAGCTCGCGATTGATTTCAATGATTTTTCTTTTAGCCAATTTTTTTCTCCTTGTTCCAATGTCGCCGTTTGTCCCGCCTCGCGTCCTCGCCCGAGGTTCGAGCTTCGGGATTACGGAGAACTTCTTACGTGATCAAATGTATTCGATAACGGCGGGGATGTCTTTGACTTAAGTCAAATAGGAAAGCTATATCTTGAGCTCCCCTCGGAGCGCGGGACAATTCCTGATCCCAATCGTTTTACCCTTGACCTCGATCAACCCTTCGTTCTCGATCTGTTTAAGAGCGCGGGAGAGCGTTTCGTTCACAGTTCCGAGGTGCTTCGCCAGCTCGCTTTTCTTGAGCGGCAGCTCTACGACGCAGCGGCTGCTTCCGGAACAATCGTCCAAGAGATATTGAACGAGACGCTGGCGGACGGTCTTCATGCCTAGACTTTCGACCCGGCTTGAAAGGTGGACGCATTTCCGGGCGAGAAGCTCGATAAAAAAACGAGCCGTCGCAGGTTCGGCATCGATCGCCCGGAGAACCGTCCTGCGGTCGAAAAACGCAATTTCGGAATCCTCGACCGCCTGGGCAAAGAACGGAAATCTTTCGGAAACGAAGGCGATCGCTTCGCCCAGGAATTCGCCCGGACCGAGCCGGGCGATGTCCAGCTCCCGGCCTTGCTCATCGAGCTGGAAGACCCGAACCGCGCCGGACCGGATTAAGAAAAATCCCGCGGAGGAGTCCCCGGCTCTAAAAACGGACGCTCCCCGGGAAAATTTCCGGGGCTTCCCCAAGTCGACAATTTTATCGGGAAGACGATTCATTTCAGTCTTTTTTTCAATTCGCGTAAAAAATCCGGGTGGACCTTGAAGCCCGCGGCTTTGGCTTTCTGGACGTAGTCCCAGGACCGGGAATACTCGCCCTTATTGAAATGGATCACGGCGACATTGTTATAAAGAATTCCGTCCTTGGGGTCGAGCTTGAGCGCTTCGATATAAGCGGCAAGGGCTTCTTCGTTCTTCCCAGCTTCCAGATAGGTATCGGCCAGATGGACCGCGGCTTCCTTGTACGCCGGGTCGGCAGCCAGCGCCGCGCGGAACTCTCCGATCGCCTTTTCCGTCTCTCCATTCTGGACATAGGCCATCCCGAGATTGTTATGGGCCGGAGCGGATGCGGGGTCGATTTCGAGGGCTTTCCGGGATGCGGCCAGGGCCGCGTCCGTCATCCGTCTTTTTAGATAGACAAAGCTCAAATTGATAAACGTCTTCGGCGGGCGGAATCCCAGCCTCTGCGCTTCGAGGAACTCGGCAATGGCCTCATCGAAGCGATTCTCGCGGATCAAACACGTTCCGAGGCCGGAATGGGCTTCGCCGAAATTCTTGTTCATCTCCAGGGCCTTGAGGAAATATTTCTTGGCTTCGTCATTTCTGTTTTGATCGAGGCTGCAGATCCCCAGGTTGTAGGTGGCTTTTTCGTAGCTGGGATCCAGGGCGAGCGCCTGGTTATATTCCTTGATCGCGTCTTCGATCCGGCCCCGCTGGTGATGGATATTTCCCAGGATGTTGTGCGGTTCGGGAAGCTCGGGATTCAGGGCCATGGCCCGCGCCGCTTCGGCCTCGGCCCTCGAAAACTCTTTTTTCCGGACGTGGATCTCCGCCAGGTTGGAGTGGGCCAGGGGAAATTCGTCGCTAAGGGCGATCGCTCTTCGGATCATCCGTTCGGCCTCTTCCATGTTCCCCAGGCGAAGGTCGGTTTCTCCGAGGTTGTTGAAGGCTTCGGCGAAATTCGGTTTCAGCGAAATAGCCTTTTCATATGACGAGCGGGCGGCTTCGAGGTCGCCCTTCCGGGAATAGGCGATCCCCAGGTTATAAATCACCCGGGCATGGTTCGGGTATTTCTCGAGTATTTTTTTATACCGCTCGATCGCCTCATCGATCGACCCCTTCCTCCGGAGGGCGATGGCGACGAGATTTTGCGCTTCAAAATTGTCCGGGCTGATATCGAGCGCGGACCGGCAGGTCTCGATCGCCCTGTCGTAGGACTTCGCTTCGAGACAGATTTGGGCCAAGAAAAGAAAAGCGTCGTCAAGATAAAAAGGATCGCGGCCCCCGTCGGGCCGGGCGAAGCTGACGATTCCGGTTATGGGTTCATTCTCGGATTTTGCCCGGCGGATGAACGCGGTTATGGATCGGCAGATGTTTTCATAGACCGGGATGGCCTTGATTTGGCTTTCCCGGCTCAACGGGAATCCGACGATATTGAACCGCCGTTCACGGTTGAACGTTATGGCCTGGATGTTCAGGGGATCGAAATTGTCCCCCTGGACGAAATAGTCCATGACCGAGCTCGGATCCGGCACATGGACGGCGCCGAACTGATGGCCGAGCTCGTGCTTGAGAGTCCGGACGGCGCGCGGGGTGTCGTCCGAAAGGCGGACGAGGATGATGCCTTCCTTGTAGATGGAATAGCCGATGTATCCGGATTCCAGGTTCTCCTGGCCGGTCACGGCGATGAGGATATCGCAGCCTTCTTTGTTCGCCCGGGCGTCGAGGTCGTCGGCCAAGGCGTCGATCGAACGGAGAGCGTTGTTCGAAGTCCAGGCGTCGTATTTGGCGACGAGGAAACGGAGTTCAAACTTGTCCTCGAATTCGGGGGCCGCCAGCTTGAGATAGTGTTCGATCCGTGTTTTCCAATACGGACTCCGCCGGAATTCCTCATCGGTGAGAATCTTGAGAGTGATTGTCCGCGGCCTGGCCAAGGCGATCGCCCCGCAGAAGGTCCAGAGAAACATCGCCGCAGCCAGGATTCGATAAAACGGAAAAGGGCGCGCTCTCAAAGTTGTAACATCCGCGGGCATCTATTTTAGCCGGAATCCGCCCCAAATCAAAATCCCCCTGAAGATTCGGTCAGCGGAACGATGGCTTATTTCAGGAACCGGACCCCTCGGATCAGGTCGCTGATCCATTCCTGGGTGGCGGCGTATTCCTTGGCCGGAACCTCGATCAAGATGTACAATCCGACGCTGGGATAGACCGCCGTGACCGTGGCTTTGGCGATACTGGTCGTGTCTCCCCCGGTGTAGAGGCCGATGAAAACCTCGCGACCATCGACGTTCCAAGTTACCGGTTTCCCGTTCAATTTCTTGTTTTTCGTCGCGTATTCGCGCAACCCGTCGGCTTCCTTGGCTTTTTTAAAGCTCCACACCTGGAAATAAGCGTTTTTCTCGCGGTTTTCGTAGGACGTCATGTTCCCTTCCTTCCGGTAAATTTTCGTTCCCGCGGGAAGGGGGATCTTGAAACGGCCGTCGGCGTCCTGGTAAGTATCGGCCGCGGCAGTTTCCGGCGCGAGCGTCGGCAATCCGCCGACCGCCGGTTTTTCCTGAGGCCTCTGGATTTGAACAGGCGGTGCCACCGGAGGCGCGCCGGCCGCGTTCGCCGGCGGAGGAGGAGGCGGCGTGGCCGTCCTGGCCTGAGGAGCCGGGGCGCCCTTAGGCCGGATGGACCCCATGATGGCGTCGAACTGCGATTTGACCATTTCGAGCTGGTTCAAGGCCGTTGTCGTAAACCCAAAAGTATAGACATAGGTCCCGTATCGCGTCGTCCCCTCGTCCGCCTTCGGCTTATGAACGATGAAATACCATCGATTGTATCCGGTCGTTTGTCCCTGGATAATATTGAAGTCATGGACTAGAGCGTCAAAACCCCCGATTTTTGTCTTGACCGTGTTGATCGGCTTATAGTTATCTAACGTCTGGAATAAATCCGTCTTTTGCTTTTCGAAGGCGCTATCGAGCAGCGAACTGGGGCTGACGTCTCCGAAAAGGGTCATCATCGCCCCGCCTTGGTCCGGCTCAAAAATAAATAATGCCCCGAGCTTTTGGCCGTTTTGGTCATACCACCGGTACTTCGCCCCTGCCGAGTCGTTCGATGGTCTCCAACCCGGAGTCAGATCCAACGTGAATTCTTGTTCCTGGACGATCATCCCTCCGGTTTGCGCTCCGCCGACGGGAGCGCCCATCTGCCCTCCCGGTTGGACTCCTGGCTGAAATCCCGGTTGCATCCCTGGAGCCGGTTTCGGAACGACCCGAACGGTGGATACGATCTGGGCAAAGATTCCCTGGAGCGAATAGAAGTAAGAATTCGTCGTGTTAAAGAAAAAATTGTACAAATTGTTATTGACGAGCATGACATAGGACCGGCCAATAAAAGATACGCTTCCCGAGACGAAGTAGCTGAAATCATGAACAATGGTTTCCTGCCCGGCGACTTGCGTTTTTTGAGTCGCGAGAGGTTGGTAGCCTTGCAGAGTAGGCCTGGCCCTTTCCACGCCCTGTTGAAAAGCCTGGTCGAGAGTCATCGGCTGAGCGAGCGGATCGCAGAACAGGTACATTTCGCAGTAAGGCACCCCCCCTTGGGAATAGACATAGTGCACTTTGACATTGGGGCCGGCTCCCTGGACCTGCTGTATAATCCAACCCGGCGGCATGGTGTAAGTGAGGTCATCTCCAGATTGACCCTGGGCTTGAGGTTGACCGCCCATCTGCTGCTGCCCGGCGGGAAATTGACCCATCAGGACGGGCGCCAAAAAAACGAAAATGAATAGCCCGAAAATAACGGCGGATTTTCTCAATGACATGGATGTTCCCTCCTTCACAAAGCTTTTTCGGGGTTCAAAATCCTGTGTATAAGCTCCTTGAGCACCCCTGGATTGATCGGTTTATCAACAAAAAGCTCGGGCGTGACGGTCAAAGAAAGAGCCTGCGCCCGAACCATCTCGCCCAGCTCGCCGAGGCTCGAAAACATAATCACGGGAATACGGGACGTTCTCTCGTCTTGTTTCAATTCGCAGAAGGCCGTATATCCATCCTTCTTCGGCATCATGACGTCCAAGATGATCAAATCGGGAATATCCGCGCGCGCCTTGAGGACGCCCTCTTCGCCGTCCTGCGCCGAAAGCACCGTGTAATCTCCCATGTCTTCGATTATGCTCGTCACGAATTCAATTGTTTCAGGTTGATCATCGACGATGAGGATTTTCCTCTGTTTCATTTCGCGCTCCTTTCTAAGGATTCCCGATTTGGAGGAATTGGTTTTTTGCCCCGCGCGATCTTGCGGCTCCCGTCTCGCGATCGAGCTTGAGCATAACGCGTCTCATTTTGCGTTAGGCGGTAATCGATGTCAAGAAAAAAGCTTTCCGGCCGAAGCGCGCGGTACCCTGAAAATAAGAGATTATCCGGATTCCGGATCGAGGAGGGGAAGGGTGACCGTGAACGAAGTTCCTTCGCCCACCCGGGAGGCGACGGAAACGCTTCCCTTGTGCTCCTGCACGATCTTGTAGGAGACGGAAAGGCCCAACCCGGTGCCCTGCGATCCCTTGGTGCTGAAAAAAGCCCGGCCCAACTTGGCGAGGTCTTCGGGACCGATGCCGGAGCCATTGTCCTCGACGACGATCTGGAAGCGTCTCCCGCCGGGCGGAAGGGCGGTCCTGACCGTGACCCTTCCCTTTTCCGCAGGACAGGCGTCGATGGCGTTGGTCACGAAATTGAGGAGAACCCTGTAGATGGCCTTGGAGTCGATCATAACCTCGCCGAGCGTCCCGTCGGGCTCAAAGGCCAGCGTGACGCCTTTAGCCGCCGCTCTTTCCCCAAGAAATTCGACAACCTCGGCGGGGACAAGGTTCCCTTCTGTTTTCTCGTAAACAGGCTCTCTCGGTTTGGAATAGGCGAGCATGTCCAGGACGAGATCCTTCAGCCGGGAGCTGTTGCGCTTGAGGATGTCCCATCCTTTCCGGACCGTGTTTTGCTCATCCTTATCCAAGCCCTTCTCCAGGATAAAGGAGCCTCCTTCCATCCCGTTCAGGATGTTCTTGATACAGTGGCCCAGGCCGGCCACGGCCTGGCCCACGGCCGCCAACCGTTCGGCGTTGATCTTGGATTCGTAGAGCCTCGCGTTCTCGACCGCGATTCCGAGCTGAGCGCCGACGCTGGCGAGAAGCTTGAGATCGTCGATGGAGAATTGGTGGGACGAGACTCGGGAATCGACATAGATAGCGCCGAGTGTCTCTTCCCGGCCTTTCAGCGGGACGCAAACGGCGCCCCGAATCTGCTGGCTGACGATGCTCTGGGAACCTCCAAACCTTTCGTCATGAGCGGCGTCCGTGGTCAGGACGGCTCGGCTCTGTTTGACCGCGGTATCCAGGATCGTCTTGCTCAACTTGGCCTCGGTCTTGAGCCGGCCGGGATCGCCCTCCCTGAATTTCTGAGCCCGGATATCCATCTCCCCGCTCTCGGGATTGACGAGAAGGATGAAACCCCGTTCCGCGGGGATCATCTGAAAGGAGAGGTCGAGGATTCCATGGAGGATATCGTCCAGGACAAAGGCGCTCTCCAGGATCCTTCCCGCCTGTTGGAAGAAGCCGAGGACATCGGCCACGGACGAGGCCGGCGTATAGCGGGTGAGATCACGAGTCGCGGTGGCGATTTCATCCAGAGACAGAGTACGCGTGGACAAGTCCGCCGCCGGCGCGGCATCTGCGGCACCTTCTTTTTCGACTGAGAACATGAAGTTTCCGACTTCGAGTGTGTCTCCGTCGTTCAAAACGAAGGAAGAGACTTTCGCCCCGTTGATAAACGTTCCGTTCGATGAACCGAGGTCCTCGATGATGACCTTCCCTTCGGCGAGATCGATCCGGGCGTGCACCCTGGAGACCGAGTTGTCTTTCAAAACGATCGTATTGGTCGGTTCCCTTCCCACGGTCAACGGAAACGCGGCCAGCGGATAGTTTTCGGTCCCGCCGTCTTTTTTGAGGAGGACGAGCCGCAGATTCTCCCATTCCCCTTTTTGCTCCGAGCCGTTGCGGGGACTCATCGCCGGCCGGATCCCTGCGGATGGACGCCCGGTCCGACGACGGCCGGCGATTCGGGCCAAAAAAACAGATCGACCAATTGAGGCATGTTTGTTGTCATTCCGGCGATTTCCATAAAACGATTTCCGCTGTTTTGACCGCCGAAAAATATCACCGGAGATAGAGAACTGTCAACTTTCTCTTAAAAATAAGGGACGGAGATTCACGTCTCGTTGGCCCGAATGGCGCGCGGTTGCAACTCCTGATTCTTTTTTCATATGATAAGGCCGTGTCTTTTTTCCACCTTCGCGGAGGGAATTCGATCATGCCTAAAAAAGGACTCATTTCGGCTTTAACTCTTTCCGTCGTCGCGGCCATTTTGTTTTTTTGTCCGCTTCGCGCCTCGAGCGCCGAGGCCGTGACCGGCGCCCAATATCTCGCCTACGCGCGGAGCTCCGCAGACTGGACCTGGCAACACTATGATGAACTTGTCGCCAAATGGCGGCAATCGTTC
>Ga0214473_10007055_pt1 | contig 13363 bp, 14 predicted proteins | sample RVTome_7_FD_203509 | JGI IMG/M metagenome (GOLD analysis project Ga0214473, IMG submission 203509) | Soil microbial communities from uranium-contaminated site in the Upper Colorado River Basin, Wyoming, United States - RVT98D197 | ecosystem: Environmental > Terrestrial > Soil > Contaminated >...
TAAGGGGGGGATGGGGGGGGTGATGCACGGTGTACCCATGCTCCAGACCGCGGGTGTCGTTGACGTACCACTCGGTCAGCCCCTCGTCCCATTCGTACTCGACCCGCTGGCCCTTGACATTTCCCATGGGCGAAGCCCGTCCGGCCTCGCTCCGCGAGGCAAGAAATGTCAAGGGCTGGCCAACCGCGTTGACGCTTTGCGGCCGATCGACCGCCCGCTCCGCCCCCTCGACGCCGAAGCTGACGAGTTCCAGCCCCCACGACCAGCCGCCCGAATCGGGCTCGGTGAGAAACCCGCGGCCGTCAAAGCTCGTCCACCACCGCTGAGCGGGGTTCCGCGCCCGGATGTGGCCCTCACCCCATCCCCTCTCCCCGGTGCGGCCCTCACCCCGACCCCTCTCCCGGGGGGAGAGGGGGGTGCCGTCCTCGTCCACGAAGGCGTACCGGTTAGCCTCGTACGCTGCCCGAATGCCGGACCAGTCGGAAGCCGACAGCTCGTCCGGCACACCAATCGGCGAGGCAGGTGCAGGAGCGTCCGCCCCAGCATCAGCGCCGCGTCCGTCGCTGAAGGCCTCGCAGGTGCGCACGGTCCCGTTGAGATCGGGTGCGTGGACCCCCTCGGCGCGCTCATTGGCCCGTGCGTCTCCCCCTGCGAGACCGCTGATCGACGATGACGCAATCAGGCCCGTCAGCACCGCCAGCGCTTTCGAATGGACGTTCATGAGCGATTCTTTCATTTCATGAGCGCACCGGGGAATGCATGTCGCGCCGAACCAGCCAGCGGAGTCGGGACCGTACCTCCGGGCGCCGCGAGCCTCGGCATCCGCGAACTTCGCCGCACGCCCGTCGACAACCTACGCCCATGCGCCGATCCCCCGCCAGTTTCCCTGAGTGTAGCAACGCCCGCATGCGCGATACAAGCGAAATCCTCGTGAAATGACTGCGTCGTGGTCGACGAACGTCGATCTGGCGTGCTCTTGTTCAGCCCTTAACAAAGCCCGAAGTCGGCGCGACCCCGTAGTTCCGGGTGTTTTCTCTGATTCATCTGAGCGGCGGCCGCTGATGGCTGGCGGCCGACGGCTGATGGCTCGCCCTTCACCGCCGACGGCTGATGGCTCAACGCCGAGCCCTGGCGCCCGACGACGTTTCACCGACCACGGAAAACTGACCACTCAGCTTCCACGCGCTCGCGCTCCGCTCTCCTCCCGCCGAGCGCCCCGCGCGTTCATCACCCGGGAGTCCGCACCATGACCAGAAGCATCGCCCACGACAACCACCGCCCGAACCTTTGGCACCGATCTGTTTCATTCTCCCTCCGTCGCACCGTCACCTTGTCGCTGTTTTTTCCGGCTCTTCGGCAGAATTCGTGGGTTGAGGAACGTTGCTGGGGCTCTGCCCCGGCCCCGGGACTTTGTGAGGCATGGCTCCGGCGTCCCAAGGCTGAAGAAAGAAGCCCCGTAACCCAACCGGGGAAACGGGGCTGGCGCTTGGGGCGCGCCGTTGGCTTGGCTATCCCTTGCCGGATTGCGTCCCCGCAGAGCCCGACTCCGTTTCGCCAAGCGTCTGCAGGATACTCCTGAGCCGGCCTCGGTGCCTGCGGGCGGAGCGTGGTGCGCGGCGACGAATGGGCGACGCAACCCCCGCATCTCCCTCGACCCAACCCGGTCTCCGAACCCGCATCCGAAACCAAGCCGGTCCGCGACAGGCCCGAAACCCCAAAAACCAGCCCAAAACGGCGATTCGGCAGCCTCAGGCTCCCGATTTGCACCCACGAATTCTGCGGAAGAGGCAAAAATCTGGACAAGACGCGGGGCATCGTGCCGATGGTCATCATGCGTTGGTCCTCCTGACCGGGTGTCTGTCCCAACACCGGTATCGGCAGGAGACACCACGTTTTTGTTGCCCGATCCGCCATCATGGCGATCGTCGGTCAGTTTGAGTGTCTACCTATCCGTGTTCGCTCCCGGCGCCAGGCGCCCATCGGCAGGGAAACCGCCCGTTCTTTGATTCCAGGGTTGCCATAGGCCCTCTTGCACCTGGAGGCGAGACGCCAGGAACGCACGGCGGCCGGCGCGACTCAGGGTGATATTGCGCCGATAGGAAAGGTCGGCGACTAGTGCAATGAGGGGTCGGCGCCAATTGCAACCGTGATGCCATACCCGGCGCAGGATATGCTTCAGAGAATAGAACGTCCCATCGCAGACTTCCATTTCCCTCACGATGTCCTCGGACGAGAGATGCCGGTAATGGGCAACGGGAAATGTTAGCGTGTAGTACTGCCAATCCTCCGGAAAGGCATTCGCGGCAATTCGGCCTTGTGATTCCATCTCATCCCACAACCGGGTTCCGGGAAGGGGCGTGAGATACAGCGTGTTGAGTGTGTCCACCCCATATCGCCTGGCCGCCTCGGCAATCCGTCCGCCAATCCCCGGTTCATCGGTGTCCAGGCCCATGATGAACGATCCGGCCACGAGGATCCTGTGCCGCTGGATGCGGCGGACGGAGGCCGCCAGGTCGCGGCCGTTGAGGAGATTGAATTTCTTGCCGACCTCCTTCAGCCCGTCGGCGGACGGCGATTCGAAGCCGATGAAGACGCCGGCACAGCCGGACTTCGCCGCGAGCGTCAGCAGTTCCTCGTCGTCGGCCATGTTGATCGTCACCTGGCCGATCCACCGCTTGCCCAATTTCGCCCGGATTATGGCCCGAAACAGCTCCTTCGCGCGGGCCATGTGGCTGCAACTCGTGCCGATCAGATTGTCGTCAACCACGAGAACAAGCTTCTCCCGAATCGCCCCCAGCTCCCGCACAACAGCTTCAATGGACCGCTGGCGGTAGCGATATCCGTTGAAGGCCGTCACGCTGCAGAAACTACAATTCAGTGGACACCCGCGCGTGGTTTGAATCGCGCCGAAGGCGTAAGCTCCGGTCAGCAGGTCATGCCGGGCTGGCGGAGTCTCGACCATGTCCGCATGCGCGCCCGCGTACCGCGGTTCCAGGGCACCATGCCGGAGGTCGGCCAGTACGCGAGTCCACACTCGCTCGGCCTCGCCGGTTACGACCGAATCCACGCGGGCCAGGGCCTCTTCTGGACGCATGGTGGCATGGATGCCGCCCATCACTACCGGCACGCCACGGCGGCGGAAGTCCCCCGCCACCTCGTATGCGCGGGTCGCCTGCGAGGTAAACGCCGTGACCCCGACGAGGTCCGGCCGCGCCAGGGCCCCGTAGTCCGGCACGCGAATATTCTCGTCGAAGATCGTGATATCCCAGTCCGGCGGAGTGAGAGCCGCCAGCGTGGACAGCCCCAGGGGCTTCCAGACACGGTAGCGATTCCAGCGGCTTTCCTTGACCTGCGTCAGGGATACCAAGGGGTTACGGGGATTGATCAGATACAAGCGAATGGCTGAAGGCCTTTCATGTTCCGCGCACTCAGCACTACGCGCGTTCGGACGCCTTAAGCAGTTATCTGCCCGTCCCGCCGAAGCCGGTAGCTCTTCTGGTGCGCGCCGAGGGCGTAGTGCAGCGCCGAGTCTTCAGTCCCGTTGGGGCTGCTGCCGCTCCGGGCCCGCGGTGGGCCGAAAGCCTGACCCCTGACGAAGGTCCTGACGCTGGTTCCTTTCAACCCTCTCCTCCCTCCTCTTGGACCATGGAGTGCTGGAGCAAGTTCAGTTCTTCCCGGCTATGTGTCTCCAGCCGCTCAAGGTAGCATTCGAGCTCCGCACACACCCGCCCGAAGGCGTCGGCATCGTCCGGAGAGACATACTCCAGACGTAAAACGATCCGTTCGAAGTTGGCTTGGAGTTCCTGTCGCCGGTCCCTCAAGCCCTCTACTTCGCTGGCCAAATGTGGATTGGCATGGGTGATCGAGTGCATGTATCCACCATGGTCCGCAAGAACCCGCGTGCGGGTCAGGTGGCGTTCGAAGGACCTCGCTGCGAACCGCAAGGTCGAGAGCTTGTGGCTGTTTCCACGCTCCCGCGTCATCCACTGGAGGGCGATGCGGAGCGACTGCTCAACGCCCAAGAGTATGGCAAGCTCGACTTCGGCTTGCTTGGCGATCTCCATAAGATCGGCTGTCGCGCATGCCGTCGCCCTGCATGGTTTCATGAAAAGCTCCTGCAAAGTGAGCAAGCACATCGACTCGGTCTGCGCCGGCGTCGTCCGAGTCGTGACTGGACGAACGTCTCAACTCTCCGCCGGAAGCGATGTCGATCGTCATGAGGCAACACGAGGTTGCGTGCTTTCTGTCGAATGAACGCGAGGTATTCTAACGGGCACGTGTTGGATCTCGTTTTGATCCGGGGCTGTGCTCGCCGGTGGACACCATTCCAGATACTGCCGGACCCAGCAACAATCTCCCGAGCAGGTATCAAACATCAGATCCCGCGCGGGTGGCTCCGCATTGGTCGTCTCGTCATCACACCAACTCATCTCCTCGGCGTCTCCAAGTTACCGACTCGCGATCGATCAAGCCTTCGCCCTTTGCTGGATCGGAAGCTTCACAAAGGGGCGGGCCTACCCAGCCGCTTACGATGGCGGGACGATGGGCACTGCGCAACGGCCATCCAACGCAGGACCTGAAACATTCCGTCCGCGCCGACGACAACGTAGGCGACTCGCCTCAAAAACGTTGCGTCGCCGAGCACGGCCGGCACGGCGTCGGACGGGAACAGGCCGCCCAGACCTCAGTTCGGTGCACCGACAGTTTCCAAAATAGCCGCCGGAAATCGGATGGCCTTCATGGGCGTCGCTCCTATTGTCTGATCCAAAACCCAGACCTTCGTAAGGTTAGCCGACTACGGCCCTCAGGCCAATCGTTCGCGAAGTCTCCGCGGCCCGCAGCAGGTCGCGAATCATCGGATGTTCCGCCAATCGACCGGCCTCCAGCCGCATCAGATCGCCGGGCAGCTCCTCACGATGTCCCTTCAGCGATCCGCCTGGGACCTTGCGGAGCGCCCCGAGCATACGCGGTCGCGCGAAGATCATCAAGCTCGAACTCGAGCTCCCCGCCTTTCCGCTGCAGCCACTCCACGATCTCACCCGCGAACCGTCGCTCCTTCTCCTCGAGGTGGTGCGTCATCCCGCCGTGAGTCGCCGGCCGCGCGTGCTCCTGCTCCGGCGACGTTTTCTCCAGGGCGTCTTGCTCGTCAACGTGCCGCGCGTCGCGCTCCGACAGGCTGGAGCGGAACAGGCGACAATGCTCCGCGTCCGCCAAAGCGAACCAGACCTGGTTTTGTCGCACCGGAACCGTTCCAGTCATCGGTATTCTCCCGGCAACCCTGGCCTATGACTTACGGGCGCCGACCACGATCAACGTGACTCCACCGGCCAGCGCTATGCCCCCGAGGATCGGCGGTAGTGGCAAGCTCTTCTGGGTTTCGGCCGTGATGTTCACCGACCCCACGTCCACCAGGGTCTCGCGCTGCGTATAGCTGACCGTCTGCCAAATCAGCGCCGCCGCGCCAAGAAAGGCCAATACGACTCCGATGGCCATGTACGATGAATGACGCATGGTGCACCTCTTTGTAACACCGTTGCCGGCTCGCTTGGTGGCTGCGTCCCTCTTTTCGGCGTCGGTGATCAGATGCGTCCCATGAGCAGAAGGATGACCACTACGAGCAATGCCAATCCAAGCCCGCCGCTCGGGTAAAAACCCCAGTTCCTGCTGTGAGGCCACCTGGGCGCAGCACCCAAAACCAGCAGAATCAAAATCACGATCAAGACTGTGGAAAGCATGTCAGTTTCCTTTCAGAAAAGGGCAGAACGCAACGAGTCGTATTGTATGTTGTTTCACGCGTAACCTCGTTTCGCGCTGCCTATTCGTCATCCCAGTTCACATGGCCTCGTGCCTGATCGCCAAGCTCTTTGGCTTGTGCCGCGGCCTAGTCCGTCAACTCCGTGGTCTTTTCCGTCACCTTCTCGGCATCGTCTCTCATTTTGTCCGGGTCCACGGTCAAGTTAACGTTGACCTTGTTACTCTCCGCATCGCGGCCGCGGCTCGAAATGGAGAACCAGCCCCTGTAGAACCCCAGGACGGCGACGCCGAGCGCCAGCACCAGCAACACTTTAATGATCCTCATGGGCACACCCTCTTCTTATCTACGTCAGGTGCCGCAGGCGGCTTCGTCATTCTGGCGGTGGTCCGCCTCAAACACCGCCGAGGCTCTGACGTCTAGTCGTCTTTGGACTTCCGCTTAGATTTATCCTTCGACTGTTCCTTGGATCCGCCGTTGCGATTTTCCCCGGACTCCGCCCGCGGTGCTTCGGCGTTGCCGCGCGTTTTTCTCGGTTTGGCCTCGACCGTCGGATCCGGCTGGGGAGCCTGGTGTCTCTGCGGCGGACTGCGGTCCTTGCCGAGTTCGCCGCTGCTCTTGGCGACAATCGGGGACCTGGGAATGCGCAATCTAGCCGGTGCGAGTTGCTTGGCTGGCTCATTGGTCGACCGATCCGCAACATAAGCTTCCACCTTCTTCCGTTCCTCGCGGAATCGCCGAACCTCTTTTCCACGTTGAACAAGCTGCTGCTTTTCCCCAATGTCCACCGCTTGGAATCGGATCGCACTCGCTTTGCTCTTGGCTAGTTCGTCAAGTGAGCTGGCGACCACACGGCCACCGTCGTGCGACGTGTGCCCGCTGGTGTCCGCGGTTCTTTGGGCTGACAGCGTGCGCGGCGGGCGTGCTTCGACGTGATCGCGACGGTGGCGGAAATCACTATCATCGCGGACTTGCCAGTCAGACTCGTCCCGATGCTTCCAACGTTGATGGACGTAAATGGGGTCGTAGCCGTGTCGGCGCGTGTGAAATTCGGACCGAGAGTAGAACCCGGCGTTGGTGTAGCTTGCATCATAGTAATCACCGAAATAATAGTGGTGATACCGCGGACGTACGAAGAGATGGTCGGAAAACACGTTCAGGCTGATCACGGTAGCAGGTGAGTAATAGTATTCTCGACGGGCGTATATACGTGTGTCGAAATAGACCGGGGCGAACAGAACGCCGCGGCGTTCGACGGTGTAATCCCAGTAGCCGTCGATAAACACGTAGCCCTGGGGCGTCCACGTGTAATGGCCGGGAATCCAATCCCAATCTGAATACTGGGTCACCCAGTAACCCGGACGCCAAGCGTATCGCCCCTGATGCCAAATCCAGCAGCCCGGGATCCAACTGTGCTCCAAGGAAGGCGCCGGCACGCCCGGCCCAATTTCCACGGTCTCGGGCGGCTCGGGCAGGTATTCGGTTTCGATGACTTGGGCATCGCCCCAATATCCGGAGATCCACTGAAACCCCTGTGAGGATCCACCCCAATACCCGGAGACCCATTGGCGGCCGGGTGGTGGGGCGCGCCAAATCCCACTGACCCAAAGGTAGTCATTTCGCTCGTCATCCCAGGCGTTGTAGCCGGGAATCCACGTCACGTTGAGGCCTTCCGGTCTTTGGTCCGGTGGCACCTCCTCGATTGGATTCGGCGGCGCCATGGTCACCACGATGCCGGGCTCGGGGTCGAAAGCCACCGTCTCCGCGAACGCCTCATGCACCGGCCCGCGCGTCAGTACCAGCACACCGTCCTCGCCTTCGGGCCGGGGCGGCGGTGGCTGTGCTCTGCTCGCGCTCGCCGCAAGCTCTGTGCCTACGACGGCCATTGCCATAATGATGCACAATTTCGAAACATGCCGTTGCTTCATCGTTGTCGTCCTTTCAAACACATACTTTCCAAGTGTGTTACCACCCGTTCGAACTTTCCGCCGGACCCCGCCGTCCTGCGGGGAGGGCATCGTGATGTCATTTGTATCCCATTTGACTTCGGCGATTCACGCCAGCGCTCGACCGTCCAGCGTCGCGCACGACCCCAGCGTGATGGCTTGATCGGCCATGCGGCGGCAGAGGAGCCGGCAACACCTCGTGTCCGGCAACGCGGGCCGTGCCTGCCTCTCTCGCAACGGGACCGTTCTGGTCTTTGGCATTGCTCTTGCGACCGTCGCCTATGATTTGCGGGCGCCGACGACGATGAGCCCGACTCCGCCGGCAAGGGCAAGGCCTCCCAGCATCGGCGGGAGTGTCCAGCTCTTCTCGGTATCTGCCGTTATGTTCACCGACCCAACGTCCACCAGCATCTCGCGCTGCATATAGCCGACTTTCTGAAATATGAGGGCGGCCGCGCCCAGGGTGACCAACAGGAATCCTATCGCTACAAGTTGTTTGCGGCGCATTTGCCAACTCCTTGTGAGACTGTAGAACAACTCGTGGTTACCCGTGTTTGTCGTACTTTTTACTTGGGTGCTTCGCGTAGCGTCGAATGAGCATCTGGACGAGTTTTGGAAGAACCGAACTTCACCTTCATTTCGCGAGACACGGTGCGGGACTGTTCATCGCCCGTTCCGTAGCCGCCGTCATCTTCCCACCTGTCCAGCTCCTCTTTCGATGTTGCGCAGCCATCGTTCGGGTGGCCCGACCGGCCGTTGGCGCGGATTTCATCCCACACTTCCTCGCGATGGATGACCACGTTCCCTCTGGCCTCGAACCCGAGCCTCACCCGCCCAGCACTGATCTCCAGCACGTGACTTTGAGGATGTTCTCGAAGCGTCCGGCTCCGATGACCACCGCTTCATCGTTTTTCCGGGAAAGCACTAACATGCCAGAAACTCCTTTTTCCTTGCCTGGTCGTCGGGTACAATTCCACTCCACGTGTCTGAAGCCACGGTGTGGGCCAGGAGGAACACCTGCACCGTGGTACCGCTTGTGAATACTCCCACGACGGTGCCGGTGGCCGGCTCGATTTCCGCGGCTGCCTCGCGCACCTCCACGCCGGTGATTCGCTTGATTTCCGTCCGTAGTGACTCGGAGGCGTCCGCGAACAGCCGCCGATGGAGTTCCTGCACCTGTGCGGCGCCTGCCGCGGTTTTCGCCAAAGCCCTCTCGGCCGGCGACAAGGCTCCATGCAGCGTGATCACCAGCGTGCTTTCGCTCAGGACCACGGTCACCGACTTGGGCGCGTGCCCCGTTCTCTCTTGTTCGAAAGCGCTGGCGGCCAGCGCGATTTGCTTGGCCATGGTCGAATTCGAGCTGTCCATCGGCTTCGTTCCTTAGCTTGTCGCGGCGATCGCGCCGCCGCACGCCGGAAGAAAACAAAAAAAGCCAACGTGGCCGGATACCCGAAGGTATCCAACCACGTCGGCTTACTCGTCAGCGAGCCCCCCGGCGGATCCGGGTTGCTCTCTAGCTAGTCATCCGATAACTTTTACCCAGGCTTTACAAAGAGCCAACGTGGGGTCAACGAAGACTCCGCAAGCTACTTGTAGTATACATCGGCGGAACGGAAACAACCAGGAGATTATTTTTATTTTTGCGGTCGGGGGTAAAATTTCGACGGTCGCAGCCGGCCAACAAGCCGTTTTCTGTCGCTCCATGCGGGACTTCGCCCGCTGCGTTCCCCGCTGAGATTCGGATGACCGGGAGAGCTTTCTGATGCACACACAGGGAGAGATCGAAGCTGCGATCAGCGAAGGGATCAGCCGTTTTGAACAGGAGTACATGGGCCGGGGCCCCAAGGATATCCGCAGCTTCCTGTTTGGCGACCTTCTCGTGGTCCGCCTCGTCGGCGTATTGACCGCAGCCGAGCAGCACTTGGTCAAGACGCTTCCGGCCGAGAAGGGGAGGGACCTGCTCAAACAAGTACGGTGCCAACTCGTCGAAACTGCACGGCCGATGATGGAGGCGATGGTCCAGGACGTCACGGGCGTGAAGGTGTTGAGTCTGCACCACGACATCAGCACCGTCACGGGCGAGAAAATCCTGATCTTCACCTTGGGCGAATCGCCTCTTTTCCGCGAAACCAGGAAGAAATAGACCGTGTCCTTTCGGTAGGCCTGCCTGAATCGTCCTGACGGTGCCGGTATCGTCAGGTGCCGACCGAAACCAAGGCGGAGGACAGCCGATGATATCCGGAGAGACACCCCCGCTTTGAGGCCGTTCGTCGGCATTCCGAGCTCTGTCGCAGAACGCAGACCAGGCGTGCCCGGATGCCCCAACCGCTTCACCGTCACCTTCGACGCGCCGTGCGACGTCTGCCCCGAGGAAATCACCGTCCCGGTCACCGGCGGCGCCCCGCCTCCAGTGGTTCGCTGGACCCGGCGCTCGCATAACGGCGGCTCCACGAAGCTTCAGATCGTCCTGGCCTCTTCCCTCCCCGTCGGCGAGACGACGACATTCACCCTCGAAACCGGCCTCACCCCGCCGCAAACGAACACCGTCTCCTGCACCCACGCCCCCGCCCCGGTCATCCCCGCCACCTCCCACTGGGGCCTCATCCTCCTCACCCTCCTCGGCCTGACCGCGGGTACCCTCATCGCCCGCGGCCGAGCGACCGTGGAGCACCGCTAAGGGATAGGGCCGTACTAACCGTGCCATTAAGTGACACTCCATCACCGGGCCCCCCCATTCAGTTGCCGGGGCGTCCCGCGGCAGCCGAGCGTTCGCGCGGGCTGAAGCCACGCGGCTCGGCGCCGGGTGGCATCCGCTCGCGCCGAATGCGGGTGAGCGGAGGTCAGGTTTCGTTGCACCGCCCTCGACCCGAAGGCCTAGAGCTGGGCGTCGATCCGACAACGTGAGCCGGACGGGGGAACGCCACTCACCTGTGTGGTCGCCCTCGCGCGCTGCCGGCGAAACTTGCGTTGTTGGGGCGTCTCTACGCCGCGAGATTACCGGCGCTGGACGTTCGCCGCGGGGCCAGCACCGTGTAGAGCACCGGGAGCACGAGGAGGGTCAGCACGGTCGAGGTGATGACGCAGCCGATGACCACCGTGGCCAGGGGGCGCTGTACTTCAGCGCCGACGCCGGTGTTGAGGGCCATGGGCACGAAGCCGAGGGCGGCGACCAGGCCGGTCATCAACACGGGGCGGAGCCGGGTTATGGCGGCCTCGCGAATCGCCTCACCGGAAGGCCGGCCTTGCTCCAGCAGATCGCGCAGGAACGACACGAACACCATGTCGCCGAGCACGGACACGCCGGACATGGCCACGAAGCCGACCCCGGCGGAAACGCTGAAGGGCAGGTCGCGAAGGTGCAGGGCGATGATCCCGCCGACCGCCGCGAGCGGCAGGGTCATGAAAATGCGGAGCACGTCGGCGAGGCGGCCGTAGGTGAGGTAGAGGAGCAGGAAGATGAGCAGCAGGGCCAGCGGCACCACCACCAGCAGCCGCCGGCTGGCGCGCTCCAGGTGCTCGAACTGACCTCCAAAGCGCACGAAATAGCCTGCCGGGAAGGCAACTTCGGACGCGATACGTGCCTCGGCCTCCGCCACCAGGCTGCCGATGTCGCGCCCGCGGGCATTGCATTGCACAATGATGCGTCGCTTGCTCCATTCGCGGTTGATGGTGGAAGGACCTTCGACGATCCGCAAGTCGGCCAGGCGGTAGAGAGGCAGCCTCTGACCGGCCGCCGTCGGAATCAGAAGGTTGCCGACCTGCTCGGGATCGGTGCGAAACCGGTCGGGAAGACGCACCGTCAGTGGAAACCGGATCTGGCCCTGCCGTATGTCGCCGACCTGGACGTTGCCGATGGAGGCCACAAAGTCCAGAACATCGCCCGCGGGGATGCCGTATCGCGCCAACTGGTCTTGCCGAACCCGAATCTCCAGCAGCGGCTGACCCGTGACCTGCTCGATGGTGACGTCGCTGGCACCGGGAACGCGCTGGAGCACCTTCGCCACCTGATCCGCGAGGGCTTCGAGTGCCGGGAAGTCGTCGCCGAAAATCTTGACGCCCAAGTCGCTACGGACGCCGGCGACCATCTCGTTGACCCGCATTTCGATGGGCTGCGTAAAGACCGTCCGCATGGCGGGCATGCCGGCCAGTTCGGCTTCCATCAATTCGACGAGCTCGGCCTGCGTGGCCGCCCGCTTCCAACCATGGCGCGGCGTCAGGGTGATGAACACGTCGGTCAGCTCGAGGCCCATGGGATCGGTGGCGACCTCGGCGGTCCCGGTGCGGGACCAGACGTGTTTGATTTCGTCGGGAAACCTTTCCAGCAACAGCCGCTCAATCTGAGTTCCATAGCGAACGGACTCGTCGACGGCGACACCAGCCAGGCGGACCGTATTGATGACGATCGCCTCCTCCGAGAGCCGGGGAATGAACACGGTGCCAAGTCGCGTAGCCAATAGAACTCCGGCGACCAGGGCTACCGCGACGCTCGCCAGGATCGCAGCGCGGCGCCGCAACACGAAATCCAGGACGGGTGCGTACAGTCGCTTGGCGGCCCGGACGACGAGGAGCTCGCTCTCCCGCGTTCTTTGGGGAAGCAGCAGACTGGCCAGCACCGGCATCAGGGTCAGGGACAGCACCAGGGAGCCTAGGAGCGCGAACACCACGGTGAGGGCCATCGGGCGGAAGAGCTTCCCTTCGATACCCTCCAGGGTGAGGATCGGAAGGTACACGATCATGATGATGAGCTCGCCGAACATGGTCGGCTTTCGAACTTCGATGGCGGCGTCACGGACCACCTCGATGCGGGAGCGGCTCGGCCGTCCAGGTCCGGCGTCGTGGGCCAGGTGCCTCATGCTGTTTTCGATCTGAATGACCGAGCTGTCCACGATCAGGCCGAAGTCGATCGCTCCGAGGCTCATCAGGCTGCCGGCGATGCCCGCCTGGAGCATACCGTTGGCGGCGAACAGCATGGCCAGGGGAATCGCCGATGCGACGATGAGACCCGCGCGCAGGTTACCGAGAAAAGCGAACAGGACCGCGACGACCAAAAGGGCGCCTTCCATCAAATTGGTCTTGACCGTGCGCAGCACATGATCGACGAGTTCGGTGCGGTCATAGACAGTCGTGACCACAACGTCGTCGGGTAACGAGGCGCGGACTTGCTCCATCCGCGCTTTCATCCGCTCGGTGACCTCGCGGGTGTTTTCACCCATAAGCATGAAACCCAGGCCAAGGACGGCTTCGCCCTGCCCGTCGTAGGTGACCGCACCTCGACGAAGCTCGTGTCCGTCAATGACCTCGCCGATGTTGCGGACGGTGATGGCCACGCCGTCCACGGACTTGATCACCACGTTCTCCACCTGCTCGAGCGTCTCCAGCAGGCCCACGCCCTGCACCAGGAGGGACTCGCCGGCACGGGTGATGACGCCGCCACCGACGTTGAGGTTGTTCCGGCGAAGCGCCTCGAAAACCTCCAGCAGGGTCAGGTCGTACTTCAGCAGCCGTGTCGGATCGACGACGACCTGATATTGCCGCTCCCGCCCGCCCCAACTGTTCACCTCCGCGGCACCCACAACGGTTCGAAGCTGCGGCTTGATGATCCAGTCCTGAATCGTGCGCAGCTCGCTGAGGCTGCGCGTCGGGCTGGTGAGGACGTAGTGGAACA
>Ga0214473_10007057_pt1 | contig 13362 bp, 8 predicted proteins | sample RVTome_7_FD_203509 | JGI IMG/M metagenome (GOLD analysis project Ga0214473, IMG submission 203509) | Soil microbial communities from uranium-contaminated site in the Upper Colorado River Basin, Wyoming, United States - RVT98D197 | ecosystem: Environmental > Terrestrial > Soil > Contaminated >...
GGACGTCGCCGCGCGCCGGCGACACAGTGAATCTGCCGGACGGTTCTGAGCGGCGGTGGGAAGCGGTCCAGGCGGGCGACGACGGCTGGATTCGACATGCGGCGTTACAAGGTGGGTATGTGTACGCGGAAATCGCGGCCGCCACGGAAAGAGTTATGTGTCTCGAAGCGCTCGGGCACAGCATGGTGTACGTCAATGACGAGCCACGGGCCGGCGACCCGTATAGCACCGGCTGGGTGCTCCTGCCGGTCCGATTACGTGCCGGGGCGAACACGTTTCTGTTCGCCGTCGGACGAGGTCAGTTACGGGCAAGGCTGCTGGAGCCGAAAGCGGACGTGCTATTCAACCCGCGCGACCCGACGCTGCCCGACTTGCTCCGGGGCGTGGAGCAACCGCTGTGGGGCGCACTGCCGGTGCTGAATGCCAGCGAGCGCTGGCAGCGCGGTCTGGTAATCGAGGCGACTTGCGGCGACGCGCGGCCGACCCGCACCGACGCGCCCGCGATTCCGCCGCTCAGCGTGCGAAAGGTCGGGTTCCAGATCGCTCCGCCGCGCGGCGAGTCAGCCGGCGAGGTGGAACTGACGTTGCGGCTACTTGCGGCGGGTGATGGCGGCGAGAAGCTGCTGGACACGGCACAATTCAAGCTCGCGACGCCGGCGCGGAGTGAGCGACACAAGCGCACGTTCATCAGCGACATCGACGGCAGCGTCCAATACTACGCGGTTACGCCGGCACAACCGGCCGACGGCGAGTCGGAGCCGCCGGCACTCTTCCTGACGCTGCACGGAGCGGGTGTTGAAGCCGCCGGCCTGACCGGCGCCTATGCGCCCAAGTCTTGGGGCCACATCGTCGCACCGACGAACCGCCGGCCGTTCGGGTTTGACTGGGAGGACTGGGGTCGGCTCGACGCGCTGGAGGTTTTGCAGCGGGCCACGACCGAACTGGGTACGGACGCGCGACGAACGTATTTAACCGGGCATTCGATGGGCGGCCACGGCGCGTGGCACTTCGGGGCGACGTTTCCGGACCGATTCGCGGCGATTGCCCCCAGCGCCGGGTGGATCACGTTCTGGTCATACGTGGGGGCCGAGCGTCCCGAAGGCGAAGCGCCCATTGAGCAGTTGCTGCGGCGTGCCGGCAACGCGAGCGACACGCTGGCGATCTCGCGGAACTATCTGCACCACGGCATCTACATCCTGCACGGCGAACGCGACGACGACGTGCCCGTCGAGCAGGCCCGGCTGATGCGCAAGCATCTGGCGGAGTTCCACCCGGATTTCGTCTATCGCGAGCAGCCGGGCGCAGTGCACTGGTGGGGCAACGAGTGCGTGGACTGGCCGCCGCTGTTCGATTTCTTCCGCTACCACCGGCGACCCGAAACGGCGTCGGTCCGGCACGTCGAATTCCACACGGTCAACCCCGCCGTGTCCGCTTCGTCACACTGGGTCACGATCGAGGCCCAGATGCGGCTGCTCGAACCGAGCGCGGTTGTGATCGACTTTGATCCCGCCGCGCGCTCCTTCACGGGAACGACCCGCAATGTTGCACGCCTGTGCATCGATCTGACCGCGCTCAGCCACGCACCGGCGCCGACCGGGGAAGTGCCGGCCACGCAGGCCGCGCTGCCGACAGAGCAGCCGATCACGGTTCAACTCGACGAGCAAGCGCTCGGCAGCGTGCCGTGGCCCGTTGGCGAGTCACGTATCTGGTTGGCGAAGGACGCGGGGAACTGGACGTTCTGCGGCCGGCCGGCGCCGCAGCTCAAAGGGCCGCACCGCTACGGCCCGTTCAAGGAGGTGTTCCGCAACCGCGTGATGTTGGTCTTTGGCACGGGCGGCACGCCGGAAGAGAAGGCAGCGAACTTCAATAAGGCCCGCTACGACGCGGAGACGTTCTGGTATCGCGGCAACGGCTCGATCGACGTGCTGCCCGACACGGAGTTCGCAAGCGGGGCCACCGCGGACCGCAACCTAGTGCTCTACGGGAACGCGGACACAAACGGCGTGTGGCCCATCCTGTTTGGCGAGTGCCCGGTCCAGGTGCGTCGCGGGCGCGTCTCTGTCGACGAGCGCGAACTGACCGGCGACGATCTGGCGGTGCTCGCCATCTACCCGCGGCCCGGCAGCGAGCGCGCGCTAGTCGGAGTGGTGAGCGGCTCGGGCACCGCCGGCATGCGCTTGACCGAGCGCATACCATACTTCGTCTCTGGCGTCGCGTTTCCGGATTGGATCGTGCTGGGCCCGGAGACCTTGCAGGACGGCCTGCGCGGCGTGCGCGGGACGGGTTTCTTCGGCAGCGACTGGAGGGTCGACCCCGGACAGTGGGCCTGGAGGGATGCCACGGGAGAGAAAACGGAAACGCCGCCTTGACCCTTTGCGTCGTCGCCGATAAAGTAGTCCCTACCAAATGGCTAACACCCGGAGGTGCGCGATGGATCGCCGACAGATCGTGTTGAAGCTCACACTGGACGCGCTCGGGCTGGATCTCAAGCTGGAATCGTTTAACGATCGCCTGATCATCCAGAAGGCGATCTATCTCGCGCAGGTGGCCGGAATCCAGCTCGGCTATCGCTTTAGCTGGTACATCCACGGTCCCTACTCGGCTGCGCTGACACGCGATGCATTCACGATCGCGTCGGAGGAAGATGAGTCGCGGGGCTGGAGCCTGGATGATCGCTCGGCGGCACGATTGCGGACGCTCAGGGATTTGATACCACGCGAAGCGCCGGCTCGGCGCGCGCGAGCTCTCGAATGCCTCGCGTCCGTTCACTACGGCGCCAAGCGAAAATCCCTCGGCGCGGACAATGCGCCCGCCATCGTGGAGGAGCTGAAGGCGCTCGGGAAGGATTTCGACGGCCAAGCGGTCCAGGACGCGCTGAAAACTCTGAAGGAGTTCAACATCCTTGGGGACAGCGCGAGCCAGTAGCGTCGTTGTTGACGCAATCCACGGCGACATCCATCTTCGATCGTCCGAGTGGCGGGTCGTTGACACCGCTTCATTCCAGCGCCTGCGGCACATAAAACAACTCGGGCTCGGGCAGCTTGTATATCCGAACGCGACGCACACGCGGTTCGCTCACAGCCTTGGTGTACTGGGTGTTATGGACAAAGTGTGTACGGTCGCGCAGGCGCCACTCAACCTATCTCCGCAAGACGTCGCGGACGTACGCCTGGCCGGACTGCTCCACGACATCGGGCACTATCCCCATTCGCACCTCATGGAGAAAGTCGACGAGGTTCGCCTGACGGAGGAATTCGTCGAAGGGGTCAAACGGCCACTGGACGTAACTCGGCCGTCCTACCCCGACCACGTCGAGTTGGGCGAGTTGATTCTCACCTCTCAACCGGACCTGACCAACGCCGCTGGAGGCACGGAACGCGCCCAGCGGATTGCCGATCTGTTTCGAAGCATCGTGCCGGGTAGGGAACACTTGAGCAAACTCGTTCATAGCAGTCTCGACATCGATCGTCTGGACTATCTCCCGCGCGACGCGCACGCGACCGGCGTTCCGTATGGGCAGGTCGATCTCAACTACCTGCTCAACAACCTGAAAGCAAGCCCGACGGGGATGCTGGGAGTCGAGGACAAAGCCATTCCGGCGGCAGAGCAGTCGCTATTTGCTCGCTTCTTCATGTATCGGACCGTTTACTACCACAAAACTACGCACGGTCTCGAAGAGGCCTGCCGGCAGATGCTGCGCCGTCTGCGGGATAGGGGTGTCAAGGCGCTGGCGCGTGACGGCGACGAGATCAGACAGATCGTTACGTCAAAGCGCCTCGGCGAATTCACGGATGCATACGTGGATCGACTCGTTCTTGAGGCCGCTACCTCTGACGACCCGCTGATCGGATCGTTGGCGAATGCCATTCGCAACCGCAGACCACCCAAGCTGCTCAAAGAAGTCTGTGTGTTCGAGGAAGCCGGGAAGCAGCATCACGCCGGGACGACGTTCACGCAGAGCTGCCAGCACCGACTCCGCGCGCTGGCAAACGGTTTCGGTATCAGGCTCGGCCAATTCCTCTTTTGCGCCACGAAGCCACTCACGCTCGAGGAGCGCGGCAGTCGGTTGAGCGAGACACAGGCGCGAGAGTTGCAGCCGGAGGAGAGGGAGGAGCTAATCAAGGTGTTCTTGCCCGGGCAGGACGAGCCCGTGTCCTTGGTGAGCATCCCCCATAGCCTCGTTGCCACGTGCTCCAACCACTTCTTCCAAGCGTTCCGGTTGTACCTGGTATGGGACGACTCAACTTCCGATAAGACCGTTGATGAGACCGTTGGGAAGCTTCGTCAAGAAGTTGGCTCCTGGGATCGTCCTTGACGCATAGGTGGACCGTGACTCGACAAGCCTTGCTCGGTTGGCGTAGTGGAGGCGGGTTGGCGCTGTGATCGACTACGGAACGCACCATTGGCCGGTTAAAGCGTCGGACCAGTCCCCCACTGACGCAGCCGCGCAAGCGCCCGCGCATCTGCCGCCGACGCTGGAGTGGGTCGGCGGCGAGGAGGGGTGCCTGCGCATCATCGACCAGACGCTCCTGCCGCTGCGCCTGGAGATGCGGGACTGCCGTAGCGTCGAGCAGGTTTGGGAGGCGATCCGCGAGCTGCGCGTGCGCGGGGCGCCGGCGATCGGCGTGGCCGCCGCATACGGCGTGTGCCTGGGCACACGTGCGTTCCGCGGGCGCGAGCCACCGTTCTTCGTGGCGAAGGTCCAGGAGGTCAGTGAGTATCTGTGCACGGCGCGGCCGACGGCGGCCAATCTGTCGTGGGCGGTTCGGCGGGTACAGAGCGTCGGCCCGAGGCACATCAGTGCGGGGCCGGCCGCGGCCTGGTCCGCCATGCTGGCCGAGGCGCACGCCATCGCACGCGAAGACGTCGAAGTGTGCCGGCGTATCGGGGAAGTCGGGGCTGATCTCGTTCCGGACGAGGGCGGCGTGCTGACCCACTGCAACGCAGGCGCGCTGGCGACCGTGGCGCACGGCACCGCGCTGTCGATCCTATACGCCGCCCAGCGGCGCGGACGGCGCTTCAAGGTCTACGCCGACGAGACACGCCCGTTGTGGCAGGGTTCGCGGCTGACCGCGTTCGAGCTGCACGCGGCGGGCGTCGACGTAACCGTCGTGTGCGACAGCGCCGCGGCGAGCCTGATGGCGGCCGGGCGGATTCAGATGGTGATGGTCGGGGCCGACCGCATTGCCGCCAACGGCGACACGGCGAACAAGATCGGCACGTACGGCCTGGCGGTCTTGGCCCGGCACCACGGCATCCCGCTATACGTGGCCGCGCCGGTGAGTACGTTTGATTTAAGCCTCCGCAGCGGCGCCGACATTCCGATCGAGCAGCGGCCGGAGCACGAGCTACGCACCGCGTTCGGCCGCGAAATCGTGCCTCCCGGAGTACCGTGCCATAACCCGGCGTTCGACGTAACGCCGGCAGCGCTGATCACCGGGATCGTCTGTGAGAACGGCCTGGTGCAGCCGGTTACAGAGCAGGGTGTGCGAGATGTTGCGCAGGCGGGGCGGTCCTCCCGGCCCGATGGCACGGGCCCGGCCTGTCCTTGATCGCCTCCTGGGGTCCCCGTATACTGCCAACGCGTTGCTTTCGGATCCCGGATGCAAGGGAGCAGGCGCGATGTCCAAGTGCAAGCGGGCGAAACGGGTGGCCCTGCTGGCGGCCCTCAGCACGGGCGTGCTATTCCAGTTTGATACGGGCTGCACGACCTATTACGCCGCCACCGCGGCGAGTGCCTTTGATTTCTGTTCGGTTTTCAACTGCCAGGGCGGAACGTATTTTAACTTCTGCAACCCGATTCGGCTGTTCACGGACTGCCCGGCGCAGGGGACGGGTCCTTGAGCGCCACGACACCAGAGGTAGCTATGTACAGGAAATGGCATCGCCGAGCACGCTGGGGCCTGAGTCTCGCGCTGGCAGGCATCGCGTGGCAGATGGGGGGCTGCTCGCTGGGAGGCGCGGCGAATTTTGCCCGGAACTTCAATCCCTGCGGGTCGATTTTTGCGTGTGATCCCGTGCAGTACCGGTTCCTGACCTCCGGGTATCGGGGACCCGGTGCCGATCCGGATATCGACCCGGCCTGCACGTACCCGCCGTTCTGCGCCGGCGACCCGTTTGTGGCCACGCAAGGGCAGGGTCCGTAGGGGCGCGCGGCGACGGCCAGCCAGGCCGTCTGCGTTTTTGAACGACACGGTTCGCGCTCGGCGCGCTACGCAGCGTGTCGCGTGTGGTCGCTCCATTTTCACGATGACAGGGTTTGCCGCGGCCGATAGGATTTGGGTATGTCGGCCGCGCCCGCAGCCCGGTACACCACGAATGTATGGGGGCGCCCGCGGCGTCCGGCTCGCATACTTGCGTGGGAATGCGGACTCCTGGTTCTAGTGGGGGCGGCCTCCGTCGCCGTCGGGCAGCCGGCCGCTAATCGGGACGAACGCACCCTATCGGCGACGCTGCCGGCCAGCAACGAGGCGATGCTCCTGGCGGGCCAGGTCCGCCAGGCGATCGAGCAGGGCGACTACCGGCTGGCGATCGCGTTGATCGAGCGCCTCATGGAGCGGTCAGCGGAATTAATCGCCATCCCGCCGGGGCGGACTTTTTATCCCGTGTGGCGACAGGCGGCGGGCTTGCTGCGGCACATGCCGCCCACCGGACTTCAGGTCTATCGTCAGTTGTTTGACGCCGAAGTGGCCACGCGGTTGGAGGACGCCCGGCGCCGCGGAGACATCAGCGCGCTGCGCGAATTGTTCCGTCATTACCCGGGCAGCTCGGCGTGGCCGGCGGTCGGCCACGAGCTGGTCGCACAACTTCTCGACCAGGGTTGCTTCACCGAAGCGATCCACGTGCTACGGCTGATGGCCGAGGCGGACGTTCCCCGGACGCCGGAGGGCCGCGCTCAATTGGTGGCGGCGCTGGGCCGCGTCGGCCAATTCGACGCAGCGCAACGCGAACTGGCGGAACTGGAAGCGGAGGGCGCCGCGGCGCCGCGGGCCGGCTGGCCGCAACGGCTGCAAGCGCTGCGGGTATATGTCGAGGAACTGGCCGCCGGACACGGGGCCAGCTTGCGCCGCGACCGCTTTGAACCCGCCTGGTCCGCCGGGCCGGTGTGGCAGGAGAAGCTGGAGCCCGCCGGACCGGGGGAGTACTTCGACGAAGACAGCGCCATCGCGGACGGTGCGGAGCGCCTGCGGCGCCTTCCGCTGCACGCCGCCGTTGTGGACGGAGGCGTGTTGGTCACGCGGCTGCGCGGGATGGTGTATGCCTTCGACACGCTGACGTTGACGCACCTTTGGCGCGTCCGGGAGCTGTCGGCCGCGATGGACCGGAACGACGGCGAGCTATGGTCCCGAATCGGGACGGCCCTCCAGATGATCGAAAGTGGCGAGGCGGAAGTAGGCGTCTCGGCGGATGCGCTGATTCTGCTCACGCACGCGCTGCGGCATGCCGTTTCTACCGGATTCGGTCTGGTCTTCACCGTCGAGTCGTTGCCGCCGCCGCGCCTGGGCAGTGGCGAATGGGGCGCGGGGCGTTTCGCGGAGCTGAGCGGCGCACCCGTCGCGAACGAGCTGGTGGCGCGAGAGCTGGCGACCGGGCGCCTGGCCTGGCGGCAGGGTGGGGAAGCCGACCAGCCGCTGTACCGCGTGGCCTTCCAGGGCGCGCCGGTGGTGGTCGGGGATCGGCTGTGCGTGGCGTTTCAACGCGGCAACAGCCTGCACGTGGCCTTGTTGTCTCCGACGAGCGGCCAGGTCCTGCGCGAGGCGGCGGTGGTTGGGCCGCCCACGTACTTCAGCCCGAGCGGCGGCCGCTGCCCGCTGACCGCGGACGAGACTACGGTCTACGTCTGCACCGGCAACGGCGTCGTCGCCGCCCTGAGCCACGAGGATTTGAGTTGGCAGTGGGCCACGACCTACCCGAGCACGCTGGCGGAGCGCCGCGCCACGGACTGGTGGCCGCCGCGCCGGCTGCCGCGCGAGTTTGGCGTGGAGCGCCCGGTCATCATCGACGATGCCATCGTGCTGGCCCCCGTGGATTCGCCGTACCTGCTGGCCCTGGAGCGCTTCAGCGGGCGACAACGTTGGCGGGTCGAGCGGGGCGCCTATGAGTGCCTGATCGGCGCGGTAGACGCGGGCGTGGTGGTCGCGGGCGACAGCGTGGCGTGTTTGGACCCGGCAGACGGGACCCGGCTGCGTTGGCGCTCGGTACCGTTGGAGCCGGCGGGGCAGCCGACGATTCGCGGGCCGCAGGTGTATGTGCCGACGCGCGACGGCGTGGTCGTGTTGGACGCGCGCACCGGCAAGGTGGTGACGGAGCCAGCGGTGCGGGACGCAGCGCGCCGGGCGGCGCAGCGCGACGGTTCCCAAGACTGGGCGAGCGAGAAGGTCCCTCCCACGGCCAATCTCGTCTGCACCAACGAAGCGTTGTTTGCCGTTTCGCCCAGTGCGGTGGTGCGGTACGCCGACCTCGGGGCCACGCGGCATCGGGCGCAGGCGCTCCTGGCGGACGACGCGAGCCACGAACGGGCGAAGCTGGCGCTCGCGTGGGTGCAGCGGCTGTCCGGCGCGTACGAGCAGGCCCTGAGTACCCTGGAGGAAATCGCACCGACGGAGCCGGCGCTGACGGCGGCCCGCGAGCGGCTGCTCACGGACGTTTGCGTCGCCCTGGCCGCCCAAACGGAGGGCGGAGCGCAGCGGCTGCGCTGGTTGCGCCAGGCGGAACGGCTGGCGGTCGCGGGTGATAGCGGCGGGCGGCTGACGGTTCTGATCGGACACGCGTTGGAAGATGGCGGTGCGTGGGATGAGGCGGCGGCTCACTACGGGGAGCGCTTGCGCGCCCGCCGTGACGTCCTGGTGGACGTGCCGGACGATCCGCCGCGAGAGATGGCGGGTTGGTTCTACGCGGTCTATCGGCTGCGCGACGTGCTGCCTCGGCTGGACGAACGGGAACGCCGCGCGGTGCTCGAATCGTGGCTGGCGGAGGCCGAGCCAGGGCACTTGCTGCGACTCCGCCTGGCCGTCGGCGATGCAGGGGTCTGTCGGCGAATCGACCGCGCGCTGGCACTCTCGTCCCTGCCCCCGGAACTGCGCGCGGCCTACCTGCCCGCGGGTGACGACAGCGACTTGCCGGCCGAAGAGCGCCGGCGTCTGCATCTGGCGCGTTGGGAAACGCACGTAGCGCTCGGGCTCGTGGCCGAGGCCTTGGCGGATCAGCACGCGTGGTACCGACAGTATGCCGTCGGTTCGCCAGAACGCGCGGCGCAACCGGCGGACGAAGTACCCGAATCGGAGGAGGCCCGGCGCATCCGCCGCATTGAGACTTCGCTGTCCAAGCTCCTGGACGCCGAAGGACTACCGTTCGCCCGCGACCTGGCGGCCCGGTACCAGTGGAAATTGCGGAAAGCCGAGTTGATCGTCGACCCGCAGCGTCCCGGCGACGCGCTGCGGGGTTGGATTCCGGTGCGAAACTTGGAAGAGCGGCAATTGGCGCTGCACAGCGCGGTGCTGGGGCGGGAGTGGCATCGCACGGTGGACGCGCTGGAGAGCGGACTGGGCGGACAGGCGGCCCTCGAGCAGGCCACGGAGGAGATCGTCTACGGCCAGACGCGCGACGAGGGTCGTGGCAGCCGTACGGCCTGGCCGGCCGCCATCCAAGGATTTCTGGCCGCCGTCCCCGTCCGCGGCGGCCTGGTGTGCATCGGGCTGGGGCCGGAGCGCGGGGCTGGCCGGCGGCTGTGGGAACACGCGCTGCCCGAGTGGGGCGGTATCCCCGTGGCATTTGAGGACTGGACGACGGCCGGGCCACTGGGAGTGTACGTAGCGCGACGTGGCGACCGTGTGGCGCTGATCGGCTGGTCCGATGGTCAGGTCTGGTGGCAACGCGAATTGCCGGCCGTGCGCGTGCGACAACTATTCCTGGCCGGCGAGCGGCTCGTCGTCGTCGGCCAGGACGACACGGTTCTCTCGCTGGACGCCACGTTTGGAGACCAGCTCCGCGTGTTTCCATCCACCTGGGGCACCGCGCGAGCCGTCACGACGATCGGAAACCAGGTGGTGATGGCGGGCGACGAGGCGCTCAGCGCTTTCAACCCCGAAACCTGGGAACGGATCTGGACGCGGCCCGCGCATGGCGTAGCGGCCTGGACGGCGGCGACGGGCGCCCCGTGGCTGGCGTATCGCGACCGTCGCGGCGGCGAATGGTCGCTATTGGACGCAAGGACGGGCCAGGCCGTCTTTGCGCAGGGCTTGGGGGACCTGGGCGAAAGTGCCGTCGTGGCGCTGGACGATCGGCAGGTGCTGGCGGCGGGCATGTCTCCAAAAGCGGGTGCGCCGGACGCCATGCCGACGGTGCGGATAGCGGCCTTTGACGCCGCCGATGGCCGGCTGCGGTGGACCTGCGAGATTCAAACCCTCGCCCGCGTCAACGCGACGCAACTGTTGGCGCATCCCGAGGTCATCCCGGTGCTCGTGGCCGCCGATCCATACGAGTTCTCGGAAGGCACCGACTACCGCACGCTGCGGCTGGTGGCCGTGGATAAGGAGACCGGGCAGATCAGCGAACCGATCTCGATCGAGGCGGATTTTGAGCACGGCGCGGGCACGTGCGCGGCCTACGTGCTCGCCACGCCGAGCCGGATCATTGTGCAGGCCAATGGCACGCTGGTAGCCTACGGCAGCGGCTTGGCCAAACGAGCACCATGAGCAGCCCACGAGTCATCACCCGGTTCTTCGCGGGCCTAGCGCTGGGCGTGGCGAGCCCCGGCGCGCCGGGGCAGTCCCCCCCGACGCAGAGCCGACCCAGCGAGGTTGGCGCCGCGCTTCCCGCCGCGCTGCCTCCCGAGGTCAATGTGACTGTGCGCCAGGCCATCGACAAGGGACAGCGCTATCTGGCTCAGCAGCAGAACCAGGACGGCAGTTGGCGCAGCCAGGGCACGTCCGGGTCGTATCCGACGGCGATGACCGCGCTGGCCGGGTTAGCGCTGCTGGCCGGCGGGCACACCCCCACCCAGGGAACGTACGCGCGGCACGTCAGCCGCGCGCTGACGTTCCTGCTCAACAGTGCCCGCCGCGACGGTCTGATCGCGCAACTGGAGGAAGAATCGCACTGCATGCACGGGCACGGGTTTGCCATGCTGTTTCTGGCGCAGTGCTACGGCATGGAGGAGGACCCGCAGCGCAAGGCGCAGGTGCGGCTGACCCTCCAGCGGGCCATCGAGCTGACCGCCCGCAGCCAGAGCGCGGCCGGCGGCTGGCTCTACACACCGGATGCCGGCGGCGACGAGGGCTCCGTCACGGTGACCCAGGTGCAGGCGCTGCGCGCCTGCCGCAACGTCGGAATCGCGGTCCCCAAACGTGTGATTGACAACGCGATGGCCTACCTGGAGCGCTCCTCCAACGACGACGGCGGCATCCGCTACCAGGCCGGCGATCGGGGGCCGAGCCGGCCCGCGATTACCGCGGCGGCAGTGGCGTGCTGGTACAACGCCGGCCGGTACGACGAGCCGCGCGTCCGTGCGGCCCTCGAATTCCTGAGACCGCGGCTGACACCCCGGCGCACGGACCTGACCAACAGTTTTGGCCACTACTTCTATGGACACCTCTACATGGCACAGGTCATGTATCAGACGGGCGAGCGCGAGTGGCGGGAGTACTTCGCGGAGCTCAGCGACGAGCTGCTGCGCCACCAAGCGCCCGAGGGCGCGTGGGAGGGCGACATGGTCGGCCCGGTGTACGGCACGTCCGTCGCGCTGCTGATTCTCCAGTTGCCCTACAAGAATCTGCCGATTATGCAAAGGTAGCAGGCGACCACGGCATGGCCCAAGAACCGAACGACGCCGAGTTTTCGGAAGTCGAGTCCGCTCCCGCGCGGGTTCGCGAGGCGCCGACCGCGGTCGGCACATTGCCGCCGGAGACGGACGACGTGACCGCCGTGCGACGGTTGCGGGAGGCGTACGCGCTGATCCGCTCCGAGCTGGCCAAGATCATCGTCGGCCAGCACGCGGTCCAGGAGCAGCTCCTGATTGCCCTGTTCGCCCGCGGACACGTGATTCTCGAAGGAGTGCCGGGGCTGGCCAAGACGCTGATGATCAGCACCCTCTCCCGCTGTCTGGGCCTCGAATTCCGCCGCATTCAGTTCACGCCCGATCTCATGCCCTCGGACATCACCGGCACAGAGATCATCCAGGAGGATCGCCGCACGGGGCAGCGCTCGTTCCGCTTTCTCGCCGGCCCGGTGTTCACGCACGTGCTGCTGGCCGACGAAATCAACCGCACGCCGCCCAAAACGCAGGCGGCGCTGCTGGAGGCCATGCAGGAGGGGCAAGTCACGGCGGGCGGCGTCCGTCATCCGCTCGAGCCGCCCTTCTTCGTGCTCGCGACGCAGAATCCCATCGAGCAGGAGGGCACGTACCCGCTGCCCGAAGCGCAGCAGGACCGCTTCATGTTCAAGGTTCTGGTCGATTACCCGGACTACGACGAGGAGTATGCGATCGCGGAGCGTACCACCGGCGGCGCACGACCCGAGCCGCAGACCGTGCTGGCGCGCGAGGAGATCCTGCACCTGCAAGCCGTCGTACGGCGCGTGCCCGTTGCGGCCAGCGTGATCCACCACGCCCTGGCGATCGTGCGCTCGACACGTCCCGGCGGTGGTGAGGCGGCGCGCGGGAAGCGCCCCACGGTCGGCGGGCGACAGGAACTCCCGCCGGACGCGCGCCGGCTGATCGACCGGCTGGTCACTTTCGGCGCTGGCCCGCGCGCCGTGCAGTTCCTGCTGCTGGGTGCCAAAGCCCGCGCGATCCTGCACGGGCGGACCTATGCGTCGGTCGAGGACGTGCGGGCCCTGACCCACCCCGTGCTGCGCCACCGGATCATCACGAACTACGCCGCCGAAGCCGAAGGCTACGGCCCCAACCGCATGATCGACCACATTCTGGAAGCGTTGCCCGTCCGGTTGGCCGACGAGCGTGCGCATGCCGACGTGCGCGAGGTGCTGAAAGAAGGCTAGCGTGGCACCGCCGCGGGCGATGCTCAAGGAAGACCCGCCATGCCGGCGCGCGCGAGATACCTGCAACCCGAGATCATCGCGGAGCTGCGCGGGCTGGAGCTGCGCGCCCGGGCGGTCGTCGCGGGCGTGCTGTCCGGCATGCACCGCAGCGTATACCGGGGTCACAGCGTCGAATTCGCCCAGCATCGGGCGTACGTGGCGGGCGACGACATTCGCCATGTCGATTGGCGCCTCTTCGGCCGCCAGGATCGCTTCTTCATCAAGCAGTATGAGGAGGAGACGAACCTGCGCTGCCACCTCCTGCTCGACGTCAGCCGCTCGATGGCCTTCGGCAGCGGGCCGCTCACGAAATTCGAATACGCGGCG
>Ga0214473_10007058_pt1 | contig 13361 bp, 11 predicted proteins | sample RVTome_7_FD_203509 | JGI IMG/M metagenome (GOLD analysis project Ga0214473, IMG submission 203509) | Soil microbial communities from uranium-contaminated site in the Upper Colorado River Basin, Wyoming, United States - RVT98D197 | ecosystem: Environmental > Terrestrial > Soil > Contaminated >...
TTGCAAATCGTCGGCTTTACCGTTCTTTTCAGCTGCTTCAAAAGCATTCATGGTTGGTCCATAGAACCCCCTGAATGTTTCCAAGAGTTTTGACGGTTTGCCAGGAATTTCAAATGCGAAGGTATCCCTTGCGAAGGAAACATTCTCCTTTGGCACGCCTGCGTCTGAAAACCGTTCGATCACGTTGCTTTCAACGCCCCAGGTCATGGGGCTGATGAAGCCTTCGGGTGGCGGGGGCGAGTAGGCGGAGCTTGTTTTCAGGATCTGGGCCACCAATGTCGGGTCACCTGGAATCCAGTTCCCCATGACGATCCGGCCTCCGGGGCGGGTTACGCGCACCATCTCCTTGGCCACATCGAAAGGCCTCGGCGCAAACATGGCGCCGAAGATGCTCACGACCAGGTCGAAGGAATTGTCCTTGAGATCGCTGAGGCTGGACGCGTCGCCTTCCTGAAACCGGCAATTCGTCAAGCCTTCTTCCTTTGCGCGCCTGTTCCCGGCTTCAACCAGGTTGCTGGCAATATCGACACCGAGCACGTCCGCCCCAAGTCTGGCTTCCGGCAGTGCGGTTGTACCGTCACCACATCCCAAGTCCAGGACCTTGAGACCTTTGACGGGTCCGAGTCCCTTGACGAGCGCCTCGCCGCTCTTTCTCATGCTTTGCGCAATGCGCGTAAAATCACCTTTTTCCCAAAGTGCCTTGTTCGGATTCATTGACGTTCTCCTATGTTAAGATGTTTTTTTGAAAGTATTAGCGTGGTAATCACTTGATGAATGGCGGCCCCGTCCATGCTGTGGCAATAGAAAGCGGATTGGGTTTGGCGGAAGGTTGAAGCAGTTTTGCGCGGCATCGTTTACTCCTGGTGATGGATGGCCGGACTTGAAGCCCGGCCAAGTAGGTTCACGCGGGCGGCCGCGAACCGCGATTATTTTTCCACTGGCTGCGAACGGTTAGCGCCATTGTCGTGGCCGTTTTCGTTTTCTTCCGAGATCTTCATCATGCGTTCAAAGTTGGTCAGGACAACTGCTCCCTTGTCGACAGCAAGGGCATTGGTCTTCGTGCTGGTGTTCTTCAACTGTGTCGAATACTTGCCAAAATAAGTATCTGAATCGCGCAGATCATAACCGCGCTCTGAAGCAAACGAGGCCGTTGAAATGGCGGCCAGGGCGAAGAGGGAAATTGAAAGTTTCTTCAAGATAGTATCCTTTTGTATTGCATTTGATTGGTTAAGGTGACAGGTCCGGACCGGATAAAAATTGCTCCGGTTTGGGCAACGGCGTTACGGTGTTAGAAAGTCATGGGTGTCCTCCGATCTGATGAATGTTGAATGTGGTTGGGCGGATGAGGTGCTTAGGGCTTTATGGCCAGAAGCGAGATGCTCTTCACGCCGAATTTCCTGCTGGCTCCGCGGGCATTGTCAGAAATAAACTGATAGGCGGCATTGTTTTCGGCCTTGATCAGCTTGAGGCCCACGGCCTCGATCAGCCAGCGATAGTCGTCCTGCTGCGCCGCACCCCCGATGCAGGCGGCCCAAAGTGTCGAATCGCACACAATTTTTTCCGGCAATTGGACGTCGGTCACGATGTCGGATATCGCCAGGCGCCCGCCCGGCTTCAGCAGGCGCGCGACTTCATCGAAAACCCTGGCCTTGTCCGTTGCGAGATTGATGACCCCGTTGCTGATTATGGCATCGGCGGTGCCGCCGGGAAGCGGTACGTCATCGATATAGCCTTTCAGGTAGGCGACGTTGGAAAATCCCGCGTGACCGCGAAGCCGTTCTGCCTTGTTGAGCTGTTCGTCCGTCATGTCTATTCCGGTCACCTTGCCTGACGGACCGACTTTCAGACCGGCAATGAACGTGTCCATGCCTGAACCGCTGCCGAGGTCAATGACGGTCTCGCCGTTTTTCAGGTCGGCAAGATGGAAATAGTAACCAACACCGGCGAAGGAATCTATTGATTCCGCCGGAATGCGATCAAGATCCGCGGCGGCGTAGCCAAGCCGCTCCGCGAGCCCGCGACCCATTTCGAAATGAAACTCGCCATGTGGGTTTTCAGCCACGTCGCGGTACATCGCCTTGACCTTCATCTCAAGTTCGCGCGGATTGAATGCGGAAACCATTGTCATAACCATTCCCCAGTGTGGAACTGAACCGCCATTAGGCTTTGAGGGCCCGAAGCAGACATTGCGGTCGCATCATTCACGGACAAACGGAAATCCGCCCGTGACACCGCCGACCGCGACCTATATCGTCGGCGAATGCCGGGCACTTAACGCGCGACCGTGGATTCCGCCATGACCGAAACACCTGCATTGCCTGCCGAAACGCCATTCCGCGCGGAATCAGCGCCGGACCCGGCGGGCCTTGACGTGCTGTCTGATGTCTTGCGTGTTTTCCGCACCTCGGGTGCGGCACTTCTCAGGGGGGAATTTGCCGAGCCTTGGACTTTGGACATGCCGCATGGCAACGATGTAGCCGCATTGCTTCATTCGCGCAGGTCAAGAGTCGTCATGTTCCACATTGTTGCGGAGGGCGGATGCTGGGTGGATGTCGGCAGCGAGTCCCGTGTCTGGCTCGAAAAGGGCGACATGATCGGCTTCCCGCTCGGTCATCAGCATTTCATGGGCGCGGGCGAGGGCGGCCGGGCCGTGCGGCTAAGTTCAACGCTGCCACCCCCGCCATGGACCGGCATGCCAATCGTCCGGCTCGGCTCGGGAGGGCCCCTGACACAGATGATTTGCGTATATCTGCATTGCGACAAATTGCTATTCAATCCAATCTTGGAGAGTCTGCCTCCACAAATCGTCGTTCGACCAAGGAAGGAAGCGGGCCACTGGATCGATGCCACGCTGCGTTACATCATTGTCGAGTCCCTGGCAGGGAGTCAGGGCAGCAACGGCGTCATAGCCAGACTCACGGAACTGTTGTTTATCGAGATCTTGCGCCAGCACATGACCGAACTCCGCGGCGACAGCGGGTGGCTTGCGGCACTCGGCGACCGCCACATGGCCAAAGCCTTGCAGGCCTTGCACGGCAACCCGCGCCACCGCTGGACGGTTGCCGAACTTTCGTTTCACGTCGGAATGTCGCGCTCGGCCCTGGCTGCCCGCTTTCACCACTTCCTCTCGCAGGCGCCAATGTCCTATCTGGCTAAGTGGCGATTTCAGCTTGCCGCGCAGGCACTGCAAAGCGGCGACAGGGGCATCGCGCATGTCGCAGCTGAAATTGGCTATGAATCCGAAGAAGCGTTCAGCCGCGCATTCCGCCGCCATGCGGGCGTAACGCCAACGGAATGGCGCCGCGTCACGTCTTCGGCTTCTTCAGAGGGATGACCTGACCGGTTTTCTCTGAACCGGCCGATATGCGTGAGAGTATTGATCTGGAAAGGTGAACATCGAGGAGAAGGACGGCAAGCGCACGGTGAAGTGGGAGCCGAATTTCCGCTTCATCGATACGGCGAGCGTCACTCCCGATCCGGAAACGCAGATCAAGTTCGAGCGGATCGAATGCGGAAACCATTGTCATAACCGTTCTCCTGTGTGGGCCCAAACCGCAATCAGGATTTGTGAACCTGTTGCGTGCACGCTGCCGCCGCGCGAGGATATAGCCGGAGTCGGCTGACCAGAGCTGGTGAGCCGGAATCTTCGATTTGACATTGTGAAGTATGATTTTTTGAGCAATATGTGGCACTCCATTGGCCGCGGATATGCATCGGGTTGGCCTGAAAGTCCTTGGGCCAAACCTGAAATTTCCTGAAAACGGAGAAATGGGTTCGCAGGCCGGGGAAAGGTGGGTTATATGGCGGGCACAACAAGTTCCTTAGGATTGTCCATGGATCTGCAATTTGCCAGCTATGAACTGAAATTGCGCGAGCGCCAGCTTATCGGCCCCGACGGGTCGGTGGACTTGAGCAGCCGCTCTTTCGACATTCTTGCGGCGCTGCTGTCGCGTCCTAATGAAATGATCGGAAAGTCTGATCTGTTCGATGCGGTATGGCCGGGCGTTGTGGTGGAGGAGAACACCCTGCAGGTGCATGTCTCGTCGCTTCGAAAACTGCTTGGCCCCGGTTTTATCGCAACCGTGCATGGCCGGGGATACAAGTATGTGGGGCCAATGCCCCAAACCGGACCGACTTTGACCGTAACATCGGCTCTTCCGGCAGACAAAGGCAATGTTCCGGATTACCGGCCTGAATGCATTGCCCGCGAGGATGAGATGGCGAACCTCGCCGCATTGCTGGGCAAGCACAAGATCATCAGCATTGTCGGTCCCGGGGGCGTCGGCAAAACCACCCTGGCCCTCGAATCCGCCGCCCGGCAGGTGAATCACTTCAGTGGCGGCGTGTGGATCGTTGACCTTGCTTCAGTCGGTGATCCCGCTCACGTGGTGAGCACGATTGGCCAGACCCTGGGAATGCTCAGGTGGAAATCAACTTCGATCGACGACGAGTTGGTGGAATACCTGCGAACCGAAGAGCTCTTGCTGGTACTCGACAATTGCGAACATCTGCTGGGGGCCTTAGGCGACGTTCTCAAAGTGATGCTGGCTCGCGCACCCCGGGTGAAAATACTAGCCACCTCGCAGATACCCCTTGGGTTGCCAGATGAGCAAGTCTTCAAGCTTGGACCCTTCAAGCTTCCGGAAAAAGATCAAAGCTGGCAGGACTCGCAGTCCGGACGGTTTTTCCGTTACTGTTATGAATCCCAGGGTGAAGCGATTGGCGGATCCGAATGGGACACGGTCTCGCGGCTCTGCCGCAATCTTGATGGCGTGGCCCTGGCTTTGAAAATGGCGGCGGCGCGCGCTGCAACGCTTGGCATCGCGGCTGTCGATCAGCAAATCAAGTCTGAACTTTCCGGGCTGTTTGCGTCGTGGCCCACCGCATTGCCGCGGCACAACTCACTGATGGCGGCTATGACGTGGAGCCACGGCCTGCTCAAGGATTCGGAGCGCAAGGTTTTTCGCGCCCTCAGCGTGTTTAGTGGCAGCTTCTCCCTTGAGGCAGCACTTGCGGTTGCCGGAGAAGGAGAAGCTGAAAGCCTTTCGGAACTGGTTCGCAAATCGCTTGTCGTGAAAGATGGAAGCAGCAAGGCCCTCTACAGGCTTCTCGAAACATCCCGGCATTTTGCCCGCGATCATTTGATTTCTCATGGTGAGGTGAGTGATGTGCGTACCCGGCATGCCGCCTATTTTACAAGCCTGTTCAGAACCAGTCTGGACGACTGGGAGAAGTTGACGGACCGGCAATGGCTGGATGTCTACAACCATGAAACGGAAAATCTGCGGTCGGCGCTTGAATGGTTGCAGGAGAAACAGCTTTGGCATGACTACGCCGAATTATGCGCGGTGTCATACAGGCTTTGGCTTGAAGCGGGGCTTAACCGTGAAGGCATGAGTTATTGTGAGCGGGCGCTGCAAACTTCAAAAAATTCCCTGGAGCGGGATTTGGATGCGCTATTGCGGCTGGGTTTTGCAGAATTGTGCCGGGCTGACTCTCGCAACAAACTGGCGACGACGCTTATGGAACCAGCCCTGCAGTATTACCGTGAAACCCGTAATACCGGGAAACTGGTGCCTTTGCTTACGCTGGAAGGCTTTGTCTTGTTTGCTCACCGACGCCATGAACGGGCCTACACCATGATAACCGAATTGGAATCAATGGCGCAGAACATGGGCGCTTCCAAATGCAAAGCACGGGCGCTTGTCGTCATTGGCATAAGTTATTGGAATCACGGAGAGAGGCAGTTGGGCCTGGCCAAATGCGAAGCGGGCCTGGCCATGCACCGCGCCACCGGCAACATGCGAAGTTTTGTGTGCTCGGGCATTTGTCTTGCCGAGCTCGTACATCAGAGCGGTGACAATGCCCAGGCGATCCGGATAGGCACGGGACTGCTGCGGGAGATACGCTCGGCAGGTTACAAACGGCAACTCGGCTACCAGCTTAGCAATCTTGCGGCCTACCATCTGGCCGACGACGCTATCGATCAGGCGCTTGAGTTGAATTTGGAGGCTGTTGAGTATATCGCGCGCGACGATACCTTCTGGCATTGGGCCATACTCCAGAATGCTGCCGGAATTGAAATCGTTGCTGGCGATCCCAGGCGGGCCGCGCGGCTTATGGGATTTGTTGATCGCCGGTACGCGAGCTTTCCCGATGGCCGGCAGCCTACCGAAGAAATCCAGCGCACCGGCATTATGGAGCGGCTCACGGAAGCACTTCCCCCGCCTGAACTCGCGAGATTGCTGAAGGAAGGGCAATCGCTCAGTGCCTTCGAGGCCGACCACCTTGCGCGTTTTCCCACGCAAGTGCTTGACCGTGCTGTATCGCGACATTCAGGTCCGCGCAGGCAACCAGATCAATTCGCTGGTGCGTAGGGACCCGATTTCATGACTGCCCAGTCCCAATAGGTGAGAAGGACCCGGGCCTTGTTAAAGGACATGGAATCAAAAATGTTCTGAAGTTCCGCCGAGCTGCGCATTGATGAAATGATGGCAAAGTCGGAGTTCTTGAGGGTTTCGATGATGTCGCCAAAGTGGGCGCGGTTGGTGCCAATTGCCTTGAAGGCAATGGACAAGGGTTCGCCGTTGGCATCGGAAATAATCCGCGCCGCATTGTCCGGGTGAATGGCGGCGATCTCGGCCAAGATGTTTGTGGCTTCCGGAAGATTGCCGCTGTTCAGGAAATTGACTAAGGATTCAACTTGTTCACGCTCGGGGAACTTGGCCTCCGCGCCCTGCTCACCGCCTCCCATGGCGTGGGTGATCTTCAGGATCTTGGTCATGGTTTCGGAATCGGTCAGGAAGCGCGACAGGAGATAGCGCCTGAGTTCGGCGGGAACAAACCAAAAGAGCTCAAATGCGATGGGTGCCGGCAAATCGGGGCGCGTGGCCAGAGGTGCCAAAAGCGCATGGTGCCTGCTGGCATGATCGGCAAGAACCGGGAAGGCATGATGGGAGAAGGTTGCGCCGCTGTTTCTGACCAGCGTGAGGTTGATCGACGGATCATCAAATTCAATGAGCTGGTCGCTGAGAGCGGCTGAAACATGGCGCCGACGCGCAATCAGACGCAGCAGGCTCACCTGACCGGATGCTACAACCTTGCCCAGAACCTGATCGCTGATGTGGTTGCAGAGCTCCAACAGGGGACCAGCCACTTCGATGCGGGGATCATGGATGAGTTTTGATACCAGGAGATGGGGCGGCGCATCCATCATGGAAAGACGGTCAACAATGTTGACGAGCGAGCGCAAAGGAATGCGCGGCACCAGTTTCAGAAGGGCATCGGCGGCAAGGGCGCGCTCCTGGGGTTGGCCGGCATTCGGGTTTGAGAGCATCATGTCGAGGAGTGAGCGGGCGAGTTCGCCTGCGTCTTCATCAGGCGTTTCGCCAGCTGCATTGTCTGTTGCCGCCGCCAAGTCGAGTTTCGCGAAAGGATCATCTTCGGGTTTGACGCGCCGCACTTTTGGTTTCGCGGGGACAACTGGATCAGATGGAGCAGGCGAAGGTATCTCTGATTTGGCATTTTCCGCTTCAGCTTCGGCAGCCAGCATGGCAGCAACTTCCGCCAGGAAGGCAGCCCGGTCGGCAGGGGTCGGCGTCATATAGATGGCCTTGGCAATGTTGCCAATTCCCGGAACCACCATGCCAGACGTTGGCAGTAGATCAGGGCCCAGCTTTCCATCAACCGGCTGGCGCCTGGTGGAGACCGAAGTCTCTACGCTAGCTGCCGACTTGGCTTGAGGTACTGGCGTTGCTTCCGGTTCGGCAACGGGTTGAGGTGCTGGTTCGGCTTGAGCAGCAGGTTCGGGTGAAGCTGCCGGTACGGGAGCAAGCTCGAGTTCCACAACGGGTTCGAGGGTTGGTTCGAGTTCCACAACGGGTTCGAGGGCTGGTTCGGGTTCCGCAACGGGTTCGGCGGTAAGTTCGAGTTCCGCAACAGGTTCATGGGCTGGTTCGGGTTCCGCAATGGGTTCGGGCTCGGGAGAAATCTCTGCAGGAGCAGCAAAAAGCTCCTCAAACGGAATCTCCTCCTGCGGTTCAGGAGTCAGGGCCTGCTCTTCGACCACCGGGGTTTGAACCGGTTCTTCAAATTCAGGCTGAGATGCAGCCGCTTCAACAATCGGGGTTTCAGCTGGCGGTTCAATTTCCGGTTCAGGCTCTGGTGTTTCGACTTCTACGGGATCATCAAAACCAAGCCAGGCCCAGGGCTTTTTCGCAGCGGGCTTGGGTTCCTCAATCTCGATATCAGGAATTGACAATTCTTCCTGGGGCTGGGGCTCAACCTCTTCGACGGGAGCGGAAATGACTGTCTCTTGGAAAACCTCAACCGGCGCCGCTGCTACGGGTTCTGGCGGCAATTCCGGATTTGCGAAGGCGGTTGGACGCTTTTTGAGTCTGGCTGAAAGCAAACGGAAGGATTCCGCCGTTATGCGGCGGTTCGGGGATTTTCCCCCACCGACATCGTTCAAAGCACCCCCCTGCTCTGACCCCTGGCGGTTTATATGCAACCCGGGCGCGATTCTCTCATCGCTTTGCCAGGCGGCTGTTTCACCCATAATACCTCAATTGCTCCCTATCCCGTCTCGTAAGCAATGACTCAGACCTTTGTAAACTTGCTTAACTGGATAGGATTCAGCCAATGACGGCACTGTTTGCATGGCTTTATGGTTAAGGGGGGGTAAATAATAGCGGGGATGTGACTTCCGTTGATCAGGCCTGCACACCACATAGGTTTCACAAATCTTCAAATTGGAATAGGGTTCAGCATGGCAGACAAAATCAGCAAAACCGATGCCCAGTGGCGGGTGGAATTGACGCCGGAGCAATACCGCGTATTGCGTGAGCATGGCACGGAGCGGGCGGGAACCAGCCCGCTGAATAATGAAAAATCATCCGGCATGTATAAGTGCGCGGGCTGCGGGGCGGATTTATTCCCGTCCGACACCAAGTTTGATTCCGGGACGGGCTGGCCCAGCTATTATGCGCCGACCTCGCCTGATGCGGTGAGCGAACATATTGACAAATCGTGGTTTTCAACGCGCACCGAGGTGCGCTGCGCGAAATGTGACGGGCATTTGGGCCATGTTTTTCCAGATGGACCTAATCCCACGGGCCTGCGCTATTGCATGAATGGCGCTGCGCTCAAATTCAACCCCGACAAGGCATAAAGAATGAACATTGCGAATGTGAAGCCGCCTGTAGCGGAGAAGCGCACCCGTATTGAAAACTGGCATGGCCACGAAAAGCGCGATGACTATCATTGGCTGAAGGCTGAGAACTGGCAGGAGGTGATGCATGATCCCTCTCTCCTGCCGCAGGATATTCGCGCCGTGCTTGAGGGCGAGAATGCCTATCATGAAGCGGTGATGGCAGACACGGTTGGCCTGCAAGACACGCTGTTTGCCGAGATGAAGGGGCGCATCAAGGAGGATGACTCTTCGGTTCCCGCACCCGATGGGGCTTACTCTTATTATTCATCCTACATCACCGGCGGGCAACAGCCGCGCTTTGCCCGGAAGCTCCGCGACATGTCGGGGCCGGAACAGCTTTTGCTGGACGGGAATGAACTGAGCAAGGGCTCGGAGTATTTCCACTTTGGCGGCATTGCGATTTCGCCGGACCATTCACTGGCCGCGTGGAGCTTCGACAACAAGGGCTCGGAGTTTTATGAATTGCGGGCGCGCGACTTGGCAACTGGCCAGGACCAGGCGGAAGTTTTGCAAAACACGGCGGGTGAAGCCACATGGGCCGCCGATGGGAAGAGCTATTTCTACACGGTGCAGGATGAAAACCACCGGCCGCTGAAAACCTATCACCACATTCTCGGCCAGCCGCAGGCGAGCGACCGCTTGGTTTACGAGGAAAAAGACACGGGGCTGTTTTCAGGCGTTGGCAAAACCAATTCGGAACGCTTCATTGTGATCAGCAGCCATGATCATGACACGAGCGAGAACTGGATCATTGATGCAGAGCGGCCGCTTGATGCACCGAAATTGATTGCGGCGCGCAAAGCGGGGCTTGAGTATGACATTGAACATTGGAACGACCTGTTCATCATCAAGACCAATGCGCAGGGGGCCGAAGACTACAAGATTGTGACCGCACCTGTAGCTGATCCCGGCCCGGAAAATTGGACTGATTTGATTCCCCACCGGGAGGGCTGCCTGATTGTCGGCACTATCGTTCTCAAGAACTGGCTTGTCCGCATGGAGCGGGAGAATGCGTTGCCGCGCATTGTGGTGCGCGATATGGCAAACGGCGAGGAGCACAGCATTGCCTTCGCTGAAGAAGCCTACTCGCTGGGCTTTGGCGAGATGCGGGAATACGACACGGATATTCTGCGTTTCACCTATTCGTCGATGACCACGCCGAGCCAGGTTTACGATTACAACATGCGCGATCGCAGCCGTATATTGCGCAAGACGCAGGAAGTGCCGAGCGGGCATGAGCCTTCCGATTATGTGACACGGCGTGTGCAAGCCACCGCCCATGATGGCGAGTTCATCCCTGTGACCCTGCTTTACAAGAAAACCACACCGCTTGATGGCACAGCGCCGCTTTGGCTTTACGGCTACGGCTCCTATGGCATCAGCATTCCGGCGGGCTTCAACACCAATATTCTTTCGCTGGTTGACCGGGGCTTTATCTATGCCATCGCCCATATCCGCGGCGGGCAGGAAAAGGGCCGGCGCTGGTACAAGACGGGCAAGCTGGAACACAAGACCAACAGCTTCCGCGATTTCATTTCCTGCGCCGAGTATCTGATAAAGGCGGGCTTTACGACCAAGGGCAATATCGTGGCGCAGGGCGGAAGTGCGGGCGGCATGCTGATGGGGGCGGTTTCCAACCTGGCACCGGAGCTGTTCAAGGGCATCGTGGCGGAAGTTCCCTTTGTCGATGTGCTCTCCACGATGCTCGACGACACGCTGCCGCTCACCCCGCCGGAATGGCCGGAATGGGGAAACCCGATCAAGGACAAGACGGCCTATGAGAATATTGCAAGCTATTCGCCCTACGACCGGGTGGAAGCCAAGGACTATCCCAACATTCTGGCGGTTGGCGGGTTGACCGACCCGCGCGTCACCTATTGGGAACCGGCGAAATGGGTGGCGCGGCTGCGCGAACTCAAGACCGACGGCAATCTGCTGCTGCTCAAGACCAACATGGGAGCCGGCCACGGCGGCGCATCGGGGCGGTTTGACCGGCTGAAAGAGGTGGCATTCGTCTATGCCTTTGGGATGAAGGTGGCGGGGTTGGTTTGATGTTGATCGATGCTGGCAAGTCTTCGCTGCTGATTGTCGATGTGCAGGAGCGGCTGCTGCCCGTAATGGCAGCGGGGAACAGCGTTGTTGAGCGCTCAAAATTTCTGCTGAAAGCGGCGAAGGCGCTGGATGTTCCCGTTGCGGTTTCTGAACAATATCCCAAAGGCTTGGGCCACACTGTTGAGAATTTGATTCAAGACATCGGCAATGCGCCAGTTTTCGAGAAATCGTCATTCTCCTGCTGGCGTGATGATGGCTTGCGCAAGCATTTTACCTCGCATCATGATGGCGGTCGTCCGCAGGTGATCATTGCCGGGATTGAAGCTCATGTCTGCGTAGCGCAGACGGCAATTGACATGGCCCAGGCTGGTTTTGGAGTGTTTGTGGTGGCGGACGCGGTGTCTTCACGGGCCGAGGCTTCCGTGTCGCTTGCCCTTGCCCGTATGGGGCAATCGGGAGTTGAGGTGGTCAACACGGAAATGGCGGTGTTTGAACTGCTGGGCAAGGCGGGGACCCCGGAATTCAAAGCGCTGTCGGCGCTTATCAAGTAAAATCAGGCCGATGATTTGACAATTTTGCCTGAAACGGGTTCTTAAGGGAAAGCAACCTGGAGACTCCGAAAAAATGCCCGCCGAATTCAACTGGGAAGACCCGCTCGATCTGGAAAGCCAACTGACCGAGGACGAGCGCATGATCCGGGATTCGGCGCGGGCTTTTTGCAATGACAAGCTGGCGCCGCGAGTGAAGCAGGCGTTCCGCGACGAGAAGTTTGACCGCGCCATCATGAATGAACTTGGCGAGATGGGGTTTCTCGGCGTGATGACTTCTGAGAAATATGGTGGCTCTGGTCTGGGTTATGTGGCGTATGGGCTGGTGGCGCGGGAAGTTGAGCGGGTGGATTCCGGCTATCGTTCGGCCATGAGTGTGCAGAACTCTCTCGTGATGCACCCTATCGAGGCTTACGGCACGGACGCGCAATGCAAGAAATATCTGCCGCGGCTGGCTACGGGTGAAATCGTCGGTTGCTTTGGCCTGACGGAACCTGATGCGGGCTCTGATCCGGGTGGCATGAAAACCCGCGCCAAGAAGGTGCAAGGCGGCTTTGTGCTCAATGGCTCCAAGATGTGGATTACCAATTCGCCTATCGCGGATGTGGCCGTGGTGTGGGCCAAGCTTGATGAGGAAGGCATTCGCGGTTTCCTCGTCGAGCGTGGAACGAAAGGTTTCTCAACACCCATTATTGAAGGCAAGGTATCGCTTCGTGCTTCGGTCACCGGCGAGATCGTTTTGGAAAATGTTGAGCTGCCGGAAGATGCGCTGCTGCCCAAGGCTTCGGGACTTGCTGGGCCTTTCGGCTGTTTGAACAAGGCGCGCTATGGCATTGCCTGGGGTGTAATGGGAGCGGCGGAAGATTGCTGGCACCGGGCGCGGCAATACACGCTGGACCGCAAGCAATTCGGCAAACCGTTGGCTGCCAATCAGCTCATTCAGAAAAAACTCGCCGACATGCAAACGGAAATTGCATTGGGCATGCACGGTGCATTGGCGCTTGGTCGCGCCCTTGAACGCGGCGTTGCCGCACCACCTGCGATTTCACTGATGAAGCGCAATAACTGCGGCAAAGCTCTGGATATTGCGCGGATGGCGCGCGACATGCATGGCGGCAATGGCATTTCGGATGAGTATCATGTGATCCGCCATATGGTGAATCTTGAAACGGTGAACACCTATGAGGGCACCCATGATGTCCACGCGCTCATTCTGGGCCGGGCGCAGACTGGCCTGCAGGCGTTTCAGTGATGGTTGAGATTGTCATTCAGAGAGTTGATCCAAGGGAAGGCCCGGTGCGGCAGCTGATTGAGGAGCTCGATACCTATCAGAACATGCTTTATCCCGCCGAGAGCAATTACCAGCTTGATTTTGAAACCATGGCGCAGCCGGAGATGCGGTTTTATTCGGTGGCGGTGGACGGCGTTATTCTGGGTTGCGGCGGGTTCTGGCTGTATGAGGGTTACGCGGAAGTGAAGCGCGTCTATGTGCATCCGAAATCGCGGGGGCTAGGGCTGGGGCGCAAGATCATGGCGCATATCGAGGCGGA
>Ga0214473_10007059_pt1 | contig 13360 bp, 10 predicted proteins | sample RVTome_7_FD_203509 | JGI IMG/M metagenome (GOLD analysis project Ga0214473, IMG submission 203509) | Soil microbial communities from uranium-contaminated site in the Upper Colorado River Basin, Wyoming, United States - RVT98D197 | ecosystem: Environmental > Terrestrial > Soil > Contaminated >...
TGTTGGCCGTGGTCTCGTCGTCGATACGGCCGAGCTTCATTTGCGCAATCCCTTCGGCGGCGACTTGGATCGCGCTGATGCCGTTCTCCGGGCAAACGCCCGCATGCGCTTCGAGGCCGCGCACGCGGAATTCCATGCGGTTGGCCGCGGGCGCCTTGGTGAATAGAAAACCGACGGAGTCGCTGTCAAGCACCAGCCCGGTGCGCGCCTTAAGCCGGCTCACGTCCAAACATTTCGCCCCCACCAGCCCCGCTTCCTCGCAGATCGTGAAGACCACGTCGATGTCACCGCAGTGAAAATTGTTTTCCCTGACCACGCGCAGCACTTCGCAGATAATGGCGACGCCGCTTTTGTCGTCGCCGCCAAGCACCGTGCGGCCGTCGGAGCGCAGGATGTCGCCGTCGAGGATCGGCGTCACGCCTTCGCCGGGAACGACGGTATCCATGTGCGCGGAGAGCAAGAGCGGCCGGGCGGCGGCCTGATTTCCGGGAAAATAGGCGATCAGGTTGCCGACGTTGCCGCCAACTTTATCGCCGGCGTCGTCGATGGCGACCGAGGCGCCCAGCGCTTCCATCTCGCCTTTGAGCCGCAGGGCGACGTCGCGCTCCTTGCGGGAAAGGCTGTCGATCTGGATCAACTCGATCAGAAGATTCTTGAGGCGTTCTTGATTGATCAAAGGGCTTATCTCTAATGCATCGCCCGCGCCCGGAAGCGCTAGTTTTTGGAACTGCGTTCCGCGCGCTTCGCCGAGGCGCGGATGTATTTTACACTGATGGGGGAGAGGTCGCGGTAGCCGGTCATCGTTTCGATCATTACAAAGGAGGAAGATTGGGCCGCATTCTCCAACGCCCGGCGCAACTCTGCCACAGTTTCCACCCGAATGCCAACTCCGCCCCACAGGACGGCGAGCTCCGCGTAGCGCAATGAAGGGAGGGCGAGAAGATCCTGCTGTTGGGCGACGGGCCGGAAGATCCCCCAGCCGCCATTATTGACCAGGATGACGATGGGGTTGCAACCATGCCGGGGCCCGTGAATGATCTCGACGCCGGTCATCTGGAATCCCCCGTCGCCGGTGAGAATCAGGGGGCGCAATCCCGTGCCGATTTGCGCGCCCAACGCGCCCGGTATGGCAAATCCCATCGACGCGTAAAAGCCCTGGGCGAGATAAAGTCCGTCGTTGCCAACCTTGATATCGAGACCCCCGAAAAGAGAGTCGCCGGATTCCGCGACGACCATCAACTTTTTTCGCTTGGCGAGAAATCGGTTGATCTCGCGAAGAATGTCGGCGACTCGAAGCGGGCGGCCGAGGTCCTGGGCCGGCTTGCCGAGATTGTCGCTATAGATGACTCGTTCGCGGTGCGGCTTCAAATTGGCTTTCAGGAGTCCGTTGACGAAATCCTTTAAAGTGATGTCCGTATAGGTGTGGTAACTCACGTTGACGTGATTCTCCACCGCCCAAATCGAACGATGGCGCAAAGCTTCCGACGGCGCGCGGCCGCCGCTTTCGATATCCGTGAGCAGCATGCCGAAGGCGAGGATGAGGTCCGCGCCTTCGACTCGCTTGCGAATTCGCGGGGGGCTCACCGCGCCGAGATAAACTCCCATGTACTGCGGATGATTCATGGGAAAGGCCCCTTTCGCCAGGACGGAAGCGCAACAGGGTGCGCCCATTTTCTCCACCAAATGGACGATTTCTCTGGCGACTTTGAAGCGATAGGTCTCGATGCCAACCAGAACCAACGGGCGCTTGGCACGGTTAAAGCGCTCAACGGTGTCGCGCACCGCTTCGTCGAGCTTGCGATGGTCTGACTGAGGCTGAGGCAACTCACCGTCCCATTTGACAATCTCTTTCGGCACCCGAATTTCCCGTTCCACCATGTCGCGATGAATTTCCAAATATCCGGGCTGTTGGTGCAGCCAGATAGATCGGATGACCTCGTCGATTTCACCCGCCGCTTTCAGCGGGTCCGTGATGATCTTCGCGTCGCAGGTGACTTCGCGGTAGATATGGAACTGCGATTCGATGTCCTTGGCCTGGTGATGAATGAGCACGCCGAGTTTGCGCTCTTCCTCGCCGGGCCCGCCGCTGATCACCAGTATCGGAACGCGCTCGGCGAACGAGGCGGCGACTGGATTGACCATATTGTGGCCGCCCGCGCCGTAGGTGACGCAGATCGCGCCGATGCGCCCGGTCGCACGCGCGTAGCCATCGGCGGCAAAGCCCACGCCCGGCTCATGGGAAAGCGTAATGATCTTCAGGCCCCGGCGCCGGCCAAACTTGAAGAATAGATTGATGACCAGATCGCCCGGAATGCCGAACAGGTGGGAGACACCGATCTTTTCGAGATAGGCAACCAGAAAGTCGCCCAGTTTCATTTTGCCTTGCATCATGCCTGGGATGGATGCTCGTTTTCTAAGAGCTTAAGTCGATTGGTGAATTCCAGTTCGGTGAATAGAATTCGCGCCTTCTCGATATCCGGCGGGCGCGCGCGCAGCGACTCCAGCTCCGTTTCGATCGGCACGTCGCGTTTGACGGTCGCAAGATCCCGGCTGAGAAAGGCAACCTGTTTTCCTTCCGCAAGAATGTTTCGCACCCGCGCCGCGCCGCGCAGTTTCATTTGCTCGACTTCGTCGAGATGGTCGAATAGATTTTCCAGAGTCTGGAATTGCTGAATTAAAGCGATAGCGGTTTTCTCGCCGATGCCTTTGACTCCGGGAATGTTATCTACCGGATCGCCCATCAGCCCCATGACTTCGATGACCTGCTCCGGCGCAACACCGAACTTTTCTCTTACTTGATCGGCGCCGATCCACCGATCCTTGGCGCTGTCGAGCAGGCGAATGCCGTTGGTGACGAGCTGCATCAAATCCTTGTCGCTGGAAACCACGACGACTTCGCAGCCTTGGCTGGACATCCTGCCGCAAAGGGTCGCGATGATGTCATCGGCCTCATATCCCGGCAGCTCGAGCAGCGGCAGATTAAGAGCATCGAGAACTTTGCGGAAATAAGGGAACTGAGGAATGAGCTCGGCGGGCGCTTCCGGCCGGTTGCTCTTGTAATCGGCGAACATCTCATTGCGAAAGGTCTCCCGCCCGGCGTCCAAGGCAACGACGACGTATTCGGGCCGATACTGTTTTAGCAACTTAAGTAAAATGTTGGTGAATCCGAAGATCGCGTTGGTCGGTAGACCGGCGGCGTTTTTGAAGGAGGGAGGAATCGCAAAGAAAGCGCGGAAAATATAAGAACTGCCGTCGATTAGAAAAAGTCGTGGTCTTTGATCGGTCATGAACGTAGCTTGGGGATTCAGGACAAAATTCAGTTCAAGGTTCCGGGTTCAAAGTTCAAAGTGGCTCCTTCGGAGCGGTTCCGGGTTCCATGTTCAACGCGCTTGGCGCTGTTCAACGTTCCGGGTTCCATGTTCAACGTCCCATCCTCCCCACCTTGAACCTTGCACTCACTAAGCCTGCGGCTTCGAGAGCGTATGCGTTGCGGTGCCGTAAAATACTTCCGCCGCCTCCATCAGCGTTTCCGACAGCGTCGGATGGGGATGGACCGAATCGGCGATGTCGCGCACCGTCGCGCCCATTTCGACGGCCAATACCCCTTCGCTGATCAGCTCTCCGGCGCCGGAGCCGACAATGCCGACGCCGAGGATCCGTTCGGTTTCGGGCTCAACGATGAGCTTGGTAAGGCCGTCCGGGCGATCCAAAGTCAGCGCTCGCCCGGACGCGCCCCATAAAAACTTCGCGACTTTGACCTCGATTCCCTTTTGCTTGGCTTCGCTTTCCGTCAGGCCGCACCAGGCGATCTCGGGTTGAGTAAAGACCACCGCAGGAATCACGATGTTCTCAAAAACGCTGGGCTCGCCCAGGATCGCCTCCACGGTGATGCGCGCTTGTTTGCTTGCCCGGTGCGCCAGCAGCACGCCGCCGCCGGCGTCGCCGATGGCGTAAATATGCGGGTCGTCGGTTTGCTGCCGGGCGTTGCACTTAATGAACCCTTTATCGTCCTTGGTGACTTTCGTATGCTCTAATCCAATGTTACTGATGTTGGGCATGCGTCCGACGCTGACCAACACGCGGTCGTAGAGCTCTTCGCGCTGCTCGCCGGCCAACTGGATGGTGACTTTGATCCGTTTTCCGGCGGTGGCCATCTTGAGCACTTTGGTGTTGAGGCGGATTTCCTTGAAAGCTTTTTGCGCGAAGCGGCTGACCGGGCGGACGAGATCGGGATCGATGCCGGTGAGTATCGAAGGCAAGACCTCGAGCACCACGACCTTGCTCCCCAAGGCGGCGTAGACCGTCCCCAGCTCCATGCCGATATAACCGCCGCCCACAACCAAGAGGTCGCCCGGCACGTCCTGGATTTCCAGAGCCTCCGTCGAGGTCATGATACGCTTGTTGCCGAGATCGAACGCCGACGGCATCGCCGCCTTTGAGCCCACGGCGATGATCGCCGTATCGTAGGCGATGAACTTTTGCCCGTCGGCGGTTTCGACGCGAAGGGTTTGCGAATCCTCGAAATGGCCCCGGCCGTGGACGAGTTGCACGCCCCGCTTTTGTGCCAACCCTTTGATACCCTGGCCCAGTTTATCGAGAATCGAATCCTTCCATGTCCGCAGTTTGTCGAGATCGATTTTGGGGGCGCCGAATTCAATGCCGCGCGCCGCCGAATCCTTCGCTTCGCGCAGGATCTCCGTGGCGTGGAGCAAGGCTTTGGAAGGGATGCAGCCGGCGTTCAGGCAGACGCCGCCCAGGCGGGGGTTTTGTTCGACGAGAATGACCTTCTTGCCTCTGTCGGCGGCATAGAAGGCGGCGGCGTAACCGCCGGGGCCCGCGCCGAGAACGACGATTTCAGTTTTGCTCGGTTCCATAGTTCAGTTAATTATAACGTCGTCCTCCGCGAAAGATTTCAGCCCGGCGATGATTTCGCGCAAAAAACGCACGGCGTCGCCGCCGTCGAGCACGCGATGATCGTAGGAAAGACAGAGAGGCAGCAGGGTGCGAATCGCGATCTTGCCGTCCACAACGACGGGCTTAGGGCTCCCTTGCCCCACGCCTAGGATTGCGACCTGGGGAGAGTAAATGATCGGGGTGAAATGGCCGCCGCCGATGCTCCCCTGGTTGGAGATCGCAAAGGTCCCACCCTGAAGCTCTTCGAGGGAAATCTTACGCTGCCGGGTTTTCTCGGTGATGGCGCCAAGGTCGCGGGAAATATCGAAGAGATTTTTCTTGTCGACGTCGCGCAGCACCGGGACGATCAAGCCGGCCTCCGTATCCACGGCGACGCCGATGTGGCGGTAGTCTTTGAAGACGATTTCGCCGGCTCCCTCGTCGACGCTGGCGTTGGCGCGCGGATGTTTAACCAGCGCCCGGGCGACCGTGATCAACAGAAACGAAGTCAGAGTCAGGTGCGCGCCTTTTTTTTGATAAGCCGGGGCATGCTTTTTCCGCAGCGCCAAGAGCGCGGTAATGTCCGCATCATCGAACTGGTTGATTTTGGGGATCGTCGTCCAGGATTCCACCATGCGGCGGCTGACTGTCCGGCGCAGGGCGGACATCTTCTCGCGCCGCACCGCGCCCCATTTCGAAAAGTCCTCGGCTTCTCTTCGCGGCGCGGCAGAAGAAGCCGCCATCGACTGTGCGGTCAAGCCGGCATCGGCGATTTGCTGGAGCCCGCGGATGTAAGCGCGCAGGTCTTCAAGAACGATTCTACCGCCGGCTTCGCTGCCTTTGACGCGGGTCAAGTCGATGTCGAGATCGCGCGCGAGCTTGCGTATCGAAGGCGCGGCCGGCGGGGGCGCGCCGCTCGAGGATTGGTAGTGGTGTGAGAGTGTCGGAGCTTCCCTGCTTTCCGGTTGGCGTCGAGGAGACGCTTCCGGTGCACGCTGCTCCACCGGTGGCGGCGCGCCCGCAGGAGGTGACGCAGCGGTCTCGCCGCCGGCCTCGCGAATGGTGATCAGCAATTGCCCAACGCTTATTTCCATTCCTTCTTTCACGTGGATCTTGGTGACGATGCCGGAGGCCGGGGCGGGAATGGAGCCTACCGCTTTCTGCGTCTCCAGCTCCATGATCGGCTGGTCCTTTTTGATTTCCTGTCCCTCGGCGACCAGAATGGCGACCGCGGTGCCGGACTCGACACCTTCGGCGAGTTGGGGAAGCTTAACGTCCATGGTGAATGCGTGGGCCGTTCAGGGAATGAAATCTACAGATAGAATGGAAATGATTTTTCCGGATCGACGCCGAGTCTCTTGATCACCGCTTCCACTTTTTCGCCGGCCAACGAGCCCTTTTGGTAGAGGGCGTACATGGTCGCAATCACGGTAAGCTCTGCGTCGACTTCGAAAAATCGCCGGAGGTTCTCGCGGGTGTCGCTGCGGCCGAAGCCGTCGGTTCCGAGGCTCATGAGTCCGCCGGGCACCCAGGGCGCGATCTGATCGGGAACCATTTTTATATAGTCGGAGACCGCGACGAAAACGCCTTCTTCGTTTTGCAGCGTGGTTTCCAGATAAGACGACTTTTTAGGCGCCGTGGGATGGAGCATGTTCCAGCGCTTGACTCGCAAGGCCTCGCCGCGCAGCAATTTATAACTGGTGGCGCTCCAAACGTCCGCCGACACGTCGAACTGCTCGGCCAATATGTCCTGCGCGCGCAGCCCTTCCCGCAAGAGCGGCCCGCTGGCGAAAATATGTGCCTTATGCTGTTTTCCTTTGGGCGCCGCTTTGAGCCGATACAAACCCTTCAAAATTCCCGGCTCCGCGCCGTCGGGCATCTCCGGCATCTCATAACTCTCGTTGTAGAGCGTCAGGTAATAAAAATATTCCTCGCCCTCAGCATAAAGCCGTTTCAGGCCGTCGCGCACGATGACGGCGATCTCGTAGCCGAAACCAGGGTCGTAGGTCAGCAACGTCGGGATCGTGCTTGCCAAGATGTGGCTATGGCCATCCTGGTGCTGCAACCCTTCGCCGTTGAGCGTCGTGCGCCCGGCGGTGGCGCCGCAGAGAAAGCCCTTCGCCTTGCTGTCCGCCGCCGCCCAGATCAAATCGCCGATGCGTTGGAAGCCGAACATCGAATAGTAAAAGTAAAACGGAATCATGTTGATGCCGAAATTGGCGTAGGCGGCGCCGGCGGCGATGAACGACGACATGGCACCCGCTTCGGTGATGCCTTCTTCGAGGATTTGTCCGTCCTTGACTTCGTTGTAGTAGAGCAGGGACTCGCGATCGACGGGTTCGTAAAGTTGTCCTTTGGAGGAGTAGATGCCGACCTGGCGGAAAAGCGCGTCCATGCCGAAGGTGCGCGCTTCATCGGGAATGATCGGGACGATGCGCTTGCCGATTTCAGCGTGGCCCAAAAGGCGGCTTAAAAGTCGGACCATGGCCCCGGTAGTCGACATCGCATGCTGCCCGGAGCCTTTGAGCAGTTCCGTGTACATGCTCGCGTCGGGCGGGGTCAGAGCGGCAGCTTTGACCCGGCGCTGGGGGATAAAGCCGCCCAGCAGTTTTCGCCGCTCCAAAACATACTGCGTTTCAGCGCTATCGAGCGGGGGTCGGTAGAAGGGCGTTTCTACAACTTCCTCGTCTGCCAGCGGAATGTCGAAGCGCGTGCGAAACTCGCGCAGCTCGCGCTCGTTGAGTTTTTTTTGTTGATGGGTGACGTTGCGGCCTTCGCCGGCCTCGCCGAGACCATAGCCTTTGACCGTTTTCGCCAGGATGACCGTCGGCGCCCCTCGGTGCTCGACGGCGGCTTTATAGGCCGCGTAAACTTTTTCCGGATCGTGGCCGCCGCGCAGCAGCTTGTGAATCTGATCGTCGCTCAGATGATGGACCATTTCGGCGAGTTCCGGATATCTTCCGAAGAAATGCTTACGCGTATAGCTGCCCGGCTCGACGGAGTACTTCTGGTAATCGCCGTCGACGGCTTCTTCCATGCGCTTGAGCAGCAAGCCCTTATGATCGGCGGCGAGCAGCGGGTCCCAATCTGAGCCCCAGATGACTTTGATGACGTTCCATCCCGCGCCTCGGAAGAGCGACTCCAGCTCCTGAATGATTTTGCCGTTGCCGCGCACCGGCCCGTCGAGGCGTTGGAGATTGCAGTTGACGACCCAAATCAGATTATCGAGATCCTCCCGGCCGGCCAAAGAAAGCGCCCCCGTGGCTTCCGGCTCATCCATCTCGCCGTCGCCGACATAGCACCAGATTCTCGGTTCTTCGCCGGTAAGCAGTCCGCGGCTGCGCAAGTAGCGTGAAAAGCGCGCCTGATAGATGGACATGATCGGGGCAAGCCCCATGGAGACCGACGGGAACTGCCAGAAATCCGGAGCAAGGTATGGGTGCGGATAGGAGGGGAGACCGACCACTGGCGATAGCTCCTGGCGAAAGTGGTGCAGCTTGGGCGCATTGATGCGCCACTCGATGTAGGCGCGCGAATAAATCCCCGGCGATGCATGTCCCTGGAAATAAACCATGTCCGCTAGCCGGCCGTTGTCCGCGCCGTGGAGAAAATGATTGAAGGCGATCTCGTAAAGCGTCGCTGTTGAGGCGAAAGTCGAGATATGACCGCCGATATCAGGATGGAGCCGGTTCGCTTTTACGACCATTGCCATGGCGTTCCAGCGCACGTAACTCTTGATGCGCCGCTCGATCTCGCGGTTGCCGGGGTAAGACGGCTGCCGATCGACAGGGATCGTATTGACGTAGGGGCTGCTGACCGTATGGGGAATCTTAAGGCCCGATTCCCTCAAGCGGTCGATCAGTTCGATAAGGAAGGACGCTTGTTCTGGTTCCTCGTTCCTGAGAATATACTCCAGGATATTTTCCAAAGAAGCGATCCACTTCTGCCTGCCATTGCGGCCGTCAAAGGTGTTCCCGTTCGCTGCTGGTTTCTTTTCCGGTTCCATGTGAACTCGCTTGCCGAATTTTTAGAAGACAACAAAACAAAGCCAAAATCAATACAACTATGAAATATCTTGACTTGTCCTTTGCCGATCCGCGGCGCAATCTTGCCTGCGACGAAGCCCTCGGCGATGACTTCGAGGCCGCGGACGGAGGCGAAGTCCTGCGCCTATGGGAACCGGCCGGCTACTTCGTCGTGGTCGGATATTCCAATCGAGTGACGGCGGAAGTCAATGTCGCGGCGTGCAAAGAGAAAGGCATTCCGATTCTCAGGCGTTTCAGCGGCGGCGGCGCCGTGCTCCAGGGCCCCGGCTGCCTGAATTACAGCTTGGTGCTCAGAAACGAGCGCGCGGGATCCTTGAGTGATATCGGCCAATCTTTTCATCGAGTGCTCGACAGGCACCGGGAGTTAATCGCGAAGTTGACCTCGGAGCGGGTGGAATTCCAAGGCACCAGCGATCTAGCCATCGCGGGTCGGAAATTTTCCGGCAACTCCCAACACCGAAAGCAACGCACCACGGTTTTTCATGGAACTTTTCTTCTAAACTTCGACCTGTCGCTTATCGAAGTGTGTCTGCCCATGCCGTCCCGACGGCCAGCATACCGGCAAGACCGTTCCCATCAATCGTTTCTTCGAAACCTTTTTGTTGATAGCGCGAGCGTGCGGGAGGCTATGAAGCGAGAATGGCAGGCCGACGATCCCTATGACCGCTTGCCGAATGAAAGAACCGAAACATTGATGGAAACGCGCTATGGGCGCGAAGAGTGGAATAAGAAATTCTAGCGGCGTGATTCTCACACTCCCGAATGTGAGAAGTCATCGGGTAGCATTTTATTCAGCTGACGACTGCCCGGCCAACTAATCTACAAGCGCGCGACGAGCAATGAGGTAAGCAGTCTATAGCCCGGGACATGTGGATTAGCAGCAAAATCGGAAGGGGAAAAATGGTGGCGGTGGACAGATTTGAACTATCGACTCCGCGGATATGAGCCGTGATGACAGCGATGAAGATTATTGATTGTTATGGCTTTTTTTCTTTGGAGGCAAGTCTTGGAGGCGATTAAAGCGGAAAAAAGAGCAAAGCACATGAGAAACTACCGTCACGGACTTGCCGAGATGAAGGCTGGCATAACCAAGCTTGGCACCCGCGCGATAGACGGGCGGTATCGAGTTAGCCGCGCACTCGCTCAATGGCGCCGTGATTTGATCGCGGACTTGGGTGGGATGAGGCCGGCGAGAAATTGATCCTTATCTCTCATCGGATCTGGAAGCCCACGCCATCACAGCCGCTTAACCTGGAAGATACCGTCGAGCAGGAATTGAGGGACCTTGACGATGAAGGCGACGTGGTTGAAATCCTAGCGGACCCCTACCAGATGCACAGATCGATTACCACGCTACAGGCAGCCGGTGTGCCGATCCGTGAGTTTCCGCAGACTCAAGCCAATTGCACGCTTATGGGGCAAACCCTGTTCGATCTACTCACCGGGCAAAACCTCGTCATCTATCCGTCCGACGAGCTGAGACAGCAAGCGCTTTCCACCGTGGCCGTGGAGAATCCCCGCGGCTGGCGCATTGCAAAGGAAAAAGCAGCAAAGAAAATTGACAGCATCGTCGCGTTGGCAATGGCGTGCTGCTCGGCCATGGCCCACCGTGGCGAGATCAGCAGCCGGGCGGCCAGGGGTTTCAATGCGGGGGCGCATGTTGCGAAGGAATCCATCAAGCCTTTTCGTGGAGCCGTCTATATCGGGCAGACCTTCGAGATCCCGGCGACCGTTATCGCGCAGTCAGACCACGGCGCTATTACCGTTCTGGCGTCGTTCGCAAGCCCACAGATGAGCCTTAGACGCCATCTCGAAACAGTCGTCAAGCCGTGGTTGGTGGCAAACTCCAGGTGGGTGTTAAGCGACCACAGGCTTATCTCGGGCGCGATCGAGGACATGGACCCGCAAGTGCAATGTGACTTTATCGAGATTCTTGACAACGTGATAGGCGGCACTCGGGACCCGCCAATGAATCCATGGGAGAGCCGACGCGAAGCGATGCTCGATCTTTTCGGCAAGGCCAAGCCCTTCGCCATGACGCCCGCGCTTCAGATTGATAGAGGTAACGCCCGACTGCTCGTAGAAGCCCTAAGCGGCAGGTGGAGCTACGTTCAAGAGAGGCGGGATAAGCGAAACGTCTGGTACTACGTGGCGAATGCGTTTTCCCTTTGCGTCGATAGAGTAGCGCCGGGGGCGCCGAGCGGCGCGGATGACTACCAAGTCATAACCGCCCTGGGTGAGGTTCGCCGTCACCGGTAGGGCCGCCGAATGATCTAGCCGGGGGCGGCGCTACCTGAGAGAGCGCTGGATGCCGGCGCCGTGGTGGGGAAGTGAAAGCATTCTTGTGCCCCCGCTGTTGCCTTCAATTCCCTCAACTGCCCTCACGCTGTACCCCCGTGTACCCTTGCGTACCGTTACGTTCTGTTGCGTAGTGTTGACACGTTCCGGCTGATCGAATACGGTTTGATTTAGCCTAAATCGTAGGGGGGAGTAACCTATGATGAGCGCCGAGGAAAGAGTCCGCATTTTACGAGAAGCCAAGCCGAATACTTGGATCGCGTTTTCAGAGGACGAGTCAAAGGTCGTGGCCTATGGCGACAGCTATTCCCAGGTCGTTAAAGCTGCCGAAGATCTAGGCGAAAAAGAGCCTCTCATTGTTAAGACCCCGGAGAATTGGAATCCTAAGGTGTTTCTTTTCGCCCGGTGAAATATCCCTACAAGCCGTTTCCCCTTACTATACCTGATCCCGTTACCAAGCAGGATTTTGCCTGGCGTCCAGCCATCAAGGTTTTACTCTGGTATAACCATCAGCGTAGTGCGCCGTTAGAGTCGATCCTGGACACCGGTGCTGACCACTGCATTTTTAGCGCAGAAATTGGAGAATCCTTAGGAGTTCCCGTAGCCAAAGGCGTCCCGGTTCCCTTTACGGGGTTTGTCCGAGACGCCAACGCTACCGGCTTTTTGCACAGGCTTAGTATTACGGTTGCTGCGCAGACGTTTGAAGCGCCGATCGTGTTTGCGTATGGCCTGACTGCAATCGGAATCCTTGGTCAGGTTGGCTTCTTCGATCACTTCGTCGCAACTTTTGATTGGACTCCTGATCAGCCTTGTTTCGACGTGCAGAGAATCCCCAGCAATTAGGTTCGCTTCATCCGGGAGCGGAGAAGTGACAGATCAAAAAACCTTCCGGCATTACCGGCGCCATAAGCGAGCGGCAACCAAGTACTGTCAAGGCCCAAGCGCTCCGATTCGATAGGAGATCAATGAAAACTAAGGTGTTCTTTCGGGATGTGACCGAATCATAGACGGGGTTTTTTATTAGCAAGGTTTTCGAGGGAGTCCATGTGGACGGACGGGCGCGAAGCGCGTCGGGTGGGCCAGAGGTACGGGGACCGGCAGAGGGAGAAAGGGGGCGGCGGCGCGCAACGTGGGTTGTGTGGCGGGTGTTGTGTTGGGGGCGTGGTGATGTTTGGCTGTTGCATTTGTACTTGCTCGATTGATTAGTGCAACGTCTCGTCTCCTAAGAACAATGCGATAGGACTGCCGAAGTTTCTGACATGAATTGATTGAGAAGTTATTATCGTCAAGCATCAAGCACGTCGGCATACCCCCCATACCCGGTTCTAGGACGGAGGAGGTAGCCAGACGCAGCGCAAAAACAAAAAGGGCCTCTGCGGGCGCTAGGCGAGGCATTAACGAAACTTTCCAGGCGTAGTTGAGCCAATGTCCAGAGGCAAACGCACCGATCCCGCTGTGGCGGTTTTGGTGGTGGTAATGGCTGACATGGGTTTTGAACCGGGGATGATTGCTGAGCTGGCGGGCGTTCCGAGGGGAACGGTCAACGACATCATCTTTGGCAATGGCCCCTGGAGTGCGACGCCAGAGAGCGAACTGACGGAGAGAACACGGCTTCGAGTGATTCAGACAATTGACAGCGCGGCCTACGGTCTAGGAATGAAGGTGCTTGCCAAGATCAACGAAAAAACCAAGACGGCATCCGTTCCAGAGCTGCTGTCGATCGCGGGCGCTATGATCGAGGTCGGGAAAGGAGATAGTGAGAGATGAACGCGGAACAAGAAAGGAACACGGAACGCTATCTAAGCACGGGCGACTTGATGGATATTCTCAGCATCAGCCGGAGCACAGTTTACCGGCTGATGGCCAAAGGGATGCCGAACATCATGGTCGGAACTGTTCACCGGTTCCCGATGACTCAGGTTGTGGGCTGGCTGGAAAACCAGAGGGGAAACAAAATGAATAATGGAGAAACACAGAAGGCGGAGATTTTGTCGTAGGAGGTCAAGTGGATCTCACTTTAACGTCTTGGCTGAGCGGCGTCCGCGTCCGTCTCAACCCAACTGTTAGGCTGCGGAAATGACTCGCCGTTTCACCAAGCTCAAAAGGTCTTCAAGACCCGTCAG
>Ga0214473_10007060_pt1 | contig 13359 bp, 8 predicted proteins | sample RVTome_7_FD_203509 | JGI IMG/M metagenome (GOLD analysis project Ga0214473, IMG submission 203509) | Soil microbial communities from uranium-contaminated site in the Upper Colorado River Basin, Wyoming, United States - RVT98D197 | ecosystem: Environmental > Terrestrial > Soil > Contaminated >...
TGACCGGTGCCGGCTCAGCCGGCCCCCACCCCTCTGATCCGTCGCTCCGTCTCGGTGGCCTCGGCCGCCACTGCTCACCCCGGAAAATCCGAGCCACGCACGCTCACCGGAAGGACACGAGACAGCTAAGACAGTATCTATTCCTACTTCAAAAGCTTGAGATAGTTACGAAGTTTCCATACGGTCATTCTGATTCTCCATACTACCTCCTTTCTCAGGGCACACCCGATACACCAACCCCCCAGTCCTATCTCCACTACAGTTTCGTGCCGGGCACGCGGATCAAGGATCGTTCCCGCTGGCAGTTGAAGTTTAGAGAGCTGGATCTCTTCAAGGACGACCGGAAGCAGGCTGCGCTGCTTGCGTATGAACGAGGCCGCGCCACAGGGGCGGCGGCGACGGCGAGCTAGGGCGACGATGGAATCAATCGTAAGCCGACTCTCTCGCGACCTCCTGATTCCAGAGGCCCAGCTTCGTTCGCTCGCTAGGAGCGCACCGTATCGGTACAAAGTCTACACCATTCCGAAGAAAACGGCGGGTGAGCGGCGAACCATCGCGCAGCCGGCGAGAGAAGTGAAGATCCTGCAGCGTTGGATCGTTGCCAATGTCCTGGCCGACTTTCCAGTCCATCCTTCTGCCACAGCCTACCTGAAGGGTCGCAACATCCTGGATAACGCGCGTCGACATTTAGGTACGCGGTTCCTCTTGAAACTCGACTTCAAGGATTTCTTCCCGTCTATTGTGTCCGGTGATCTCAGGGTCTGTTTGCAAGCACGCAACCTCGAGCTCTCCTTGCCGGACTTGGACGTGCTTTGCCGAATCCTCTTCTGGCGTCCGCGAGGGACACGGCAGCTGAAACTTTCCATAGGTGCGCCCAGCTCGCCAGCGCTCTCAAACGTCTTGCTTTACGACTTCGATAGCCGGATCGCCGCATGCTGCGATGAGCGAGAGGTACGCTATACAAGATATGTTGACGATCTCACGTTCTCCTCGAATATCCCTGGCTCCTTGCAGGAGATTCATCGCGCGGTACGGGAGATATGCGGCTCGATGCGCTCGCCCCAGCTGCAACTCAACGAGGCGAAAATGGTCGGGACCTCGAAGAAACACCGAAGGCGGGTCACGGGTTTGCTCCTGACTAATGACGGTGAGGTCTCGCTCGGCCGTGACAAGAAGCGAGCGATACGGGCCGGTGTGCATCAATTCTCCCAAGGCCGGCTCGATCCGCCAGCAGCAAGGCGCCTAGGCGGCCTAATTGCTTTTGCTCACAGCGTCGAGCCAGACTTCGTGGCACGTCTGATAGGCCGATATGGTGTAGACGTCTTGGACAGGCTTCGGCATGGGGGGTGACAGAGGAAGCTAAGGATTGTGTTGGTCCGGCTACGGACGAGCTGTACTCTCTAATCCGAGCTTGCCCTCGCGCATGCGCACGATCGAGACGCCAGGGTCGTGGTCACGAAACGCCTCAGCTACCCACGGGTGACACGTAAACAAGAGAATCTGGTAGCTCGCCGCCAATTCGGAGATCGCGCGGATGGCCCTACTCGCCCGTGCGGGGTCAAAGTTGACCAGAATGTCGTCCATGACAATCGGGAGTGGCTCCTCGTTGGTACGGTGGTTGACGATGTATCCGAAGCGCAGAGTGAGGTAGAGCTGCTCCTGGGTGCCCCGGCTCAGAATCTCAGGCGTTAAGTTTGCACCCTCTGCCGAGATGATCTCCAAAGCTCCGTCCTTCGCTCCCAGGTGAGACCGAACTTCGATGTAGCGGCCATCGGTGATGACCTTCAAGTATCGGCTGGCGTCGAGCAAGACCCGCGGCTGTCTTTCTCGTTCGAACCGCGACTTTGCTTCCTCCAAGACGTAGCGGGCGATGGCGTAGCGTCCCCACCGCAAGGCCAGTTGCTCGATCTCGGCCCGGATTCGTTCTTCTTCACTTCGCCATCGCGCAACGTCGTCGGACGAGGCCAGAGCTGACATCTCCTGCTCAAGACGCGCCTTCTCGTTCCGCAACTGTTCGATCCTAGATCCGCCAACCTCGATCTCCTCGGCGAGATTCTTTTCCCGGGCTTCGATATCCTCCAGGGTGACGCCCGTTAAACGCGCCCCGATCACTTCGAGGTCTGTTTCACCGGATGTTTCCATCAACGTCTGGCGTGCCACAGCAATGCTCTGGAGAATTTCCTCCCTCGATGCGTGTTCGCGGGCACGCCGGCGGAATGATTCCTCGTCGTCCACCGAGGCTGCTGCCAGGAGCCCGGCGAACTCCCGCTCGGCCTCTGCCAACGCCTGAGCGCTGATGCTGACTCGCTTCTCTACGGCGCTCACCTCGGTCTCGATGGAACTCTTTCGCTTCGCTTCTGCCCCCGCTTGGGCACAGTCCTCCGCCAGACGTCGCAGTGCTTCGGCGAGCGTCGCCGAGTTTGGTGTTACCCGGTCGAGTTTCGAGAAAAGTAGTCCTGCCTCCTCGTGGTAGGCCCGTTGGTCCTTCTCCAGAATCTGCAACTCCGAACGAGCTGCCATGAGGCTGGTCGAGATCTCCAAGATCTGCCCCACCTTCTGAAGGGCTTCGAGAGCCGTTGCCTCGGAGAGCCCGGTGGTAAAGCCGTGCGCTGTGAGCCAGCCGTCCCACTCCTCCTCGATGCTCCGTTGGTGCGCTTTCGCATCCTTGAAAGCCTGCTCGGCCTCATCGAACTTCCGCTGCGCGTCTTCTCGGCTTCTGGCCTCGCGATCGAGTGCAGCTTGGGCTATCGCGCGTTGCTTGGCCACTTGGGTGGCACCCTCTGCCTCGGCGAGCAATCGGTCGACAGCGTCGAGAAACTCCGCCGGGTTGCGCTGCCAGGCGGCTGCGAGTGACTGTACCCCGCGGGCGTGATCCACATAGTTGTCGATCGTCTTGCGGAGGGCCTCTGCCTTTGTCTCGTCCTCGTGAATCTTTCGAATGATCTGGCGAGCGCTGTCGATTCGCGGAAGCAGAACCACCGCCACCGTCCGGGGCGAAGGCAATCCGGAAAGTCCGAGGGCGGCGACCTCCTCCGCCCACGATGCCTCCGCCACGGCCCGCAGCCGGGAGCATTCCTCCACGGCGGTGATAGCTATGTCTCTCGCCGCGGTCGCCGTCGCCAACCTCTTCTCGACGATCGCTAGATCGCGCGCGAGCCCAACTCGCCGATCAAACTCCGCCAACTCCGCGTCAGCATCCGTCTCAGCGACTTCGATCTCCATTAGACTCATGCTCGGCGCCAAACCCAACGCCGCGGCTTTGCGCTGTAGTTCCTGGCGTTGCCGGTCCTTTTCCTGCTCCAAGCGTAACGTTTCCTTTTGGAGTACCTCTATCTCGGCCAGGAGATCGCGTTGCCTCTCCCGAGCCGCCGCTGTTGAAGCCTGAAGGCGTGCAGCCAGCAGGCGACCTATCGCGATAATCCCAATCCCGACCGCAATCAGCACGATCGCCGCGACGAAAGCTGGGAGCTTCTGCTCAACCGCGATGGCGGCGAGGCCGGCGATGCCACCAAGTACTACGAACACCCAGCCGCCAATCTCCAGCGGCCGCAGGTTGGCAACGCCTTCTGCCCCGGCGGCACGGTCCAACTCACGTCGACGGTCGGCGAGACGCTCGGTGCTGCGCCTGTACTCCAACTCACCAGTGGCGCCCTCGTGGAGATTCGTACGCAGGCTTCGGAGCGCATTCCGGTGCCCCAGTATCTCTTCGCGCGAGGATCGGACCAACGGCTTAGGTGTTACGCTCGCCTGGCGCGCACTTTCTACTTCGCTCGATCCCTCTTTCACCGCCGTCTCGGCAACGTCCCGGCGTGATATCGCCTGACTCAGGTTTGCCTGGCATTCCTCCATGGCGCGCTCGTGTTTGGTCACCCGATCCTGCATGGCCACCGACAGGTCGAACCGGAGAATTGTTTCGGCGTTCCACACCGGGTCGATCGTACTTAGAAGGCGATCGAGTTCGGCACGGCCTCCCCGTACCTGTTCGTCGACGATCGGCAGTTCGCGCACCACGCTGGCAAAATAATCTCGCCCCCTTCGCAAGGTGGCAACTATTTCGGCCGGAAGCCCAGTGTCTGGAGGTAGGCTGTCGACCGTGGCTCGCTCCGCCTTCTCCTTCTCTGCGGCGCGCTCAAGTGTGGTCTGCAGCTCCCGTACACTCGCGTCCAAGCCCTGGCAGTTCTGGCGCGTGCCCTGGAGTGCAGCGGTGCGTTTTCGGATTTCCTCGCGCGTGAAGAGGGACCGGTCCATCGACTGTGCTCGGTCGGCGCTCCATCCGGGCCCGAGCTCGTCGAGAATGCGGTCGAGGGTGGCTTGCAGATCGCGCATCCGGTTCTGGACTTCGGGAATACGCTGTTGCCGCTCCTCATAGACCTTTGCGATCTCACGAAGGCTAGTCACCTCCTTCTCGTAGTCGATCAGCCGCTGGTCGAAGATAATCAGCTTGAGCTGCTCTCGCCGCTCGTTGATGTCCTGCTCGTGACTTCCCAAGACTTCCCTGCGCTCGCGAAGTCGGTCCAACGCCCGCTCGAACCTCTCGATGCCGTTCTCCGGAAATGGCATTCCGTCTACGGAGGGGAGGGCTGCCAACTGCTCTTGGGCGTCGTGCAGCCTCCACCAAGGCTTCCAAAGGTTTTGGAGCCTTTCAAGCGCTCGACGCTCTTCATCCAGACCACGAAGCACAGTCTGCTGATCGCGGATTTCTCGCGAGAGACGATCGATGCCTTCCACGGTCTGCTGGTAACGGTCGAGAGTCCCCAACGCCTCGCGCAATCGCTCGCGTACCTGCTCGAACTCCTGCAGCTTTTCATTGAGCTGGGGCTTCGATCCAGACGGCTTAAAGATTTCTCCGAGCGCTCCGTCGAACTCCGCCTGCACGCGGGGCAGCGCGAGAACCGATGCGCCGGCACTTGCACCGTACAATGCCGCCTTCACCGCATCGCCCTGGAGTGTTTCGAAACTCTGCAACTCACTCAAGCTGAACGCGTACACACTGCGGAAAAGTTCGCGCGTCGTGTGGCCGAGCAGTTCGCGCAACCGCTCCTCTCCTCCCGGGGCGCCGTCGGAGCTCGAAACCGTCACCGGTCCACCGCGTGCACCGCCCCAACGCTCCACTACGTGCTCCACGCCGCTCGTGGTCTGCAACGTGATACGGCCTCCGTGGCGTCCTCCGCGCAACGGTGGATATAGATTCTCCTTTGACCGCCCGTCCAGGAATCCAAACAGGACCGTCCGGATGAATGCCAGCAAAGTCGACTTGCCGGCCTCGTTGTCCCCCAAAACCACCGTCAAGCCGCTGGGCAGGTCGTGAAGAGCTGCGTCAGCGAACGTCCCGAAGCCCTCGATATGGATAGCGCTGATTCTCATGGCAGTCTCGCTGATCGTATGCCGTCCGTGGTCACGAGCTAAACGACTCCAGCCCGTCGACACAAAGCAGCTCCGCTTCGGCGAGCAAACGCCTGAGCCCCTCCTCATCGAGATCGTTCAACGCTTTCTTCGCCCGAGTGTTGCCGTAAAGCGGCAGGAGAACCTCGGTAAGCGGCTCTGTGGTTTGTCCGCTTCGGATCTCTTCGGCGATGCGCAAGACCTCGCCGGCAAGGTCCGGGCTCTTGCGGCGCTGGACGAGGTCCATTTCTGGCAGGCACGCAACTTCTATTCGCTCGACCCAAGCAAAGGGGCTCTCGGCCAGGTGTCGCTCGCGTACTCGTTCGAGGAGATCCGTCAGCTGTCCGGCCCGAGCGAGATCGGCGTACAGAGCGGTACGGCCGACGAGCCGAAGCTGACACACCAGCGCCCGTTGCTCAGACTGTTCTCTGAGACGCTCAATGACGTCAGCGAGACCCTCATCGAGTACGTCGAGTGTCGACATTGAGCTCACATCGACGTCGCGGCTCTCCCAGCGTACAGCGTCCACCGGTACGAACTCGGATGAAATCTGCCTGGATTCATTGACCTCGACAACGAGACATCCACGAGCGCCACATTCACGAATGTTGCGACCCTGCGGATTCCCCGGGTAGGAGACGTGTGGCTCGCGGAGGATTATCTGGCGGGTGTGCACGTGCCCGAGCGCCCAGTAGTTCACGACCGAATCAGTCAGCTCCGCTACTTCACACGGTGCGTACGGCTCGTGTCCGGGCTGGTTGCCGACGTTGGCGTGCAGGAGCCCTATGCAAAAACGGGGGCCGTTGGCAGCCTGTTGCCGGGCTTTCTGGTCCACCTGTTGCGCCAGATTCCGGATCTCTCGCTGCTTCGGATAGCTGACCCCGGTAATGGCCGCGAGCGGCTCTCCTGAACGCAGGGCGTGAACCGTTGTGACTTTGCTGCCAAAAATGTGAACGCCCGCCGGCCAGCTGATAGCAGACGTCCAACCTTCGAGCGGATCGTGGTTCCCGTGCACCACAAAAGACTGCACCCCCTTCTCGGCGAGTCGGGCAAGGCCATCGCGAAATCGGAGCTGCGCCCGCAGGCTGCGATCAGCACCATCGAAGACATCGCCGGCGACCAGAAGAAAGTCGACACGTCTGGAAATGCAGAGGTCGATGATGTTGTCAAACGCCTCGAAGGTCGCCGCTCGGAGCTTCTCGGCAACGATCGGCGAACGAGCCGTAACTCCCACAAATGGACTGTCCAGATGCAGGTCCGCGGCGTGAACGAATGAGAACGGCGGCATACACAACCTCGATCCATCTTTGTCTAGTGCGCCAACCTCGTCGCGGCGCCACCTACAACGAGGCAGGCCCAACACGCTACATGTGGCTTACGCATCGAGATCTTCCGGTCTGCTGCGTGGAGGCACTTCATGCAGTCATCTGATGATAGGCAGAACGAACCACGTCCTGGAGGCGAGTCGGAACATCAGGGCCAGCGATCGCGGAGAAATGATCCAATGCTGCGAGGGGTTTCCCTTTTCGATCGCCTTGAGCTTTCGACACAGCGGCCACACTCTCGAAATCAGGCGCAAGTATCTCGATATGCCCCAGACCCGTGTCTACCATTCCCTGGATTTCTGCGTTCAGGGCAAACGTACGCTGTTTGGCCTTCTTCTCGCCGCCCCACTCGGCAGGAGTGGGGTCTGGAAGCGCATCTTCGTCGTGGACGACGGCGTAAGATATCTGGAACGCGTTCAAGAGTGTTATATACAGCGGTAGGTTGTGCTTGCCGCCGCAATCGATGACCGACACATCTGAGTCTAAGCAGTCCAGCTTACTCGCGAGAAAAGGGAGAAGAGTTGCCTCCGTCTCTCCCTCAACGAGCAGTACTTTCTTTGCAAAAAATAATTCCCCGCGGTCAGGGTTAATCCAGGATGCCAGGTGAAAACGATTCTTTCGATCACTTGCGTCATCCCCCTGAAATAGGTCCGTCGTGCATTGGCGAATTCGAGTTCCGTCTTCGGCCTTTTCCTTGACGGCAATTGCAATAGAAGGATACTGATCCAAATTGACGAAGTGTGTCGAGTGCGTGCACAAGAACGCCTGATGCCCGGAGGCCGATGCAATTTCTGTAATCGCGTCCGCCAGGCGACGCTGAGCATGGGGGTGAAGGAAAAGCTCCGGCTCCTCGATTGCGAAGATCACCGACTCAGAGGCCTTCCGTGGTGTGGTGCCGGTTCCTTCCTCGGGGACCGCGCGTAAGGCCTTCGCCCACGCACGTAAGAGAGCAAAAATCACGGCGCGCTGAAGGCCGTGTCCCTTTCGGTCGGCCGTGGTTCTCAGCCCATCGTCGATATGAAGCTGCGTTCCTAGCTCGAAGATCTTCTCCAATTCTGGTGGTGTGACCTCGATGCTAACCTTCACGCCCCATGCTTTGAGCTCTCCATCGATGCTTTCCTCCATCCGTTGGAGCTGGGTGGGCCGAGTAGCGTCCGCTGCGCCGCTGGCATTCAATGAGTTGACCAGCGACTCCAGGTTCTTGCGAAGTTCGACAAACTGCGGGTCACGAGATGCCATCTCTTGAACCGCTCGCTGCAGGAGACGCCCAAACATCGTCGTCTTCGCCACCTTGGTTTCGTCGGAAAGATCTCGAATGGCTGGTAGCAAGTAGAAATCCGGCAGAACACCACTGGCCACGTTCTTCAGTCCCAGCAATGGCCCATCTTCCAGCGTTTCGCTTAGCGTGAGATCCGCTGCATGTTCGGTTCTATATTCCGTCTGAAACTCTTCGACCTGTGCCTTGGTGATCTTACCCTTGGACTCAAGGAGCTTCTTGAGTGCTGGTATGGTTGCTGACTCCTTCTCCACATCCTCACGCTTGAGCAGCTTCGGAATACCGCTGCCTTTTAGCCACCACTCGGCTGGTTCGGATGCGTAACCACGGTACCCTGTCTCGACGCTATTGTTATCGCCCAATCTCGCTTCTTTGCGAATCTTCACTGTGCCGGTTGGCCTCACGTATTTCTGGAAAGTCGTGCGCTCCTGTTCCGTTAGCTGGTCGAACTCCAACTCGACCCACAAGTCCGCATCATCGGACGATCGGAACGCAAAGAAATCTTCCGCCGAGAGTTTACTGGAAGAGGACAGCGCGAATTCAATCGCCCCGAGGATGTTCGATTTTCCATGGTTGTTCGGACCCAAGAGCACCACGAGTGACTGACAATGAAGCTCCATGTCCCTGATGCTGCGATAGTTGTGAACCCGAACGTCCTTGATTCGCATCTCTCACCTCTTGCCCGTCAACTGAGTGGTCAGCCCGTGCAACGTCATGTTCTCGGTGATCACGTCGTGCGGGATCAGAGCATACTTCCACGGCTTGCCGTTGTTGCTGGCTTGGTCTGACGAGTGGCGACACCATTGCGCCGCTGTATCCTTCTTTGCTTGGACCTCGGGAGCGCCCATTCCGCTCCGCGCCTTAGATTCAAGCATATAGATACGGGAATCCGTTTCGGCGACGAAGTCGATTGCAAGACATGGGGGTTGCGCAGCTTGCATGCCTACCCTCGGATCACCGCATAAACGCCGGCCCGGAGGGTCATGTGGTGTTCACCTTCCATCGTGTCGTCAAGTCGCTTTTGTCACAGATCATCGCCGCTGATACCGCCAACGACCTGCAACGTGCGCCAACTGTTCTGATGACATCGCGGCGCTCTGCCATCCTTTATCGAAGTCTATGTCGTTGGAGTTCGAGAGTTGTCCTCCGTCAAGTCCCTGATCATGCTCCGGCAGACGCAGCTCGCCGCGCTCGATCATGCCGACGAGTTCTTCGACGGAAGCTTCAGCTTTCGCCATCGGATGTCGCCGCGAGATGCTCCGTAACTTCCTTTGCGATGCGCTCGGACAGTTCGTCCCCCTGTTCCTCGCGGACGATGACCTTCTCCACCGGGATCTTGCCCAGAATGCTAAGCGCGCTGTCGAACGCTGCGCTGAGTTCTTCATCCTGCGGCTGCCCGACGAGCAGGTAAAGCCGGAACTTCTCCTCGGCATTCGCGATGCTGGTGATCCGGCCGAGCCACCGATGATCCTTGTCCTTGATAGAGTCTGCCGAACTCAAGTCGAAGGACAGCGGCTCCAGGCAGTGGAGCAACCCATTCCGCCAGGTGTGTTCGAACGCGATTTCGTCGTCCGGAACCGTGATCTTTCTCGGCTCGAAATAGTGCAACAGCTGCCTGGCTTCGAGCGTTCGTTTGAAATGGCGCCAGACGTCATCTTCCGTACGCCGCTCTCTGCCCGCTTTGTCTTCGTAACTCATCACCATCCGGTCAAAGAGACGCTCCAATTCGTTGGCCGGATCGGAGGTTCGACCACTGCCCATCGGTGCCCACTGCAAAGCGCTGTCGTCTGCCGGCAGAATGCGTCGTGCCAATTCTTCCACGGTCTTGACGGGCTCCAGCGGCAACTCGGTGGCCAATTGCTCCCCCAGCTCCTCAAAGCGAGCCTGGACGTGGCGCATCAGAGACTTGAAATGGTCCGCGTTGATGCCAGGAAACACCTTGTTCAGGCGTCCATAAGTGCTGCGGCATACGGCGCTGGCGTACCGCGCCTCCGGTGCGTACAGAGCCACGCCCACGTTGACGAATTCGCCGCTCGTGGTGTCGTGAACGTAGCGCAGAACGGTGTAGGTGTAGGAGATCAACTTGCTCATGCCGATGCCGTCGCCGCCCCACGCCGGCTGGATGCTTGATCTTCGTGCATTGCCGAGACCCCAACGAGGTCGTCGAGATGTATCTTTGGTAGGCGTCGCAATTCGGCCCATTTTGGCGGTTCATTTCCGCCGATCTTGAGCTCAGACAAACCGTGCCGCCGACGCACGCCAGTGTAGAATGAATAGTCCAAGAGGTACGCCTCGTACCTAACGCCCGCATGGTCCGGTGTGATACTTGGCTGAATCAGATGTACCAGGCGGAGGTCAACCAACTTTTGGAGAGCCTTATAGCCTTCGTGTTTGATGTCCTTTTGGATAAGAAAAGAATTCCGCTTGTGCTCATCGAGGACCGCAGTCTGCAGACGATCCAGTGTCTCCTGCAAAGCGGCACCACCGTCACCGACGTCCTGCTCCAGCTCTCGAATCTTTTCCTGGCCGAACTCGCCGACGGCCAGGTTAACCTCCTGCACGCCAACTCTATTGCGGCGATGCTGCTTGGCGAAAGCGACTGACCGCTCAAACAATGACAGGAAGTCCCGAGCCACGCCGGCCGAGCACCACACGAGCCGATCGATTGCCGAATTTGGGATGATTTCGGTTATCCGTTTGACGCCGCATGCGAGAAGGAACTGGCCCAGGATGCCACTCAGGTGGTCACGCGCAGTGGCGGGGTGCTCCAGCGTAAGATCGAGGGGGACAAGCTGAATGTCACCCGGTTGTTGCAATCCTACCTTCTCGACCGGGGCATAGAGCTGTAGCAGATTCTTGACCCCAGCAATCTTCAGCCACCCTCCGGCACCTTTCAAAACGGAGTGAACTAGATCGAAGAGCGACGGCTGCAACGCCGTGCCAAGCAGATGGGCGTCATCGAGAAAGACAAAGAGATTCCTTCCACCCTCACTCGTGAATCTTCTGACGCATCGGTGCAGTTGCGGCACAAGGCGCCTGACAGCATCAAGTCCGTCGCCGATCAAATCTCTTTGGCGTTCCAACTCGGTCAATCCGCTCTCCAGGGCAGCGGTATCTACCGTCGAGAAGTGTTTCTTGGTTGAACGCACGGCTCCTTCAAACACGTCCGCGAGCACCTCGACTGCAGCTCTCGCGTCTGACCGCCGGTGGTAGGCTTGCATGTCCAGCCATACAGGAACGTGACCGTCCCGAAGGACACGACGGTTTGCGAGCAGAATCAAACTCGACTTGCCTACGCCGCGTCGCCCAAGAATTGCGTGGTTCGCCGGTTGAACCACCTGACGTTCCTCTCCGCCCCGAAATGGGACGAAGTCGATGAGAAACCCAGCCTCGGCTGCATTGCTGGTCACGCGCAGCGATCGCGTGATCAACGACCGCAGGAGATCGACTTCCTTCGATTCGATGAACGGTTGTTTGTTTTCTGCGTCTAGGAGAAGCCTCCCGTGAAACGGGTTGTCACTGGGCAACTCGTGATCCAGCTGAGCCAAGGCCTGACGATACAAGGGCGTGTCTCTCCCGACAAGAAGGTGCAGAAACGTTTCCGGTCCGGCGGCTTGTTCCCGAGTATCGATCGAGAGCAAGCCGGTCAAAGCAAGGAATCTATCTCGAATGGCGCTAATCCCTTCGTCACTGGTCTGTGCGTCGTTCATAGAGGGACACCCCTTCCCCGAAGATAATGCTTCGATTGTTGCAGGAATTCAGCGGTGCGATCAACGGCTGTGGACGCGGAGCAGCTCAACGCCTTGCGCACATGGTCCCAGGGTTCGTAGTCCGCCAGATTACGATCGTGCCGAAGCTCCACCAGGAAGGTCGACCACTCGGCGCGTTGCGGGAAGTCCTCCGGGAGATCTCCAACGTGCTTGTGATCGTCTGCGTCGAGCTTGACGGACCCGTTCACGAAGTAGCGGACACACTTGGAAGCGTTGTATGCCGCATAATACGAGCGAGACACGATCGATCGCCAGTCCCGCGGTGACATGTTCAGGCGCTTGGCGATCTGCAGGTGATGCTGCCCGAGGCGAAACCACCGCTTGCAGACACCCGCTGCCGCGCGGTCGAACCAAGACAAGTCCGCACCGGCGGCAAATGAGTCTAGAATCTTTCGCACCTCCCCATGATTCCGAAGCTTCAAGAATAGGTCTTGCGTTGGCTGCATGCGCATTCCTCTACGTGGGTACTGTGTAGTACATTACCACCGTCAATCTTCGTTTACTAGAAAAGCTGGATCGTGCCCTCGTGCGTTCTGGCAGAGAGCCTCTTGGCACGCACTGGAGAAGCTTGCGACGCGGCCCGTTCGTGATTGAGCGCCAGCAGGCGGCGCAGCACTTCTTTGCGTGCCGCAGGGCTGATGGTGTAGCGGACACGGTCGTTCTCGGGGAGGGTGTCGACTTCGTGGAAGTCGTGGCCAAGGTCGAGGTCCTGCCAGCCGTAGGCGTCTCGGATGGCGAGGTCGAGCTCGCGGTGGAGGCGGCGCAGCTCAAGCAGGCCCTCGTAGCCGCGCTCGGATTCGTCCTCGGGCTTCTTGCTGACCTTGGCGACCTTGGCGGGCGAGAGATCGCGGGCGTGGAAGAGGTTGTAGATGTCGGTGAGGCCGAGCCAGAGGGAGAGCATCAGCGACTTGCGGTGCTCGTGATAGCGCTCACCGATCGCGCAGAGCGCGAGCGAGTGGCGAATGGCGAGCGGTAAGCGGTCAGCTACACCGCTCGCTGCTGGCTGCTCGCCGCTCACCTCCCACAGGCCCTCAGGGAAGGCGAAGGTCTCGAAGCAATCCGACGGCGAGTAGCGCAGTCGTGTTTCAAGCGCCCCGCTGTACTTGCGTACCCAGACCTCATGCAGGGTCGACTGCACGACGGTGTAGAGGTCCCAGCGGTCGGTGGTGAAGACATCGACTGTGTCCAAGAACACATAGGTGCTCGGGAACTCGGAAAAGTTAAGGTACTTGGTGGTGCGGGCGGTAACGAAGCAGCGGGACACCTGTCGAAGTGCCGCCGTCAGTTTCCGACGGGGTTCCGCATACTGCCACCAACGCTCGCGATACAGTGGCCGGTTGTCCTGCGCGCGCACTGGTTTGACTAGTCTCTCCAGACGGTCCAGCGCGGCGCCGAATTCCTTCGCTCTCTCCAATGGCCAATCAGAGAAGTTGATGATCTGCCGCCCGGGGGATTGGTCAGGCCGATTGTTGATCTCCTGGCCATTGGTTACCGGAACGACTACCTGAGCAAGGCGTGGCTCGCGGCCCCTCATGGCTTCCGCATCTTCGTGCGACAGCAGAAAGCCGTCTCCGAGAAACTTCACCCCCTCAAAAACGCGGTTCGC
>Ga0214473_10007061_pt1 | contig 13359 bp, 18 predicted proteins | sample RVTome_7_FD_203509 | JGI IMG/M metagenome (GOLD analysis project Ga0214473, IMG submission 203509) | Soil microbial communities from uranium-contaminated site in the Upper Colorado River Basin, Wyoming, United States - RVT98D197 | ecosystem: Environmental > Terrestrial > Soil > Contaminated >...
TCTTTTTAGCAATCATCCTGAGAGAGGAACGGTGGCTGTGGAAAAGGAAAGAATTTTAGTGGTAGATGATGAAGCAAACGTTCGAGAGACGGTTTCTAAAATTGTCGACCTCATTGGCTATGAGGTGGTTACCACTGGAAGCGGGCAAGAAGCTTTGGAAATTTTAAAGAATGAACCCTTCAGCATCATGATTACGGATATTAGGATGCCGGAAATGGATGGTTTTGAATTGATGAAGGCAGTCCGGAGTCATTTCCCAGACACCTATATCATCTGTATGACCGCTCATGGAGGTTCCTATACTTATACGGATGTGGTCGGCGTGGGAGCTACGGACTATATCTCCAAACCCTTCACCATCGACGAGATGAGAGCAAAGTTGAGTCGGGTGATCCATGAGAAAAACCTCATCTTAGATCTGACCCAGAAATCGAAGGAATTGGAGAAGGCCAATGCAGAACTGAAGCGGCTCGACCAATTGAAGTCTACTTTCATCTCCAGCGTTTCCCATGAACTTCGAACCCCTCTTACCGTTATCAAGGAATTTATCTCCCTCATGCTCGAAGGACATGTGGGGAGTCTCACGGAGGACCAGAGAGAATATTTAAGTATTGCCAATAAAAATATTATGCGGTTGACGAACCTGATCGAAACACTTCTCGATTTCTCCAGGATCGAATCCGGAAAGGGTTTGAAACTGAGGTTTGAGCCAAGCCGTCTGATGGAAGTTGTCGAAGATGCCGTGATGACTTTCTCTCAACAGATGGAAGAAAAGAGGATCACTTTTGAGAGTCGGCTCGATCCGGATATCCCCATCCTTTTGATCGACCGTAATCGACTGGTGGAGGTCTTCATCAACCTCATCGGCAATGGGATTAAATTTACACCTCCGGGAGGAAAGATCACCATTGATTCGAGAGGACTTACAGAGAAGCGGGATTATTTGAAGATCGTGGTGACCGATACAGGGGTGGGCATCTCGCCGGAAGACTTGCCCAAAATATTTGACCGCTTCTATCAAGGAGAAAGAACCCAAGCAGGGGTTATCACAGGGACAGGATTAGGACTTGCTATTGTCAAAGAAATCATCGAAGGTCATCAGGGGTTTATTCACGCAGAGAGCAAGTTTGGAAGTGGCGCTTCCTTTGTCTTCACCATTCCCGTTTTTGGGATAGAGACCATTTATCATCTCCTTCTCAACCCGATGCTCGAGGAAGCGGAAAAGGATAAGGCCCCATTCTCAATGATTCGAATTGAATTTTGGGACCAAAGGACCAAGCGGGAGTCTGAACTCAGCCATGAGTCTTGGGAAGGGGTGATGTATGCACTTCAAAAGATGGTCCGTTTTGTTGACACAGTGATTCCTTTCCAAAACAGTGCGGTTTATATTTTCTCTTTCAATGATAAGAAGTCTGCTAAGGAGATCGCCGAAAGGATCCAGGTGAAATTGACTCAGGGAAGCTATATTCAAAAAGGGATAGATGTTCAATTCAGAACCTACACTTACCCGAAAGATACCCATATCAAAGAGGATTTCCTGAAAGGGTGCCGCTTACTCCTTAAAGAGGGTTGACCCGTTCGACCATGCTCAGGGTCAAACCCTCCTCTCGCTCAAGGGACTGAGAGGGTATGAAAAAAGTTTGGATCATCTTCTTGGTGTGGATTTTTTTCTTCGTCGCTTGTGAGAAGAAATCTCCTCCTCCACAAGGAAAATCAGAGAATCCATCTTTTCCGAAGGTCATTGTGGAAAAGGGGAAGATTGAGAAAGAACAGCCTCTCCCGCCGGAGGTGAAGATCAAGCTGAAGAAAGATGGCAAAGATAGCTATTCCTGGGAATTGACTGGTTCTGATGTGGATCAAATATTAAAGGTTAATGAAAAGCTTAGGAAACAATTGGAAGGAGAAAAGGCCAGATAGCTGCGGCCTAAGGCAGAGCGTTAAAACGATAGGCGTGGTTTGCTATGTTCCCAATGTCTTGCGGTTCAATATTGTGGGGGTTAGATTCGTTACATAAAATGGGGTAGGAGGTCGGTATGGAATGGTACCTTGAGCAAATTTTTAAAGAACTTCCTTTTGGGATCGCGGTTGCAATCGTTGTCTTCTTGGGTATCCTTTTGGTTATTTGGCTTCTTCTTCCCCTCTGGGTTTTATTCATTCAGTGGAATACGGGTAAGATCAAGGATGAAATTCGAAATCTCGTCGATCAGCTTGAGAAAAGGCAATGGGATGAAAAAGGAAAGGAGATGGTTAGGCCAAAGGATTGAAGGGATTCTTTCCATTCTATTTTTACTCTGGGTTCCCATCGCGTTTTCTCAAAGTGCCCTGAAGATTCCTCTTTACATCCATCACCGGGAAATCTGGGTAGAGGTGGCCCAGACCCCAGAAGAGAGGGCCCATGGATTAATGGGCAGAAAGCATTTGGGCAAGGATGAGGGGATGGTCTTCATCTTTGAAATAGAGGGTTACCACGGATTTTGGATGAAAGATACCCTCATCCCTCTGAGCATCGCTTTCATCGACAAGGAGGGCCGGATTGTTTGGGTTACAGATATGAAACCTCTGAGCTTAGAATCCCATCTTCCGCCGAAACCTATCCTCTACGCTCTGGAGATGAATAAAGGTTGGTTCACTAAAAATTCGATCAAAGTAGGGGATGTCGTGAGGTTCTCGAAATAATAGGGTTCTAGGATTCGAGGATTCAAGGGTTCAAGTATTTTTTTGTATTTTCACTCGATCACTCGACCCCTAGACCCCTTGAACCCTGGGCCCCTCAGGAAGTTTGATAATCCCCGATCCAGCAGTAGAGACAGAGTTTATTTCTGGGGAGACCGATCGCTGATAACCCCGATGCCCAGATGGCCTTTCATTTCTTTATAATCATCGTAAAATTTCGATTTGAATTGGGATTGAGTGATATCATGAATGGAGCGATAAAATTGCTTTCCGTAGACGGCCATACCCCCATATTCCGTCCCCATATGGGAATGGTAATCGGTTCCGTAAAGCAAGTCATCTGCGCAGTTTTTATTCGATACAATTCCAAAAATTCCACTCATAAGTCCCCCCTTTTTTCAATCGCGACCTTATCCATAGCAAAGGGGATGACCCTTGTCAACCCCGTTGTAAGAAATGCTTTGTGGTTTATGGGTAAAGGTTAGGAAGCCAGTTTGGTCTAGAGTCGAAAGGTAAAGTAAAAATGACCAATCACATAGCCCCTTTGCTAAACGGGCATCTTAACCCTAACCCATGAACCAAAGACTTCTAAAAGCAATAGGGTTAATAGGATTCATAGATGACAGGAGTCCATTGTATAATCAGGGCATCTTCGTTTCCATAATAATTCGGAACCGCACCTGTAATTTGAAATCCCATCTTGGAATAAAAGGCCTGAGCGCCCAGATTGCTTCTTCTCACCTCTGCCCATACCTTTTTAAAATAGGGAATCTTCATCGCCCGCTGGAGGAGTTCTTTCCCAACGCCTTTTCTTCGATGCCGGGGGTGGACGGCGATTGAAATAATATGTCCATCCTGGGAAAAAATGATGTATCCCCAGATCTCCACTTCTTTTTGGTCATAGGTTGTATGGGCATAAACCAAAAAAGTTTTTGGATAGAGGGTATAGAGGTTAAGGAAGATCGTCCAATCGTAAGGTGATTTGGGAAAGGACTGCTTTTCGATTTGGAGAATGGAATCTAAATCGGAGAAAGAGAAAGGTCGGATCATCAGCACTTTTTTGTCCCTGAGAGAATGGAAACCACCCCACCGGTCAATGATTGGGAGTTCACATTTTCCAATCCGACTTTCCTCATGATCTCCTCATAATGTTTTGCGGAGGTAAAGTGGAGAACCGATTCAGGGAGATAAGCGTATGCTCCTCGATCGCCGGAGATGACTCCCCCCACCCAGGGGAGGACCCTTTGAAAATAGATTGGATACAGTCTTCTCATCAGCCCTTTTTGAGGAAACGTAAATTCTAAAACGATCACCTTCCCATCCTTTTTGATCACCCGAATCATTTCAGAGAGGGCCTGCTCCTTTTTCACGATGTTCCTCAAACCAAAGGCGATCATCGAAGCGCAAAAGGTATGATCCCGGAAAGGAAGAGAGAGGGCATCTCCAAGGCTTAATGCAATGGTTTGTGACAGGCCTCTTTCCGAAACTTTTCGCTGGGCTCTCTTGATCATGGGTTCAGAGAAGTCTAATCCCAAGACCTTCCGGTGATGGTCCTCCTGGCGAATCATCTCGATAGGGACATCCCCTGTGCCCGTGGCGATATCCAATATCCATCCTTCGAGCCCTTTCAGCTTCCGGATTGCCATTTTTCTCCAATAAAGGTCCCGCCTCAGGCTGAGAAGATGATTGAGAAAGTCGTAGGTAGGCGCAATATTGTCGAAGAGACTTCGAATCGAATCAGGATGGAGGAAATAGGTTTTCATTGGTTTTTTTTGCAAAGGGAAATTAAGATCAGGCAATCTTAATAAAACTTTTTCCAGGAGTACCACAAATCGGGCATCTATCCGGCGCTGCCTTTTCAACTGTATTGCCGCAAATAGGGCAAACATAATAATCGACGGCTTCATTTTTTCCCAGGCTTTCCGAGGCCTTTGAATAAAGCGAAGCGTGGATCTTTTCCACCTCATTGGCAAAATGGAATGACCGAAGGGCTGCATCGTCTTTCTCCAACTTTGCGGTTTCTATCATCCCAGGGTACATGCTCTTGAACTCATGGGTTTCACCCCCGATCGCATCCTGAAGATTTTCCTTTGTCGATTTGATCCCTTTCAACACCCGGAAATGGTTATGAGCATGGACCGTTTCAGCCTCTGCAGCTGCCCTGAAGAGTTTGGCGACCTGGGGGTATCCTTCCTCTTCAGCCTTCTTAGCAAAAGCAAGATATTTTCGGTTGGCTTGAGATTCCCCTGCAAATGCCTCCTTCAAATTTGATTCTGTTTTTATCCCTATAAAGCCCTCCTTTCTATTTTTAAACATAAAAAATTATAACAGAGTGGATTGGAAACGGCAATTGACATCCTCTGCCAGAGCGAGTAGAATGTGACCGTTTTTTAAAATAGGAAGATAGAAAATGCCGTTTATCATTCTAAGTTTCATCCTTTTAGCTGTCATGGTGCCCTCCAGCTATGGGGAGATGTACAAATGGGTGGATGAGAAGGGGACCATCCATTTTACCGACGATCTTTCGAGCATTCCAGAGAAATTTCGTCAAGATGCAGAAACTCGAAAGCCTCCCAAAGAGATTTCAACCCCACAACCCAAGGAAAAGCCTAAATCCACAAACTCTCCAAAACCTTCTGAAACCGAAGGGATGACCATTGACCTTTTACGAAAAGGGGAATTGTCGTTGGCAGAAGTCATCCTGAATGGAAGGGTGAGGCAGCATTTCATTGTGGACACGGGAGCAAGTTTTACAGTCATGAATCGGGCAACAGCTAAAGAGTTAGGTATCACGATCGATGAAAATACTCCTTTCATCCCAATCTTTACAGCAAGCTCCCTGATCTTTACTCCTTTGGTGACGTTGAGGTCCCTACAGGTTGGTCATGCAGAGGTGGAAAATGTGGATGTTTTAATCCATGACATGCCTTCTGATTCAGCAGGACTTTTAGGAAATTCCTTTCTCAATAAGTTTAAGGTGATGATCGATTCGGTCAATGGAAAGATGATATTGTTTTCTATGCAAGGAATGCCATCCCCCGATCGGCCTGGAGGTTACGGAAGGGATTTTTGGGGGGGCCAGTTTCGTTTCTACAACCGAGTCCTGGAGGAGTTAAAAAAAACAAAACGGAAGTATGAAGGGAGAGGACCAAGTTCTGAACTGACTCGAATCAACAATGCGATCCGGTATTTTGAGAATCAACTGAGTGAACTTGACCGAAAGGCGTCTTTCGCAGGGGTCCCTCGGAACTGGAGAGAATAAGTCAATTGCAGATTGCGGATTGGCGATTGCGGAGTAAAAGAAACGACTTTTAGGAAGATTGGGAGATCTCAAACTGAAAATTAGAATTTCAATCCGAATTCCGCATTCCGATATCCGAAATCGAATTATGGGGTATAGATCACCACCAGGAGTTTAGCCTCTTCGTCGCTGACATTACGAAGTTTGTGTGTGATGCCCGAATTGAAGTGAAGGGTTTCTCCCTTTTTAAGAAGATTTTGACTTTCTCCTACCATCACCTCCACATGACCTTTTAGGACATAAAGAAATTCCTCCCCCTCATGCTTGTAATCGACCATCCTGTGATCCTGTTTGGGATCAATGGTGACGAGGAAGGCCTTCATATGTTTTGTCTCTGCGTCCGGAGTGAGGGTCTTGTAGGAGTAAGCCTGGGTCCGTTTGTAAAAGCTTTCCCTTCTTCTTTTTGCTGAAGCTTCTTGCTCTTCAGCAGAGAGGAAGGAGCCTGCGTCAATCGCAAGAGCCTTTGCGATCTGGATGACGGCCGAGACAGGAGGGATGGCCATCCCATCTTCGATTTCTTTTAAATACCGCTGTGAAAATCCTGTCTTGTTGGCAAGCTGTTCATAGGATATTTTTCTCAACTGGCGAAGTTGTTTCATCTTTGCTCCAAAGGATTTTTCATCGATCTTCTTCGTTGGCATGCCTCCTCCTCGTCCTTGAACTCCTGTGATGCCATCCCATTATATTCCCAATTTTATATTTTTCAACTTAAATTTTCTTATGGATTATAACTCCTCAGAAGAAGGTGTAAAAAATTGGTTTGGTCCACGGGCTCGATTTTTTCACATCTTCCCTTTAAAAAAGGGGGAGTTCATTATCTCCTCCCTTTCATAACCCCCAAATTTATTCTTTGGGTTATTGCTTAATTCATTATATAATGAAGATCATGGAATCGATGGACGAATGGGTGAAGGCGGGGACGATCGAAAATCGATTTGAAGGAGATAGGATTTCTCAAGCCCTTCAAGAAGCTGGGATTCCATTTCTCATCAAATCTTTTCTCGATACCGCTTATGACGGGCTTTACATCCCCCAGAAAGGGTGGGGTATCGTCATGGTTTCTGGGAAAAATAAGGAAGAGGCAGAAAGGCTCATTTCTGAAATCAAAAAAACTTTCAAGGAGGAGGAAGAAGATGAAACTGGGCAGCTTGGATGAGATTTTGAGGTTTGCTATTCGGAAAGAAGCGGATGCAGCGGCTTTTTACAAAATGGCAGCGGATCGTTCAAACCCCGGTATCCAAAAGACCTTTAAGGAGTTGGCCAAGGGAGAGGAAGGACATAAGAAGAAACTTGAGGGGCTTGATCTGAATAAAATTGAAAAGATTAAATTAAAAAAGACCAAAGGATTGGGAATGAGTGAGAGGATGGAGGATGTACCTTATAGCTCAGATATGAGTTATGCGGATCTTCTTCGAATGGCGATCAAAAATGAAGAGAAATCCCAGCGCCTTTACCTTTCCACAGAAAAGATGGTGACAAACCCGAAGTTGAAAAAATTGCTTTTAATTCTTGCTCAAGAGGAATCGACTCATAAAGAGAAATTGGAGAAGATTTATGATGAAGAGATTTTACAAGAATTTTAAAATCCAAATTTCAAAATTCAAGTTGAAATTTGAGTTTTAGATTTGATTGACCTTTGGACTTTGCTATTTGACATTTTGGGAGGTGAGATGGTACCTGGATTGATTGGGAAATCTGAGATGATTGTAAAAAAAGAAGATCTGGTGAGCCAACTGTCAGACATTACTGTTAATGTCCTCTCCACACCGAGGCTGATTCAACTTTTGGAGGCAGCTGCCATCGAAGCGATTCATGAGTTTATTCCCGCAGAGAAAGTGAGTCTTGGGACAGAGGTCAAGATCAAGCACCTTTCCCCAACCCCCCTAGGCATGAAAGTGACTGCCAATGCTATTCTTAAAGGGATTGATAAGAACCGGCTTTTTTTCCTGGTGGACGCCTTCGACGAGTTGGAAAAAGTGGCAGAAGGAGAGCATGAAAGGGTCCTCGTGTCCAAGGAGCGGTTCCTTCAAAAAGTAGAGAAGAAGAGAGTGAGATGATTTCTGCTTCATTCTTTGGTAAGATTCCTGACAGGGTGGAGAAGGCGGTCCATATTGTCAAAGGGAAGAAAAAGACAGAGGGACCTTAAATCAAAGACGGGACCAAGGAATGAAGAAAAATTTTGAGGTCTTGGACCATACAGCAGATATCGGTCTCATTGTTTATGGTGAAGATCTCAAGGGACTTTTTGAAAATGCCGGTGAAGCCTTCTTCCATCTCATCACCGATTTAAAAAAAGTGAGACGTCGGGTCGAGAGACGGATCCATATTGGTGGGGAGAGTCTGGATCGCCTGATGGTAGACTGGTTGAGCGAACTTCTCTATCTTCACGATGTTGAGAATCTTCTTTTCAAAGGGTTTAAGGTTGAATCTGTTGGGGAGGATGGTTTGAAGGCAATCGTCAGAGGAGAGCCGTTTCAGGAGGGAGTTCATGTGATCAAGACTGAAGTGAAAGCCGTGACCTACCATCGGATAGAGGTTCGACAGAAGAATGGGCGATGGAGGGCGCAGATTATCTTTGATCTTTAATAGATGACGATGAACGATAGACAATAGACGATGAACAACAAACAATGGGAGTCAGCCCAATGACACCAGCAGAAAAGATCAAGATTCAGAAGATCGATGATTATCGGTGGCGAATTCCTCGAGAAGGAAAGATGAGGACCGATGGAATCATCTATTCCGATGAGCGGTTGTTCACCGATATTCGAAAGGACCAGAGTCTGGTCCAAGTGGCCAATGTCGCATGGCTTCCAGGTATTGTAGGCCATTCCTTGGCAATGCCGGACATCCACTGGGGTTATGGTTTTCCCATCGGGGGAGTGGCAGGTTTTGACCTGGAAGAAGGTGTTGTCTCTCCTGGAGGAGTGGGATACGATATCAACTGAGGTGTCCGATTGATGCGCTCAGGCTTGAGCCGCACGGACATTCAAGGAAGAATGAGGGAGTTAGTGGAAGGCCTTTTCGTCAACATCCCATCAGGCGTGGGGTCCCATCGGAAAGATCTCAAATTGAATCGGGAAGAGGAGCGACGAGTTTTAAAAAAAGGGGCTCGATGGGCAGTAGAAAAAGGTTTTGGTTCGGCAGAAGATCTTGACCACATTGAGGAACAAGGATGCATCGAGGGAGCAGACCCAGACCGCGTCTCTGAAAGGGCGATGGAAAGGGGCAGGGCCCAGCTAGGGACATTGGGCTCTGGAAATCATTTTGTTGAGGTGGGGTATGTGGCTGAGGTCTTTGATGAAACTGTCGCCCGAACGTTAGGGCTTTGGAAGGATCAAGTCACCATTATCGTCCATACCGGTTCAAGGGGTTTGGGCCACCAGGTTTGTGATGATTACATCCGTGTCATGCTGGATGGCGCCAGGAAATATAAAATCGAACTTCCAGACCCCCAACTCTGTTGCGCCCCTGTTTCTTCACCGGAAGGAGGGAGATATCTCGAAGCGATGGCCTGCGCAGCCAATTTTGCCTTTACCAATCGTCAGATGATCACCCATTGGGTGAGGGAGACTTTTGAACAAGTTTTTAGAAAGGGCCCAAGAGATTTAAAATTGGATTTGATCTATGATGTCTGCCACAATATTGCGAAGATTGAAACCCATACTGTGAATGGAAAGAAAAAGAAGCTCTGCATTCACAGGAAAGGGGCAACCAGAGCCTTCCCCCCAAACCATCCTGATATTCCACCAGATTACCAAGCCATTGGCCAACCCGTCCTCATCCCGGGGGATATGGGGAGATGCTCCTATGTATTGGTGGGGACGGAGAGAGCGATGGAAGAAACCTTCGGAAGCACCTGCCACGGTGCAGGCCGGGTGATGAGCCGGCATCAAGCCATCAAAGCGGCAAAGGGAAGAGCGATTGTAAGGGAATTGGAAGATAAAGGCATCATCGTAAAAGGTGCAAGCCGGGACACCATTGTGGAAGAGATTCCCGATGCTTATAAAGATGTCAATGACGTCGTGAATGTGGTCCATCAGGCTGGCATCAGCCGAAAAGTAGTAAAGCTTGTCCCAATGGGAGTGATCAAAGGATAGTGATTAGTGATCAGTAGGCAGTAAGCTCAAAGTAAAGAATAGTTAAGAGTCTAGAGTTATCAGTTAAGAATTAACGGACACGGACCACGCCTGCCTGCGGTAGGCAGGGACACGAGACACGTTATTTAGTAAGATGAAAATTCTTGCCATAGACATCGGTGCTGGCACTCAGGATATTCTCCTTTTTGATTCACAGAAAAAGACCGAAAATTGTATCAGCCTCGTCCTTCCCACACCATCCAAATTATTTGCGGAAAAACTAAAAACCATCGGAAGCCATGTCTATATCCATGGCGATACGATTGGAGGGGGTTCCCTTGGCAGGGCCATTCTTCGTCATATTCAAAAAGGATATCGGGTGGTGATGGAAGAGTCTGCCGCTTATTCCATCCGCAATGACTTGGATGAGGTCAAATCCATGGGGATTGGAGTAGGGAAGAACCCGGAAACTGACCATTTTGAGGAATTGGAGATTCGAGAAGTGAACCTACTGGTATTTGAAAAATTCTTTTCTAATTTCGGAGAGGATCTCCAGGTCAATGCCATTGCGATTGCGGTTCAGGATCATGGTGTTTCCCCCAAAGGAGTTTCGGACCGAACTTTTCGCTTTGAGAATATGGAAAGGATGATTCGAAAAGATAACCGGCCTGAGACTTTTTATTTCTTAGAGGACTCGATTCCAGAATATTGCCTTCGAATGAGATCAGCAGTTGCCGCGGTGAAAAGAACCTCCTCAGCTCCCGTGCTCGTGATGGATACCTGCTTCTCCGCCATTTTGGGTTGCCTTGAAGAAGTCACAAGGCCTTCTTTGGTTGTTAATGTGGGAAACGGACACACCGTTGCGGCTTTGCTGTTGGAGAGAAAGATCGAAGCCCTCTATGAGCATCACACCCATGAGTTGACCCCTAAAAAATTGGAAAATGATTTGAGACTCCTCATCCGAGGCGAGTTGAGCGGGAGAAAGGTTTTTGAGGAGAACGGGCACGGGGCCTTTACCCTGAAACCTCATCCCGGGGAGGCGGCGGTGATCGTGACTGGTCCTAACCGCGATCTTTTTAAAGAAACCTCCTTCCAATACATTTATGCCGCTCCGGGTGGAAATACCATGATGACAGGGCCCATGGGATTAGTCAGGGCAGCCCAATACCGATTCGCCCACAGGGAGTCTTAATTACAAATTTTAAAATCCAAATGTCAAATGAATGTTAAAGTTCAAAACTGAGTAATTTGATATTTGAGCTTCCGATTTGATTTGACATTTGAACTTTGGCATTTGACATTTAGCTAAGTTAAGGAGGTCTTATGGAAAAAATCTTTTATTCTTCTTTTGATTCGTCCCTTTTAGGAAAGGTTTTCGTTGCCTCTACAGAGAGAGGAGTCTGCATGGTGGACTTTCTCAAATCAGAAAAAACTTTTCTGAAAAGATTGAGGGAGAAATTTTCGGGAAAGCTTATCAGGGACGATCAAAAGAATAGAAATGTTTTGAATCAACTAAGGAAATATTTAAAGGGTGATCTAAAACGGTTTGATTGTAAACTGGATTTAAAGGGGACTTCCTTCCAGAAGAAGGTTTGGTCAGCATTATCAAAAATCCCTTATGGCCAAACACGTTCCTACAAGGAGATTGCACTAGCCATTGGCCATCCAAAAGCCTTCCGGGCCGTTGGAAACAGCAATGGCCAGAATTCCATCCCATTGATTATTCCTTGCCACAGAGTGGTTGAAAGCAATGGAGGCTTGGGCGGATTTGGTCATGGAGTTACGATAAAAAGGCGGTTACTGGATTTCGAAAAGGCCCATGGATTTTGATGAGTTTCTCAAAGAAGTTGCTCCCTCCCTTGGCCTTCATTGGCGGCCTTTTCAGAGGGGAGGGATTAGGCGGAAGGTCGAAAACCGGATCGTCCAAGTCGGGCTGTCTCAATTTGAAGATTATCTGTCAAAAGTTAAAAACGATCCTGCAGAACAAAGTCACCTGTCAAAAATCCTCACCGTAACCATTTCAAGGTTTTTCAGAGACAGGGAGGTCTTTAGCATTATCGAAACTTCCCTCATTCCAGCGATGATTAAAAAAAGGGATGAAGGTGATTTTAAAATCTGGTCGATTGGGTGTGCCAATGGTGAAGAGCCTTATAGCCTCTCCATGTTATGGGAGGAGAAATTTGGAAAAAGACGGTCACCCATCAGTCTCTCCATCTTGGCCACGGATATTAATGAGAGGCTTCTTGAGAGGGCCAAGGAAGGGAAATATAAGAAAAGCAGTCTAAAAGAGGTTCCGAAGGAAATCTTTCAAAAATTTTTTAAGATTGAAAATGGATTATATGTTCTGGACCCATCCATCCGGGAGAGCGTGGACCTCAGAAGACATGATATCATTCATGAAGAACCGGTCTCGGGGATGGATATTATTTTGTGCCGAAACTTAGCATTTACCTATTTCTCTAAGGAAACCCAGATCAGTGTGTTAAAGAGAGTTTCCAATAGTTTGAAGGAGATGGGCCACCTCGTCATCGGACGAGACGAATCACTTCCACTCACCTATCCAACTCTTTTTATCCCAGCTTATCCCCAAGAAAAGATATACCAGAGATTTTGAGCGGAACAGCTATCGGTTATCCTTGAAAATAGTGAAAGCCTGTCCATCCCCAAATTTGTTCGTTGTCATTTGAATGTGAGAAAAAGGTGACTGGCTGTAATTGATATTCAGGCACTTTCTTGATAGTGGGAAGCGTAAGAATCTATCACTCGCCTAATCATTTTCTGGTAGGACGTACGATTTCTTTTCGCTTCCTTCTTAAAGTAATCTATACTTGATTTGCTCAAAGAAATTGTTATTTTAACCTTATTCTCTTTTAATACCAACTGCTCGGGCGGTGGAAGAAAATCTCTAATAACTTTAAGTTTCCCTATTGGTTCGTCGGTGTGTTTTATTCTGTTCTTCATAAATCTTTCTCCCTTTTCTCCAGTACCCAGCTCCATAGATACGGATGATATTGCCTCTGTAAGTGAATCGAACAGTTATAATGTCATCGTCGACTCGGCCTATACAATAGAATCGATCCTCACGGGTGCTATGACTGACATCTTCAGCGATAACGCGGTGAGGATCAAGAAAGGAACGTTGGGCCAAACCAAAAGAGACACCATGCTTTCTTTGATTTTCTTTGTCTTTTTCCTCATCCCATTCAAAGTGGGTCTTTCTCACTCAATCATTATACGATGTTAGCGGTCTGAGTGCAATATAAAAGTATGGCTATATATATGGCTGGGGAGTGCACAAAAAAGTCC
>Ga0214473_10007062_pt1 | contig 13359 bp, 9 predicted proteins | sample RVTome_7_FD_203509 | JGI IMG/M metagenome (GOLD analysis project Ga0214473, IMG submission 203509) | Soil microbial communities from uranium-contaminated site in the Upper Colorado River Basin, Wyoming, United States - RVT98D197 | ecosystem: Environmental > Terrestrial > Soil > Contaminated >...
TGCCAGGATCCGCTGCGCCAGCGGATTCTCGAGCTGATGCTGGATCTCGCGCTTGAGCGGCCGCGCACCGTAAACCGGGTCGAAGCCGGCGGCGCCGAGGAGGTCCAGCGCCTTGGTGTCGAACTCAAGCCCGATTTCGCGCTCCGCAAGGCGGCGGCGCAGATGGCCGGCCTGGATCTCGACGATCCTGCGGAGGTGCTCGCGGCCCAGGGGATGGAACACCACGATGTCGTCGATGCGGTTGATGAACTCGGGGCGGAAATGCTGCCCGACGATCTCGAGCACCGCTGCCTTCATCTGGTCGTAGTTCTCCTCGCCGGCCAATTCCTGGATGAGCTGTGAACCGAGGTTCGAAGTCATGATGATCACGCTGTTGCGAAAATCCACGGTCCGGCCCTGGCCATCGGTCAGCCGGCCATCGTCCAGCACCTGCAGCAGAACGTTGAATACGTCGGCGTGGGCCTTTTCGACCTCGTCGAGCAGGATCACCGAGTACGGCCGGCGCCGCACGGCCTCGGTCAGGTAGCCGCCCTCCTCGTAGCCCACGTAGCCGGGCGGCGCGCCGATCAGCCGGGACACGGAGTGCTTCTCCATGAACTCCGACATGTCGATGCGCACCATCGCTTCCTCGGTGTCGAACAGGAACTCGGCAAGCGTCTTGGAGAGTTCGGTCTTGCCGACACCGGTCGGGCCGAGGAACAGGAAGGAGCCGTTCGGTCGATTCGGGTCGGCGAGACCGGCGCGCGAGCGGCGAATCGCGTCGGCGACCGTGCGCACCGCCTCCTGCTGGCCGACCACGCGAAGCGCCAGCGCATCCTCCATCTTCAGCAGCTTCTCGCGTTCGCCCTCCAGCATCTTGGACACCGGAATGCCGGTCCACTTGGAGACGATTTCGGCGATTTCCTCGGCGCCCACCTTGTTGCGCACGAGCTGGGGCTGCTTTGCCTCCGCGGCCTGCGCCCCGATGAGCCGCTTGTCGAGCTCGGGAATCCGGCCGTACTGCAGCTCGGACATGCGCGTCAGGTCGCCCGCGCGGCGCGCGGCTTCGAGGTCGGTCCTGGCACGCTCAAGTTCCTCCTTGATGTGGGTCGCGCCCTGCATCGCGGCCTTCTCGGCCTTCCAGACCTCCTCGAGGTCCGCGAACTCGCGCTCGAGGGACTGCAACGTGGACTCGATCTGCTCAAGCCGCTTGCGCGAGCCCTCGTCATCTTCCTTCTTGAGCGCCTCGCGCTCGATCTTGAGCTGGATGATGCGGCGTTCGAGCCGGTCGAGCGCTTCCGGCTTGGAGTCGATCTCCATGCGGATGCGGGAACCGGCTTCGTCCATCAGGTCGATGGCCTTGTCGGGCAGCTGGCGGTCGCTGATGTAACGGTGTGACAGCGTGGCCGCGGCGACGATCGCGGGATCGGTGATCTCGACGCTGTGGTGGACTTCGTAGCGTTCCTTGAGCCCGCGCAGGATCGCGATCGTGTCCTCGACCGAGGGCTCGCCGACCAGCACCTTCTGGAAGCGGCGCTCGAGCGCCGCGTCCTTCTCGAGGTGCTTGCGGTATTCATCGAGCGTGGTCGCGCCGACGCAGTGCAGTTCGCCGCGCGCCAGCGCGGGCTTCAGCATGTTGCCGGCGTCCATCGAGCCCTCGGCCTTGCCGGCGCCCACCACCGTGTGCAGCTCGTCGATGAACAGGATGACCTGGCCCTCCTGCTTCGCGAGCTCGTTCAGCACGCCCTTCAGGCGCTCCTCGAATTCCCCGCGGAACTTGGTGCCGGCGATCAGCGCGCCCATGTCGAGCGCGAGGATGCGCTTGTGCTTCAGCCCCTCAGGCACCTCGCCGTTGACGATGCGCTGCGCGAGGCCCTCGACGATCGCGGTCTTGCCGACACCCGGTTCGCCGATCAGCACCGGGTTGTTCTTGGTGCGACGCTGCAGCACCTGGATCGTGCGACGGATCTCGTCGTCGCGGCCGATCACGGGATCGAGTTTGCCCTGCGCCGCACGGGCCGTGACGTCCAGCGTGAACTTGTCGAGCGCGCCACGCGCCTCCTCGGCATTCGGGTCCTGGATCTTCTCACCGCCGCGCAGGTCGTCGACCGCCTTGTCGATGGCGCCCTTGACCGCGCCGCTGTCTTTCAGCGTCGTGCCGAGCACGCCGCGATCCTCGACCGCCGCCAGCACGAAGAGTTCGCTCGAGATGTACTGGTCGCCGCGCTTCTGCGCCAGCTTGTCGGTGACGTTCAGCAGCTTGCCGAGGTCATTGGAAAGTTGCACATCGCCATGGGTGCCTTCGACCCTCGCGATGCGGTCGAGCTGCTGCAGCAGGCGCGAGCGCAGCAGGTTGACGTTCACGCCGGCCTTGTCCAGCAACGGGCGTACGCTGCCGCCCTGCTGGTCCACCAGCGCCAGCATCAGGTGCACTGGTTCGATGAACTGGTGGTCACGCCCGACGGCCAGCGACTGGGCGTCCGCCAGCGCCAGCTGGAATTTCGAGGTCAGACGGTCCATACGCATGGCGGGCCTCCGGATGTTGGCCTGCCCCGTCCATGAGGCCGCCAGGATCGCATTTCAATGCGCGAATTCGTGCGAAATCCAGATGACCAGGACGCCAAGCGCGATCAGCGCCACCTGCTGCACCGAGGTGCGCGCATCGACCCGCCGGTGCAGCCCGGGAATGAGGTCGGCGACCGCGACATACAGGAAGCTTGCCGCGGCGATCGCAAGGGCGTAAGGCAGCGCCTCGAGCATGCGCGCGAGCAGGAAATACGCGAGCCCGGCACCGACCACCGAGCTCAGGCTGACCGCGATGTTCAGGATCATCGCCCTCTGCCTGCTCATGCCGCCATTGAGCAGGATCGCGAGGTCCCCGATTTCCTGCGGGATCTCGTGGGCGAATACCGCGATCGCGGTCACGATGCCGAGGTGCACGTCGGTCAGGAACGCCGCGGCGATCAGCACGCCATCCAGCGTGTTGTGGAAGCCATCGCCCCACAGGATCAGCGTCGCCGACGCGCGCACCCGGTGCCGTTCCTGCGGCGCATGTGCCTCACAGGGATCGGCATGGCAATGCCGCCACAGCACCATCTTCTCGAGCATGAAGAAGACGATGATGCCGGCCGCGAGTGCGAGGCCGATTCCATGCGTGCCCTGCGGGCCCGCAGTCTCGATCGCGTGCGGCAGCAGCGCGAGTAATGCCGCGCCGAGCAGTGCGCCGGTCGCGAAGCTGACCAGGTGCGGCAGCGCCGCGTTCCGGCGCTGCTGCGGCAGCAGCAGGAAGAGGCCCGCGACCAGCGCCGACAGGGCGCCGCAGACCGCCGTGAATAGCAGGATCAATGCGAGCGTGGACAAAGGGGGCTCCCGGTATCGTCGGGCCGACAGCCTACACCAGCGTTCTCAGGCCGGCGCGCATCAGGCGAGCCAGATCAACGCAGCCATGCGGCCGGTCCGTCCGTCGCGGCGGTACGAGTAGTAGCGCGCCGGATCGGCGACCGTGCAACTCCCGCCGCCGTGGATCCTGGTAAGGCCACAGGCGGCGAGACGGCGGCGGGCGAGCCCGGGCAAGTCGGCCAGAAATCGCCCGCGCCCGCCCGGCCGGAAGTCCGCGGCCGCCTCCGGCTGCGCCATCACCAGCGCCTCGCGCACCTCGCCACCGACCTCGAAGGCCGCGGGCCCGATGGCCGGCCCCAGCCAGGCGAGCAGTTCCGATGGTTCGGTTCCGAGTGCCGCGACAGTCGCCTCGATGACGCCGGCCGCCAGCCCGCGCCAGCCCGCGTGGGCGAGGCCGACCCGGTCGCCCGTGCTGCTGGCCAGGAAGACCGGCAGGCAGTCCGCAACCAGCACGGCGCAAACCGGCCCAGGCCCGAATGCGACAGCGGCATCGGCGCTTCCGCCCTGCCCCGGCAGCAATGCGACGCTGCGCCCATGCGCCTGGTCGAGCCAATGGGGTTCGCAAGGGAGCGCCAGCGACTCCCGGATGCGTCGCCGGTTCTCCGCCACCGCCTGCGCATCGTCACCGACGTGGGCCGCGAGATTGAGCGATGCATACGGGCCCTTGCTGACGCCGCCCCGGCGTGTCGTCATCACGGCATGTACCGAAGCCGGTGCCGGCCAGTCTGGGACCAGGAAATCGATTCCCTCGCTCATGGCCGCTGCTGCGCGAGCGACGCGTCCTCTGAAAGCGCCGCAACCAGTTCGACGAAGTCCGCGGGCAACGGCGCCTCGACCTCGATGTGCTTGCCGGTCACCGGGTGCGGGAACGCGAGCTTGGCCGCGTGCAGCGCCTGGCGCCGGAAACCGGCAAGCGTCGCGGCAAGACGCGCAGTCGCGCCACGCGGGATCACGAGCCGCTTGCCGTAGACGGGATCGCCGACCAGCGGATAGCCGGCGTGCGCGAGGTGCAGGCGGATCTGGTGGGTGCGGCCGGTTTCCAGCGTGACCCGGACCCAGCTGTGGCGGCGAAAACGCTGGATGACGCGATAGTGAGTCACGGCCTCGCGGCCACCCGAACGCACGGCCATGCGCAGCCGGTCCACCGGATGACGATCGATGGGCGCGTCGATGGTGCCACCCGCCGTCATCACCCCGACGCAGACGGCCTGGTACTCGCGATGGATTTTTCGCTCGCCGAGCGCTTTCACCAGCGCACCGTGCGCGCCGATCTTCCGCGCGACGATCAACAGGCCCGTGGTGTCCTTGTCGAGGCGGTGCACGATGCCCGCGCGCGGCAGCTTCGCGAGTTTCGGGTCAAAGGCGAGCAGCGCATTCTGCAGCGTTCCGCACGGCTTGCCGGCGCCGGGGTGCACGACGAGGCCGGCCGGCTTGTTCACGACCAGCAGGCTCGCATCGGACCATGCGATCTCGAGTGCGATCGGCTCCGCGCGCAGCGGGACCGCGTCCTCGATGGGCGCATCGACGCGCACGAGTTCGCCGCCGGTCACGGCATCGCGCGGTCTCGGGATGCGGCCGTCCACGCGGATCTGGCCGGCGTCAATCCAGCGCTTGAGCCGCGATCGGGAGTATTCCGGCAACGCGTCGGCCAGCGCCTGATCGAGCCGCCGGCCGGCAGCGGCAGGCTTCAACCTCAATTCATGCTGGTATCGGGTGGAACTCATGGGGGTCCGGAAGGGTCTTTGTCGCTATACTGCGGCGGCCAAACACGCGGGGTCCAGTCCCTTGATTCGACCGAAACCGATGGCACGCGCCCTGGCGGTCGCGTGCTGCGCCCTGATTCTTGCAGCCTGCGGCGGGCGCGATCGCAGCGCCGAGCAGCTTGCTCCCGAGAAGCTCTATGAACGCGCCAGCAGGTTGTTGAACGCGGGCGATTACCGCGGCGCCGTGAGCTATTACGAAGCGCTCGAGTCGCGCTACCCCTTCAGCGAGCAGGCCCGCCAGGGGCGGCTCGACATCATCTATGCCTACTACAAGAGCCGCGAGTCGGAATCCGCCATCGACGCCGCGGACCAGTTCATCCGCGAGAACCCGACCCATCCGCGTGTCGACTATGCCTGGTACATCAAGGGCCTGGTCCATTTCGAGCGTGCGCCGAACTTCCTCGAGCGCTGGTTCAATACGGACCTGACCGAGCGGCCGCCGCAGGACGTGCGGAGCTCGTTTCAGTCGTTCCACACGCTGGTCGAGCGCCATCCCGACAGCGAATACGCGCACGATGCGCGGCAGCGCATGATCTTCCTGCGTAACCGGCTCGCCGATTACGAGGTCCACGTCGCCGACTATTACCTGCGCCGCGCGGCCTATGTCGCGGCGATTGCGCGCGCGCGGTATTGCCTCGAGAACTACGACGGCGCGCCGGCCACGCGCGACGCGCTCGACATCATGATTTCAGCCTACGCAGGCATGGGCATGGCCGATCTTGCCGAACGCTCCCGCGAGGTTTACGCGCTGAACTATCCCGGCGCGCGGCCCGAGCGGCACGGCGGCCGCGACTGGTGGCCGTTCTGGTGAGGCGCCCCTGGCTTCCTAGGATTCGCCTGGCCGGTATCCCGAAGTGATCGGATAGCGCCAGTCGCGGCCGAAGGCCCGGCCGCTGACGCGCACGCCGGGCGGCGCCTGGCGGCGCTTGTATTCACTCTGCTTGACCATCTCCAGCACCCGCACGACGGTCGCGCGCTCGAAGCCCAACGCCACGATTTCATCCACCGACCGGTCGTCTTCCACGAAAGCCTCGAGGATCGGGTCGAGGACTGCGTAGGGTGGCAGGGTGTCGGAGTCCAGCTGGTTCTCGCGCAATTCCGCCGTGGGCGGCCGCTCGATGGTGCGCGTGGGGATCACCGGCGAGCGGGCGTTGCGCCAGCGCGCGAGCCGGTACACCAGGGTCTTGCTGCAATCCTTGATCGGCGCGTAGCCGCCGGCCATGTCGCCGTACAGGGTCGCGTAGCCGACCGCCATTTCGCTCTTGTTGCCCGTGGTCAGCAGCATGCGTCCGGTCTTGTTCGAGATCGCCATCAGCACCATGCCGCGACAGCGCGCCTGGATGTTTTCCTCGGTCGAGTCCGGCGCCCGGTCCTGGAACTCGCGCGCAAGCGCCGCGAGCGTGGCCTGGAACATTCCCTCGATCGGGATCATCGAGTAGCGCACCCCGAGTCCGCGCGCCATTGCGGTGGCGTCCTTTTCCGAGATGCTGGAGGTGTAGCGCGACGGCAGCATCACGGCCTCCACGCGATCGGCGCCCAGCGCATCGCAGGCGATCGCGAGCACCAGCGCTGAATCCACGCCGCCCGAAAGTCCCAGCACCACGCCGCTGAAATGGTGCTTGCCGACATAGTCGCGCACGCCCATGACAATCGCGCGATAGACGCTTTCCTCGGCAACCGGCAATGGCGCCAGTGACTCCGGCGCGAGTTGCGCGCCGCCCTGTGCCGGACTCGCATCCACGCAGCTGAGCGACTCCTCGAATGCGGGGGCGCGATGCACCAGGCGGCCGGTCTCGTCGACCGCAAAGGAACAGCCGTCGAACACGAGCTCGTCCTGCCCCCCGACCAGGTTCACGTAGATGAATGGCATGCCGGTCTCACGCGCGCGCATGCTTACCGCCGCCTCGCGCTCCGGTTGCTTGCCCTGCTGGTAGGGCGATGCATTCAGCGCAATGCAGAGCTCGGCGCCCGCCGCGCGGGCCGCCCTGGCCGGCCCCACGTGCCAGACATCCTCGCAGATCAGCGTAGCGATTTTGATGCCGGCAATCTCGACGACGACCGGCCCGGTGCCCGCGCTGAAGTAGCGCTTTTCGTCGAACACCTGGTAATTCGGCAGCACCTGCTTGCGATAACGCGCAATCACGGCACCATCGCGCAGCCACGCCGCCGTGTTGTAGATCGTGCCACCCGCATATTCCGGGTAACCGACCAGCAGGTCGATGCCGCTCGCCGCGGCGGCAAGCCGCATGAGCGCGGCATCGATGCGGCGGTGGAAGCCACGGTGAAAGAGCAGGTCCTCGGGCGGATAGCCGGACAACACGAGTTCCGGCAGCACCAGCAGCCGCGCACCCATCGCGCGCGCGGGCTCGATCCGGGCAATCACGCGATCCGCATTGCCCGGCGCATCGCCGACCGTCGGGTCGACCTGCGCGAGCGCGATGCGTAGCCCGCCGTTCATTCGGGCGTCAGCGCTTTCTCGGGCGGCGGCGGCGCTGTGCGAGCGCCGACTTCATCGCGCTGCCGAGTTCCGCGGGCGAGCGCACCGTGCTGACGCCCGCAGCCTCGAGCGCGGCGTACTTGTCGGCCGCCGTGCCCTTGCCGCCCGCGATGACGGCGCCCGCGTGACCCATGCGTTTGCCGGCCGGCGCGGTCACCCCCGCGATGTAGGCGACGACGGGCTTTGCGACATGACGGCGGATGTAATCGGCGGCCGCCTCCTCGTCGCTGCCGCCGATCTCGCCGACCATCACGATGCCATCGGTCCGCTCGTCCTTCTCGAAGAGTGCGATCACGTCGATGAAGTTCATGCCGCGCACCGGGTCGCCGCCGATGCCCACGCAGCTGCTCTGGCCCAGGCCGAGGCTGGTGGTCTGGAACACGGCCTCGTAGGTCAGCGTGCCCGAGCGCGAGACGATGCCGACGCGCCCGGGCTGGTGAATGAAGCCCGGCATGATGCCGACCTTGCATTCGCCCGGCGTGATCACGCCCGGGCAGTTGGGCCCGACCAGCCGGCACTTCTGTCCGGCCAGCGCGGCCTTCACGCGGATCATGTCGTTGACCGGGATGCCCTCGGTGATGCAGACGACCAGCCGGATGCCCGCATCGGCGGCCTCGAGGATCGCGTCGGCCGCGAACGGTGCGGGCACGTAGATCATGCTGACATCGGCGCCGGTTGCGGCCACCGCATCGTGCACCGTATTGAACACCGGCCGCTCGAGGTGGCGCTCGCCGCCGCGACCCGGCGTCACGCCGCCGACCAGGTTGGTGCCATAGGCGATGGCCTGCTCGGAATGGAAGCTGCCCTGCTTGCCCGTGAATCCCTGGCAGATCACGCGGCTCCTGCGGTTGACCAGGATGCTCACCGGCGGGCCTTCCTGCCACCGGCGAGGCGCACCGCCTTGGTCGCGGCATCCGCCAGGTCCTTCGCGGCCGTGATCGCGAGCCCGCTCGCTGCCAGGATCCTGCGCGCACGGTCGGCGTTGGTGCCTTCGAGGCGCACGATCACGGGTATCGTGACGCCGACCTGCTGGACCGCCTGCACGATGCCCTCGGCGATCACGTCGCAGCGCACGATGCCGCCGAAGATGTTGACCAGCACCGTGCGCACGCGCGCATTCGACAGGATCAGCCGGAATGCCGCGGTCACGCGCTCCGCGGTCGCGGTGCCGCCGACGTCCAGGAAATTGGCGGGACTGCCGCCGTGCAGCTTGATCAGGTCCATCGTCGCCATCGCGAGCCCGGCGCCGTTGACCATGCAGGCGATGTTGCCGTCGAGCGAGACGTAACTGAGGTCGTGCTCCGAGGCCTCGCGTTCCATCGGGTCTTCCTGCGCGGCATCGCGCAGTTCCAGCAGCGCCGGCTGCCGGTAGAGCGCATTCGCCTCGGCGTTGATCTTGGCGTCGAGCGCCACGAGTGCGCCGTCGCTGGTGACGATCAGCGGGTTGATCTCGATCAGGCTCAGGTCCCGGTCCAGGTACAGGCGATACAGCGCACGCGCGATACGCTCGAATTCCGCGACCTGCCCACCCGCGAGCCCGAGGCCGAAGGCCAGGCGTCGGCACTGGAAGCCCTGCAGGCCCGCGGCGGGATCGATATCCGCACGCAGGATCTTCTGCGGCTCGCGTGCCGCGACTTCCTCGATGTCCATGCCCCCGGCGGCCGACGCGATGAAGGCGATGCGAGCGCGGTCGCGGTTCAACAGCAGGCTGAGATACAGCTCGCGCTTGATCGCACTGCCCGACTCGACGTAGACACGGTCGATCGGCAGGCCCTGCGGGCCGGTCTGCCTGGTCACCAGGCGCTGGCCCAGCATCGAGGCCGCGGCGCGTCCGACCTCGGCGGCCGAGCGGCAGAGTTTCACGCCGCCAGCCTTGCCGCGTCCGCCCGCGTGCACCTGTGCCTTGACCACCCAGACCGAACCGCCGAGATCGCCGCACGCCGCGACCGCCTCGGACTCGCTCATGGCAGGCATTCCCGGTGGCACCGGGATTTCGTACTCGCGGAAAATCCGCTTTGCCTGGTATTCGTGGAGGTTCATCACGGCATTGTACCGGGAGCCTTGAACCGCGTCGCAATCGCGCGCCGCCGCGGAGGTCGCGGCGGTTTCGCGTGCTAGAGTGCCGCCGTGAAAAGTCCGGCGGACATCGAGCGCTTGACTGGCGATCCGGAACTGGCCTGGCGCGTGCTGGGACTCCTGAACCTCTACCGGCTCTCCGTGCCGTCGGTACTCTCGGTGGTGTCTGCGCTGGCCGCGCGACAACAGCTGCAGGGCATCGCGTTTCCTTCCATGTATTTCTACACGCTCGCCGCCTGGTTCGCGACCGGCGTGATTTGCATCGGCCTGCTGAAGTCACGCTGGCCCAGCCTGCAGGCCCAGGCCTATGTCCACATCGCTTTTGACGTCGTCGCGATCACGATGCTGCTGGTCGCGAGCGCGGGTGTCGCAAGCGGCATGGGGCTCTTGCTGATCATGCCGGTCGCTGCCGTCAGCATCCTGCTGCCGAACCGCACGGCGACGACCATTGCGGCGATTGCGGCGCTCTTCGTGCTCGGCCAGCAGCTGGCCGTGTCGATCGAGGGTCTCGCCGATACCTCCGACCTGACCCAGGCGGGCATCCTGGGAGCGGTGATCTTCATCGCCGCGCTCGCGGTGGCGCCGCTGGCCAGGCGACTGCGCGAGAGCGAGGCGCTGGTCCGACAGCGCGACATCGACCTCGCGAATCTCGCGGAACTGTCGCAGTACATCGTCGAGCGGCTGCGCGAGAGCCTGGTCGTCGTGGACGAGCAGGATCGCATCCGGCTGATCAACGAATCGGCACGCCAGATTCTCGGGGCCGACGTGCGCGCCGATGCACTGCTGGGCGAAGTGTCGCCGCGGCTCCTGTACCTGCTGACCATGTGGCGGCAGGGTTCGCCGGAAGTCGACACGACCGGCGGCATCCTGCTGGCCGCAGACGGGCTCAGGGAAGTCCGGCCGCATTTCGCGCCGCTCGGCCAGTCGCGTCCGCCGCCGGTGCTGGTGTTCCTCGAGGACCTCTCGGCGCTCGACGATCGCATCCAGCAGAGCCGGCTCGCGGCGCTCGGGCGCCTTTCAGCGAGCATCGCGCATGAAATCAGGAACCCGGTGGGCGCGATCAGCCACGCGGCACAGCTGCTGGCGGAAGACACGGCGCTGTCCGATTCCGACCGGCGCATGACTGAAATCATCCGGGCGAATGCCGAGCGAGTCAGCACCATCATCGGCAACGTGCAGCAGCTCGCGCGCCGCGAGACCACGCGCCCCGAGCGCATGCCGCTCGGCGAGTGGCTGGCCGACTTCGTCGAGGAGTTCGTCGTCACCGGTGGTCACGGCCCCGGGCAGCTCGAGTTCAGGCTGCCCGACGCCGAACTCGAGGTCCGCGTCGACCCCTCCCACCTGCGGCAAATCCTGTGGAATCTCTGCGAGAATGCGTTCCGCTACGGCATGCGGGACGAGGGTGACCGGGTCGAACTGCGGGTCGGCCGGCTGACGGGCAGCAACCGGCCGTATCTCGAGGTGCTGGACCGTGGGCCGGGCATCGAGGCCGCGCTGACCGACCGGATCTTCGAGCCGTTTTTCACCTCGCGCGCGAGTGGCACGGGCCTGGGGCTATTCATCGCGCGCGAGCTCGCGCAGTGCAATGGTGCGCTGCTGGTCTTCGAGCCACGACCGGGTGGCGGCAGCGTCTTCCGGGTCGTGTTCGCCGACCCGCAGCGCTGGGAACAGTCCTGAACGCTCGCATGACAAAACCCAGAGCTCTGATCGTTGACGATGAGCCGGATCTCTGCGAGCTCCTGTCGCTGACCCTGGCGCGCATGGGCGTGGATTCGAATGCCGTGCACGACCTGGCCTCGGCGCGACGGGAGCTGCAGGGACGGCAGCACTATGCGCTGTGCCTGACCGACCTTCGGTTGCCGGACGGCGACGGCACCGAGCTGCTGGAGTGGATCCAGGCACAGGCACCCGACCTGCCGGTGGCCGTCATCACGGCGCATGGCCACGTCGAGGCCGCGGTGCGCGCGTTGAAACTCGGCGCCTTCGATTTCGTCAGGAAGCCACTCGACGTCTCGGACCTGCGCAAGCTGGTCAACCAGGCGCTCAAGCTCTCGGATGATCGCCGTGCCAGCGAGGGTGGGCGGCGCCTGCTTGGCGATTCCGAGCCGATGCAGCGCTTGCGCGCGCTGATCGGCCGTGTCGCCCGCAGCCAGGCGCCGGTGCACATCTCCGGTGAATCGGGCACTGGCAAGGAGCTGGTCGCGCGCCTGATCCACGAAAGCGGGCCGCGCAAGGACGCGCCTTTCGTGCCGGTCAGCTGTGGCGCGATACCTTCGGAACTCATGGAGAGCGAACTCTTCGGCCACCGCCGCGGCAGTTTCACCGGCGCCGTCGCCGACAAGCTGGGCCTGGTACAGGCTGCCGAGGGCGGCACGCTGTTCCTCGACGAGGTGGCCGACTTGCCATTCGCGATGCAGGTGAAGTTGCTGCGGCTGATCCAGGAGAAGACCGCGCGCCCGGTCGGCGACCAGCGCGAGCAGCCCGTGGACGTGCGCATCCTTTCCGCGACACATCGGGACCTCGGCGAGCTGGTTGCGGCGGGCCGCTTCCGCGAGGATCTGTTTTACCGCATCAACGTGATCGAGTTGCGCGTACCAGCGCTGCGTGAACGGATGTCCGACATCCCGGAACTCGCGATCCTCATCACGGCGCGCTTCGCGGCACGCATGGGCATGGCGCCACCCGCCCTGTCCGACGAGGCGATGGAAATGCTGGCAGCCCACGACTACCCGGGCAACGTACGCGAACTCGAGAACGTGATCGAGCGCGCGCTGACGCTCTGCGACGGCGGCACGATCCGTCCCGGCGACATCGAGTTGCGACCGACCCTGGGCCAGGAGGACGAATCTGGCCCGGACCAGCGTTCGGGCACGCTGCCGGACCGGCTCGAGGATATCGAGCGCGCATCCATCCAGCGGGCGCTCGAAGAGGCGCGCTACAACAAGACCGCCGCGGCCCGCGCGCTCGGCATCAGCTTCCGGGCCCTGCGCTATCGCATCAAAAAGCTTGGCATCGAATAAGGCGACCCGCGCCTGACGCGGCGTGTCAGTGGCTGACGCGCCGCGTCAGTCCGGGCGTCGGCAAATGCCGACAGCTGGCCCGAATATTTCTGAAAAATATTGATATTTCAGTATCTTAGACGTACCCGTCGTCACTGGCACGATCCTTGCTTCAATCGGGGAGCAAGGCGCATGAGCGCCGCCCCGGTTCGTTAACTCAGGAGATCATTGATATGAAAGCTTTCCAAAAGGGCTTCACGCTCATCGAACTGATGATCGTGGTTGCCATCATCGGCATCCTGGCCGCGATCGCGATCCCCGCTTATCAGGACTACACGATCCGCACGCAGGTCTCTGAAGGCCTGACGCTGGCGTCCGACGTCAAGGCGGGCATCGCCGAGTATGCGGCGCAGACCGGCTTGTGGCCGACCAACCTCGCCGAGGCGGGCCTCGGTTCGGCGGCGGCTGCGGCCAACAAGTCGGGCCGTTACGTCCTATCGATCGACGTCCTCGACGCCGGGACGATCCAGATCATCTACGGTCACGATGCCAACTCGCGCATTCAGAATGCGAATCTCGCCATCCAGCCGTATGTCAACGATAACGGTGACATCGTGTGGAGGTGCGGCCTTTCCAATGCTTCGGC
>Ga0214473_10007063_pt1 | contig 13359 bp, 12 predicted proteins | sample RVTome_7_FD_203509 | JGI IMG/M metagenome (GOLD analysis project Ga0214473, IMG submission 203509) | Soil microbial communities from uranium-contaminated site in the Upper Colorado River Basin, Wyoming, United States - RVT98D197 | ecosystem: Environmental > Terrestrial > Soil > Contaminated >...
TAGTTTGTCCATGTTGTGTCCCTTTAAAGGGGACATTTTAACTTTGGTAAAAGGGGACTATACTACTTTGGGCTAACAAAAGTCGGATTTTACCTTGACACATTATCAATCTCTGTGATATAAACCTCTGCTAACAACAAAATACTCGCTCTTATCCAGAGAGGTGGAGGGACCGGCCCTTTGAAGCCTCGGCAACCAAACGAAAGTTATGGTGCCAATTCCGGCAAATAAGAATAGCAAATGCTATTCATTATCTGGAAGATGAGAGGATGGCGTCAATGGATACCTCTTCTTGTACTTTCAGAAGAGGTGATTTTTTTAACTCTTCTGGAAAGGCGGGTAAATCTTAATCAAGAGGAGATAACACTATGACCACAAATGTTCGTCAATTTGGTTTCGCCACCCGCCAGTTACACACGGGCTATTCACCCGACCCGACCACTGGGAGCAGCGCCGTGCCGTTGTATCAAACAACGAGCTATCAATTCAAGAGCACGGAACATGCCGCTAACTTGTTCGCCCTAAAAGAGCTGGGATATATTTATACCCGCTTGATGAATCCCACCACCGAAGTGCTTGAACAACGCATCGCATCGTTGGAAGGCGGCATAGCCGGATTGGCTGCGAGTTCGGGACATGCCGCCCAGGCATTAGCCATCTTCACTTTGTGCAACGCGGGTGACCATATCGTTTCGTCTTCGCGTTTGTATGGCGGCACATTCAACCAGTTCAAGTATACGCTTCCTAAACTTGGCATTAGCGTGACCCTGGTTGACCCTACCGATCCAAAGAATTTTGAAAAGGCGATCCTGCCGAACACAAAGATCATTTACGGCGAAACCCTGGGTAATCCCGATATTGCCGTGTTTCCCATTGAAGAAGTGGCGGAGATCGCCAAGAAATATAAACTCGTATTGCTCATTGACAACACGCTCGCCACGCCATACCTCTTCCGCCCGTTTGAATGGGGCGCAGACATCATCACACATAGCACCACCAAGTTCATCGGCGGACATGGCACCTCCATTGGAGGAATCATTGTGGACGGCGGCAATTACGATTGGAGTAATGGCAAGTTCGAGAGCTTCAACACGCCCGATCCTTCTTATCATGGTCTGGTATACGCAAGCTTGAAAGAAGCAGGTCTGCCGCCATTTGCCATCAAAGCGCGCGTGCAAGTCTTGCGAGATATCGGCGCGTGCCAGTCTCCCTTCAACTCGTGGCAGACCATTCAGGGCATTGAGACCCTCAGCCTGCGCATCGAACGTCATGTGCAGAATACACAGGCTGTTGCGGAATATCTTGAAAATCATCCAAAGGTCAAATGGGTGAAATATCCCGGGCTTAAGAGCCATCCTGACTACCACCGCGCAAAGAAATACTTGCCGAAAGGAGCGGGCGCCATTCTCGGATTCGGGGTCAAAGGCGGCGTGGAAGTAGGGAAAAAGTTCATCGAAAGCCTGCAACTCTTCAGCCATCTTGCAAACGTCGGCGATGCAAAGAGCCTCGCCATTCATCCCGCGACCACAACGCACAGCCAGCTCACAGAAGAGCAACAGATCACCGCAGGCGTCAGCCCCGATTTCATTCGTTTGAGCATTGGTCTCGAAGACATTGACGATATCCTGTGGGATCTCGATCAAGCGCTCAATTCATAAAAAAACAGAAAGCCATGCCAGTAAAAATCCCAACCACACTTCCTGCACGCGTGACTCTCGAACATGAAAACATTTTCGTCATGGACGAAGACCGCGCCATCCATCAGGATATTCGCCCGCTTCGTGTTGCGATTCTCAATCTCATGCCTACCAAAATCGCGACCGAAACACAGCTCCTGCGATTGCTTTCCAACACTGCGCTCCAGGTGGAAGTCACCCTGGTTCACACTACCACTTATGAATCAAAGAACACCGACGCCGAACATCTGCTCAATCACTATCTCACCTTTAATGATATCTGCAATGAAAAATTTGACGGGCTTATCGTTACGGGTGCGCCTGTGGAACAAATGGCTTTTGAAGAAGTGGATTACTGGGACGAGCTCACCCAAATATTCGACTGGGCTGAGACGAATGTTGAGTCTTCGTTCAATATTTGCTGGGGAGCACAGGCTGGACTCTATCACCGTTACCAAATCCCAAAGTATGACCTCCCGAAAAAGATGTTCGGCGTCTTTGAACACCGCATCCTTTCTTCGACCGAGAGCCTGCTGCGCGGTTTCGATGACATTTTCCTTGCTCCACACTCCCGCTACACCGAGATCCGCCGAGCGGACATTGATAAAGTCAGCGAGTTGAATATCCTTGCCGAATCCGATGAGGCAGGTATTTACATCATCGGTACAAAAGATGGGCGTCATCTCTTCATCACGGGTCACTCGGAATATGATCCACTTACGCTCAAAGCAGAATATGACCGTGATGTGAACAAGGGATTGCTCATTCACGTCCCTAAAAACTATTACCCCAACGACGACCCGACTCAAATGCCCAAAGTCCGCTGGCGCGGGCATGCGAATTTATTGTATGCAAACTGGTTGAACTATTATGTATATCAGGTTACGCCGTATGATGTGAATAAGATTCCGTAATCATAGTACGGGCAACTGGGTGCGTTCATTTTTTTGCAGAAGTGTTTTATCCGCCGACACGGCTTGAAATCCGGCGTCAAGGCTATAAAGCTGTTAGAAAAAAAGTTTTATGGCTTTTTTATACACTACAACTGGCTCAAACAAAACCGGACAATGCTTTATAGTCATTTCTACCAGCCAGTTTCAATGATAATATCCCTGAAATAAGACTTTGATCTGTTCAACATTAAATCGTTTGTGTAATTGGTCCATGGTACCCTCCAAAAGGTATCGGGGGAATTTACCATAGAGTTCACTTTTCAGGTTTGAATAGTTCACTTTTCAAGTTTGGTTCACATTCGGTTTTCCCCTCTTGACTTTCTGGACGGCTTGCGATAAACTCACCCCCAACTTGGTGAAACCCATCATGTCCCAACATTCTACCCGCTATTATGCTGCCTTTTATTACGGTATCCTGGATCAGGCTGCCGATGGCGGTGCTTAAGCGGGTAAGATCGAAGTCTAGAACCCTAAAAGTGCGAGGCCAGCAGCCTCGCACTTTTCGTTTGGAGGCAGCATGAGCGTACGAGGCATCCGCGGCGCAACCAGCGTGACCGACAACCAGCCCGAAGAGATCCTGGCTGCCACGAGTGAGCTGCTGGAGGCGATCCTACAAGCCAACCTTAACCTGCAAGTGGCAGATATAGCCAGCGCCTGGTTTACCTTGACGGATGACCTGGACGCGGTTTACCCGGCTAAGGCCGCCCGTGAGTTGGGCTGGACCCAGGTGCCTTTGATGTGTGCACGTGAGATTGCAGTTTACGGCAGCCTGCCGCGCTGCATCCGAGTGATGTTGCATTGGAACACCAACCTGCCGCAAGAGGCAGTCCGGCATGTTTATCTGCGTGAAGCGGCGAGCTTACGTTCCGAATTTGCAAGGTAGTTTCTTGGTGAATTTTCGCTAATCATTACGAATGAATACCTACACGATGATCTATACCGGAAAAGATTAGTGGATAAAACTTTTGCAGGCAAGGCTGTTACGGTAACACTTAGCCGAAGGAGATAATCGTATGATGATTGTGATGCGTACCGATGCAACAGCGGAGCAAATCCACTCGGTGGTGTCGCGGGTGGAGCATTTCGGGTTGAAGGCGCATCTCTCGCAAGGTGAGGAGCGCACGGTGATTGGTGTGGTGGGGGACGGGAGGCCAATAATGATGCAGGATAATTTCCGCATTCTAGATGGCGTCGACCGTATTGTACCCATCTCGCGGCCGTATAAGCTGGCTTCGCGCGAATTTATCCCCGAGAACAGTTGCTTTCCCCTGGATGGAGTCCAAATCGGTGGCGATGACGTGGTGATCATCGCCGGTCCTTGTTCGATCGAAAGCCGTAGCCAGGTGCTGGAGATTGCCTGGGCAGTGCGCGAAGCCGGCGCTCATGCCATTCGGGGTGGTGCTTATAAGCCTCGCACCTCCCCTTATTCCTTCCAGGGTCTGGGGCTGGAGGGCCTGGAGCTGCTGGCTGAGGTGCGCGAGACGGTTGGGCTGCCGGTGGTGACGGAAGTCATGTCCCTGGAACAAATCCCCCTGGTAGTCCAGTATGCGGATGTGCTGCAGGTGGGAGCGCGCAACATGCAGAATTTCGGCCTACTGCTGGCAGTTGGAGCCAGCCAGCACCCCGTCCTGCTCAAGCGTGGCATATCCGCCACCATCGAAGAGCTGCTCATGGCGGCTGAGTACTTGCTGTCGGAGGGCAACCGGAGGGTGATTTTGTGCGAGCGCGGCATCCGCACCTATGAAACCACCACCCGCTACACCACCGATATCAACGCCATTCCGGTGCTCAAATCTCTGACGCACCTGCCGGTCATCCTGGACCCGAGCCACAGCACCGGCAACTGGCAGTATGTCAGCCCGGTTGCCCGCGCAGGAATCGCTGCCGGGGCGGATGGCTTGATTGTGGAAGTGCATACGCATCCCGAAGAAGCGCTTTCGGATGGGAGCCAAAGCCTGAAGCCTGAAAAATTGGCCGAGTTGGTCAAGCAAGTCCGTTCCATCGCCCAGGCGATCGGGCGGGATGTTGCCCCTTGTCACGCTTTGGCTGCTGCTCCTGCGGTGGAGGCTATGGTATGAAGAACGATGCAGAGGATGATCTTAACCGCCAGGACCTACTGTCATCTGCGCGAGTAGCTATTGCCGGTCTGGGCCTGATGGGCGGTTCGCTGGCGATGGCGCTGCGCGGCCGGTGCGCCGCGTTGTTGGGAGTGGATACCGACCCACAAATCGTCAGCATAGCCTGCGCCAAAGGGGTCGTCGATTCCGCTTCCGTTGATCCGGCCGAGATCTTTCCCCAGGCGGACCTGGTGATCCTGGCGGCGCCCGTGCAGGCCATTCTGGGATTGTTGAGAGAGATGGACCATTTGCACCCAGGAGATGCCGTCGTATTCGACCTGGGCTCAACCAAAAGCCTGGTCATGACTGCCATGGCTTCCTTGTCCGAGCGTTTTGACCCGCTGGGCGGGCACCCCATCTGCGGGAAAGAGAAAGCCTCCCTGGCTTACGCTGACCCCGGCCTTTACCAGGGAGCCACCTTTGTACTGTGCACGCTACCGCGCACCTCCGCCCGCGCCTGCGAGCTGGTGCAGCAACTTGTCGGCGCAGTCGGGGCGCACACAATCTGGCTGGATGCGCTCACACATGACCGATGGATTGCCTCCACCAGCCATCTACCCTACCTGCTGGCAAATGCCTTGGTGCAGGCAATGCCCGTGGAAGCTGCCCTGTTGATCGGGCCTGGTTTCCGCAGCTCTTCCCGCCTGGCGGGAAGCTTTACGCCCATGATGCTGGATGTGCTACAAACCAACCGAGACTTTGTTCTGGAGGCGGTACAGAGCTTCCGCAACGAGCTGGACCGACTGGAGAACCACCTGCGCCAGGGTGACCGGCTTGGCTTGAAGGAATTCCTGATCCACAGCACCTGCCAACGTGCGCTTCTGTTGCATGAACAGCCGCGCCGTTCTGGTCCGGTTGAAAGGGAGGGGTAATGTCTGATGGAAACAAGACTCTAACAGTGACTCCGGGCAGTCCCTTGCGGGGGGAATACTGCCTGCCAGGCGACAAATCGCTTTCACATCGTGCCGCACTGTTCGCCGCGCTGGCGCAGGGGCAGAGTCGGATCGATCGTTTTCTAGTCGCTGGGGTTACGCAAGCCATGTTGGAAGCGCTCAGGGACCTGGGGGTGGCCTGGCGCCAGGAGGGGGAGCGGCTGTTGGTGGAAGGCAAGGGCTGGCAGGGTTTAAAACCACCGCTGCGGCCATTGAACTGCGGCAACTCTGCCACCACGCTGCGTTTATTGGCAGGGGCCTTGGCGGCGACTGGGACGCCAGCGGTTCTGGATGGCGGACCTGGCCTGCGCAAGCGGCCTATGGACCGGATCGTGGAGCCTCTCCAGCAGATGGGGGTGGTGCTATCCTCGGAAGGCGGCTTCGCTCCGTTGTCGCTGGCGGTCTCCAGGCGGCCCTTGCAGCCCCTGGATTACACGCTTTCGGTCGCCAGCGCCCAGGTAAAGTCATGCTTGCTGTTGGCAGCCTTGGCTGCCAAGGGAACCAGTACTCTGCGCGAGCCGGGTCCCTCGCGCGACCACACCGAACGGATGCTACGCTATATGGGCGCTGCAGTAGAATGCGAACTGCTTTCTGTGGATGGCGGTTTCCAGTATGTGACCCGGTTTACCCCACCCAAGCCCCTCCTGTTAAAGCCCTTAGACTTTACTGTTCCAGGCGATATTTCATCGGCTGCTTTCTTGATCGTGGCGGCGCTGATCACACCTGGCTCTGAGCTCCACCTGCGCAATGTCGGGCTGAACCCCACCCGCACCGGCTTACTGGATGTGCTGGCGGATATGGGTGCGGAGATTACCATCGAACCGCATGGCGACCAACAGGGCGAACCGGTGGGCGACCTGTCCGTGCGTTCTTCCGTTCTTCACGGCACACAGGTTTCCGGATCTTCAGTGGTGCGTATGATCGACGAATTCCCAGCCTTTGCCGTTGCGGCTGCCTTTGCACAGGGACAGACAGAGGTCAGCCAGGCGGAAGAGCTGCGCTTGAAAGAGTCAGACCGCATTTCCATGCTATGCCGGGAACTGGCCTCGCTGGGGGTGCAGGTTTCAGAAGCCACTGACGGTTTCACTGTCCAGGGAGGCGTGCTGCCCCAAGGCGGGCAAGTAGATGCGCATTCCGATCACCGCCTGGCGATGTCGCTGGCGCTGGTAGGCTTAGCGAGCCAGGGTCTTGTCACCGTCCGGGGTGCCGAGATGATCGCCGAGTCCTTCCCGGAGTTCATTGAGGTGCTGAGAGGCTTCGGCGCCCGGTTGGAGAGCCAGAAGTGAAGCCAACCAGCCTCTCGCTGGGGCTGATCGGTTTCCCATTGGATCACAGCCTGTCTCCTCGCCTGCACGCGGCCGCCCTGAAAGCGTTGGACCTGCCAGGCGATTACAGACTGTTTCCAGCGCCGCCTGCGCCGCACGGGGATGAAGCCATCCGAGATCTATTCGAGCAAATGCGCCGAGGTGAAATGCACGGCCTGAATGTCACTATCCCCCACAAACAGACCGTGATCCCCTACTTGGATGAGCTTACCCCCACAGCGCTCGCCGTCGGTGCAGTGAATACGATAGTATATAAAGCCGGGAAGCTGATCGGTGAGAACACGGACTGTCCTGGTTTCTTGGCAGACCTGACTGCTCAGCTCGAAAGTGCCGGGTTGAGAGAGCTGCGTGACAGGACTGGAAATTCGGCGTTGGTCCTGGGAGCGGGTGGTTCGGCTCGGGCAGTTGTATTTGGCCTGCTCCAGAATGGCTGGCAGGTGTCCATCGCGGCTCGACGTCCGGAACAGGCTCAGGAATTGATGCGGTCTTTGTCTTCTCGCCCTATGCTTGTGGGCGAGATGAATATGCTGCGCAGCGAAGCTGCCCAAAACATCCAATTGATCGTCAACACTACCCCGCTGGGCATGCAACCGAATGTAGATGACTCTCCCTGGCCTGCCAACCTGCCTTTTCCGAAGAAAGTATTTATTTACGACCTGGTATACAATCCTCCCGAAACGGCGCTATTGCGGTCCGCCAGAAACTCCGGCCTGCCAGCCGCCAATGGCCTCGGCATGTTGGTGAGGCAGGCGGTATTGGCCTTCCGCGCCTGGACTGGTCAGGAACCGCCTTGGGAAGTGATGTACCAGGCTGTAGCTGCCCAGGCGTGAAGATTCCGCACCCAGCCCTGATGCCAGATCAAGAAAGGTTTTGGTTGATGATCAATACAACACAGCGAATTCAATCTCTTAACACACACTTCTTTGCCATGCTGGAGGCAAAGATCGCTCTTCTACAGAAGGATGGGTGTGACATCATCCGCCTGGATGTGGGCACGCCGGATATGCCCCCAGCTCCTCATATCACAGCGACGCTTTCCAAAGCGGCCTCCCGCGCCGATGCGCACGGTTACCAGAATTACCGCGGCACCCCGGCTTTATGCCAAGCCTGGGCGGAAATGTACCGGCGGGTTTATGCCGTAGACCTGGACCCGGAGCAGGAGGTCTTACCCTTGATGGGTTCTAAGGAGGGGATCTTCAACTTAATCCAGGCTTATATCGACCCAGGCGATATTGTGTTGGTCCCTGACCCGGGCTATATGACCTACCGGCGCGCCACGCTGTTCGCGGGCGGCGAACCTTATGCCATGCCTCTGCTGCCTGAGTGCGGTTTCCTGCCCGATCTGCAAGCCATTCCAAGGGATGTCATCCGGCGTGCCAAGCTGCTTTGGTTGAATTATCCAAGCAACCCCACGGCTGCAACCGCCTCGATCGGATTCCTAACAGAGGCTGTAGAATTTGCCAGGCAGCACGGGCTGCTGCTGTGTCATGATGCTGCCTATACCCAGGTGACTTTTGACAGTTACCGGGCGCCCAGCCTACTGGCTGTGCCAGGTGCGCAAGAGGTGGCGCTGGAGGTCAACTCTCTCTCGAAATCCCATAATATGGCTGGGTGGCGTTTGGGCGCGGCAGTTGGGAACGCTCAAGCCCTCAACGCGCTGTACCGGGTGAAAGCGAACGCTGATAACGGCCACTTTTTGCCCATTTTAGAAGCGGCTGTGGCAGCCATGACGGGCGAGCAGGATTGGATCAGAGATCGAGATGAGATTTACCGTCAACGCCGGGATGTGGTTGTCCAAGCCTTACATGAAGTCGGCCTGGCTTGCACGCTGCCGAAAGCCTCTCTATACGTCTGGTTCGCTATTCCGATCGGCTGGACTTCGGCTGTTTTCACTGACTTGTTGTTGGAGAAAGCCCAGGTAAGCCTGACGCCCGGGCCGGTGTTCGGTGAGCGTGGCGAGGGCTATATCCGCCTGGCTTTCACAAAACCGCTCGAGCTTGTGACCGAAGCCATGCGGCGCGTGGTCTCTGTGGTAGGAGGATTGTGATGGCTTTACGTTTCATGACTTCTGGCGAGTCTCACGGTCCGGCGGTGGTGGCGATCCTCGAAGGGCTGCCAGCCGGGTTGGCGCTGCCGGTCGAAGTGATCAATATAGAATTGAGTCGACGTCAGCAGGGGCTGGGAGCCAGCCCGCGTATGAAGCTAGAAAAAGACACGGCTCGTTTCTTGGGCGGCGTTATGGCGGGGCAATCTACCGGTGCGCCCCTGGCGATACTGATTGAAAACCTGGATCATGCCCGCTGGCGAGGCCGCCCCATTGCGCCTTTTACCATTCCCCGCCCTGGGCACGCTGACCTGGTTGGTGCGTTAAAATACGGCTATCGCGATCTGCGACCTGTCCTTGAGCGCGCCTCGGCGCGTGAGACGACCGCGCGGGTAGCGGTTGGAGCAGCGTGCCGGCATTTCCTGGCCCAGTTCGATATCCACCTGGGCGGCTATGTCATTGCGATTGGGGAGATCACAGCAGACTTGAGTGGCATTTCACCCGAAGAACGCCCCGCACTGGCAGAGCAAAGCCCGGTGCGTTGCCCTGACCCCGCGGCCTCTGCGAAGATGGAGGCTCGCATCCGGCAGGTGATGCAGGAGCGCGACACGTTGGGCGGGGTGCTCGAAGTGATCGCCTGGGGAGTGCCGCCCGGACTGGGCTCATACGCTCAGTGGGACCGTCGCCTAGACGCTCGCCTGGGCGCGGCGCTTCTCAGCGTTCCGTCGATCAAAGGCGTCGAAATCGGCCCGGCCTTCGAGAATGCCCGGCTGCCTGGAACCCAGGTCCAGGATCCAATCCTCATGGCAGGGAGCCAGTTGAACCGCCCAACCCACCGCAGCGGAGGGCTAGAGGGTGGCGTCACCACCGGACAGCCTATCCTTCTGAGAGCTGCTATGAAACCGATTGCCACCACCCTCGCCCCGCAGAGGTCAGTCGACCTTGCCTCAGGTCAGGAGACGTTGACCCAGTATGAACGCTCTGATTTTTGCCCCGTGCCACGAGCTGTTCCAATCCTGGAGGCTATGTTAGCCTTTGTGCTGGCGGAGGCGTTGATTGAGAAGCTGGGGGGTGACTCGCTGGATGAAATGCGACCGCGCTTCCAAACACTCCGGCGTCCCCGGTTAGAAGATCTAAAAATGGACGGACAGGAGGTGGTCTTTTGGCCTGAAAAGGATGCCTGATAACGATTGGATTTTCCTGTACGGCTCGCCGGGCTCCGGGAAGAGCTCAATCGGGCGTTTGGTGGGGCAGGCCCTGGCGCTGCCATTTGTCGATTTAGATCTGGAGATCGAAAAATCCAGTGGGATGAGCATCCTGGATCTATTCGCACTGCAAGGTGAGACTGCTTTCCGGCAGGTCGAAAGGGAAACCCTTCAGCGCTTGCTGGCGGATTTACAGCCAGGAGTGCTGGCGCTGGGCGGTGGGGCTTTATTAGATGCAGGCAACCAGGCACTGGTCAGTTCCTACGGTTCGGTGGTTTGCCTGTCCGCTTCCTTGGAAACGCTACAAGAAAGATTAAGATCGGACGCTCCGAACCGGCCTCTCCTGTCAGGAGACCTGGTAAGCCGCCTGGCAGAGCTGTTGAACAAACGCTCCGAGCACTATACTTCTTTCTCGCTTCAGTTTCGGAATGAGGAATTTTCCATGGAACAGGCTGCCTGGAGTGTCCAGGTGCTGCTGGGGCGTTTTCATGTGGGCGGTATGGGCGCAGGGTATGATGTGTGGGTGATACCGGGCGAGTTGGACCGATTAGGCCAGGCGCTTTCAAGCCGCAGCCTACGGGGTCCGGTGGCGTTGGTATGCGATGAGCATGTGGGTCCCTTGTATGCAGATCGGGTTCTACACAGTCTGCGATCAGCCGGGTTAGAGGCTTACACAGTTAAGGTCCAGGCGGGGGAGCAGCATAAGAACATCAAAACGGTGCAGGCGCTTTGGGAAGGCTTCTTGCAGGCCGGTCTGGAGCGCAGCAGTACGGTGGTAGCGCTGGGCGGTGGAGTGACCGTTGACCTGGCGGGCTTTGCTGCGGCGACTTTCATGCGCGGCGTGGCCTGGGTGGCGGCGCCCACCTCGCTGCTGGCAATGGTGGATGCTAGCCTGGGTGGTAAAACTGGCGCCGATCTACCTCAAGGCAAAAACCTGGTAGGTGCTTTTTACCCGCCCCGTTTCGTCCTGTCAGACCCACAGGCGCTTTCCACGCTGCCGGAAAGAGAAGTGCGCTCCGGAATGGCGGAGGTGATCAAAGCGGCGATCATTGCCGATCCGGAATTGTTAAACACCTGTGCCCTGGGCTTGGAGATGGTGATTACCCACTGGGAGGAGATTGTTCCTCGTGCGATAGCGGTCAAGGTGCGTTTCATCCAGGCAGACCCTTACGAGAAAGGTTCGCGAGCGGTCTTGAACCTGGGCCACACGGTTGGGCATGCGCTGGAGCGCGTCTCGGATTACAAAATCTCGCATGGAGAAGCAGTATCAATCGGCATGGTGGTGGAAGCATTCCTGGCAGAGCAAATCGGTTTGGCGCAAGTTGGGCTGGCAGAGCGGATCGCCTCAATCCTAGCTGGTTTTGGCCTTCCCACTCACATCCCGGCGGGGTTGAAGTGGGAAGCGATCCTGGCGGCTATGCAGGTGGATAAGAAACGCCAGGCTGGCAGCCTGTGCTTTGCCCTGCCGGCAGCTATTGGAGACATCCGCACCGGCGTGGTGCTCAAGCCTCAAGAATTGGCTTCATTTGCAAAAATCAACGTAGATTAGTGGATAATAGGAGTTACCATTGAGATCAATTCTGGTGCTGCATGGACCAAATCTGAACCTACTAGGACAGCGTGAGCCGGAAGTTTACGGTCGTATGACACTGGCGGAGATTGACGATCGCTTGACAAAGGCTGCGGCAGAGTACAACCAGGTAGGTGCACATCGCTTGCGTCCACTGCAGCTAGAAATCCGTTCTTACCAATCGAACAGCGAGGGCAGTTTGATCGACGCGCTGCAGTCGGCGCAGGATTGGGCTTCGGGGGTGATCTTTAACCCTGGCGGTTACACCCATACCTCGGTGGCGTTGCGGGATGCGGTAGCTGCCATTGGGATGCCAGTGATCGAGGTGCACCTCTCGAATGTATACGCCCGAGAAGAATTCCGGCACACATCCCTGATTGCCCCTGTATGCCTGGGGAAAATTGAGGGGTTTGGTTGGCGTTCATATCTGCTGGCCTTGGTGGCTTTAGCCGAAATATTCAATGAAGAAGCTGAAGATCTCAACGCACCGGACCAGACGGCTCTTGACCGGTTACCGAGGTAGCATGAGAGTCGCTTTCCAGGGGGAGCCTGGGGCCTATTCCGAAGCAGCGGTGACGGAGCATTTCGGGGCTGAAGTGACCACGGTTCCTTGCGAAGCCTTCGATGATATTTTCGCCGCGGTTACTACCGGCGTGTGTGACTACGGCATGATCCCGATAGAAAATTCCCTGGCGGGCAGTATCCATCGCAACTATGATTTGTTGTTGAAGAACAATCTCTCGATCGTGGGCGAACATTTTCTATATGTGAATCACTATCTGATCGGTATGCCGGATGCCAACATGTCGGACATCCGGCGGGTGATCAGCCACCCCCAGGCGCTGGCGCAATGCGAGGGCTACCTGCATACGCTGACCGGGGTTAAGATCGAGTCGGTATATGATACAGCCGGCAGCGTGAAAATGGTACGCCAGATGGGGGATAAGTCTGTCGCCGCCATCGCTTCGCGCCTGGCAGCAGGCATTTATGAGATGAAAATCCTGGCAGAGATGATCCAGGATAACCCCGAAAACCTGACCCGCTTCCTCGTAATTTCGCTCAGGCCAGGCGAGCCTGGATCGGACGCCAAGACTTCCATCGTTTTTTCGCTTATTAATACACCGGGTTCGCTGTTCAAGGCCATGAGCGTGTTTGCCTTGCGGGATATAGACCTGACCAAGATCGAATCGCGCCCACTGGTTGGCAAACCTTTTGAATATTTCTTTTATATTGATTTTGCGGGATCGATCCTCGATCCGGTCGCGGCGAAAGCATTGTCTCACCTGGAAGAGTACGCGATTTTTATGCGAGTGTTTGGCTCTTACCCGCGCCACAGGTATAGTTGATCTGAATCAGGTATTTTTACCCTGTATGGTGCAACAATTCTATTCATAGCCAGAAACCGAAGCGGAAGCCTGCATGTAATAATCGTGGATGATACCTCCCAGGATATCTCGTCTTCGTATTGGACCTTTTATACTCCGTTTTGACCCAGATACAGGAAAGTGTTGACCTAAGCCCTGATGTGGACGGGTGT
>Ga0214473_10007064_pt1 | contig 13358 bp, 8 predicted proteins | sample RVTome_7_FD_203509 | JGI IMG/M metagenome (GOLD analysis project Ga0214473, IMG submission 203509) | Soil microbial communities from uranium-contaminated site in the Upper Colorado River Basin, Wyoming, United States - RVT98D197 | ecosystem: Environmental > Terrestrial > Soil > Contaminated >...
AGGTTTCGTGCCTTCATAAGTGTACCGCATCGTGTACACGAAAGCAATCCATATTGTGATCTGGACGCACGGAAAAGCGAGTGGCGCGCATCGGTCATTGGGATGGCGATATTGTTCTTCACACAGCCAGGGGAGATGCGCCGGGTACAGATTGGTTGAATGACAATGGTCGGGTGGGTCCGAGAGACCAGATGGCCGCCCCAGCGCGTAACGCTCGCCGCTTGCGCCCAGGTTCGGCGTTTGATATACGTCATGCACAACCTACGGTTACCTTCGGACAGAAGGGCTGGTCGGTATCGGGAATCCACCCCACCAGTGTCCAGCCCCCGATCCCCAGCCCCTGATACGTAGGGCCTGAAGATCGGACGCGCCCGTTTCTCCGATTCGCCGTTTCTCCGGTTCCCCGTGTCGCATTTTCGACTGGCAGCCCCCGTTCTCAAGGGATGGTTCTTCAATCCGTCCCTGACGGCCCCCGAGCGAACGGTGGCCCAGATCGAGGGGTGGATCTTGGGGATCGAATGAGCGGGGTGACGATGGTGGTGTGCATCATGGACCGGATCGCATGACGACAATGTTTCCGTTCCTGACCAGCTACGACCCGCCGGGCACGAGCGAGGGCACGCTCGATCCGCTCGGGTTCTACCAGATTGCCGATCAGTTGGCGGTGCAGCTAGTGCCGGCGGTGCGCGAGCGGATGCAGCGGATTCGCTTTCTCACGGCGATGGCGGTGGGGGCCCTGGTGACAGAGGGGCTTGAGGACGATCCACGGCAGCGCGATGCGTCGCCCTACCTCGTCTGGGAGTGGCTGGTTGTTGAGGCGCTGATCCGGGAGATGGGCGGCGATGCTACCGTATGGGGCGTGCCAGGGACCCTCGTAGCGCGGCGCGCGCTAGACCAACACGGCTACCTGGATGCGCGGAGCTATCTCAAAACTCCGCGAATCTTCGGGTTCAACGGCGTCTACAAGCGGCTGGCGACACACCTCGGGCTTGTGGACGTCCACCTGGGGCCAGGGCCGAACGCGGAAGGCCTGGTACACGCCTGGGCGCGTGGTCTTGGACTTGGCGGGCTCGATGCTGCCAAGCCGATGCTGTCACGCTGGTCGTCGGCGGTCCGCCGGAGCCTGAGTGAGAAGCCGCCGCGCACGAAACCCGGCTGGGGAAACGATGTCTGGTCCGGGCTAGCGAGGGCGTTCGCTCCTGCGGGAGGGAGGGCCCGGGAGAATGGCTATCTCCGCGATCTTCTGCTTGCCGCGGACGAACGGCGGTTGGGTGCTTTGCCGACACTCTGGCAACTCCAAGCCGAGTTCGACGATGACGGATTCCGAGAAGAGAAGCTTCACGATCGACTCGCGAAGCGGGAACCCGTCTACAGGCCGCTCCTCAAGGCTATCCGCGACTATGAGGCCTTCGCCCGCAGCCTCCAGGATAGCTTCGACGTGTTGAAAACAGAGGCAGGACGGCTGGACGCTCGGGGCTTTGCCGTGCCCGGGATCGCTCGCGATGTGGACTTTAGGCAAAGCGTCAAGGGCTTACACAAGCGGTTCGAGGCGGCGCACCATGCCCTCGGTGAGGTGACTCTCGCCAGCGTTTCGCTACAGAATCTGTTCGGGGAGCGGTTCGGCACGTTCGCCGAGCCGATGGATGCGGGCGCCTGCGCGCTCGCGCTGTGCTCCCATCATGAGACCGTCCAGCGGGCCAAGTCGGCCGACGGCAAGCGGCCATGGTTCGACCGCATCGCCAAGGACCGCATTTACATCCGGCACGCGTACCGCGAACCACGACGCGACATCCAACCCGACCGCTACGTGCACGACTACCGGGGCTGGCCGATTCGACGCTTCTATTCTGACCTATCATGAGCGAGTTCAGGAAGACGTCCAGCGGCGGTGCGATGCTCGACCTGTGGCGGGCGCCCCAGGGCGCGGGCGATCCTGTCGGGTGCCTTGCGACCACCTACACATTCGCACCGGGCCTGTTTGACGAGCAGTGCCTGGCCCGGTTTCTCGAGATAGAGTCCGAGCCAAATCGCGAGGACCTAGCGTTCCTGCTCGAGCGCGAGAGCCGGCTTGGCGGCGTCTATGCGGGCGTACTGGTGGACCACACACAGGCCGGGGTGGAGCACTCGCTCCGTTGGGACGTGCTGCCGGTGCGTATCCGAGCTGGCAAGCAGCACGCCAAGCTCAGTCTGCTCGGATGGACGCGGCACGTCCGAATCATCGTCGCCTCGGCCAATCTGACAGAGCCGGGCTACCGGACCAACCACGAGGTTGCCGCGACGGTTGACCTCAGACCCGAGGGTGCCAATGGCGACATGCTGGCCGAGGCGGGCGCATTCCTACGAAGCCTGCTCATGCTCGTGCCGGGGGCGTCGGCGCATCCGCCCGAGGTCCGGAGGGCGGAGGCGTTTCTGGATCAGATCGAACGACAAGTCCGGAGATGGAAGCCGATCCGACGAGGGGGGACGATCCGCCAGCAACTCGTGTTCACGGCTCCCGCCGTCGGACCGCGGCGGGCGGCGCGCAGCAGCCTCGATGAGGCGATTCAGGCGTGCCGAGGGCGTGGAGGATCTCCCAACGAGGTGCGGGTCGCCTCACCGTTTTTTGATCCGGACGACGAGACCAGCCGCGTGACGGTCTCGCTGTGCAAACTCATGGCTAGAGGGCGACGGCACGACCTTTGCTTCTGTGTGCCGGCAGCCCGCGACGATGCGGCCACCATTCCGCGGCTTGCCGCCCCCAAGGCCCTCGTGCGGATGCCGCCGAACTATCACGGCACGGTCACCGTCGAGATATTGCCAGAACTCGATGAAGACAAGAACCGCCGCCCGTGGCATGCGAAGATGATGGCGCTCTGTGCAGCCCCTTACTCGGCCTTGCTGATCGGCTCATCCAACTTCACGTGCGCAGGGATGGGTGTGGAACAACGTAGGAACGCTGAGGCCAACCTCCTAACCATCGTCGACCGGGTGGACTACGGCCGGGAAGTGAGCCAGTTGGAGGCGGTGTGGCCTGAGATGGAACAGCTCGCCGACCCGGAATCCGCGGAATGGCTGGGCCCGCTGGCGGACCAGGAAGAGGAAGAGCAGGCGGCGGCTCCGCTGTTGCCTGCGGGATTCCTCTCGGCCACCTATCGTGCCGGAGACAAGCGGCAAGTGATCCTGCGGCTCGACCCGGTCCATCTGCCGAAAGACTGGCGTGTCCGTGCGTGCGGGCATGAAGGGCGGGAACTGCTGTCTTCTTCCATTTGGCGTAAGGGCGGCCGCTCGGCGGTCGTCGAACTCGCTTGGGCTCCCGTCCAGCCACCGGAAAGGCTGCTCGTTCGGTGGGCTGATCAGGAAGCCTTCTTGCCGATCAATGTGGAGGACAGCCGCGAGCTGCCCCCGCCGGCCCAATTGGAGCACATGTCCGCCGACGATATGCTGTGGATTCTGGCGGCGGCCGACCCCAGCGCGGCGTTTCGCGCGTGGGCGAGACGGCAACAGCCGTCGGACCTTTTCGACACGGACCTTGACTCGGCGACGCCGATCGACTTGGACCCGCTTCGGCGCTATGACCTGCAGGCCACGTTTCTGCACCGCATACGCCGGCGGGCCCGCATCCTCGCGCAACTGCGTTCGAATCTCCAGCGACCGGTATGGGGACGGCAGGCGCTGGAGTGGCGTCTGCGGGGCATGATCGGTATCGAGCCCCTCGCGGATCGCCTGGTGCGGGAGTGTGTGAGCGCCGACGATGCTGCCGACGAGGCATTGCTGACCCTCGCTGATTTCCTAATCGTGTTGCGGGAGGTCAACTATCAGCCGAGTGATGGGTCCTTGCCGAAAGCGGACTTCGAGAAGGTCTTTAGATTGTTTCTCCGTGAACTGGCGGACAGGCTCGAACGGGAAATCGAGCCGCATCGCGGCCGCATGCCCAGGGATCTGATGCGCTTCTGGGACCGGGTGGTACAACGATGCGGAGGATGAGCGACATCTACCGTACGTCGCCACAACTGGTCCTGGGCACACGGCTGAACAAGCGCGTGCCAGAAGCTGACCAGAAGCGTCAGCGAGCCGAGGTAGTGGAAATCCTGCGCCGACTGCGCAAGCAGCCCGGCGTGATCCTTGCCGACGAGGTCGGCATGGGCAAGACTTTCATAGCGCTGGCCATCGCGTACAGCGTGGCCGTCAGCAGGCCGCGTGGTCCAATCATTGTGATGGTCCCTGCGAACCTCGTCGACAAGTGGGAGCAGGATCTCAAGACCTTCTGCGAGCTGTACCTCAAGAACCGTCATCCCGTGCGGGTGGATGCTGCGACGCGCAGGGATCTGACAGCTCCGACCGCTGTGCGCTACGGAGTCGTCCGTCACAGTGTGGAGTTAATGAAGCTGCTCGACAACCCACCTTGCGAGCGCTGCCATCTCATCTTTCTGGCGCAGGGCGCCATGGGTCGCCATCAGACCGACAAGTGGGTTCGACTGGCGCTGATCGCTGAGGCCCTGCGTCGCCACGGGCGAGGAAAAGCGAGTCGGCTCATTCAGGTGAAAAACCAGATCCACCGATTTCTTGCCGAGCTACTCTGGGCGATCGGCGAAGAACGAGCCCATGACTGGGGAGAGGCACTGTGGCAGCGACTCCTGCGGGCAGACCCCGTGACTTGGAAGGACACATACAACAAGGCCATTCGGGACGAGCGACGCCGGTTGAACGAGGACCCTGTTCCCAAGTCGGTGACCCGGGCGTTGCAGCGGATTAAGGTCAAACGGTTGGCCGAGGCGCTCCAGAAGATGCCGGTTCGGGCTCGCGGTGGCGAAGACCGCGTATCGGAACGGCTGGACGAGGCACGCAACGCCTTGCGGGATATTGAGAAGGAGCTGTGGAAGGAGCTGCTCGCGGAGACGCGCTGGCGATCGCCGCTGCTCGTGATGGACGAGGCACACCACCTCAAGAATCCCGAGACGTTGCTCGCCAGACAGCTCCAATGCCCGGACTCGGAGCAGGACCTGCGCACTGGCGATGGAGCAATGGCCAATGCGTTCGACCGAATGCTGTTCCTTACGGCCACGCCGTTTCAGCTCGGGCACCATGAGCTGGTCAGCGTTCTGAGGCGATTCGGAGACGTGCGATGGGATGTGAATGACTTGGGCGAGCCAGAATGTTTCCGGCAGCAGTTATCGGATCTCGGCAAGCACCTCGATGAAAGCCAGCGCGCTGCCATCGCTCTTCAACGAGGTTGGAGGCGGTTGCGGCCCGAGGACTGCGACGGCGACGTCGAAATCTGGTGGAAGCGACTCCGTCGGTCAGTGCGCGAGTCCCTCAACAATCATCAACGCGCGGTCGTCGATGCCTACAACGCTGCAAAGCGGTGTCGGGACATTGCAGAGAAGGCTCTGCGGCCCTGGATCGTGCGTCACAACAAGGGCGTGAACTGGACCGGGACTACCATCCAGCGCCGGCGCCGCCTGGATGGCGCGGCGGTTGCCGGGCAGGATGGGTCGAGCGGGCTTCCGATTCCGCCGCAGCAACTGCTGCCATTCTTCCTGGCTGCTCGAAGCGCTGCTAGGCCCGCGCAGGACCTGCTGGGCGAGGCGCTGTGTTCATCGTACGAGGCCTTCCGGTTCACGCGACAGAAGCACGACGCCGCGAAAGACGAGCAAGACGAGTTAGCGGATACGGCCGTGGATCTGTCGCACACCGGTTGGTACTTGGGCGAGTTCGATCGCGCGCTTAAACGCTGCAGCGGGTCGACCCATCCCAAGGTGGATGCGATAGTCCGAAAGGTCGTGGATCTCTGGGAAACGGGTGAGAAGGTGCTCGTATTCGCCTTCTATCGACACACCTGCCGAGCCTTGCGCATCCATATCAGTCGCGAGGTCGAACGGCGCATCATGTTGGCCGCGCAACGTCGCTTACGCAAGGCGGGACGCGAAGGCGGGCGTAAAGAGGTTGAGCGACTATTGGAGCGCACTCAGAAGCGCTATTTCGATGATGCCGATTCCCCGGGACGGCGGGCCGTCGATGCTGCGCTAGGCAAGATTCTACGGGAACGCGCGCAGGCACTCGAAAAGGCTCAGATGTCCTCGGAACAACAGAAAGTGTTGACGGATGTGATGCGTCGGTTCTTGCGTGTACCGACGACCCTGGCTCGTTTCTTCCCCCTTGCGGAGTTGAGTGCAATCAGGCCGGCTGAGGCTGTCCGCAGAACCATGAACCACACGGACGCCTCGGGCTTGTCCTGGAGGCAGAAATTCGAGGGGTTTGTCGAATTCCTTGCGGATCAATGCTCCACCGAAGAGCGAAGGCTTTATCTTGAAGCGGCGCGGCGCACCCAGACCGGCGGCATCCGGGTGGAGGAGGACGAAGACGAGAATCGAAATGGGAACACAGGCACGCTCACCCTCGCAAATGTGCAGGTGGCCACAGGTACAACGAGTCGCGAAACCCGGGCTCGCCTGATGCGGGCATTCAATACGCCGTTTTTTCCCGACATTCTGGTGTGCAGCGAGGTCATGCGAGAGGGTGTCGACCTTCAGCGATTCTGCCGTCACGTCATTCACCACGATCTCGCATGGAATCCCAGCAGCATCGAGCAGCGGACCGGCCGTATCGACCGGCTCGGATGCAAGGCCGAAGGCCGCCAGCCTATCGTCGTGTATCTGCCGTACCTGGCTGGTACGGCCGACGAGCGGCAATATCGGGTCATGTCGGAACGCGGGCAGTGGTTTCGTGTTGTGATGGGGCAGGATGAGGTTGCTCGCCTGATCACGCCGGACTCCAACACTGCGATTCCGTTACCGGAGGCCATCTCGAACGAGTTGAGTTTCGAATTCGCCCTTGACCCTCCCGTGTCTTGAGAAAGAAGGTACCGGACACCTTTTGGCTCGTAAGCTATGGATTGTGCGAGAGGCTGATATCACTTTTGGGCCGTTACACAGGCGCGGGGGCTACGCGCGTGAGCACCCGGAGTGCGAACCACACGGGATGCCCCCACGGCGGCGATGGCTTCAGCTTTCACCCACCTGATGGACTGACACCGAAGAATTGGAATCGTCCATTCGGTGGATCAATGGGTTGGTGTCCGGTACCTATTTTCGTATACATCGGCTTCTCTTCTCCGTGAGATGCAGTTACCCATTCCCCCGACTAAACGGGGCTCGGAGCAAGTGTGGCCGCCCGGCTGTGACACCCACGCAAGTGCCGGAAGGCTGCACCATGGTGGTTGACGGAAATCAGCTGTCGAAAACTATCGTACAAGAGCAGGCGACAGCGCTGGATTGAAGGGCGCGCGAGTCGAGGGGGTGGCGCATGAAGCCCGCCAATCTGAGGGTGAGAGAGTGAACACGGTCGAGTTGCGCCGACGCGGCTTCCGGTGCATCAGGCCAACGGACAAGGCTGCCTATTTTTCGAACCTGGCCCGGCAGTTCGGCTACTCCGTCCAGATGGAAAATGGGCGTCACTGGATTCGGAAGCACTATCGCCGCAGAGGGAGCCCCGTCCCCACGGCGGTGAAGCTTGGGCCCACCATCACGCAGGCTGATGCCGCCACCACGAGCACCTATAGCTTCCTGGCGGAGCACACGCGTTCCACCTACGCGCAGTTCTACGTAGATCTGCCCTTCGATCGGGTCGTCAGGATGGTCGCGTCCGCCAGGGAGCGCAGCGAGGCCTACCAGAAGTATGACTTGCTGACGCGCGCCCTGGCGTTCTGCCCCCCGCAGCACCTCCGCGTTCTCCTGCAAGAGCACGTACTGCCCGAGTTCTTCCGTGAGGTTCCGGATGGGCGGGTCCGGGTCTTCATGATGAACGACGAGATCGAGAGCGGCTTCCGCGTCCTGCGCGGCGGGTACGTCCTCGACCATTATCCGATGGCGAGCATCGAAGCCTCGCGGGATCAGGGATTCGCCTTGCTCGAGAACTGGGAGGGCGGCCAGATCGGCGACTGGCTGGAGCCGCTCCTCTCCATCCTGCAGATGGCCGCCTATCCCTATATTCCCTTCTTCCACGGCGGTCCGCTCGGCCTCCTGCTCGTCTTCTTCTTCCCGGAGCCCTACCGACACGAGTTAAAGATCTTCCCCGCTTCTTGGCTCCACGCGGCCCGGTCGGACGCGCTATTCGGTACCGAGGCGAGGACCCTGCGCGGGCTGTTCGACCCCGCGTCCGAGGAGCGCTTAGGGCTCGCGCATCGCCGAATGTTGACCGAGCGGCCGCTTCCTATGGACTTCTCCCTCAGACTCGTCGACTGGGCGGTCAGCCGTATCAGCGATCTGGTCCGCGAAGCCGCCGATGCTGCGAATTTCGAAGCTGAAGGCTTCATTGATTTCACCTTTGCGTTCGAGCTCAGTCTCTCACTGATTCGGGTCCTGAAGCGGGCGGCGCTCGCGCTGACGACCGAGGAGCCGCCCACGGGTAAATTCCTCGCCTTCGAGGTTGCGGACCTGCTCGACGCACTGGCAAAGGTGTTCGATCGGCGTCAGGAGACCGAGACGTTCAAACTGCTGTTCAACGCCAACGATGGCCGCGCCATGATGCGCGCGTGTTTGGCCAGCGCGCCGGAGGACATCCGACTCTACCTCGAGGACATGGCGGCTCGACTCTACGAGGACTTGCGGGAGACCGCGGCCGCCTCCGTGTGGCTCGCGGGCATGTCCACGCCGCGAGGCATCCTGGTGCGAAACCGCGATCTGTCGCGCGAGGCCTTGGAAGACCCTGCCTCATTCGCTGCAAACCTCATGCGGGCCCTGCGCAATACGCACCATGGCTACTTCACACGGCTCGACCGCAACAGTCGCAGGCCGGCCCGGTATCTTGTCTTGAGTACCGGCAATACGCCGGACTCCTTGTCGCAGTTCCCATTTCTCTGGACGGTGGCGTTGCTTGCGGATCCGGGACAGATCATCGGGTGGAGAACACTCGAGACCGAGTACGAGGACTGAACGCGTGGCGGACCGCAGTTGAAAAAGTGAAAAAGGGAAGTAAAAAGGGTACCGGACACCTTTAGGGGGCTAAGTGGTTGATTTCCCGGATGGGTGACCTTGATTCTTGGCGGCTGGCACGCCAGGTCGGTCTGCCGTGAAACCGTATCCGTTGGTAGATGATCTTGTGCGCCAGGTGCTGCGGGTTGGGATGCCGCGCGTTGCACGCCTGATGTCCCCCGGCGGGGCCCCCGAAGACTCGAAACCATGCCCTCGCAAGATCACGAGGTTAGGCCCTAAATGGTGTCCGGTACCTTTCTTAATAGGCGGCAATGAGAGGTGAGCCGCCCCTTGGTGCCACCTTCGACTCGGTCGAGTGCCGCCGAGGCGTCATCCCTAAGCCATAGGAGCTGGGGCGCGGGCGGTAGGTTCACACCTCGCACGACGCCTCCGGCCCCCTCAGGTGCACCACCGATTTCACCAGCCGTACGGAGGGTCTCCACATGCCACAGCGCCAGGAAGGTGTCCCATTGGTTGTCCGAGGTAAGGAGACCACCCGCTTACATCGCGTCCCGCTGGAGGAGCGCACCTTTGACGAGGAATGGCTGCAACAGCTCTTGTTTGACCATCCCGCCTTGCTCCCGATTGAAGAGATCGAACCCATTTTCGCCGGGGCCCGCCCAATCGTTCGGGAACTGCAGACCGAGGCAGGGCGATTAGATCTCCTCTACATGAACCCGAGTGGCTTCCTCACAATCGCTGAAACCAAGCTGTGGCGAAATCCCGAGGCCCGCCGCGAGGCGGTCGCCCAAGTCATCCATTATGCCTCCGAGCTCGCACGTTGGTCCTATGAGGACCTGGTTACAGTAATACGCCAGAAGATGATGTGCGACGAGAAGGACCCATTGATCGAGCTCATGCAGGAGGCCGATAGCGCATTCGATGAGAAGCAATTCATTGACCAGGTGGGGCGGAACCTGCAATTGGGTCGAATCCTGCTGCTAATCGTTGGCGATGGCATTCAGACCGGCGTGGAACGCATGGCGGAGTTTCTCCAGAAGACCCCACATCTGGGCTTCACCCTGGGCCTTGTCGAAATCGCACTCTTTCGTGAGCATCCTCAGCGGAACGACCCGCTGTTTGTGCAGCCGCGTGTTCTCGCTCGGACCCGGGAGGTCACGCGGGCCACCGTGGAGATTAAGGTCCCGATCGGGCGGGCCGATGTCCAAGTGACCCTGCCGGTCGAGAAGCCCCCAGAGCCCCCCGGCAGGCATCCGATCACCGAGGCAGCCTTCTTTGAGCAGTTGGCGAAAGTCACCGGACCAGAGGTCGGGGAATTTGCTCGCTGGGTGCTGGACACCGCCCCAGACCACAGCTTGGAAATCGACTGGGGCGAGGCTGGGCCAGTCCTCAAGTACACGGATGAGGCCACCGGCGACTCCTTCACCCTCGGCCAGTTGCGGAAAGACGGAGTCTTCGCGGAAACGTTTCGTCTTTACGACCGATTTGTGACGCGCGGGCTTCCCCTGGAGATCTGCCGCGACTACTTCAAGGAGGTGGCCCGGCTGGTGGCCGGGGCCTCAGTGCGCCAGTTCGTATCGAAGTCTGGGCGGAGTCGCTGGGAGCAAATCGCCTACGGGCAGCATCCTAAGCCGGGAGACCACATCCCATTGGCCGAGTTGTCCCCCCGCAAAGAGGAGTGGCTCGACGCCATCGACAAGACCGTTCAACGCATCCGAGAGATCCGGAAGAACATCTGAAAGGGTACTCTTATGGGAATCCCAGGGGAAGCCTCCGGCCACCGCAATCGAACGGATTGGGGACCTCCTGGGTATTCCCGAGACGAAGGCTCTAAAGCCCATGAGTACGGGCGATGCTCAGCCTATGCTGATGCGAGAGTTGCTCATGCGCCATACCGCCGAAGCGTGGCTGCTGGAACGGCGGGGGGCGGGCCGTAGTACGGAAATCATATAATGCCCCCTACGTAGAAACTAGCTAAACGTTGAACTGCGCCAAGAAGGAGGTGGCCTGTGCCCAACCGTGCCATTTGGGACAGCGTTCCTTCGTCTTTCACCGATCCCGTTACTGGTCTCAGACCTTCTCGGGAGAGGGAACTCACCGCATTGCTATGCTTCTTTCACCAGAAGGGCCTAGTCCCATGGCAAAGAGTCAGCCTCTTGCCACCCGACACTACTGCGACGGGCATCGCGGCCGACGCCATCTTCGCGTTCAGTGGTACCATGATCTGTGAGTATCCTCTCTTCGCGGCCGGTGAGGACATCAACGTCTGGGGTGCGATGCCTGCGGATCTCATCTACCTTTCTTCCGACCAGCGAACCGTGGCGTTGGTCGAAAATAAGATCGGCGGCCGCTTCACGAGCGGCGGCGATCACGTGGAGCACGGGCAGCTCGCACGTCAGGCCGAGTATCTCTGCCGCTCTAAGACGAGGCGAGGTTTAAGGCAAGCCTGCCTTGTGCTGGTAACAACGGTTGATTGCCTCCGAACGAAGAACTACGCTTCGGTGCTTGCGAACGTCTTGGCTCATAGGGGACGCAATCAACATATCGATGGTTACGTCATGCGCTGGGAGGATATCTTCGAGGCCGTCTCCAGCATGGGCATGGTCAAACCGGCGCATGCAGTGACCCCGCATGCGCTTGCCTGACCGAGTCGCCTGGTGGCATCTTGGCTTCGCATCCGGCTCCGACCTACGGGGTTTTCGTCAGGCGGGCTGCTGATGAGCGAGGCGTTTAACGGCTTGTAAGGCGGGACAGGGCCGTTTTTTCGCCGTCAAGGTAGGTCCCTCCTCTCGACGTCGGTGCGCCGCCCTCTCGATTGCGTCACTCGCCTCCCGGGGTGCCCCTCCGGGTGGTGCTGCCCCCGCGCCCCATCGTAGTGGTGCCATGCGGTCCGCCGAAGGCGGACTGCCGGACCCGCCCAGGAGGCCTAGCCCGAGCTGCGGAAGCGGGAGAGGAACGCCTCTGTAACGCGGGACGTCTTTGACTACGTTGACTTGATGATGCCCCCGCCCTCGTACGCGCCATCCCGCCCTGCGGAGGCTATCCCCTGCAAATGGTGTCCGGTACATTTCTAGAGACCTTTCTCAAGACGGTCGACGCGCTGAATGAATGCGTCGAGAAGATCCGAATCCTCATCCCAGGAGGTCGACATGACAGATATCCTCTTGCCGGCTACCTCTGCAGAGGAGTGGCGCCAGTATCTAGCCGATCCCGTTAAGCAATGGGAGACCGGCTTTTCTGCAAAGACTCTCGCCTATTGCTGGCAGGAAGCTGGCGGCTTTCCCCAGAGCGTGACCGCGGTCTTTCGGAGCACGGGCAAGCCCTTCGCAGAACTCGAACCGCTCCTCATCCTTCCGGAGCACAAGGTTTCATTGCCAGGCGGCCGGGCGCCCTCCCAGAACGACATCTGGGTGCTCGCGCGGATGCAGAAAGAACTCATGTCGATCGCGGTCGAGGGGAAGGTCGATGAGCCGTTTGCTGACACCGTGAACGACTGGCTGAGGGAGGGCTCCGCTGGAAAAGAGGAACGGTTCGCATTTCTTACCAAGACGTTGGGGATTACTATTCCCCGGACGAGCCCGCTGCGGTATCAGTTGCTCCACCGGACCGCCTCCGCCATCCTTGAGGCAGAACGGTTTCGGGCGGATCATGCCATGCTCTTGATTCACTCGTTCAGTCCCAGGCACGCCTGGTTCGAAGACTTCGCGGCATTCCTAGACCTGTGGGGAATCCAGGCAGAGCTCAACAAGGTTCACTCAGCACGGCTGCCGTCTGGCTGTGCCCTACATTTCGCATGGGTGCACGGCGAAGAACGGTACCTGAGTAAGTAGAGGCACCATCGCTCGCGCTGAGAATTGCCCAGCAGAATCTGTGATGCGGGACGTGATGCGGGACGTTGTTTCCTACGTGATGCGGGACGTTGTTTCCTACGTTAACTTACTCTAACCCAGTCAGCGGGGCCGGGGCGGCTCCAGTGGCTTTCTGGCACATCCCCCGGAGCCAGAGCCGAGCTTGGCAGTCGTGACAGATCGCCATGGCGGGTGTGATGACCCGGCGGCAGCCCGCGGCCCGCTGCACAGCCTGCGCGCGGGCCGCCTCGATGCGCCGATGCTGGCTCCTGCGGAGCCGCGCTGGCCGCAGTTGCGGTTTGCGGTGGCGCCTGCCGTCTCCAAGGAAAGGAGAAGGGGTTGACAACGCCGCACCGGCGAGAGACCATAGCAGCGCGGTACCGTCCGGCAGGCGTGGATGGATGGGAGGACGCCCGGTGAACAGTCAGAAGGGTCTTGGCCCGCATCAAGCAGCCGCTCTCCAGGAGTTCGCCGGCGCAGTTCGCGATCTCCTCGGATCACGGCTCATCGCACTGAAGCTCTTCGGGTCCCAAGTCCGAGGAGAGGCGGTACCCGATTCGGATCTCGATGTCCTCGTCGCCGTGGAGGAGGCGAGCCCCGC
>Ga0214473_10007065_pt1 | contig 13357 bp, 12 predicted proteins | sample RVTome_7_FD_203509 | JGI IMG/M metagenome (GOLD analysis project Ga0214473, IMG submission 203509) | Soil microbial communities from uranium-contaminated site in the Upper Colorado River Basin, Wyoming, United States - RVT98D197 | ecosystem: Environmental > Terrestrial > Soil > Contaminated >...
TTAGGTATGGGAGATGTACTTACTTTAATCGAGAAGGCAGAGAAGACTTTTGACGAGCAGCATGCCAAACAGCTAGAGAAAAAAATGCGTACTGCGGAGTTCAATCTCGAAGACTTTTTGTTACAGTTGCGTCAGATAAAAAAAATGGGGTCATTAACTCAGCTTGTTGAATTGCTGCCCGGTTTTTCGAAGTTCGCTTCTAGTATTCCTCAAGGTGATGAGGAAAACCGGATGCGAAAAATTGAGGCTATCATTTTGTCCATGACCCAGGAAGAGCGACGAAATCCAGCTATTATCGGAGGTAGTCGGCGGCGTCGCATTGCAAAAGGTAGCGGAACTATCCCCGGGGATGTGAATCAACTACTCAATCAATTTTACCAGATGCAAAAACTGGCTAAAATGGCAGCCACAGGAAAACTGCCTAAGAACTTGATGGGTATGTTGGGGCGGTAACGAGCTCCCTATTTGCCGGTTTTGGTTGTTCCTGTGACAGTAAGCTCATGGTCTTTGATTTGAATATTAGTTATCTCTAGCGGTACATCACTCAGTTGCAATCTAACCATAACGTTCATTAATTGCTCAGCTCTTCTGTCCGCAGATTCAGGCAACGGTAGTTTGCCCAAGTTGAACTCTCCTATCACTATTTTCGGTGAACCATTCACTATTTCTATCTGTCCTATCATTGCCGTTTTGGCATTTATTCCAGGAGTATCCACCATAGCGTAAGCTAGAAATTTGCCATCGCCGAAGTTGACCGAGGCATCTCTCACAGGCAGTTCACCCTTGGCTCGAAGTTCAACCATCTTGGAATTCACTTCTTTATCGGTGATTGTCAGTGTTATCTGTTTTGCTTGCCCGGCGCCGACTGCCGCGTCAATTTCAGCTTTTGCAGAGCTTATCTTCCGGTCGAAACTTTGTGCAGCTTCAGAGCTTGGCAATATCGGCACCATTTTTGATTGAATTGGGGGAGAAAGTGAGTAGAGATAATAGCCTATTAGCAGGGCAGCGGTGACCAGAATACCGATTACCCCTATAACCATGATTAATCCTCTAATCAGTCTCATCTAATTCCTCCTGATAGCTAGGATATTCTATTGACTTATTCCAGATAGTCTTTAAGTTTTCGGCTTCGGCTGGGATGGCGTAACTTGCGTAGTGCTTTAGCCTCAATCTGACGGATTCGTTCTCGAGTGACATTAAACTCCTTACCCACCTCCTCTAAGGTTCTAGCCCGACCGTCCTCCAGTCCGAATCTTAGCAATATAACTCTTCTCTCTCTGTCTGTTAGCTCGGAAAGTATTTTGTTCAACTGTGCCTTAAGCAATTCTTGGGAGGCTGCATCCGCAGGAGGTGGTGTAGCTCGGTCCTCAATGAAGTCGCCAAGGTGGCTGTCTTCTTCTTCCCCGATAGGCATCTCTAATGATATGGGCATTTGAGACAACTTCAGGATTTCTCTTACTCTGTCTGAGGATATTTCCATACCTTTACCGATTTCCTCGTAGCTAGGTTCACGCCCGTATTCCTGAGCCAGACGGCGGTTGACTTTCAGTAATCTGTTGATAGTTTCTACCATGTGCACCGGGATGCGAATGGTACGTGCCTGGTCGGCTATAGCTCGTGTTATAGCCTGCCTGATCCACCATGTAGCATAAGTGCTGAACTTATAACCCTTTCGATATTCAAATTTCTCAACTGCGCGAACTAAGCCGATGTTCCCTTCTTGGATAAGGTCAAGGAGTGGCATGCCATGACCTACATATTTTTTGGCAACGCTGACCACTAGGCGTAGATTTGCTTCGGTCAAGTGCCTTTCTGATTTCCTGGCTGTTTTTTTCACTTTATTGAAATGTGTCCTAAATTGTTGAATATGTACTTGAAGTTGAGAGATGAATTCGGGATTTGCAGGCTCGGCAACCAGAGATTCCAGCTGTTTCCAGGTGGTTTTCTCTCCTATAATCCTGCGCAATTCTGCGGGCAGAAGTCGACTGACTATGGAAATGTCTACCATTCCCTGTTCAATTTCCGGGATACTTTTATTACTGTCTTTGGCTATAGCTTCCACCAATTCTTGGCTAATCATGTTATCAATAGCTGCCCGTAGCTTCGAGTCGCTGATGTTCTTGATGAAACTGTCTGCAGAAGTGAGCTTAAGTCGTTTAGCGAGAATGTCGATCAGTGGCTTTGATGCAAGTAAATGACATAGCAAATATATTACTGTATCTACTGTTGACGGATATTCGCCGTGGTGCTGAAAATAAAGCTCCTCGATATTTTCCAGGTATTTGGCCTCTTCTATTTTGCTGGCCAATGCCTTCTCATCGTCCGCAGTGAGCAGTGAGACTTTGCCAATCTCGTGGAGATACATACGAACTGGGTCATCAATCGCTTCGTGCTCAACATGGTCTATCTCAAGGCCGACTTGCGACTTACCTTCTTTCTCTTCTTTGTCTGCTAATTCATATTCAAGTTCAGCAGCCTCTTCGCTTCCCCAGGGAAAGGTGATTTTGCCACTGTCTTTTTCTGACCCATATTTGCCGAAAGTATCCCAAGTATTCTTCTGGGGCATAAATGGTCTGTCGCCCATGCCAAGAATATCATCAGAATCAAACTTCCTTTTGCTTTTCTTCGGGAAGTAGGAAAGAAGCTCATCGTCTCTATTTGAAGTCATTACCCATCACCCCTTGCTGGTCTTCGGCGATGGTTTTGCTTGATGCGGATCTCTTGAAGCTGCTTATCGATTTCCAAGCCTTGCTCTTCTAACTTGGCTAATTGTGCTGTCCTTCCACCTGTCTCGGCTTCCATGGTCAAGAGCTCTTGCTTTTTGGCCTCTAAATTCCTCAGCCTTCTCTCTTGTAAGCGGCTTATGCATTGGTTCATATCCTCACAGCGTGCTGTCTCGCTTTCTTTGAGGATCGGGGGTAAGTCCTTAGCCAGAAGGCTTTCCAAATGCTCTTGAAGAACGCTATCGATACTATTCTTGAGAGAGGCCATGTCGTCACTTTGTTGCCATTTTACAAATAGCTCTCGGTTTTCGGTATTTTCGAAATGGTCGGGTGACAGTACTGAGCTTGCTGCCTTAAGTTCCGGATACTTAAGCAATAAAGCTAAGCAATATTGCTCTTGGGGACTAGATGAGGTGATGGTGGGGACTACAGGGGTGAAAGCTTTCGTGTTTTTGGTTGCTTTTCGTTTTCGTTCGACGGCCCGGAATTTTTTCAATGCGTCATCCAGGACGTGCTCATCAACTTTCAATAACCTGGCAAGCCTTTCTAGGTAGTGAGCTTGCCGCAATGGGTCATTCATCTCGAAAAGTAGTGGCAGAAGCCTCCCTACAGTCGAAGATTTATCCCTGGCACTTGCTAGATCAACTTTAGCGGTTGCACTTTCAAAGATGAAGTCAACCATAGGCTTAGCATCCATTATCAGCTTTTGCCACTGTGAAGCATCCTCTCTTATTAGCTCATCCGGGTCTTTGCCTTGAGGTAAGATAAGAATCTTCACCTCAGCGTTGTGAGCGTCTTCGTATCTTACCCATCCATAGAAAGATGGTGGCACTGGCAGCATCTTATCAAGCATCTCACCGCTTCGTGATATGGCTTCTTCTCCTGCGGTGTCTGCATCAAGAGCCAGTATTAAATTACTGGTCAAGTTTTTGAGAATAGTTAGCTGCTTGTCAGTCATAGCTGTTCCCATGGAGGCAACTACGTTATCATACTCATACTGGTGGGCTGCGAGGGTATCCATATAGCCTTCGACAATTACTGCCTGGTTTTTCTGCTGGATGGCTGTCTTGGCATGGTCAATCCCATAAAGGCTGCTGCTCTTATCGAAAACTGGTGTTTGAGGAGAGTTTAGATACTTAGGCAGGGAATCATCTAATGCTCTACCACCAAAGCCTATAAGTTTGCCCTGAATGTTTCTAATAGGGAATATTAAACGATTACGAAATCGGTCGTAGTTGTTTCTATCCTCTCTCTCTACTAACAAGCCAGCAGCTAGTAGTTCTGTTTCTCCATATCCCTTGCCTTTCAAGTACTGCTTTAGGGTATCCCATCCTTCTGGGGCGAAACCTAGCTGGAAGTTCTTTATTATCTCAGCCGATAGTTCTCGTTTAGCCACATAATCTCTTGCTATCTCGCCCTTAGAGGTATTCAACAGCAGGTGATGATAATATTCAGCAGCGGCTTCGTTGATTTCGAATAACCTTTCCCTTTCTTTATTTTGAGTCTGCCTCTCTGGGGTTGTCAGGGGAACCAAGGTAATCCCTGCTTTATTAGCTAAAAGCTGCAGGGCTTGCCCGAAGTCAATCCCCTCTTTCTTCATGACGAAGGAAAAAATATCGCCACCGGTACCGCAGGCGCCGAAACAATGCCAGCTCTGCCGCTCGGGGAACACAAAAAACGAGGGGGTTTTTTCAGAATGAAACGGGCACGAGGCCTTATAATTTCGCCCAGATTTTTGTAATTCCGTATATTCAGAGACCAGCTGCACAATATCCAGCCTCTGTTTTACATCATCAATTACGCTCATTTCAAAAACTCAATCGATTGTTTCAAATTTCTGCTTGCAGATGGCATTTTCATTTTAGTGCGCGATTTCTTTAGCCGTCCGTAATGCATACTGGTCTGTCATGCCGGCGATATAATCAGTAACCTTCCGTTCTACAGTGTCATCGCGTAACGCATATTCTTCAGGCAATTTCCCCTCGTGTTTAAGGAAATATGAATATAGAAGGTGTATTGCTCTCCTCGCTTTTGATGTGTCTTTACTGGCTAAACTGGGATTATACACCTTGTCAAACAGAAATTCACGCAAGTTATTGGTGACTTCTAGGGTTTCAGAATTCATGCCGATAGTTGGCTTTTTTAATTTCGGATTTTCTATTGATGTCAAAGAATAACTGACTATAGCATAGACGAGCGTGTTAATTCGCTGGCGGGAGGTATTGCCGAGGAGCTTTACTGCGGAAGCAGGTAACTCGTTCTCGTCTATAACACCAGCCCTTATGGCATCGGCTATATCGTGGTTGACATAAGCAACAGTGTCGGCCATCTTGACTACTTGTCCTTCGATAGTGCTAACTTCCGTCCATCCCTCTCCAAGTATCTCTATTGCGCTCTTGGAATGATTCAAGATACCATCCCTAACTTCCCAGGTAAGGTTTAATCCTTGCCCGTCTTTTTCCAGAAGGTCTACTACTCTTAGGCTCTGCTCGTTATGCTTGAACCCGTGTGGTGACAACTCGTTTAGAACCTGCTCACCTACATGGCCGAATGGGGTGTGACCTAAATCATGCCCTAAAGCGATAGCCTCGGTTAAATCCTCATTAAGGTTTAGCGCTCTGGATATAGTACGGGCAATCTGAGCGACTTCTAGAGTATGTGTCAGCCGTGTTACATAGTGGTCACTCAGGGGGATGATAAAGACCTGTGTCTTGTGCTTGAGACGGCGAAAGGCGTTTGAGTAGATGATACGGTCTCGGTCCCGCTGAAAATCTGTTCGTATTGGGCAAGGTTCCTCCCATTTGAGTCTGCCTCGGCTGAACCTGCTTTTCGAAGCATGAGGGGAAAGGCTATTTTCAGATTCTTCTATCCGCTGCCGAATGTTCAGATTGACCATCAAAACTTAAGTTTCTGCTCTTCTACAGTACTATGGCCGGCCAAGCTTTGCTTCAATAGCAGCGATTATACGCCTTGTCTCGTCAATCATGTCAGGGCTTACCGAAACTGAGGTGATGCCCCATTTTACCAGCTTCTCAGTAAGCTCTGGATAGACTGAGGGTGCTTGTCCGCAAATTGAGCAGGTCGCACCTTTGTTGACCGAGGCCCTAATAAGTTTTTCTAAAGCCATGAGCACTGCTTCATTTCTCTCGTCAAATTGCGGTGCCAGTTTGGGGTTGTCTCTATCTATCCCTAAAATAAGTTGCGTTAGGTCGTTAGAGCCGATAGAGATACCATCAATGCCAACATCTAAAAACTTGTCTATAAGAAAGACATTTGATGGCACTTCAGCCATCATCCACAATTTGAAATTGGGGAATTGGTACAACCCCTCAGCAACGAAGAATCTTTTTATCACGGCCAGCTCATCTACGAAACGGACGAATGGAATCATGACATATAGATTATCGTAGTGCTGGCAAACTTTCTTGATAGCGTCTACTTCGAGTCTAAAAACTTCAGTTTCTCTTGTGTATCGTGAACAACCCCGATACCCGAGCATGGGATTCTCCTCGAATTCCTCGTATTTGTCCCCGCCACGCAGGTTTCTGTACTCATTGGTTTTAAAATCTGTAGTCCGATAGACTACTGGCCTGGGATGAAAAGCCTTGGCAAAAGTGGTAATGCTTCTGGCTAGCATTTCCATAAATTGATCGCCCTTCCCCTCGTGTAGCATGTATCGTGGATGCCCACCAATTTGAGCTATTATGAATTCAGCTCTAAGAAGGCCGACCCCGTCCACATGTCTTGCAGCGATGACCTCAGCCAGTTCCGGTTCAGCCAGATTTACATAGACTCTGGTTTTTGTTTTAATTCGTTCCCGGCTGATAACTGCCGGGGCGGCTGTTGTTGGCTCGGCAACTTTGCCGGCATAGACTTCTCCGCCGGAGCCATCTACAGTGATTTCCTGCCCATCGCTCAGAGTTTTGGTTGCTACCCCTGTACCCACCACGCAAGGGATACCTAATTCGCGGCTGACGATGGCTGCGTGAGCAGTTCGACCACCACGGTCAGTGACAATGCCTGCTGCCCGCTTCATTGCGGGCACGAAATCTGGAGTTGTCATTTCGGCTACCAGAACATCACCATTCTTCACTTTGTCTATCTGCGATGCCTCCACAATTTTGACTGGACCAACAGCTATTCCCGGACTGGCTGCTACGCCAGTTAAAATTGCTTTAGCTTCTATTTTGGGACGTATCTTTGTCTCCTCTTTTGGTTTCAGGGTGGTCACAGGCCGAGTTTGAAGAATGAAGAGATCCTTTCCCTTTTTTGCCCATTCGACGTCTTGTGGGAACTGATAGTGATCCTCAATCATTTTGCCCACTTTAGCCAGGGCAACAATATCTTTATCGGATAGCTTTTGCTTGGCTTGCTTTGATGGTGGGACGGAAGTCTTGATATTAGGTTCAAGTTCGCCTAACGGTGCTTTTATATCCTTCACCAGTTGCCATTCTTGCTTATGGATTTCCTTGTCTATGATGCTGATTTCATCTTTATCCACCAGATATTGGTCGGGAGTGACATCACCAGAAACGATAGCTTCGCCAAGTCCGAAAATTGCTTCGATGAGGATTTTAGTTGTATCATTGCTTAAGGGCTCCACAGTGAACATAACTCCGGAAGCCTCTGATTGTATCATCTTCTGCACTGGCACGGCGATGCCTACCTTGAAATGGTCAAAACCGTTCTGCTGTCTGTAGAATATCGCTCTGGCTTCAAACAAGGAACTCCAGCAGCCCTGTATTGCCGTGACTACCTCATCTTCTCCTTGAATATTGAGAAAGGTACGTTGTTGCCCGGCAAATGAAGCCTCGGGCAGGTCCTCGGCTGTGGCTGAGGAGCGTACTGCTACCAGTCCGCCACCTAGCTTTAGATAAGCGCTTTTAATCTCTTTAACCACGTCAGGCAGCATGGGAACGCTGGAAATTTTGTCCTTAACCAGGCTGGCCACCTCTTGGAGTTTTTTGCTATCGTTAACATCCAAATCCTTAAGATATCGGCGGATTTCGTCTGTGATATTACTGGCCTCCAGAAATTTGAAGTAAGCATCTGCTGTTACAATGAAACCTGGTGGCACAGGGATTCGGGCATGAACCATCTCTCCCAAGTTGGCTCCCTTACCACCTACCAGTGAAATATCACCTTTCGTTACTTCATCGAACCAAACAACATTCTTTGTACCTTGTTTCATATTCCTCCTCGTTTGTGGGTTGTCCCCTGTAGCAGTATTATACCATCCAAGATGAGGATGTTGAAGGTGGCGCACCACTTATAGATTTCTTGGACTGGTAAAATTTTGGATGAAGGTAACATTGCCTAAACGTTAAACAGAAAGGTTATTATATCCCCGTCCTGCACGGCGTAATTTTTGCCTTCGAGCCTGAGCAGGCCGTGTTTTCTTGCTTCACTCAGGCTACCGCAGCTATCTAAATCATGAAAGCTCACAACTTCAGCTCGAATAAATCCCTTTTCTATGTCAGAGTGGATTTTCCCGGCGGCTTTTAGGGCAACTGTTCCTCTGGGAATTGTCCAGGCTTTTAGTTCCTCGGAGACAGTGGTGAAGAAAGAGATTAGCCCCAGAAGTTGATAGGAAAGTCTGATGAGGCGGTCAACTGCAGGCTCGGTAAGGCCTAGAGAATTGCGAAATTCTGCTGCTTCAGCGTCGTTTAACTGTGCCAGTTCCATTTCTAGCTTACCACACAAGGCGACTACTTCAAATTGGGAGTGGGGATAGGCTGAGCGTATCTCAGCTTCGAGAGACGATGCCTGAGCCAGATGGTTCTCTCCGACGTTGATTATTATCAGCATAGGTTTAGTAGTAAGAAACTGATAATTAGCCAGACTTTTAGTTTCCTCGCCAGTTAGACTTTGCCGCCAGATTGGTATATCTTTTTCTAGTGCTGTCTTAATTTTTTGAAGTAAGACTTGTTCTTTCAGAAGAAGGTCACGTTCTGCTGGCTTAGCGCCTTTTAAGGAATCTTCAAGTCTTTTCAGCCTTCTTCCAATTATGGTTAAATCAGAAAATACAAGCTCCAGGTTCATGGTAGCTATATCGCGTTTTGGGTTGATACTGCTTTCTATGTGTGGCACGTTCTCGTCTTCAAAGGCTCGGACTACATGGAGTAGCGCATCGGCGTTACTTAGATAATTCAGGAACTGGCCACTTACTCCTTCTCCCTTGCCGAAATCTTTGGCTATACCAGCGATATCAACATATTTTACTTCAGCTGGCGTAATCTTCTTTGGGCTGAATATTCTATCCAGAACTTGAAACCTGGAGTCTGGGACCTTAGACACTGCAAAATTTGGAGTCATGGCAGCTTTGGCATAAGGCGCAGTGTCAGCCTTCCCTCTTGTCAAGGCGTTGAACAGAGTTGTCTTGCCGCTTTTGGGCAGCCCGATGATACAGACTTCCAAAATATCCCCCTAGCAAACAGAAATATAAGCCAGATGAGCTTAAATTGCAAGAAATGCCCACGTTTGTTCGTGAGCTTGTTGCTGTTTTCTTTGATATGCTATAATGTGCAGACTTTGAGTTTTGAGGGTAATATGAATGCCTAGTTATGAATTGGTACTTATAGTCAATCCTGAAGTGACTGATGAGGAAATGCCTGACTTTATCGCCAAACTGAGCGAGTTAATCAGCAAAAATGGTGGGAGCGTAGATGAAGTGAATCAGTGGGGGAGGAAACAGCTTGCTTATCCTATAAAGCGGTCGACAGAAGGTAATTACGTGTTGACTAAACTCACGTTGAAACCAACTTCGACTAAAGATATTGAAGCTAACTTTCGGCTTTCTGGGAAGATTCTACGCCATCTATTGGTAAGGTCAAAGGGTTAAGTGTAAGGAGGGCTGTAATGGTAAGTTTGACCAAAATTATGCTCATTGGAAATCTTGGTACAGATCCTGAGATGCGTTTCACGCCTAGCGGTACGCCGGTAGCTTCATTCAGTCTCGCTACCAATCGTGCTTATACTGCATCTGACGGGGAACGCAAGCAGGAAACTGAGTGGTTTAGAGTATCTGCTTGGAGAAAGCAGGCTGAGAGCTGCAATCAGTTTTTAACTAAAGGACAGCGCGTTTATGTTGAGGGGAGTCTACGCACTCGTACTTGGGAAGACCGAGATGGCCAGAGGCGCATTACACTTGAGGTAAATGCCGATAGGGTAATATTCCTTGATAAACAGGCCCTGGCTCCACTTCCCGGTGAGGAAATCCCTGTGGAAGGCCCTGTGGAAGTTGGTGGGGAAGAGGTAGAGCCTGAAGATCTACCTTTTTAGTAGTTCATCTTTTAAGAAGGAGGACATATTAGAGCATGGAGGAAGGTGCGGGGACTAGAGATACAAGAGGGAAAGGGCGTCGTTTTGTTTTTAGGCCCAAAGCTTGCCCGTTTTGCGTTGATAAGACTGAAATAGACTATAAGGACATCTCTAGATTGCGGCGCTATGTTTCTGACCGGGCTAGAATTCAGCCACGCCGTCGGACAGGCATTTGTGCCAAGCATCAGCGACGATTGGCATTAGCGATAAAGAGAGCTCGCTACCTGGCTTTATTGCCTTATACTCCGGAGCATGTCAGCCCTGGGAGAACATTTGAAACTAGAGCATAGCTTCTGAAGGATAGTAAAATGCCTAAGAGAACATATCAGCCTAAGAAAATATCGCGAAAACGTAAAAATGGCTTCCGAGCCAGGATGGCGACCCGAGGAGGACGGAAGGTATTGAAATCAAGGCGGCTCAAGGGGCGGTGGAAATTGACGCCAGTTTAGAAGCATGACGAAGAGATGGGCTTTAACAAAAAGAGCTCAGTATTTGACTGTTTACAAATCAGGTAAAGCTTGGGTAGATAATCTTGTTGTCATGAAAGCATTATCTAATGAGTTAGAGTTTAGCCGATGTGGCTTTTCTGTAGCTAAGGATGTCGGTAAGGCTGTGGTGCGCAATCGGGTGCGGCGTTTGCTCAGGGAAGTTGTACGTATAACATCGATAAAACCTGGGTGGGACATAGTGTTCATTGCTCGGCCAGATGCGGCGAATGCTGACTATTATGACCTCAAGAGGTCAATAGGAAAGCTGTTGTTACGAGCTCGCTTAATAAGTGAAAATGAAATGGCTTATGCTGGAGTTAATTAAGCTGTATCAATCTACAATATCACAAGTTACCCCGTCTGCTTGTCGATTTACTCCTACTTGTTCGAATTATGCCTACCAAGCGATTGAGAGATACGGGCTGATTAAAGGAAGCTGGCTTGCGGCTAAACGTTTAGCGCGTTGCCATCCTTGGTCTAGCGGTGGCTATGACCCCGTGCCATAAAAATTTAGCTTTTTTGCTGTTAATGATGAGTAAGGTGACTGGTTTATTTAGGATCAGAATGAAGAGATTAAGTCTAATACTCTGTCTCATTGCCCTAAGTCTGCTTGTTATCGGTTGTACCGGGACGGCGTGGGAGGGATGGTCAGGGTTTACTGCTGCTGATGATGTTCTTTATTTCGGGACGATGGATGGTAGAGTGTTGGCGATAAGTCCTGAGGCCCGGAGTCAGAAGTTGTCTTTTCCCAGCGAAAATGAATGGTCTTTTACAATTCCTGCAATGAGTGCTCCGGGCGCAATATGTGGTCCTGCTTGTGTTCCAGCATCACCCAGGGCAACCATCTATGCTACACCAGTTGTGGTCGAAGATCTGCTTTGTGTTGGTATCTATGCTGGTGAGAATGGGAAATTGGTGGCCGTGGATAGGCTGGCTCCCGGTTATACAGAAGGTGTCCCCCTACGGTCAAAAGGTGAGTGGGCTTATCCCGGTGTTGCTAAGTCTATAGGTGCTATTGTTGGCACCCCGGTAGTGGTTGAAGACACTCTCTATGTAGGTAGCTCTGATGGTAAACTCTATGCTTTGGATGCGATTTATGGGGAAAAGAAATGGGAGTTTGATACCGGTGGCAAGATATGGACATCTCCAGCAGTTGAAGATGGTGCTGTTTATGTTAGCAATTATGAGCGAAAGCTTTTTGCTGTGTCAATCACAGATCATACCCTACTTTGGGAAATTGAGTTGCCAGCATCTATTGCTTCCTCGCCAGTAATTTCTGAAGGCAGTATATACTTTGGTACCTTTGACCGTAATCTTTATGCTATTGCTATCAATGATGGTAGTGAGAAATGGAAATTTGAGGGAGGTAACTGGTTCTGGGCAACTCCAATAGTTAAGGATGGTGTGGTTTATGCCGGTTGCCTTGACCATCAGATTTATGCTCTTGACGCCATAACGGGTGAGAAACTGTGGCAGTTTGTTGCTGATGCTCCTGTTGTTGCTACGCCGGTGTTCTCGGATAATCTTCTAGTGGCAGCCTCGGAATCAGGTGAGATGTACATCCTCGAGCCTGATAGTGGGGTTTTGGTGCGGTCTGTTTCCATCGGTTACCAAGTAATGGGCCCACTCTATGCTGAGGAGAACATTGTTTATGTGCATGCCAGAAATCGTTGTGTTTATGCTATAGATGTGCAAAGTGGAGATACGGTCTGGGAATTTTGTTATTCTGATATTCAATAGAGTTAATTATGGCTGAACTGTGGAATACTATTATCCTTGAACCTGTGCTCAACAGCTTGATTGCTTTGACTACTATGTTGGGCGGTAGCTTTGGACTAGCAATCATCGTGCTTACGGTTGTTGTTCGCCTGGCGTTGTTTCCCCTTACTGTGCGACAGACTCAGTCTACCAAGGCAATGCAAACACTGCAGCCAAGGATTCAGGAGCTTCAGAAGAAATACGCCAAAAACCAGCAGAAACTGCAGCAGGAGACGATGAAGCTGTATAAGGAAGCCGGGATTAACCCTCTGGGCTGTCTCTGGCCCATGCTTATCCAGTTGCCTATCTGGATAGCTCTGTACCAGTCTATCATGCAGGCCTTGGCGGCTACACCGGAGAACTTATTGAACTTGTCGCAACATCTTTACTCTTGGGCAGCAGTAGGTAATGCGGTACCTTTGAATGAACTGTTCCTCTGGCTCCGATTGTCACGACCAGACCCTAATCTCATACTGGCTATATTGGTTGGTGGCACAATGTGGGTGCAGCAGAAGATGGTGACAGCACCAACTGCTGACCCAAGACAGAAGTCTATGACCAGCATGACTACAATGATGATGCCGCTGATGTTTGGATTCTTTACCTTGTCCTTCCCCAGTGGCTTAGCACTGTATTGGGTCGTTTCAAATGTAATCGGCATTGTAATCCAGTATTTCGTTAGTGGTGGTTGGGGCTATTTGAGAGCTCCTTCGGCTCCAAGGCCGGCTCAAGCTCCAGCTCCAGGTCAAAAACCCGTGCCAGTCCAAAGAATATCGCCAACTCAAAAACCATCCAAGACAGCGCAGAAAGCGACCGAGGAGTCTAAGACATTGAAGAATGCATCTGATGAGAAGAAGCGAGGTCTTTTTGGAAGATGAAAGAGCTAGAAGTAAGTGGGAAAACGGTTGACGAGGCTGTACAGTTAGCACTGGAGCAATTGGGGGTAACTGAAGACCAGGTGGAAGTGGTGGTATTGAAGAAAGGTAAGTCCGGTGTTTTTGGAATGGGCGCTGAGGAAGCCAAGATAATGGTAACGCTTTTACCTGTATCTGGCGAAAAGTTGGATGT